>WNFI01346053.1_pt1 | contig 10751 bp, 9 predicted proteins | sample 5400471 | NCBI WGS metagenome assembly WNFI01 (sample SAMN13153348, study PRJNA577476) | soil metagenome | isolation source: 100 cm saprolite on Douglas fir-dominated hillslope | place: USA:California | collected 2013-09-17 | reverse complement strand
CAATGCCGGCGAACCCACCCATGGCGAAGACCAGCACAACGGAGGTAATTGCGATTGTGAAGTCGAGGCGCGTCGCCACAATCACCCGGCTGAATATGTCGCGGCCAAGCTGATCGGTACCGAACCAGTGTTTGAGCGATGGCGCGGCAAGCGCTGCCGAAGTGTCGCTCGCCAGCGGATCATGCGGCACGATATAGGGGCCGATCAGGGCGCAGAGCGCGATCAGGATAAATAGGCCAAAGGCAATTCCAGTGATCGGATTCTCCGCAATTACATAACGTGCGTGGCGGAAAATGGAATTGCTTGGTGCCTTCGCCACCGCCGGTCCTTGTGGACTGAGCAAGATGTCGGTCATGCCTCAAGTCTCACGCGCGGATCAATGACACCGTACAGAACGTCAATGATCAAATTGAGAACCACATAAAGGATAGCCATGGTGAGGACGAAGCCCTGCACAGGCGCGAAGTCGGAGGAGATCAGCGCTTCGACCGCGTAAGAACCAATGCCAGGCCACGCAAAAACCTTCTCCACCAGTACGTTGGCGCCGAGCAAGAAGGAGAACACCATGCCGAGGGTGGTAACCACCGGCAGCATGGCATTGCGGAATGCATAAGTGAGAATGACGGTGCGGCTGTCGAGTCCACTGGCGCGTGCGGTACGCACAAAATCGGAGGCGAGCACGGCAAGCATCGACGCGCGGGTCATACGTGCAATTGGCGCCAACGAGAAGACGCAGAGCGTGAGGCCGGGCAACAGCAGCTGACTTAACGCGGCGCGGAACGTCCCGAGATCGCGGTTGAGCAGACTGTCGATCAGATAGAAGCCGGTGATTTGCGGCGGCGGCGAAAAGAATACGTCGAGGCGTCCGAGGGGCGCCGGCGACCAGCCGAGCAGGAAATAGAACACATAAACCAGCAATAGGCCGGTGAAGAACACCGGCAGCGATACGCCGGCGGTCGCCACCACGCGGCAGGTGTGGTCAATCCAGGAGCCCTGCTTTACCGCGGCCAGAATGCCCAGCGGCACGGCGATCGCCATCGACAAGATGAGACCGAACAAAGTGAGCTCTGCCGAGGCGGGCAACCGGTTCTTAAGTTCTGTGAGCACCGGTTGACCGGTGGTGAGCGAGGTGCCGAGGTTGAGATGGCCGAGGTCGGCGACGTAGCTGCCAAACTGAACGATTAGTGGCCTGTCGAGAACGAGTTTGACACGGATCTGCTCGATCGCCTGCTTGTCTGCTGCGGGGCCGGCGAAATAGGCCGCCGGATCGCCGGGTAGCGCGCGTGTCAGCAGAAAAGTGATGATGACCACCCCGATCAGGTTTGGGATGACCAGCATCATGCGCTTTGAAATCAGAGCAAGCATGCGACGTCTCTGCCGTCACACCCGGTCGCCCAATTCGGCATGTGGGTTAGCCTTTCACGAGAGTGCGGTAGTCGAGCCGGCGGTGGAACCAGTAGGCGTAGCCGGACACGTTCTTCTGCATCGCGACGTTCACATACGGCTGGTAGAGCGGCACGCGCGGCATGTCGGCGTAAGCGGTCTCGACAAAGCCTCTAACGTCCGTGTCGTAGGTTGCCTTGTCGCCGTTTGCCGCCGCGGTTACGGCGCCATCGATGAAGCCGTCCATCGTCTTCGACTGGTAGCTCATTGTGTTGAAGATCGAATTTTTTCCGTGGTAGCACCAGATGTAGAAGTACTCCGGATAATCGAGCCAGCCCGAGAAGACGTTGGTGTAAAGCGGCAGCGTCTTCTTGTTGAGTTCCGTACGCCAGTTGGCGCCTGGCACTTTGTTGATCGTGGTGCGGATACCGATTTGCGCAAGGCTCTCCTGAGTCAAAACGCAAAGTGGCTCGTTGACGCCGGCGAAACCAAGATCGAACGACAGTGTGGTGTCGAAACCATTGGGATGGCCGGCTTCCGCCATCAGCGCCTTCGCCTTTGCGATGTCGGTGTTGTATTTGTGCGGTTGCGGCCATGCGACCTGCGTCGGCGCACCGGGCGACGCGCCATACATCGGCTTAGCGAGGCCAAACAGTACCGCGTCCATGATCTTCTGGTAGGGGATCGCATAAGCAACCGCCTGTCGGACCTTTAGGTTGTCGAACGGCGGACTCTTCACGTTCATTCCGATGTACTGGATACCGTTTGAGTATGGCGTCGAAACGATTGCGAGCTTGCCGTCCTGCTTGAGCTCGACGAAATCCTTATTTGGCAGATCGTAGGAAATGTCGGCGTCGCCGCGCTCGAGCAACGCGCGCCGATTACCGGCCGACGGGACCATGCGCCAGATGATTTTCTTCGTCTTCGGTAGCGGGCCGCCCATCCAAGCGTCGTTGCGCTCGAGTACGACTTCAGTGCCGGCGACCCAGCTCGCCACCTTGTATGCGCCGCTGCCGGCGGTGTTCTGCTTGGTGAACTCCATGCCCCATGGGTCTTTGTCGGTGGCATGCTTCTTCACCAGTTCTGAATTCACAATGCAGGGCACAATCACCGCAAGATCGGGGACGGTAAGACGATCCTTGCGCGCGAAGTCGACGCGAAAAGTGTTGTCGTCGACGACGACGAACTGTTCGGGCTTGGTGAGCGAACCGGCACCCATCTGAAATGTGGGGAAGCCGCCGACGCTGACAGCGCGATCGAGCGACCACTTCACGTCCTTGGCAGTGACTGGCGCACCATCTTGAAAAGTTGCCTTCTTCTTCAGTTTGAAAGTGACGGACATATCGCCAATATTCATGTCTTCGGCGAGCTCGGGCTTGAACTTGCTCTTGTCGTAATAGGGCTGGCCGTTCGGACCAGTCTTCATTTCGTGACTGATGAGGCGGTCGTAGCAATTCCACGACACTTCGTAGCCCGGCACGTTGGTGCCGACGCCGTGAATGTCGAGATTGTTGGGTCCACTTTCCGAGACGATCAGCAGCGTTTCCTGGCGCGACTGCGCCTTCGCCGACGAGAACACCGCCGGAGTCGTCACTGCAGTGCTGGCTGCCAAAGCAGATACAGATTTGAGAAAATCACGACGCTTCATGAAAACCTCCCGATATGCCCTGAGAGGGTTTCCGCAAGCGCCGTGCCAAATCTCGCGGCGATGCACAATTTCGATAAGCGCTTGGTCCGGCGCGTGAATTACCTGAATTCTTCAAAGGCACTCCTCGAAGACGCCCAACCTGAATTGCATACAATTCGAGAAATAAGCCCAAGTTTTAGGCAGCGGACGCACGACGAAGACAGTCGGCAAAGGTGTGAGCAGTTGCAGCGCACCTATCGCTCTCTTGCCGACAGGGCAGAGTTACAATCCAACGAGTTGAATGCACGTGCCGGTGACACCGGACCGAGACCGGCGAGCCAACAGCACGCTCGCTAGGTCTCCGGTGTACGACGGCACTGATGGCGTGTCGGCGTTCGATCCAAAGTGCCGACGTGGCGCGTTTAAGCAGTAGTCAAACCAGCAACTCGCCAATGTGACGGACTGCCGCTTGCCGAGCATCCTCTGGATTAGGCATCCTGCCTAAAAAACAGGGCGGGCAGCGCTTAATAAAGCTGCAGTGGGCGGAATATTTCGGCGACTTTTTCGCCTTGCGTAGGCGTGCGCACGAAGCCCGCCAAATAGTTCAATAGGACCAAGCAATTCTATCAATTCAGCTTTGGCACGCAGCTTGCGAATCCTAATTCGCGAAGGCGGGGGGCCGGGCCCGATTGCGCATGCGCCTAACAGGGGAAACACGATGTTGAAAACAACTAAAGCGGCCTCAGGGTGGCCGAACGCTCGCGGTTGGCTTTCCACCGCGGCGGGCCTCGCATTCGGTCTTGCCGTCACTTACTCGGCAAGTGCCGAGGACACGATAAAAGTCGGCATCCTCCACTCGCTCTCAGGCACCATGGCCATCAGCGAGACCACGTTGAAGGATACGATGTTATTTCTGATCGACGAGCAGAACAAGAAAGGCGGCCTGCTGGGCAAGAAACTTGAGGCCGTAGTGGTCGATCCAGCCTCCAACTGGCCTTTATTCGCCGAAAAGGCGCGGGAGCTCATTTCTAAAGACAAGGTCGCGGTCGTATTCGGCTGCTGGACCTCTGTGTCACGCAAATCGGTACTGCCGGTGTTCAAGGAGCTCAATTCGATTCTGTTCTATCCGGTGCAGTACGAAGGTGAGGAAAGCGAGCGCAACGTGTTCTACACCGGCGCAGCTCCCAACCAGCAGGCCATCCCTGCCGTCGATTATCTGATGAGCAAGGACGGTGGCTCCGTGAAACGCTGGGTTTTGGCGGGCACCGACTACGTCTATCCGCGCACCACCAACAAGATCCTCGAGGCCTACCTGAAATCTAAAGGCGTCGCGCAAGAAGACATCATGATCAACTACACGCCGTTCGGGCATTCCGATTGGCAGACCATCGTGTCGGACATCAAGAAATTCGGCTCTGCTGGCAAGAAGACTGCGGTGGTTTCCACGATCAACGGCGATGCCAACGTTCCTTTCTACAAGGAGCTTGGCAACCAGGGGATCAAGGCAACAGACATCCCCGTCGTCGCGTTCTCAGTCGGCGAAGAAGAGCTCGCCGGTCTCGACACCAAGCCGCTGGTCGGCCATCTCGCTGCGTGGAACTACTTCGAGTCGATTAAGACGCCTGCGAATGCGGCTTTTATCAAGGAGTGGCAGGCATTCACTAAAAATCCCAAGCGCACGACCAACGATCCGATGGAAGCCCACGTGATCGGCTTCAACATGTGGGTTAAAGCGGTTGAGAAGGTAAAGTCGGTCGACGCCAACAAGGTGATCGACGCCCTGCCAGGGATCGAAGCCCCGAACCTAACGGGCGGCACGTCAAAAATGCTGCCGAACCATCACATCACCAAGCCGGTCTTCGTTGGCGAAATCCGCGGCGACGGCCAGTTCGATGTGGTGTGGAAGACCAAAGGTCTGGTACCCGGCGACGCCTGGACCGATTTCCTCCCAGGATCGAAGGATCTCGAGGCAGACTGGGTGACCCTGAAGTGCGGCAACTACAACAAGGTGACCAAGAAATGCGGCGGGCAGGCTTCCTGACCGCAGCGCTCTAGCGCGACCCAAGAGGGGGCGACGTTTCAACTCCGCCGCCTCCCCTTCTCTACTTGGTGCCGGAAAAAAGAGATGCGTGTGTTCAGCGGACGCTTAATCGCGCTCGTACTCGCCATCGGATTGCTGATCGTAGGCACCGGCCGCGGTCATGCCGATGCCTACGCAGACGCGCTGGCGAGCTTCACGACCGACGATTTCAGCGACACCGCCGACGCGATCGGCAAAGTCGCGACTAGCGGCAACCCCCTGGCGGCGCTCCTTATTGAAGCGCTGCAAGACGCCCGTCTGATGTTTAGCGCCAAGGACAAGAAAGTTTACATCAAGACCAAAGACGACAGATTACTCGACGCCGCGACGGGCAAGCCGGCTGAAGGAACGCCGCCCGACGATATCGACACTGTTCGCGTCAACAACCGACTACGCAGTGTCATCGAAGCGGCCAACGGCGCTTTGACCCTGATGGCCCCCGATCCAGGCCGCCGCTACGAATCTGCGCAGGCCGTATTCAAATCGCGCGACGCGAACGTTTTGCCAGCCATCGACAAGGCCTTGGCCTCCGAGACAAACACACGAGTGAAGCGAGCGCTGGCCGAAGCGCGTGCCGCCATCATTCTCACAACTGATGACGCAAGCGCGGCTGAAAAAGTGGCGGCCATTGTGGTGATCCGCGACCGTGGCGACCAGGACGCCCTTGGTCTTATCCAGGGACTGCCGGGCAACTTGCCGTCCGAGGTGCAGACCGCGGCGGCCGCGGCAAGCGCCAAGATTCAGCACACCCTCGCCATCTGGAATGCCGTGCAGAATCTTTGGTACGGGCTGTCGCTCGGCTCGGTATTGCTTCTCGCTGCGATCGGTCTTGCTATTACTTTCGGTGTGATGGGCGTCATCAACATGGCCCATGGCGAGATGGTGATGCTCGGCGCCTATACGACATTCGTCGTTCAGGAAATCATTCGACAGAAATTTCCGGGCCTTTTTGACTATTCGCTCGCGGTCGCTTTACCGCTCGCTTTTTTGGTTGCCGGAGCGGTCGGCATCACGATCGAGCGCACCGTCATTCGCTTTCTCTACGGTCGACCTTTGGAAACCTTGCTCGCGACCTGGGGCATTTCGCTGGTACTACAGCAAGCTGTTCGAGGCAGTTTCGGCCCAACCAATAAGGAAGTCGGAAATCCATCCTGGATGTCGGGTGCCTTCGATCTTGGCGGCATCCTCATCACATATAATCGTATGTGGATCATCGTCTTCACAGGGCTGGTGTTCGTCGCCTTGCTCTGCATGCTGCGCTTCACCCGGCTCGGACTTGAAATGCGCGCTGTGACCCAGAACCGCGGGATGGCGGCGGCGATGGGCATCCGCACCGCACGCATCGACGCACTCACTTTTGGACTTGGTTCTGGCATTGCTGGTATTGCCGGCGTGGCGCTGTCGCAAATCGATAACGTCAGTCCGAACCTCGGCCAAGGCTACATCATCGACAGCTTCATGGTCGTCGTGTTCGGCGGCGTCGGCAATCTTTGGGGCACTTTGGTCGGAGCCTTGACGCTTGGCATCGCCAACAAGTTTCTCGAACCCTTTGCCGGCGCGGTGCTCGCCAAGATCGCCATCTTGGTCTTCATTATCTTGTTCATTCAAAAGCGCCCACGCGGAATGTTTGCGCTCAAGGGCCGGGCAATCGAGGCATGAGCTCGCATCCACTCATCCACCTCCTCGATCGTGGCGCCGTGTCGTTCCTAGCGCTGCTGGGCGCGTTCACTATTTCTATTCCGGCGCTCAACCTGCTTGTTCCGTCCGGCTCCGCGCTGCATGTCTCGACTTATCTTGTCGCTCTATTCGGAAAGTATGTCTGTTACGGACTGCTCGCACTCTCGATCGACCTGATCTGGGGCTATGTCGGCATCCTGTCGCTCGGTCATGGCGCCTTCTTCGCACTCGGCGGCTATGCCATGGGCATGTATCTGATGCGCCAGATCGGCACTCGCGGCGTCTACGCCAATCCGGTTCTGCCCGACTTCATGGTATTCCTGAATTGGCCGGAATTGCCGCTTTATTGGTACGGCTTCAATCATTTTGTCTACGCGGCGCTGATGGTGCTTCTGGTGCCGGGTCTGCTCGCATTCGTGTTCGGCTGGTTCGCCTTCCGCAGCCGCGTTACCGGGGTCTATCTCTCAATCATCACTCAGGCCATGACTTATGCCTTGATGCTCGGCTTCTTTCGCAACAATTTGGGCTTCGGCGGCAACAACGGCCTGACCGATTTTAAGGACATCCTCGGTTTTAACGTCCAATCAGAGCTGACACGCAATTCATTGCTGGTGATCTCTTGTCTGATGTTGGCGATCTGCTTCTTGATCTCCCGCGCCATCGTCACTTCAAAATTCGGCAAGGTGCTGATCGCGATCCGCGACGCAGAGTCACGCGTGCGCTTCCTCGGCTATCGCGTGGAAACTTACAAGCTGTTCGTATTCACGGTGTCGGCCTGCATGGCCGGCATCGCTGGCGCGCTTTACGTGCCGCAGGTCGGCATCATCAACCCGGGTGAATTCGCGCCGGCCAACTCAATTGAGGCCGTGATCTGGGTCGCGGTCGGCGGCCGCGGGACGCTGACTGGCGCGGTGCTGGGCGCCGTTGTGGTCAACTACGCTAAGACTTTTTTCACTTCGGGATTCCTCGCGCCTTACTGGTTGTTCATGCTGGGCGGTTTATTCATCGGCACCACTCTGCTAATGCCGCGCGGGATCATCGGAACCTATAACCACTGGCGCAGTTCGCGCGCCGACGTTAAAGACGCCGCCAAGAATGATGCGATGCCCGCGCCCACACCTCACGCGGCGGAGTAGCGCACATGATAGAAAAGCAAACGACTTCGGCGCTTTTGTATCTTGACGGCATTTCCGTTTCATTCGATGGCTTCAAAGCGCTCAATAAGCTGTCATTTATCGTCGAACCCGGCGAGATGCGTGCCATCATCGGCCCCAACGGGGCCGGTAAAACCACCATGATGGACGTGGTCACCGGCAAGACCCGGCCCGATGAGGGAGACGTCTTTTTTGAAGAGGGCGCCTACGACCTCTCCAAGCTCGACGAGACCGAAATCGCCGAACTCGGTATTGGCCGCAAATTTCAGAAACCGACCGTGTTCGAAATGCACACGGTTGAGGACAATTTGCTGTTGGCGCTCAAGAACGACCGTCGCGTGCACGCGACTCTGCTGTGGAAATCCTCTCCGCCGCAGGAAAAGCGCATCGACGAATTGCTCGACATAGTGCGCCTGAAAAGCTTGCGTTCGCGGGTGGCGGGCAGCCTCTCGCATGGACAGAAGCAGTGGCTAGAGATCGGCATGCTGCTGGCGCAAGAGCCAAAATTGCTGTTGGTAGACGAGCCAGTGGCCGGCATGACCGACGCCGAGACCCAACAGACCGCCGAGCTACTCAAGGAGATTAACCGTGACAAAACGGTAATCGTCGTTGAGCACGACATGCATTTTGTGCGGGAGCTCGGGGTCAGGGTAACCTGTTTGCACGAGGGCTCGGTGCTAGCGGAAGGCAGTATTGATCAGGTCTCGACGAACCAGCGCGTCGTTGAAGTATATCTGGGACGATGACCATGCTCGAAGTCACCAAAATCGACCTTCATTACGGTGCTGCTCAGGCGCTCCGTGGCATTTCGCTCAAAGCCGAAGTCGGCAAGGTAACTTGCGTGCTCGGCCGAAATGGCGTCGGCAAGACTAGCCTGTTACGCGCCATCGTCGGCCAGCGTCCGGTCAGCGCAGGCCGTATTACCTTAGGTGGCACCGATATCACCAAGCTTTCCACAGTCGAACGCGCGCGCAACGGTATCGCTTTCGTGCCCCAAGGCCGCGAGATATTTCCGCTGCTGACCGTTGAGGAAAACCTGGAGACTGGCTTTGCGCCGCTCCCTCGCGAACAGCGGACGGTACCCGACGACGTGTTTTCGCTGTTTCCGGTGTTGAACAACATGCTTGGACGGCGCGGGGGCGATCTCTCCGGGGGCCAGCAGCAACAGTTGGCAATCGGCCGGGCGCTGGTGATGCGGCCGCGGCTGTTGCTGCTCGACGAACCGACCGAGGGAATCCAGCCCTCGATCATCAAGGATATCGGCCGTGCCATCAACTATCTGCGGTCACTCAAGGAAATGGCGATTATCCTGGTCGAGCAGTATCTCGATTTTGCGCAGGAACTTGGGGACGAGCTTGTGGTCATGGATCGGGGATCGATCGTCTATTCCTGCGCTAAATTCGAGATGGACGAAGGCGCATTGAAGCGCGCACTAGCGATCTGACGGGGCAGCACTTGCGAGACACTCCGACTACAGTGGCGAACGGGTCCGACGCAGCGGTTTTCGCCGCCAACCGTGCGACCGGACGGATCGCGTTGGCGGTCGGCGCTGACGGCAACTCCACCCGACGCACCCACGTCCGCGAGGAAGGCTCGCTACGCGTACGGTTCCCGAACGCCGCGCCCGAGCTGCTCGAGACCGTGGTTATCAATACAGCCGGCGGCATGGCGGGCGGCGATGCATTTTCCATAAAACTTTCGCTGGGCGCCGGCGCGAGTTTGCTCGCCGGTACGGCCGCCGCTGAAAAAATATACCGATCAACGGGCCCGGACACGACCGTCGCGCTCGCCATCGATGCAGCCGCGGGCAGCCAGTGTCTCTGGTTACCGCAGGAGAGCATCCTCTTCGATCGCGCCAAGCTCTCGCGCCGAATCGATATCGATCTCGCAATGGATGCGTCTTTGGTTATGGCTGAAGCGGTTGTGTTCGGCCGTTCTGCGATGGGTGAGTTGGTACATGAAGGCCGACTTATCGATCGCTGGCGAGTGCGGCGCGGCGGCCGCCTAATTTTTGCGGAAGGCGTGCGCCTGGACGGTGCGATCGACGCCAAACTGGCGCAGCCTGCAGTCGCGGCCAGTGGGGTCGCTATTGCCACCGCGTTGCTTATTCCTGGCGACGAAGAAAAAGCCGCAGCCGTGCGAGAGGTCAAAGCGCATTTCACCGGCGAGGTTGGCATTTCGGCCTGGAATGGGATCGCGGTCGCCCGATTATGCGCGCGCGATGGCGCGGTTCTGCGACACGATCTGGCGCTGCTGCTCGCTACCCTTGGGGTGTCATTGCCACGGCTCTGGTTGCAATGAGGATACGATGAATTTGACGCCGCGCGAAAAAGACAAGTTACTAATCGCCATGGCGGCGATGGTTGCGCGCCGCCGACGTGAACGGGGCGTCAAGCTCAATCATCCGGAAGCCGTGGCACTGATTACTGATTTCATCTTGGAAGGCGCCCGCGACGGCAAGAGCGTCGCGGCTCTGATGGAATCTGGCGCCCATGTGCTTACTCGCTCGGAAGTGATGGAAGGTATCCCCGAGATGATTCACGATATCCAGGTCGAAGCCACCTTCCCCGACGGCAGCAAGCTCGTCACCGTTCACAACCCTATCCGTTGAAAGGACGCAACAATGAAAAGGCTCGTTCCAATCGTCGCGGTTCTCCTGCTCGCTGCAAGCCCCGCCATCGCGCATGTGGGCCACGGCTCGACTGCCTCGTTCACGGCCGGGCTCAGTCATCCGTTCGGCGGTCTCGATCACGTTGCCGTCATGGTCACCGTCGGTCTTTGGGCAGCTATGAAGGGCGGCCGGGCGCTCTGGATTTGGCCTTCCGTTTTT
>WNFI01316727.1_pt1 | contig 10751 bp, 10 predicted proteins | sample 5400471 | NCBI WGS metagenome assembly WNFI01 (sample SAMN13153348, study PRJNA577476) | soil metagenome | isolation source: 100 cm saprolite on Douglas fir-dominated hillslope | place: USA:California | collected 2013-09-17 | reverse complement strand
GTCGCATGGCGAGAGGCAGAAGGGCAAGCAGGATTCGTTTTGAATCGTAGTAACGTTCGGCCAGGACTTTATAAGTTCGCACCCGTGCGCAGTAGTCGACATCGCCAGGTTTCGTAACGCCCACGACGGGATGAAGCAATAAGCTTCCGTCCACCTGAGCAATCGCTCGCCTGGTCATCTCTTCGTGGGCACGATGCAAGGGATTTCGAGTCTGGAAGGCAACAATGTTGGAATGGCCTAAGGCGGCCAGCCCGGCCCTGACCTGTTTGGGTGTCAGCCGCAGCTCGTCGAAATCATAATGTTGTGGTAGCGGAAAGATACGGAGAGGTCCCGATAAATTGTACTTACCCCAACCTTCCATCTCCGCGATCAGAGGATGCCGCGAGTCGGAGGTGCCAAAAACTTTGTGCGAAACTTCCGCGCGGTCCCATTCATAAATCTCTTCGATCGTCATGATCCCCAGGAGTTCGTTCCTGACATTGCGGATCGCTATCTCCTGATCCAGGTGCACTCCCGAGTTCTCATTAATGGTAAGGGTAACCGGGATGGGAAAGATGTGACCGCTTCGTAGCCGCATCTCTTCAAGAATGCGTTGATGATCTTCCTGGCCGACAAAGCGATCGAGTGGAGAGAAAGCGCCGCAGGCGAGTAACTGAAGATCGCACGCAGCGCGTTCCGGGATTTGAAGTGAAGGGAGACGAATTGCACGGGCCCTCAGCTCGTCCCTCTCACGTTCCGGGACGACGAGGTCGACCAGCGCGTCACCGTAAGGTGGGATAAGCGCGAAATAACCCATAATGAAAGACGCAGCCAGCCTCGCCCCTCCGTGGTTTTTTTGGCGCGCGACCGCATAGCCAGAGGCAGTCCCGCGATCCGTGTGGGCCACTTAACAATTCGAGAGAGGCGAAATTTGGTGGAGCCGAGGGGGATCGAACCCCTGACCTCATGAATGCCATTCATGCGCTCTCCCAGCTGAGCTACGGCCCCATTTTTGGTTTCGGCCAATCAGGCCTGTGTCAGTGCGTGACATGATAGAGGAGAACCCAGTGTGATTCAAAGTGGGAGAACTCCTGCCGTCTGCTTCCTGCCTACTGATTTAGCTCACCATCTCCAATTCACGTTGTAAAGCCGCGCCAACTCATCAAGATGCGCGCGCAACTCTAACCATTCTCTCTGTGCTTCGCCGTCCCGCTGGAGGCGATTGCGGCGCATGAACTGATCGATCTGTCCGGCGCGATTCAGCACCGTCTGCACCTCGCCGGCCGTGGACTTATGACTGTCGAAATGATCGTGCAGACGCCTTGTCTCCTGGTAGAACTCTTTGACAAAGGAATTGATGTCGTCCTCTCGCCGCGTGCCGTCCAAACGGCTCCGGTCCAAAGCTGTATCCAGACTCTTGCGAAACACATCCGACTGCGACTCGATGCGGTGAATCAGATCTTCGACCTGTTTATCGCTCACGCGATAGGGAAGTTCAACCAGAGGCGGTGTACGAAATTCACCTCTCCATTGCCAGGAGATGTTGTAAGCATTAGCCAGCAGTTCCAGGTCCGCCCGCAGAGTGGCCCAATCGCCCTGCACGCGCGCGTCAAGCGGATGCAGAGTCATGAAGGTATTAATGCGCGCAGCACGTTGGAGCACTGAGTCAACATCCGCGGTTGTCGATTTGTGGTGATCAAAGTGATCGTCGAGCCGCTTCGTCTCTTCCGCGAACGCTTTGACATAGTCGTTGATGTTTTCTTCCCGTTGGGTCCGATCGAGCCGGCTCTTGTTGAGGACCTTCTTAAGACTGTCGCGAAAGGTGTTCGTCTTGCTCCTGATCCGATCCAGCAGGCGCGACACTTCGCGATCGCTGATGCGATAAGGTTGGCCTTCGACCTGCGCGCGAGCGCTCGCAACCAGAGTTAGCAGCATGACGAGACTAAAAGCAAATAAAATTAGTTTGGTTTGCATGGCTGGATATTTTAGCACCAGCAGCGGAAGACGGCAGTATCCCGACCGCGCTGCCGGACTAATCCGGCGGTGTCCTGTTTTGATCTCGCGCTTCTTTCCTCTTTGAACAGATCGATCCACGAAATCGCACGAACAAAACGAGTTCCGATTCGTGTATTTCGTGGATCGTTCTACCCGCAGGAGGAAAATCTGACAAATTAGGCCAGGACTGACAAACCCGCTTTCTTAGCGCCTTCCGCATCGCCTTAGCGCCTTTGCGTGAAACTAAGTCGCCTCCAAAAGTTTCACGCAAAGGCGCAAAGAAGAATAGAAGGCGCAAAGATACCGCGGGCGAGAACTTGGGCGCTTGTTATTGACTGCCATTGCTGCGCGCTCTCTGACATAACTCGCGCGCAGCGTCGGGCCACGCCGGAAACTGAAACGCGAATCCGGATTGCAGCAGCCTGGTGGGAATGACGCGGCGGCTTTTGAGAATGAGTTCGGTCTCGCTCTGCAAAACAAACGCGCCGAGCTCCAGCATCCATTCCGTCGCGGGGAGCCCAAACGGCATGCCCCAGGCAGACCGCAAGACCCGCATGAACTCTGAATTAGGAAGCGGATTCGGCGCTGCAAGATTAACCGGGCCTTCCAGTTCATCGTGCTCGATCAGCCAGAGGACGGCGCTCGCAAAATCCTGATCGTGAATCCACGACATGTACTGCCGGCCGTCTCCCGCGGCGCCGCCGAGTCCGAACTTTACTAATTGCAGCAGCGCGGAGAACGGGCTGCCGGGATCAGGATTCATCACGATCGCCGAGCGCATCAAGACCTTGCGCGTGTTCGGCGTCGCCGATTCGTTCAGCGCGCGTTCCCATGAAGTAGCGACATCGATGCTGAACCGCCAGGTGTCCGGCGCGTTTGGTTCTGAACCGTCGATCACCCCGTAGGCTTCGTCGTTCGGCGCGTCGAATCGGTGGGCGTAAATCGCCGCTGTACTCGCCTGTAACCAGACGCGCGGCGGATTCCATGCCTGGGCAAGCGCATCCCCAACCATCCTGGTTGATTTCACCCGCGAATCTTTAATGATCCGCCGGTTACGATCGTTATAGCGACAGTTAACGCTCTGTCCCGCCAGATTAATGATCGCGTCGGCGCCTTCAAACTCGGCAACCCAGTCACCGAGAGTCTCGCCGTCCCATTCGACCGTCCGCCATGGAGCATTGAAGGGTTTCCGACTGAGCGCCACAACTTCATGTCCGCTTTTGTGAAACGCGTGGGCGAGCACTGTTCCGATCTGACCTGAACCACCCGGGATTATGACCTTCATTTTTCACCTACCATCGATTAGCGATGCCACTTGCCCGCGACTTCTCATTAGCGCCATGGCTTTAGCCCGGTGACCCGGTAACCGGGAACTGCGGAAACCGTTTCAAACGGTTTCCCTTTCAAACCGAAATCTCAAATCACCGGGCTAAAGCCGCGGTGCTAATGAGACGGGCTGTTCACCTCACGCCTCTGCCAGTTCCAAATCGCGCAATTCAGCCACCAACTTCAAAGCCCGCCTGCGCACCGGCCGCATCAACGGATTGCTAGCCAAAGAAATCAACTTGTCCAGCAGATCGACTGTCTGATCGATCAGCCGATACGTGCGCCTTCGCTTGGGCGACGAATCGTGAATCCAGAAGAGAATGATCCCCATGTGATACAGCCACAGCAGGTAAGGCAATTCGGCACGGAGGTCGCCGGGGATGCGCGCCTTTGTGCCGGCAACCAAATCCTAATTCGTGATAAGGCTCGAGCGTCGAGATCTTCAGACGCATTACTGAGAGCAGACGCGCTTTCAGACTCGTTTCCTTTTGCAGCACAGGAAGCACAGCGGCGAGATGCTCTTCATGCGTGCGGTGATAAAACGCCTGTATCATGTGTTCCTTCGAACCAAAATAATGATAAGCATTGCCCAGCGAGACGCCGGCCTTACGGGCGATCGCGCGCATGGTCGTCTCTTCGTATCCATGTTCGCGCAACAGTCCGAGTGCGCTGTTAAGGATCAAAGCTTTCGTCTGCTCGCCTTTGGCGGTCTTCGTTGATTTTGGTTTGGTCACAGGGCTCATTTGCTTACCTCGCCATTTCGGTCGCCCGGCTGATCTGATAACGATGCTGGGAAATCAATGACACGACTCGCCGCGTGGTCGGCAACAACTCAGGCGTCGCCAGACGATAAGACCAGTCGCGATAACGTGTCAGGGTCCACAAAACCATCAGCCATGCTTTGGGACCAAAATAGACGGCGCCCTGATCACTGATCGCCGTAAGATCTTCGCCGGTCAGATCATGGTTAAGTTGTGGATAACGCCGGTGCGCCGCTTCTGTCTTAATCGGGATCATTCTGAGTTCAACCAGCTTCGGTTGCTCTGCCAGCCAACCGTGGACTCTGCGGCACAACCCGCACGTCGGGTCGTATAGAAGCGTCAATGTCGACATGGCCTAAGCCTCCTGCACGGGCGTGAAAGCGTCCGGATAAACCGGCGGTGGGCCGTTGCGCAGCGTGGCGCGCTGGCGCATGCGGCTGAAGATCAGCAAGTTAAAGAAATGCATTCCACCGAGCACGAGCAACACGGTGCCGACTTTAACGGACAGTGCTTCGATCCCTTCCTTCGGCGAAACGATATCGTAGCCCAGCTTCAGGGTCAGACTGACAAAGCCGAGATTGATGAGATAGAAGCCCACCACCAGCAGGTGATTGACGGAATCAGCCAGCGGTTCATTGCCGTGAAAAACGTCCACCAGGAAAATGCGGCCGTTCTTGTGCAGCGTGTGCGCGACCCAGATGGTCAGCGCGATGCTGATACTTAGGTAAATCAGGTAAGTGGTGATTTCGAGAGTCATAACCAGCCTCCTTCAAGAATTGAACACGTTCAACTATCGCAGGATAGGCTTGTTCTTGCGGGCTGTCAAGAAGTATTTTTGAACGTGTTCAGAAAAGTGAGGAGGGAGGTGCAGAGGCGGGGCGGTAGCCCGACCGTAAGGGAAGGCTTCGTTCTTGGCTTTCCCGGCGCAGCCCGAAGAACATAGATCGAAAGTTTTCATCAAACGGCAAGAGGTAGAGAACTGGACGCGCTACCTTAGGGTCGGGGCTACTGCCCGCATTTCCCCACCGGCATCAGGGGCGATACAGAAAAGCTCCGTCTGTGATAGATTCTCAAAACTTCAAAATGGATCGTCGTACTTTTCTTAAGTCGAGTAGTGTTGCGCTAGCTGCGGTCACGCTCGAATCGAAGCGTGTTGCCGGCCTGGCGCCGCTCACGTCGATGCCCGCCGCCGGACGTCTGACGCTCCCGATGAATCGCAACTGGCGCTTCAGCGCCGCGCGTCTTACGAACGACACAGCGCGTGACTTTGACGACTCACATTTCGATCTAATCACGATTCCACATACCAACAAGCGACTGCCGTGGCATAGCTTTGACGAAAAGACTTACCAGTTTGTCTCGGTCTACCGGCGCCATTTCAAGCTGCCGCCTGAAGCTCGCGGACGTCACGTCTTCGTCGATTTCGCGGGAGCGATGACCGCGGCGACAATCTGGATCAACGGCCGGCGTCTGGGTGAATACAAAGGCGGCTACACGCCCTTCACGTTTGAATTGACCCAGCATGTCGACTGGGATCGCGCTAACGTTCTGGCGGTCGAGGTGGATTCTACCGAGCGGGCCGACATTCCTCCGTTCGGCGGCTCGATCGATTACCTGACCTTTGGCGGGATTTATCGCGACGTGACGTTACGGCTGGTTCCCGCGAACCATCTCGAGAATATTTTCGTCCGGCCAAAAAACGTTATGAGCGATCATCCCAGCGTAGAGGTGGCGTGCTTTGTCGCGCATCTCGAGCCCCATTTGATTCCGCTGACGCTGGAAGTGGAATTGCGCGATGGGGAACGGGCTCTGAGCGCAGCCAGCAAAGAACTTCCGCCGGCATCAACCAGTGAAGCGATCGCACACGAGTTAACGTTAACGAACTTCGGCCCCATCAAGCTTTGGAATCTGTCGTTTCCCAACCTCTACACTATGGTTGTGCGAATCAAGCAGGGCAAGACAACAATCGATCAAGACCAACGGCGCACGGGCTTTCGCGAGGCGCGCTTCACTGAACACGGGTTCGAGCTCAACGGCAAAGTGGTAAAGCTCCGCGGCTTGAATCGTCACCAGACTTTTCCCTGGGTGGGACAGGCGATGCCGGCGCGTGTGCAGCGGCGTGACGCTCTGATCTTGAAGCAGGAACTGAAACTCAACATCGTACGGACGTCGCACTATCCACAGTCTCCAGCCTTTCTCGACGCCTGCGATGAGGCTGGTCTTTTGGTGCTCGAGGAAATTCCTGGATGGCAGCACGTCGGTGATCAAGCATGGCAGGATCTCGCCGTGGATAATGTCGGCCGCATGATTCGGCGCGACTGGAATCATCCTTCCATCATTCTCTGGGGTGTGCGAATCAACGAATCCCAGGACAATCACGCGTTCTACGCGCGCACGAATGCGCTGGCGCATGAACTCGATCCGACCCGGCCGACGGGTGGAATTCGCTACAACTACAACTCGGAACTGCTGGAAGACGTCTTCACGATGAACGACTTTGGCTTTCCTTTGCGGCCGCCGAAGCATCGGCTGGTGCGCATTCGACTATGACACGCACAGCAACTTCGGCTCGGGCGATCGCGTCTGTTATCACGGCGTCAGCGACATCTTCCGCTTGCCAAAACCGGCGGCGTATTTCTACAAAGCCCAGTGCGATCCGGGAGAAGAGATAGTGCTCGAGCCGTGCTTTCAATGGTCTGCGAAAGGCGATTGGACGAGCGGATTCGGAGTCCGCACCGCGGATGGCACTTTCGTTAATCGCAACGCCGTAGTCTGGTCAAATTGTGATCATCTCAAGTTCTATGTTGGTGACAAGATGTTGGCCGAGGCTGATCCCGACCGCGTTAACTTTCCCAATCTTCCGCATCCGCCATTTCAGGTTGATTTGAATCGAACTCCCACACAGGATCTGCGGGTCGAAGGTTATTTGGACAGCAAGAAAGTCATCGAAAAGAAATACTCCAGCCGCGGAGCAGAACAACAGTTTGTGGCGATACCTGACGACTTGACGCTCGTGGCCGACGGTGCGGACGCGACGAGAGTGGTGCTCAGGGTCACGGATGAGTTTGGCAACCTGCTGCGCTATGCCACGGCGGCGATCGCCTTCACGATCGAAGGGCCGGCAGAAATTATTGGCGACAATCCTTTTAGCTTGATGGGCGGCTGTGGCGCCGTTTGGGTGCGTGCCGGTCAGAAGCCGGGCCTGGTTCGCCTGAAGGCCGTGCATGCCGCACTCGGTACGCGTGAGGTTGAGATCAAGATCGTTGCGGTGGCGCCGGAGCGAGTTTAATAAAATTTGGGTTGAGCCTGCGGCAGGCGATAACATACAACTTGGGGCGCAAGCCCAGGAAAAGTACGAAAAACTGATCCGCAGGCTAAGAAATGCTGGTCCGCAAAAACTTGATCAGAGGTTTACGAACTCTGGCATGGACTATACGAATCTCTTTGATCAACTGTATCCACCCGAACGCGCAGCGCGGGTGGCGGTGTTGTGCGATCACACCGAGATCACTTATGACAATCTCCGAACTCAAACGATAGCCGCGGCCGAAGTACTAAACGCTTTGGAAATCGTAGCTGGTGATCGAGTGGCCCTCCTGCTTAGTGACTCACCAGAATTTATCACTTCATTTGTCGCAATCATCTCGCTCGGCGCAATCGCCGTCCCCATCAATCTGGCGTTGCGCCGCGAGGATCAGCTGTTCATCCTGAAAGACTGCGGGGCGTGCGCGGCCATTGTTGAAGCGAAGACAGCTGAGAGCTTGTTCACACCTCCGGGCAGCCAGGCCAAGGTGGAGAATCTGCTCCTGCTCAGGCGGGACGAAGCATCGGTTGAATCGGACATCGTTTCAATCGCGCAAATGAATACGCAGGATTTTTCCAGCGCGAAACGCCGCCCACTCAATGAGCTGTTTCCTGTTCACGCGGATGAAGACATGGATGCGTTCATCCTTTACACCTCAGGCAGCACGGGTGAACCGAAGGGCGCGGTGCACCGGCAGGCGGACATCTTCTATACCAACGAAACTTTCGGCAGCGAAGTCTTGCAGTTGCGCGAACGCGACCGGCTGTTTTCTTCTTCGCGCCTGCCCTTCGCTTACGGCCTGGGAAACAGTTTTACTTTTCCGCTGCTCAATGGACTCACTACGATTCTTTGCCGCGAGAAACCCGCGGCGGATATTGTCAGACGGGTTTTCAAAGACTATCGTCCGACGATCTTTTTTGGCGTGCCCGTTGTCTACAGAATGCTCCTCGAACATCATCGCAAAGGCGCCGGGCACGAATTGGACACGTCGAGTTTGCGCTTGTGCGTATCGGCGGGTGAGGCCCTGCCGGCGCAATTGGGAGAGGACTGGCAACGAACTTTTGGCGTCGAAGTTCTGGACGGAATCGGCTCGACTGAGATGTTGCACATGTTCATGTCGAACCACGCGGGCAATGTGTGCTATGGCAGCAGCGGAAAGTTGTTGAGTGGTTATGAAGCACGCGTGATTAATCATGAGGGCGTGGCGACGCCCAGCGGCGAGGCGGGCAACCTCTGGATTCGGGGCGGCAGCGCGGCCCCACGTTACTGGCAGAGGCCTGAGACCACTGCGGAAACGTTCGTGAATGGCTGGGTGCGCACAGGGGATCTTTACCGATGCGATGCGGATGGTTTCTGGTGGCACATGGGGCGCAGTGATGATTGCTTCAAGCCTACCGGGCAGTGGGTCTCGCCGATTGAAGTTGAAAATGTTCTGTTGCGCAGTGAAGCGGTACGCGCCGCCGCGGTGGTCGAAGGGATTGACGAGCATGGCTTGTCATGCGTGTGTGCGTTTGTGGTCGGTGACGAAATTTACGAGGAATCACTGCGCGAACTCTGCCAGAGCGTACTGCCGCGGTTCAAGCAACCACGCCGTTATCTTTTTGTTTCGGAATTGCCTTACACTGCGACGGGAAAGGTGCAGCGGTTTAAATTGAGGGAGCAGCTGCGGGCTCGACATGCCGGCTCCTGACTTTTGCGCCAAGCATTTCAAGACGATGAACTCATCTGAAAAAAGCATCCAGGAAACCTACGCCCCCAACAATGCCTGTTTTGGCTGTGGCCCAGCGAATGAAAAGGGTTTGCACATTCGCAGCTTTCCGCGCGGCGATGAAGTGGTCGCGACGTTCCAGCCTGAACCTTACCAGGAAGCGTTTCCGGGAATGTTGAGCGGCGGCATTATCGGCACGTTGCTCGATTGTCACTGTAACTGGACCGCGACTTATCACATGATGAAGCAAGCCGGATTGAATCATCCGCCCTGTACGGTTACGGCGGACTATGCGATCAAGTTGCTGCGGCCGACGCCGACAGACCAACCGGTCGAGTTGCGCGCCCGTGTGATTGAGTCAACCGCCGACCGCGCGATTGTCGAAGGTGAGTTGATTGCTCAAGGCAAGGTCTGCGCTACCTGCCGGGGGACTTTCGTGGCGGTCAAACCGGGCCATCCGGCTTATCATCGTTGGTGAGTGGCACAGACACTTCAGTCTGTGGTTCCGGAGCCAGTCACAGACTGAAGGAAGCTCTGAACGAGTACTTTTCGGCGCGTAGCGCCGCCATGAGTTTAGCCCGGCCTTTTAAGGCCGGGGAAAGGTCCATTAAGTATCAGTGTCGCGTAGCGACGCGTGAAATTAACGGGAATTCAATCGTCGCTACGCGACGAGACTTGCTAACCACGTGATCCCGGCGTTGAAACGCCGGGCTAAACTCATGGCGACGCTATGCGTCGAAGGCACTTAATCAGATCTTCCTGAAGTCCGTGCCACATAAGACTGCGATCACCACCATTCTCTTCGACATCGGCGGCGTGCTGCTCACTGATGGTTGGGGCCATGACTCGCGCAGAGAGGCGGCCCGGCAATTCGGGCTCGAATGGGATGACTTCACCGACCGTCACGAAAAGGTCGCACACCTGATCGAGACGAATGGCCTTACGCTGGAACGTTATCTCGATCGGGTAGTCTTCTTCCGGCCGCGCTCGTTCAGTCGCGACGAATTCCGCGCATTCGTGTTTGCGCAGTCTCAGCCGAAGCCCGAATCGCTCGAGATCGCGCACCAACTTGCGGGGCTAAACAAATACTTCCTGGCCACACTCAATAACGAGGTGTTGGAATTGAATCTCTATCGGATCCAGCATTTCGATCTGGGCAAATACTTCAAGGTGTTTTTCAGCTCGTGCTTTCTGGGTTTGCGGAAGCCGGATGAGGCTATTTATCGCACAGCATTGAATATCATGCAGCGCGCACCCGAGCAGTGCGTGTTCATCGACGACCGTGAGGTGAATCTCGAGTGTCCCCGCGAACTGGGTTTGCGCACAATTCATTTCCAGGATGCGTCGCAATTACGGCGCGAGTTGAGAGAGAACGGCGTCGACTTTTAGTTTTGTCAGCGCGCGATCATTGTTGAAGGTGAAGTCAGAACCGGGAGCGGGTAGCGACCGGGTCAGACGCTCAACCTGGGTGGTTACGTTCCCTCGCCACGACTCCGGCCTCTGTGCTGGTTCAGCCGCACTGTTCGGAGTTCCGCCTTCAGGCGGACATTACTTGATATCAACCGCCTGAAGGCGGAACTCCAAACACCTCACTTAACCACAATTCTTGTCTTCTTCTGTTCCTGATCTACGGCCACATAGATCACTTCGGCTTCGGTAACGCGCACGCGTTCGCTGG
>WNFI01160132.1_pt1 | contig 10751 bp, 9 predicted proteins | sample 5400471 | NCBI WGS metagenome assembly WNFI01 (sample SAMN13153348, study PRJNA577476) | soil metagenome | isolation source: 100 cm saprolite on Douglas fir-dominated hillslope | place: USA:California | collected 2013-09-17 | reverse complement strand
CGGGTCACCACGCCGGAGACGATGGACGTGGTCAGGATGGTCCTCACCGGCCAGGTGAACCGGGACGTGGTCGGCCAGATCAACCGGCACGGCCCGTTCGCTCTCGGGATGTCTGGCGAGGACGCCAACCTGCTCACGGCGACCCGCGCGCTGGCCACCGTGGACGGTGCTCCGGTGGACATCGGCCAGGTCGGCGAGATCCACTCCGTCGATCCCGGCGCGGTCCGGACCCTGATCGCGGACGGCCGCATTCCCGTCATATCGAGCGTGGCGCGAGGCGGGGCGGGCGAGGTCTTCAACGTGAACGCCGACACCGCGGCCGCCGCGATCGCCGTCGCGCTGGGCGCCGCGAAGCTGGTCCTGCTGACCGACGTGGCTGGCCTGTACGCGGACTGGCCGGGCAGCAGCGCCGGCGGTCCTGCGAGCTCGGACCCGGCGGCCGACCGCCCGGGCGAGGTGATCAGCCAGCTGGACGCCGCCGGGCTGGCCGCCATGATGCCCGGCCTCAGCGACGGGATGATCCCGAAGATGGAAGCCTGCCTGACCGCCGTTCGCGGCGGCGTGCCGCGGGCGCACGTGCTGGACGGGCGGCTGCCGCACGCCATCCTGCTGGAGATTTTCACCGACTCGGGGATCGGCACCATGGTGGTGCCGGCCGGAGCAGGGTCATGAGCGAGGCTGCCGTGACCCGGGCACCCGACCACGGCTGGAGGCCACATGGTCACGACGGATGAGCTGCAGGACCGGTACGCCGAGGCCGTCATGCTGACTTACGGAATGCCGCCGCTCGCGCTGGCGCGCGGCAGCGGGTGCGTGGTCTGGGACCTGGACGGGAACTCCTACCTGGACCTGGTGGGCGGCATCGCGGTCAGCGCGCTGGGACACGCGCACCCCAGGATCGTCGCGGCCATAACCGAGCAGGCGGGGCGCCTGGTGCACACCTCGAACCTGTACCTGCACGAGCCGCAGGTCGTGCTGGCGGAGCGGATCATCGGGCTGCTCGGAGTCGACGGGCGGGTGTTCTTCGCCAACTCGGGGACCGAGGCCAACGAGGCGGCGGTCAAGCTGGTCCGGCGCCGCCAGGGCGCGGCCCGGCAGGTCTTCGTCGCGGCCGAGCACTCCTTCCACGGGCGGACCATGGGGGCGCTCAGCCTGACCGGAAAGAGCTCGATCCGCGATCCGTTCGGGCCGTTCGGGCTTGACGTCCGGTTTGTCCCGTACGGCGACGCGAGCGCGCTGGCCGCGGCGGTCGGCCCCGACTGTGCCGCCGTCTTCCTGGAGCCCTGCCTGGGGGAGGGCGGCGTCGTGCCCGCCCCGGACGGCTACCTGCGCGCCGCGCGGGCGGCCTGCGACAGTGCCGGGGCGCTGCTCGTGCTGGACGAGATCCAGAGCGGGGTGGGGCGCACCGGCGCATGGTTCGCGCACCAGCGCGAGGGCATCATTCCCGACGTCATCACGCTGGCGAAGGGGCTCGGCGGAGGCCTGCCCATCGGCGCCTGCGTCGGCATCGGCGGCTGCGGTTCCGTGCTGGGCAAGGGCGATCACGGCAGCACCTTCGGCGGCAACCCTGTCGCCTGCGCGGCCGCGCTCGCCGTGCTCGACACGATCGAGCGCGAGGGGCTGCTCAGCAACGCCACCAGCGTCGGCGACCGGCTGGCCGCCGGGATCGAGGCCATCGAGCATCCCCTGGTCGCGGGGGTCCGCGGCACCGGGCTCTGGCGCGCGATCGGGCTCGCCGCGCCCGCGGCGGCCGCGGTGGAGGCCGCGGCGCGGCGGGCCGGCTTCCTGGTCAACGCGGTCCAGCCGGACGCGATCAGGCTGGCGCCGCCGCTGGTGCTCACCGCCGCGCAGGCCGACTCGTTCACCGGGGCGCTGCCCGAAATCCTGTCGTCGGCCAGCGTGCTGGCCGGGCAGGGGGTGTGACGTCATGAACGGCCGCTCGATGGATGGGCCGGGCGGAGGCCCGCCCGCCGGCCGCCGCCCCCGGCACTTCCTCCGCGACGACGACCTGTCCCCGGCCGAGCAGGCGGAGGTGCTCGACCTCGCGGACGCGATGAAGGCGGACAGGTTCGGCTACCGGCCGCTGGAGGGCCCCCGCACGGTCGCCGTCCTGTTCGACAAGCCGTCGCTGCGGACGCGGGTGTCGTTCGCCGTCGGCATCGCCGAGCTCGGCGGCCAGCCGCTGGTCATCGACGCCCAGGCCACGCACTTCGGCCGCGGCGAGACGGTGGAGGATGCCACCCGCGTGCTCGGCCGGCAGGTCGCGGCCATCGCGTGGCGCACGTTCGGCCAGGACCGGATCGAGGCCATGGCTAAGGTCAGCCCGGTGCCCGTGATCAACGCGCTCACCGACAGTTTCCACCCCTGCCAGGTCCTCGCCGACCTGCAGACGGTCCGGGCCGCCCGCGGCCGGCTGGCCGGCCTGATCCTGACCTTCCTGGGCGACGGCTCGAGCAACATGGCGCACTCCTACCTGCTCGGCGGCGCGACCGCCGGGATGCAGGTGCGAATCGGCGCCCCGGAGCGGTACCGGCCGGACCCGTCGGTCATGGCCACCGCGGCGCAGATCGCGGCCCGGACCGGCGGCGCAGTGGAGTACTACGCAGACCCGAAGGCGGCCTGCGCCGAGGCCGACGTGCTCGCCACCGACGTGTGGGCCTCCATGGGCCAGGAGAACGAGCAGGCAGAGCGGCTCGCGGCGCTCGGCTCGTACGGCCCGGATGACTCCTACCGCCTGGACGAGCCGAAGCTGGCCCTGGCCAGGCCCGGCGGCATGGTGCTGCACTGCCTGCCGGCCCACCGCGGCACCGAGATCAGCGCGGAGGTCCTGGACGGGCCCGCCAGCGCGGTCTGGGATCAGGCCGAGAACCGGCTGCACGCCCAGAAGGCGCTGCTGGCCTGGCTGCTGCAGCGAGCCGCGTCGTCAAGGCAGGCCCCTAGTTGAAGCAGGCACTGAGGTTGGGAGCACCGTGACCGCCGCTAGCCCGGCGACCAAGACAGCCCGGCACGCCCAGATCGCCGCGATCCTGGCTCACGCCGACCCGCCGGTCCGGTCCCAGGAGGAGCTCAACGAGCGGCTGGCCCAGCGCGGCGTGCGGGTCACCCAGGCGACGCTCTCCCGTGACCTGGAGGAGCTGGGCGCGGTACGGCTGCGCGGCCTGGACGGCGCGCTGGTGTATGCGCTGCCAGGCGAGGCGGGCGGGCCCGGCTCGATGCCGGGAGGCCTGGCCGAGGCGGCCGACGCGGCGCCGGGAGCGGGCGCGGCGCCCGGTCCCGCGGCGGACCCGGGCGTCGAGCCGCCGGCCAGGCTGGCGCGGGTCACCGCCGAGCTGCTGGTCACGGCCGAGGCGAGCGCCAACCTGGTGGTGCTGCGTACCCCGGCCGGGGCCGCACAGTTCCTGGCCTCCGTCATCGATCACTCGGCCTGGCCGTCCATCCTCGGCACGGTGGCCGGGGATGACACCGTCCTGGTCATCGCGCGGGACCCGGCCGGCGGGGCGGACCTGGCCCGCGCGCTGCTGCGGCTCGCGGACCGGCGCGGTGAGCGAGCCGAAGGGAGCGCCCTGGAGGCGAGCGGAAAACGCGGGCACCAGGCTGGCGCCTCGTGATCAAGATATCCCCGGGCCTACGGGGACGCTGAGGAGGAATACATGACAGAACGCATAGTCCTCGCCTACTCGGGCGGCCTGGACACGTCTGTGGCCATCGGGTGGATCGCCGAGCAGACCGGCGCAGAGGTCATCGCCCTGGCGGTGGACGTCGGCCAGGGCGGCGAGGACCTGGACACGATCCGCAAGCGGGCGCTGGCCTGCGGCGCGGCGGACGCCGAGGTAGCCGACGTGCGGGCCGAGTTCGCGGCCGAGTACTGCATGCCCGCGCTGCGGGCCAACGCGCTGTACATGGACCGGTACCCGCTGGTGTCCGCGCTGTCCCGGCCACTGATCGTGAAGCACCTGGCCCGGGTGGCGCGCGAGAGCGGTGCGTCCCTGGTGGCCCATGGCTGCACCGGCAAGGGCAACGACCAGGTGCGCTTCGAGGTGGGCCTGGCCAGCCTCGCCCCGGAGGTGTCGGTGCTGGCTCCGGTCCGGGATTCCGGCATGACCCGGGACAAGGCGATCGCGTTCGCCGCCGAGAAGGAGCTGCCGATCAGCGTCACGTCGCGCTCGCCGTACTCGATCGACCAGAACCTGTGGGGCCGCAGCTGCGAGACCGGGCACCTGGAGGACATCTGGGAGGCGCCGCACGACGACGTCTGGGGTTACACCAGCGATCCGGCGGAGGCGCGGGACCCGGTTGAGGTCACGATCTCGTTCGCGGACGGGCCGGCTCGTCGGGATCAAGAGCCGGGAGATTTACGAGGCCCCCGCCGCCATCGCGCTGATCGCCGCGCATTCCGAGCTCGAGAGCGTGTGCCTGGAGCGGGACCTGGCCCGGTTCAAGCGGCAGGCCGAGCAGCGCTGGACCGAGCTCGTCTACGACGGGCTGTGGTTCTCGCCGCTGCGCCGCTCCCTGGAGGCGTTCATGGCCGAGGCCTCGCGGCACGTGACCGGGGACGTCAGGCTCCGGCTGCACGGCGGCCGGGCTGTGGTGACGGGGCGCCGCAGCCCGGCGGCGCTGTACGACTACTCGCTAGCCACCTACGACACCGGCGACATGTTCGACCAGGCGCTGGCCAGGGGCTTCGTGGAGCTGTTCGGCCTGCCCAGCAAGATCGCGGCGGACCGGGACAGGAAGGTCGCCGGCTGAAGATCTTGGACGCGAACGGTCGTTGGGGCAGCCCATTCTGTCCAAGATCTCGAAGTTCGGCGCCTCGCCGGGCCCGCCCCGGCCGCGGCTCTCTGAACCGGTCCAAGCCCGGCTCTTCCATGATCGTGGCGGGTCTAGCATGGCTGCCGGACGATATCCGCGCGATCACTGACCCGAGAGGAGGACCGTGGCCGAGGACGGGGGCACGCCGCCGATACGGCTGTGGGGCGGACGGTTCGAGTCCGGCCCGGCCGAGGCCCTGGCCCGGCTGTCGGTCAGCGTGCAGTTCGACTGGCGGCTCGCGCCCTACGACCTGCTCGCATCCCGCGCCCATGCCCGCGTCCTGCACAAGGCCCGGCTGCTCGACGACGCGGAGCTGGCCCGGCTGCTGGCCGCCCTCGACGATCTCGGCGAGGCGTGCCGGGCCGGCAGGTTCCGCCCGGAGGCCACCGACGAGGACGTGCACACGGCGCTGGAGCGGGGCCTGCTCGAGCGGGCCGGATCGCTGGGCGGCAAGCTCCGGGCCGGCCGCAGCCGCAACGACCAGGTCGCCACCGACCTGCGGCTCTACCTGCGCGACCACGCGCGGCTGGTGGTGTCGCGGCTGGCCGAGCTCGAGAGCGCGCTCATGGACCAGGCGGAACGGCACCTGGGCACGCCTGCGCCGGGGATGACGCACCTGCAGCACGCTCAGCCGGTGCTGCTGGCGCACCAGCTGCTCGCGCACGTCCAGGCTCTCGCCCGCGACGCGGGCAGGCTCCGGGACTGGGATCGCCGGGCGGCGGTGTCCCCGCTGGGTGCCGGCGCGCTGGCCGGATCCTCGCTGCCGCTCGACCCGGAGGCGGTCGCCGCCGAGCTGGGCTTCACCTCCGCGTTCGGCAACTCGATCGACGCATACGCGACCGGATCGTCGATCATGCCGCAGAAGAAGAACCCGGACGTGGCCGAGCTGGCCCGCGGCAAGGCGGGCCGGCTCATCGGGGGGCTGACCGGGCTGCTGACCACGCTCAAGGGCCTGCCGCTGGCTTACGACCGCGACCTGCAGGAGGACAAGGAGCCGGTGTTCGACGCGGTGGACACGCTGCTGCTGGTGCTGCCGGCCATGGCCGGGCTCGTCGCCACCCTCCGCCTCAACTCGGAGCGGATCGCCGCGGGCGCCGCCGCGGGTTACGCGCTGGCCACCGACCTGGCTGAGCTACTGGTCCGGCGGGGGGTGCCGTTCCGCGAGGCGCACGAGGTGGTCGGGCATCTCGTGGTCTGGTGCCAGGTGCACGAGTGCGAGCTGGCCGATGTCAGCGACGCCGACCTGGCCCGGGTCTCGCCGCAGCTGACCCCGGACGTGCGCGAGGTGCTGACGGTGCCTGGCGCGCTCGCCGCCCGGCGGAGCCCGGGCGGCACCGCCCCCGCCCGGGTGGCCGAGCAGCTGACCCAGCTGCGGGCGGCCGTCGATGAGCAGGCCGGCTGGGCTGCGGGCTGACGGGCCCCGCGACAGGCACCGCATGACATCCGGCCGCGACCGCTCCATCCACCCCGATCCCCCTGATCCCGAGCCCGATGATCTAGGGCGCCCAGATCACCCCCGCCACCCTGATCGTGGAGCTCTTTCGGTGCACAGCGCGGTCACGTCGCCACGATCACGGCTGGCTGGCGCGGAGGTGCTGCCGAGGGGCTTTTTCGCCCGCCCCGCCCTACAGGTCGCACCCGACCTGCTGGGCTGCGTGATCACGCATGACACCGACGAGGGACTGGTCGCGGTCGTGCTGGCCGAGGTCGAGGCGTACGCCGGCGAGGCCGATCCCGCCTCGCATGCCTTCCACGGCCGGACCGCCCGTAACGCGGTGATGTACGGCCCGCCGGGGCACGCCTACGTCTACTTCACCTACGGCATGCACTTCTGCGTGAACCTGGTCTGCCAGCCTGAGGGCGAGGCCTCGGCGGTGCTGCTGCGAGCCGGGCGCGTGATCACGGGTTTGTCCCTGGCGGCCGCCCGGCGCCCGGCCGCCGGCCGCGAGCGCGACCTAGCACGCGGCCCAGCCAGGCTGTGCCAGGCGCTCGGCATCGGCCGGTCGCTGGACGGAGCCGACGTGTGCGACGCGGCGTCAGCGCTGCGGGTCAGTCCCGCGGCCCCGGGGGACAAGGCCGCCGGCCATGGAGTCAGCCAAGGTCCCCGGGTGGGGGTGAGCCGCGGCGCCGACGTGGCCTGGCGGTTCTGGGCCACCGGGGATCCGACCGTGTCACCGTACCGGCCGCACGCCCGACGGCGTGCCGCGAAACCCGTTCCCGGTGCGCGTTCCGGCCGCAGCGCATCGTGAAGGCGCCGCCGCAGGCCATGCCGCCCGGAGGCGATCACCCAGGGGCGTCCGCCGACGCCGCGGCGTCCCGAAGTACTCCGGCGATCGCATGACGGGGCAGCGCCATGAGAGGAGCGTCGAGCACGTGCGGCTGGCGTGCCGCGTCCTCCACCGCGGCCCGGGCATCGCGCTTGGTGAGCTGGCTGCCGCAGCGCTCCCGCCGGGCATCGATGAGCCCCTCCCGCCACACGTTGCCGACCTTGCCGTGCGCTCGGTGCAGCAGCCGCCGTACCAGCCGGCCGGGCGGCTCCAGGGCCGTCGCGTCGACCGCATCAGCGACGGCGATCGTGTGCCAGTTGTCTGGCTGGCTGCGCAGGAAGCGCAACGTGTACTTCGGGCCGATCAGGTCCGCGAGCGCTTGCTGCGCCGTCTGGCTGCGCACGTCCGGGTGCTCGCTGGGCACGAGCGCCGCAATCCGACCGGCGTTCGCAGCCAGCAAGACGCGCAGCAGCCAGGGGCCCGGATCACCGGACAGGTCCGCCACGAGGCCGAACGGGCCCCGGCCGGTCATGCTGGCGGGGATGCCGCCGGCGAACAGGGTCTCTAGGCGGAGCCGGGCGATGCTTTCATGAGCGGCGCGCCACCCGGGGCCGACGAGGACCCTGATCGGAAAGCCAGCGCCGGTGGTGACCTGGACGACCGCAGCCGGGACATCGTCGTAGGCCGAGAGGCTCCTCTCGAGTGCGTGCGTCCCGCGCGTGTAGATATTGGCTCCGGCGGCCGATGCGAGCCGGTCTGCCACCCGCCAGGTGCGCGTGGTGGGCCGCCACACGTACAGATCGCTCGCGCTGCCAACCGCCTGCGCGCCGTCATAACGGTTAAATGCGGGCAGCATCATCTCATAGGCCAGGCCGAGCCTGTGTGCCACGGACTGGACCTGAAATCCCAGCGTCGGATGGCGCTCGCTGTAGCCATAAGCGACGATGACGCGGCTGTTGTCGCGGTTGGCCAGGCCCTGGAGGCCTCGGGCGACGAAGAGCTCTACTCCTTCTGGCGTGTAGGGCGGATCTGTGAAGACGAGGTCGGCGCATCCGACCGCCGGGGCCGGAAGGCCGAAGCGCAGATCGCCCTCGAAGCATCGGATGCCGAGACCCAGCGCCGCAGCCTGACAGTCAATGAATTCCAGCGTGGCCTCGTCGATGTCGACCACCACAATGCTGACACCCGGATTGACCTGCCCCAGCGCCAGGGAGGTCAGATCGTGATCGCCGACGCAGAGCAGGACGGTGCCCGCCACGTCGTACGTGCTGTCGAGCCACAGTGCCCGGCGGACGACGGTCTCAGGCGTGGCCGGGACATGATCGAGGTCCGGGGACGCGGCGGGCGCCTTGGCGATCAGGTCAGCGAGGCTCGCGAGGATCCCTGCCGCATCAGCGAGCTGCGCCGCGAGCGGATCCGTCAGCTCGGTGCGTCCCAGCTCGGCATAGCCGAACCGCTCTCTGTACTCCGGGACCCTGGCTGGCTGGATCGCCACCGCCTCACGATCGCGCACCAGGTCTCCCGCAATCGCGGCCAGCACGGCCTCGACGCTCTGCCGGGGCAAGGCGGAAAGCTGTATCAGCTCGGCCATGTCCCGTGGCCGCCCGGTCAGCAGGGCGACGAGGCGGCGCAGGCGCCTCGTCGCAGGCCGTTGCCGGGCCATCAAGTCCTCGAGGCCTGAGACTGCCGCTCGGGGCGCGGGCCCGGGGCTGGGCAGATCTCGGGACGCCATGGCGTGATTGTCGCATCGGCTGACAGGTGCGCCGGACGCACCCGGTCCGGGCCCGCTCCCCGCTGCTCCGCAGCGAAACGATTTTCAGTCTGCAGGCTCGGGTGGGACGATGCTGCGGTGACCGACATCATCGACGAGCTGAGCTGGCGCGGCCTGGTCGCCGTGTCGACCGACCTGGATGACCTGCGCAAGGCCCTGGACGCGGGGCCAGTCACGCTGTACGGGGGGTTCGACCCGACGGCACCCGGGATGCACATCGGCAACCTGGTGCTGATCCTGACGATGAGGCGTTTCCAGCAGGCGGGGCACCGCCCGATCGGCCTGGTCGGTGGCGCGACAGGACTCATCGGGGACCCGAGCGGCAAGTCGACCGAGCGTGTGCTCAACCCACGCGAGGTGGTAGCCGGCTGGGCGGACCGATTCCGCGCTGAGCTGAACCGGTTCCTTGACTTCGCGCCGGGTCCGGTCAGCGCCCTGCTGGTCAGCAACCTGGACTGGACCGGGGACTTGTCCGCGCTGGATTTCCTGCGCGACATCGGGAAGTATTTCCCGGTCAGCCAGATGCTCGGCAGAGAGGTGGTCAAGGCCAGGCTCGAGGCGGGCGGAATCACATACACCGAGTTCAGCTACCAGGTCCTGCAGGCCAACGATTACCTTGAGCTGCACCGGCGCTACGACTGCGCGCTGCAGCTCGGCGGCAGCGATCAGTGGGGAAACCTGGTTTCGGGCGTCGACCTGATCAGGCGCGTGACCGGTGACTCCGTGCACGCGCTGGCCACGCCGCTGATCACCAAGCCGGACGGGACCAAGTACGGGAAGACCGAGAGCGATGCCGTCTGGCTGAGCTCGGACCTGACGAGCCCGTACCGGTTCTACCAGTTCTGGATCAACAGGACCGACGACGAGATGCCCGGCTTGCTGCGGGTCTTCTCGTTCCGGAGCCGCGAGGAGATCGAGGAGCTGGAGCGGGACACCGCTGCGCGGCCCGCGGCGCGCTGCGCGCAGCGAGCGCTCGCCGACGAGATGACCGCCTTGGTGCACGGCTCCGAGGAGCTGGCCAGGGTCGTAGCGGCCAGCCAGGCGCTGTTCGGCCAGGGAGACCTGCGGGCGCTGGACTCCGCGGCGCTGGAGGCGGCACTGGCCGAAGTGCCATCGGCCACACTGAACGCCAGCGAGGTGCGCACCGGCGGCCTGCCCCCGGTAGCCGACCTGATGGATGCCGCCGGGATCGTGCCCAGCAAGTCGGCCGCACGACGGGCGATCGCGGAGGGCGGCGCGTACCTGAACAACGTCAAGGTGACCGCGCAGGACGCGGCACCGACATTGAGCGACCTGATCGACGGCCGGTTCCTGGTGCTGCGGCGCGGCAAGCGCACCGTAGCAGGGATCGAGGTGCGGACGATTTGACTCGATCCCCTTTGCTGCCTAGTGTTGCGTCTTGCCCCGGTAGACATGAGCAGCCTCTAGGGCGGCAGTCTCCAGGGAACGAGCAGAAACCTCCCGCCGAGTGCATCCCGGGCATCGGGATGGCTGAGGAGAGTATGCTTGGTGTACGACGTGTGATGAAGCGAGTCAAGTTCTGCGAAGGCGGTTGACAACGTCCAGCAGGGCCGGTAAGTTAGCAGGGTTGCCCCGGATGAGGCTGAAGAGCCTTGGATGGTGCGCGTCCGCTCCTTGAGAACTCAACAGCGTGCTAAAAGCCAGTGCACATGCACATACCCCGTCAGGGGCCCGGTCGGAAGCGGCCTGGCCTCCACGACGGATGCCAAGATCGTCTCCATGGCTGGTCCGCCAGCCGGAAGAGACATCTCTCATGTCAGCAGCCCGCACGGCCGGTCTTCGGAGCGTGCCTGCGGTTGCATATAGACATTCAATGGAGAGTTTGATCCTGGCTCAGGACGAACGCTGGCGGCGTGCTTAACACATGCAAGTCGAGCGGAAAG
>WNFI01070140.1_pt1 | contig 10751 bp, 9 predicted proteins | sample 5400471 | NCBI WGS metagenome assembly WNFI01 (sample SAMN13153348, study PRJNA577476) | soil metagenome | isolation source: 100 cm saprolite on Douglas fir-dominated hillslope | place: USA:California | collected 2013-09-17 | reverse complement strand
CGACGATTTCCTCGAGTCCTACATCGCCCTGAAGGAAGACGAGATCACCCGCTTCCGCATGACGACGCACCCGGTCGAATTCGACATGTACTACGCTTCATAGACTGCTGCTATTTGGGTGGCAGGAAAGGGCGGGTTACACCCGCCCTTTTCATTTGGGCTAGACTCTTGTTTCATGCGCTGCCTTAGGGCATTGATTTCCTTGGTTTTCGGCCTGATTTTGCTGCCGGGGGCGGCAGTGCATGCGCAGGTCACGGAAATCTACAAATGCGTCGAGGTTGGCGGCCGGCCGCTCTACACCAGCGACAAGAAAGACACCGCCGGCAGGAAATGCGAGCTGGTATCCCGCGAAATAAACGTCGTGCCGGCGCAGAAGCTGCCGGTCCCGCGAGTCAGAGAAGCGGCGAGGGGTGAAGGATTTCCCAAGGAGTCGGCTTCCGACCGCGCGTCCGCCAAGGAGCGGCAGCGCGACATCCTGGAAAAGGAGTTGACGACCGAGCAAGAGCTGCTCGCCAGGGCGAAAAAGGATCTGGCCGACCAGGAATCGGTGCGCAGCGGCGACGAGCGCAACTATGCCCGCGTGCTCGATCGGCTGCAGCCCTTCAAGGACAACGTCGACCTTCACGAGAAGAACGTCGAAGCGCTGAGGCGCGAGCTCGGCAACCTGTTCCGCTAAGTGTCCCCGTTTTCAGGCCTGGATCTGCTCGCCACGGCCGTCGTCGCGCTCGACGACGCATTCGTCGTGCGCTACGCCAATCCCGCCGCGGAGAATCTGTTCGATACAGGGGCAAAGAGCCTGATCGGGCAGCCCTTCCTGGCGTTGTTCTCCGAGCGCGCCGAGCTCGAGCGCGCGCTCGACGAGGCGCGTGTCACGCACTGGGACTACTCGGCACAGAACGTCACCTTCAGCCGCCTGGGCCGCGACCCGCTGCCGCTCTCCTGCGTAGTGACCCGTATCGATGCTGCCGGGCTGGCGCTGCTTGTGGAGCTGAGGCCGATCGAACAGCAGCTGCGCCAGGCGCGCGAGGAGCGGCTGGTATCGGGGCAGCAGTCGAACCGCGAGCTGATCCGGAATCTCGCGCACGAAATCAAGAACCCGCTAGGTGGTCTAAGAGGGTCCGCTCAATTGCTTGAAAGGGAACTTGATAAACCCGAGCTGCGTGAATACACCCAAGTAATCATCAAAGAGGCCGACCGACTGCAGGGCCTGATGGACCGGATGCTGACGCCGCACCGTGCCCCGCGGGTCGAGCCGGTAAGCATTCATGAGGTGCTGGAGCGCGTGCGTAGCCTGGTGGAAGCCGAGTTCTCGCTGGAAATCCTCCGGGACTACGATCCCAGCCTGCCCGAGATCGTGGGGGACCGGGAGCAGCTCATCCAGGCGGTCCTCAACGTCGCCCGCAACGCGGCCCAGGCGGGCAGCAAAACCATTACTTTTTGCACGCGCTCGGTCCGCCAGATGACCATCCTGCGGCACCGCCACAAGCTGGCACTAGAATTGCAAGTAATTGACGATGGCCCCGGCATACCGGAAGAGATCCAGGACCGGATCTTCGATCCGCTCGTGTCCGGGAGGGAAGGCGGCAGCGGCTTGGGACTCTCGCTCACGCAGACGTTCGTCCAGTACCACCAGGGCGTGGTCGAGTTCGAGTCCCGCCCGGGCCGCACAATATTCAGGATCCTGCTGCCACTGACATGAAACCGGTCTGGATCGTCGACGACGACCGTTCAATCCGCTGGGTGATGGAGAAGGCCCTCAGCCGGGAAGGTATAGCCTATAACTCGTTCGCCTCCGCGCAGGAGGCGCTCGACGCGCTCTCGGGCGGCGCCCCCGAAGTGCTGGTTTCGGACATCCGGATGCCGGGGCTCTCGGGCCTGGAGCTGCTGCAAGCGGTGAAGGACCGCCATCCCGCAGTGCCGGTGATCGTGATGACAGCCTATTCCGACCTGGATTCGGCCGTTGCCGCCTTCCAGGGGGGCGCTTACGAATATCTGCCCAAGCCGTTCGACGTTGACCAGGCGGTGGAGCTCATCCGCCGCGCGCTCGACGAGAGCCGCCGCGAGGCGGAGGCTATCGAGCCGGCCACCGACGCGCCCGAGATCCTCGGACACGCCCCGGCGATGCAGGAGGTCTTCCGCGCTATCGGTCGCCTGTCGCAGTCGAGCGCGACGGTCCTGATCACGGGTGAATCGGGAACCGGAAAGGAGCTTGTTGCGCGTGCTTTGCACCGCCATAGTGCGCGCGCGTCCAAGCCGTTCATCGCCATCAATACCGCGGCGATGCCGAAGGACCTGCTCGAGTCCGAGCTCTTCGGCCACGAGCGAGGATCGTTTACCGGCGCGCAGCAGCAGCGTCGCGGCCGCTTCGAGCAGGCGGAAGGCGGGACCCTGTTCCTCGACGAGATCGGCGACATGCCGGCGGAGCTGCAGACGCGGCTGCTGCGCGTGCTGTCCGACGGCAGCTTTTACCGCGTCGGCGGCCATCAGCAGATGAAGGTGAATGTCCGCGTCATCGCCGCCACGCACCAGGATCTTGATCAACGCGTGCGCGAGGGGTCGTTCCGCGAAGACCTCTTTCACCGGCTGAACGTCATTCGTCTGCGGCTGCCGAGCCTGCGCGAGCGCTCCGAGGACGTGCCCCTGCTCGCGAAACATTTCCTCGCCTTGAGCGCGCGGCAGCTCGGCGTCGACGCGAAGCGCCTCTCTGAGGACGCGTTGCAGCACCTCTCGCGACTCGAATTCAAGGGCAACGTGCGGCAGCTGGAAAACCTGTGCCACTGGCTCACGGTGATGGCGCCGGGTCAGGTCATCGACACGGGCGATCTGCCCGCCGAGTTCCGCGATCAGGCAGCGAGCGTGGCCTCCGACTGGCTGACCGCGCTCGAGCACGAAGCCGAGCGGCGCCTGGCGCGCGGCGAGACCGGCATCCTCGATGAGCTCAGCCGCCAGTTCGAGCGGGCGCTCATCACCAAGGCGCTCGCCCGCACCGGCGGACGGCGCATCGAGGCGGCGAGCCTGCTCGGCATGGGCCGCAACACCATCACGCGCAAGATCCACGAACTCGGCATCGAGGGCGACGACGCCGAAACGGAGTAGGCGTTAGCGCGACCTGAAGTTGCCGGTTCGCGCCAGCGAACCGGATCGGATGCAATTTCCTCATGCGGCTTTTGCCGTCTTGCGGTTCATTTCCAGCTTGGCGTCGACCAGCCGCACTACCTCGTCGAGCGCATCCAGGCGCATGCCCTTCTGCTTTGCGATGGTCTGCACCAGGCGATCGACGCGCTCGATATTCGGTGCGCCGCCAAACAGCGCCCGCGCGGCAGAGGAGGGATTCGCGAGCCCCAGCGCCGCCGCGGCGTATTTCTCGAACGGCACCAGGTCCTTCTCGTTCGCGCCGAGAGAGATGCAGAGCTTGACGACCCAGTTGTAGACGGCGCGCGAAGCTTCAAGGTCGCTATGCACGGCTTCCTTGATCGGCCGCATGCCGTCTTTCGTGATGCAGCGGTAGTTGCCGGCGATCAGCATGGCCCATTTCGCCAGCGGCACGAAGACCGAGTCGTGCACCTTCAGTTTTACCGGCAGCTCCATTTTTTCAAAGCGAGCCGCCTCGATGCCGGATTCCAGCCGCCGCAGGATTTCGGTATGCGCGTCGGAGGGAAATCGCGCCGACTTGAAATTGGTCGGCAGCCTGACCTGCAGCACGTTGATTTTCTCTTCCGGCGGACGAAATGCCTGGGGGTCCGGGCTGCACAGCGTCATCAGCGCCGGATCGAAGCTATCCCATACCGCCGGATCCGTGTAGCAGCTGCGGCAGGCGTTTGTGGAGACGCCGGGGACGCGCGCAAGGTAAGGTAGCGGCGGCATGTTCATGATGGACATGCACGGGATTTTGGCTTTCGCGATCGCCTCCAGCAGCTCCCGCACGCCAGGCGACCCGTACTGCGGCTCCTGCATGGCGAGCGCCACGAGGTCGTAACCGGCGGGTTTGATCGCCGCCGGGACGTCCGCGGAGAGCTTGCCCGGCAGTTTCCGCGAATCGATTTCGACCAGCCCCTCCCTGCCCTTGACCGGCAAGCGCACGCGCGTGCCTTCCTTGTTGATCAACTCGGCTTCGGCGGGAAGGCAGACGAGCTTTACCGTATGGCCCGCGAGCAGGAGCTTGGTGGCGAGCAGGGAGCCGTAAGAGGCGCCCATGATCAATATCTTGTAGGTCATTGAAATCTCACGATGTGAAATGCGACCCCGACAACCGGGAAGAAAGGCTACTCCTATCATGGCGCCTTTTCATGTTGCAGTGCCGCATTTCAGTACATAGAATGGGGGCGTGAGCACCTCCGTCATCGACTCAACACAAGCTGCGGTCCTCGGCCGGGTTACGCCGGAATTTGCTCAGATTCTCACACCCGCAGCGCTAGCGTTCGTCGCCAAGCTGCAGCGCAAATTTGGTGCGCGACGCAAGACGCTGCTCGAACACCGCGCCGCCCGGCAGAAACAGTTCGACGCCGGCGCGCTGCCGGACTTTCTGCCAGAGACACAGGCCATCCGGGAAAAAGACTGGCGCGTGGCGCCACAGGCGAGGGACATGCTCGATCGCCGCGTCGAGATCACCGGCCCGACCGACCGCAAGATGGTGATCAACGCGCTCAATTCAGGCGCATCGACCTTCATGGCCGATTTCGAGGACGCGAACTGTCCGACCTGGCACAACATGATCGACGGACAGGTCAACCTGCGCGACGCGGTAAGGCGCAACATCACACTGCAGCAGGGCGGCAAGCGCTACCAGCTCAACGAGAAGACCGCCGTGCTGATCCCGCGGCCGCGCGGCTGGCATCTGGACGAGAAACATGTCCAGGTCGAGGGCGCGCCCGTATCGGGCAGCCTGTTCGACTTCGCGCTGTTCTTCTTCCACAACGCCAAAGAGCTGATCGCGCGCGGCTCGGGACCTTATTTTTACCTGCCGAAGATGGAGTCGCACCTTGAAGCGCGGCTGTGGAACGATGTTTTCGTATTTTCGCAAAAGGAACTGGGCATCCCGCAGGGAAGCATCAGAGCCACGGCGCTCATCGAAACCGTGCTCGCCGCGTTCGAGATGGACGAGATCCTGTACGAGCTGCGCGAGCACTCGGCCGGCCTCAACATCGGGCGCTGGGACTACATCTTCTCCTGCATCAAGAAATTCCGCGCCAACCACGATTTCTGCCTGGCGGACCGCGCGCAGGTGACGATGACGGCGCCGTTCATGCGCGCGTATGCCCTGGGCCTGGTGAAGACCTGCCATCATCGCGGCGCGCCGGCGATGGGCGGCATGGCGGCACAGATTCCGATCAAGAACGATCCCGCGGCCAACGAGGCCGCGCTGGAGAAGGTCCGCCAGGACAAGCTGCGCGAGGTCACCGATGGCTGCGACGGCACCTGGGTGGCGCATCCGGGCCTGGTCCCGATCGCCAAGCAGGTGTTCGATCAGCACATGCCCGGGCCGAACCAGTACGCCCGTCAGCGGCCCGACGTCAACGTGACGGCGAAGGATTTGCTGAATTTCCAGCCCGACAAGCCGGTCACCGAAGCTGGTATCCGGAACAACATCTCGGTCGGCATCCAATATCTCGGCGCCTGGCTCGCGGGCAACGGCTGCGTTCCGGTGTTCAACCTGATGGAAGACGCCGCCACCGCGGAAATCTCGCGCTCTCAGATCTGGCAGTGGATCCGCTCGCCGAAGGGTGTTCTCGACGACGGCCGCAAGGTCACCGCCGAGCTCTTCAAGCAGCTACTTGCTGAGGAGTTGCCCAAAGTGAGGGCCTATCTCGGCGAGGCCGCCTACAAGGCGGGCGAATACGGGCAGGGCGCGAAGCTGTTCGAGAAAATCACGCTCGGCGAGTACGTCGAGTTCCTTACGCAGCGCGCGGCAAGCTCGGGTGACAGCAGAATCTCGTCGATGCGCAGCCCCCAGCCGCGCTGGTAGGCCATCAGCCGGTAGTCCCACCAGGTGAATTCTTTTTCCGGCTGATCGAACAGCCTGAACGCATCCTTGAAGCCGATCTCCAGCAGCCGGCGAAACGCCTTGCGCTCCGGCTCCGAGACGTGGATCTCGCCTTCCCAGCGCTTCGGATTGTGTACGTCGCGATCCTCGGGCGCGACGTTGAAATCGCCGAGCACGGCGATGCGCGGCTGGCGTGCCAGCTCGTCCTTCATCCAGGCGGCCAGCGCTTCGAACCACTTCAGCTTGTAGACGTACTTCTCGGATTCCAGCGATTGTCCGTTGGGCGCATAAATGCAGATGACCCGGGTGTCACCGACGGTCGCGCCGATCACGCGCCGGAGTTCATCCGCAAAATTCGGAATGCCGTGCTGCACGGACGTCCGGCTTCTCGGACCCAAGCCAGTCGAGCAGGTGAGGGAGCCGGACCTTGAGCGAATTGACGTTCCAGGTCGCGAGCCTGAAGGCCAATTTCTTACGCTTACTTCTTCCGTGGGCGCTGCTGCGGCGGCGCCCCGGGCGCGTACGGGCCGGTCGGCTTTGTCTCTTCCTCGGCCGGTTTGACGGGCTCCGCGCGAGGCGCTTCGCGGTCTTCGGCCGAACTGTAGCCCTCCGGCGGTGGCGGTGCCGCCTGCGCGCGAGGCGGTAGCAGGCCTGCCTTGGGATACCGCGCGGCATCGAGCAGCGCCTCGTAAGCGCCTTGCTCGAATCCCGATTGAACGCTCCTGCCCACGACAAGCACCGGAACCTGGTTGTTGCCGGAAAGTCGCTTGACCTCTTCGATCATGCGCTCTTCCCAGACTTGGATTTCCTGGAAAGGCACGGCGCGCCTATTCAGGGCATCGCGCGCACGGGTGCACGGCTGCTTGCAATCCGGGGCGGTGTAGAGCACGACCGGGAAGTCCCTGATCGCCTGCGCCAGCTCGAAGGGTGTCTGCGCCGGCTCCGCCGCGCCGGCGGCGGCGGGATTCTTCGTCTGCACGTCCTTCGCTGTGGGAGGCGGCGGCGTGTCGGTGATATTCACGCGGCCCTTCTCGTCGATCCAGCGGTAGAGCTGTGCCTGCGCAGCGCCGGCGGCGACAATAATCAGCAGCGCGAAGGACAGCTTCATCATGCAGCGCGACTGCATCATGAAGAAATCATACCATTGTGTTTGAGCAGCGCATCGACGCGCGGCTCGCGGCCGCGGAAGGCGCGGAACGACTCCGCGGCGGGGCGGCTGCCGCCCACGGCGAGAATCTCGTCGCGAAAGCGTTTGCCCGCCTCCGGGCTCAAGACGCCGTTTTCCTCGAAGAAACCATAGGCATCGGCGGAGAGCACCTCGGCCCACTTGTAACTGTAGTAGCCCGCGGCATAGCCGCCGCCAAATATATGCGAGAAGTTGTTGGGGAAGCGGTTGTAGGCGGGCGGCTTGAGCACCGCGATCCGCTCGCGGACTTCCTGCAGCAGTTCGAGGGCGGTGCGGCCTGCAGCAGGGTCAAAGTCCGAATGCAAACGCATGTCGAACACCGCAAATTCGATCTGCCGCAGCATCGCGAGCCCACTCTGGAAATTCTTCGCCGCGATCATCTTATCGAACAGCTCGCGTGGAATAGGCGCGCCGCTATCCACGTGGCGCGTCATATGGCGCAGCACTTCCCACTCCCAGCAGAAGTTCTCCATGAACTGGCTGGGCAGCTCAACCGCGTCCCATTCGACACCGTTGATGCCCGAGACGCCGAGGTCCTCGACACGGGTCAGCAAATGATGCAGCCCATGACCGAACTCATGAAACAGCGTCAGCACCTCATCGTGGGTGAGTAGCGCCGGCTTGCCCCCCACGGGCCGCGAGAAGTTGCAGTTGAGATAGGCGACCGGGGTCTGCATCTGTGCGCCTTTCCTGCGCCGCGAGATCGCGTCGTCCATCCAGGCGCCGCCGCGCTTGGTTTCGCGCGCGTAGAGGTCCATGTAGAACTGCCCAACCAAGGCCCCGGAGGCATCGCGGATCTCGTAGAACCGCACGTCCTCGTGCCAAACGGGAGCCTTTGAAGAAAGTATTTTTACCTGGTAAAGAACTTCGGCGAGATGAAACAGCCCGGCGATCGCCGCGTCCTCGGGAAAGTACTGCTTTATCTCCTGGTCGGAGAACGAATAGCGCCGGGCGCGCAGCTTCTCCGAGGCGTAGGCAACGTCCCACGCCCGAAGCTCTTCAATATCCAGTTCATTCCTTGCAAATGCACGAAGGTCCGCCGCGTCGCGCTCCGCGAAAGGGTGCGCGCGGCGCGCGAGATCCTCGAGGAAGGCCAGCACCTCGGCGGACGACCGCGCCATCTTCGGCACCAGCGACACTTCGGCGAAATTCGGGTAGCCCAGCAGTTGCGCCATCTCGCGGCGCAGCTCGACGATGCGCGCGATGAGCGGGGCGTTGTCCCATTCGGGCTTGCCGAATTCGGACGCGCGGGTCGTGCTCTCGCGGTAGAGCGTCTCGCGCAACGCCCGGTCGTCGGCGTATTGCAGCACCGGCATGTAAGACGGCGCCTGCAGCGTGAATTTCCACCCCGGCTTCTTGTCCTTTTCCGCCGCCTCGCGCGCCGCCGCGAGAATGTCATCCGGGATTCCGGGGGTTCTTGTTTCATCGACCACGATGGAATAGGCGTTCGTCGCATCGAGAATATTTTCCGAGAACTTTGCGCCCAGGCGGGAGAGTTCTTCCTGGATCTCGGCGAAGCGCTTCTTCTTGTCCGGCGCCAGCTCCGCGCCGCTGAGGCGGAAATCGCGCAGGGCGTTCTCGACGATCTTCTTTCTTGCCGGGGAAAGCCGGGCGAATTCGGCTGACGCGCGCAGTTTCTTGTATTTCTCGAAAAGAGCTTCATTCTGGCCGAGCTCGGTCCAGTATTGCGTGAGCTTGGGGAGATTGGCGTTGTAGGCCTCGCGCAGCGCCGGGCTGTCCAGCACGGCATGAAGGTGCGACACCTGCCCCCACGCCCGCCCGATGCGCTCGTTGGTATCGTCGAGCGGCGCGACGAACGCATCCCATGTCGCGCCCGCATGAGTGACCGCCGCTACCGTGGCGCGCCCTTCCGCGAGCAGCTGATCCACGGCCGGAGAGACGTGTTCCGCCTTCAGATCTGAAAATCTGGGAAGACCCGAAAAGTCCAAAAGCGGATTCATAACGAGGCGGCTTTGACGCAGTTCTCCAGAAGCATCGCGATCGTCATCGGGCCGACGCCGCCGGGAACCGGCGTGATCCAGCCGGCGATCTCCTTGACGGCGTCGAAATCGACGTCGCCGGCGAGCGAGCCGTCGGCAAGCCGGCTGATGCCGACGTCGACGACGCAGGCGCCGGGTTTGACCATGGCGGCGCCGACGAGTTTCGCGCGGCCCGCGGCCGCGATCAGAATGTCGGCCTCCTTCGTCACGCGCTCAATGTTCTGCGATTTCGAATGACATATTGTGACCGTCGCGTTCTTTTGCAAGAGCAGCAGCGCGAGCGGCTTGCCGACGATGCTCGAGCGGCCGATCACCACGGCGCTGCGCCCGGCGAGCGGCACGCCGGCCTGCTCGAGAAGGCGCATCACGGCGGCGGGTGTGCATGGCACGACCCGCGGTCTGCCCGACACGAGCGCACCGAGATTGGCGGGATGAAAGCCGTCCACGTCCTTCGCCGGAGAGACTGCCTCCAGGATTTTTCCGCTGTCGATTTGCTTGGGCAGCGGCAGCTGCACCAGGATGCTGTGCACGGCAGGGTCCTCATTGAGCGCCGCGACGCGGTCCAGCAATTCGTCCTGCCGGACTGAAGATTCATATTCGAACTGGACGGAGTGCACCCCGGTTTCCTTGCAGGCGCGCGACTTGTTGCGCACGTACGCGCGCGAGGCGGGGTCATCTCCGGCGAGGATCACGGCCAGTCCGGGACGCACACCGCGCGCGGCGAGCCTGGCGACCGTTTCCTTGACCGATGCGCGCACCGCGGCCGCCAGCGTTCTGCCGTCCAGAATGCGTGCGCTCATGGGGGCGGGCAGTCTACCACCACCGCTCGTTCGGAGTGCCGCGCGGCGGCACGGTGGCGGGCCACTTGAGCGCAGTGGGCCGGCGTATTAAGCTTCGCTCACCCCTCCGCTGTAAATCCCAAGCCAAAAGCTCAGGAGCAAGCCATGTCCGCCGTTCCGCAATTTCCCGCCGCGAACGATCCCGATTCGCTCGAGACCCAGGAATGGCTCGATGCGCTCGAAGCGGTGCTCGAGCGCGAAGGCCCGGAGCGCGCGCATTTTCTGCTCGAGCGGCTGATCGACAAGGCGCGCCGCTCCGGCGCCTACATACCGTTCTCGCCGAACACGGCGTACATCAACACGATTCCGCCGCACATGGAGGAGCGCTCGCCGGGCAATGTCACGCTCGAGGAGCGCATCCGTTCCATCTGCCGCTGGAACGCTATGGTGATGGTGGCGCGCGCCAACAAGAGCGACGACGAGCTCGGCGGCCACATCGCGACCTTTGCCTCGGTGGGCACGCTGTTCGGCACCGGGCAGCAGCATTTCTGGCACGCGCCGCACGACGGCCACGGCGGCGACCTCATCTACTTCCAAGGCCACTCTTCGCCGGGCGTCTACGCGCGCTCGCTCATGGAAGGTCGCCTGCCCCCGGATCGGCTGTTCAACTTCCGCCGCGAGGTCGACGGCAAGGGCGTGTCCTCGTATCCGCATCCCTGGCTGATGCCGGATTACTGGCAGTTCCCGACGGTGTCCATGGGCCTGGGTCCGATCCAGGCCATCTACATGGCGCGCTACCTCAGGTA
>WNFI01705300.1_pt1 | contig 10752 bp, 14 predicted proteins | sample 5400471 | NCBI WGS metagenome assembly WNFI01 (sample SAMN13153348, study PRJNA577476) | soil metagenome | isolation source: 100 cm saprolite on Douglas fir-dominated hillslope | place: USA:California | collected 2013-09-17 | reverse complement strand
GATCCCGGATGACGGCGGGTATCGACGGCAGGTTGCGGGTAACGGTTTGAAATTCATCGCCGGCGGTAACGGAATACGGCAGCTGGATGAGCTTCCGGCTCAAATGGCGTCTTGAAATGGCGGCAAGCTTTTTTCCAAGCAGGCTACGGAGATCCGCGCGGGCGCGCGATTCCATGACGTCCGCGATCAACACCGCGTAGATTGTGGAAGGCATAAGGCACCCTTGCGAAGAATACCAGCTTGTACGAAAATGTGCAAGTATTCATTATTGTACGTAAACGTACAACTACTAGAACTTGTACGTTTATGTACAAGTGAAGAAAACGCCGCAAAATCTCAGTAATTGTCGTGGAGCGCGGGCGGATTCCCGCGGCTGGCGGGCGGGACAATGCCGTTCAAGCGCAGATAAATGATCCTCTGGCCGTAGTGGCCGGCGTTGTGCCAGATCACCACGGTGGCCAGGCCGAGGCGCGTGTTCGGACTGGCATAAGGACCCTCGAGGGGGTCGAACATGTTCAGCGAATAGCTGCCGAGCAAGACCGCGGCCTGAACGAGTGGAGAGAGATGCAAAGCGAGCACACGAGTCGGGTGCACCCGGACCCTCCTTCGTGCGAAGCCCATCACTGGAGGCCCGCGGACACCGTGAAACACACACACGTCCCTCATGCCCTGAGCCTGCTCGACGGGCTGGGCGATTCCGCGCTTGGGGCTGCACCCTTAGTGCGAGGTTACGATTACGGGCGTGCTGCGGCACCGCCGGCGGCCGCCACGACTGGCTTATAGCCGCAGGTTGCGGCTTTGCGCATCGCTTCCAAACCCTCGGCGTTGGACATCAGCGCCGTGGTCTGGCAGTTGCGCAGGGAACCGCCGGCGGCGAAGGCCAGGGCGATCGCGGCGGCGGAAACGTTGTCCGGCATCTCGGTGATGAGCACAGCGTCATACTGCCCGAATGCGAAGTAGGAGTTCTGCACCTTTCCACCGAGCTTCTCAATGGGCGCCCGCACCGCCTCAAAGCGATCCTGCGGATTGGCGATGAGCCGCGCGAGTGCTTCCGGCGTGTAACTTACTTGATGAAGAAAGTACGGCATGGTAGGCCTCCTTGTTTGAAGCGACCGCAAAGCGGTCGACACGGGGAAGAAATACCTGGGGATGGGGGGAATATGCTCCCGAAAACATGGGGTGTCAAGGGTTCTGGCGAGCTGCTCTAACTACGGCTTGCGCGAATTCGTTCCCTTTGCGACTGCAGACTTCAGCAGAGTTTTTGATAACTTCTTGCGGCGAGACGGCCAAAGATAAATTCCTTCACAGCAAGCAACAACGTGGATGACCGCGGCTGCGCCCTTGTGGCATGGACAATCGCAATCTTTTCGCCTCTTCATCGTTAAGCGCGAGCGCTGATTCTAGACCATTCCATGTCGCTGAAAACAGGGGAGTAAAAAGTTTTTTTGTAATTTTGCAAAATTTCTCTTGACAATACGTAATAGTGTGATACACTTGTTCTTGTAGAAAGTTGCGCCTCGGCAATGCCGGGGCGTTTTGCTTTTTGGGGCTGCCTTCAGCCCTCTCTCGAAAGACTCTTCAAGATTCCATCTGCACCGGCTAAAGCCTGTGCCACCAAGACTTTCGCGCCGCCTGGCGGGATCACCACATTGGTGTGTTCGCAGCAGTCTTCTTGCCGAAGCCGCGGTCGAAAAGGAGCCAAGATGCCGAGCTATCAAAACGTGACGCCGCCGATTTCCCTCATGCCGGGCGACGTGGGATTCAGCTTTAACAACGAAGCGTTTCCGGGAGGCGCGCAGGCGGGCAGCCAGTTCGCGATCCCCAGTTATGCCGGGCAGCCGGACACCGGCACGGCGGTACGCTGGCAGACGATTTTCGGCACCTCGCCCACTGCCGTGAGTATTGTCTTGCAAGGCGCGATGGCAGACATCGACGCGGAATACCAAACCATTGACACGACCACCGCCACTACCGGCGAAGCCCGCGCTGTCGCCAGCGTGCAGGCCAAATTCTTGCGCATCAAGTTTGTCTCCTCCACCGGCGGCGCCGGTTTGACCGCAAAACTGATGGTCTGAAACAGCGACTCTCCTCTCTGGAAAATAATCTTCGCTCGGAAAACACAGGCTGAACCATGCACTACGGAGGCGACGGACGCATGTCGAAGTCGATCTGGGCGCATGAACCGATCATCACGCCGGAGCTGAAACTCTGGCGCGCCGTGCTGGAACAAGCCTGCGTGGACGCCGAATTGCCGTTGGCTTCGGATGGATCCGAGTCCATGGAAAGAGCTCTCGCTCGCAGATTTCTCCGTGCGGATGGTGCGTCCGAGGTGAAGGATCTCAATCGAGTCTGCGAATTCGCCGACGTTCCGGCGGACCGCGTCATTTTGTGGACGCGGAAACGGTATCCGTTTGCCGCGTGAGCACACGCCGTGACACACAAGAAAAATCAGCACAAAACCAACGGGCAAGCCGGACCGCACGACCGCGTGAACGGTCATGCCTCGACCTCCACGGAGTGGGGCGGGATCCCGGTGCAGCGGGATCATGCTGCGTCTGACGACACTGGCAGGGCATCCCTTGCAATGGACGCAAGCAGTACCAACGCGCCCGGCACGGACTGCGAAGCGTACGCTGAGGTGGCGCCGCCCCCTCCGAATGGACATCTGCACGATGTGACCAGCGAACCATCCGAACATGGTGACCAAGCTGAACCAATCCCCGGTGGGGAATCTCCTCTCCCCGCTGATGCCGGCGAGTTCGTCGAAGAAATTCATCGCCGCGCCGATTTATTCATCGTCTGGCAAGAGTTACTCAACTCCAAGGATGACAAAATCAAGCAGCGCGCCGTCGAGCGGCTCACGGATCTGCGTTACAAGACCGCGGCGGGACTAACCGAAGAGCCGCAGCGAATCGTAATCGACATGCCCCGGCCTGACCGGGATTGAATGAGCGTGGCGGGAAAGCGCCACAGAGGAGCGCAGATGGCAAACGCGAAACTAAATTTCACGGGAGAGGTCACCCAAATGGTTGGTGTCGCGGCGGTCGTGGCAGGTGTCGTGTTGAGTTTGCACCATTGGCCCGCCGCGGTCGCGCTGATTGGCGGCGGCGCGGCGTTTTACGTGGGAAAGAAACTACGCGCCCAATAGCGCGGGGAAGCGCTTCAGGCACAGCATTAGCAGCTAAGGAACAATCGGAATGGGCGAACTGCTCTTCAGCGATTCGTACGAGGCATTCCTGCGGCGAACGTATCCCGAGCTGGAATCGTCCCTGCTCTCCTACTTCCGGCGGGACGTGCCTCGCTCGATGTACAAGAGTTACAACGCGTCGAAGCACATCGTTACCTGGAAAAACGGCTCGACCACGCGCTTTGGCTACTGCCGCAACGAGAACGATGTTTATCAGTACCAGGGCGCGGAGTTTTTATTCATCGGCATCGATGAGCTCACGCACTTCACGCTGAAGCAGTGGCAATTCCTCACCTCGCGGAACCGCTGCCCGGCAAAGGTTTACTCCGATGGAAAAAACGCGGGGAAGAGAATTGTGCCGTGCATGGCGGGCGCGACGAACCCGGGAAACGTCGGGCATGCTTGGGTGAAGGCGTTATGGGTGGATCACGTTCCGCCGCCGGGATTCGACCGGCCCGATCTGTACGACGCGCGCGACTACGATTTTATTCGCGCCCGGCTCGACGACAATCCGATTTACGCCAACGATGCGGAGTACCGCCGGACGCTCGAGGCGCTTCCGGAGCATTTGCGCCGCGCCTTTCTCGAAGGCGATTGGAACGTTTTTGCGGGGCAATACTTTGACATCTTCGACGTCGGCCGGCACACCGCGCGGCCGGAAGAGATTCGGCTGGAGGCCTGGTGGCCCCGCTGGATTTCGATCGACTGGGGTTTTCAGCATCCCAGCGCGGTGTACTGGCATTGCGCCATTCCGGAACCCGTGATTCGTGACTCGGGATTTGTGACTCGTGAAAGAATTCACGATGGTTCTGTTTCTCACGACTCACCAGTCACGAATCACCAGTCACGAATCGTCACCTACCGCGAATTTGTGCAAAACGGCCTCTCGCCGCGCATGCTGGCGCAGGCCATCGCGGAGCGCAGCGGCCGCGAGCGCATCAACGAAGTTTTTCTTTCTCCGGACGCGTTCGCGCACCGCACTTCGGAAGCATCGATCGCGGAGCAGCTCGGCGACGTGCTGGTCGCGAACGGCTTGCCGCGGCCGGCGCCGGCCGATGATGACCGCATCGGCGGCTGGCAGTTGATGTACCAGATGCTGGAATCGAACGCCTGGGTCATCACCGACAATTGCGTGAAGCTGATCGAATGCATGCCGCTGCTGGTGCGCGACAATGGCCGCATCGAGGACATTCGCAAGGTGGACGGGGACGACCCCGCCGACGCCGCGCGTTATGGATTGGTCTCCGGCGGAAGGCTCGCCGGTGTTGGGACGGCCGTTGTGCCGTCCAGGGCGGGGCAATCCCCGCCCCTCTATCAACCGGTGAACTCGCCGCATTTTGTAACCGGCATGCCGCTCGGCGAGCAAATCGCGCGGCAGGTCAGCGCTACCGATCAAACTTCGCGCGCGATTCATTACCAGCGTCTCGAAGTCGAAGCGAAGAAGCAATTCCGGCCAAAGAAGCTGCCGCGGAGACATTGGTGAGCTGAATGATCTGTTGTCCCCCATGACCATAACGGGTATAGTGCCGGCTTAGCACAACGAGTAATTCATGCTCTTGGCTAAAAGTTTCGCAGCGCTCGGAGTTGTTCTTGCGGTTGCGGCGGCTATTGGCGCGGCTCGCCTGTTGCCTTGGGATGTTGTAGTGCACGGAACCTATTTCGTTCTTTCTCCGAGCCTTGTGTTTTGGTTTTGTTCGTTGACTAGCGTCACTTTTGCGATCTTGTATTGGGCGGCAGAACAGTTTGTCCCTACTCGCTGGAGCCGTACCCTCGGCGCACTGCATTTTGTACTGTTCTCTTCGTTTACAATTCTGTTCACCGTCTTGGCAGTTGCAATGCGTTTCTGGGAGTCGTCGCACCCAGAATCATTAAGTTGGATTGTTATTCCCTGGTTGCTCGGAATCTTGAGTTTTCTGCTTGGACTGCTTCTTTTCTTCGTGAACCTGGTCTTGACGCTCATTCGCACTGCACGGGCGAGGTTGGCGGTTCACTAGCGCCGAGGTTCTTACTCCTAAACATGTTGGAACAATTCAGAAATCTGCTGCGGTCGAAGTATGTCGGCATGCTGGAAGGCGAAGTGTTTCGATTGCGGGCAGAGAACCGCGCGCTGATGAATTCACTGCTGGGCACGGCGGGTTTTCCTCCGGTGGAGTTTCCCGAAGCGCCAAAGCCACAGCCGTTGCCGCGGTTGAGGAAGCGTTCCTGGCACCAGCTCCAGGCGTGGCGCGAAACGGAAGCGAACCGGGACACCTCCGCGAGTTTTGACGAAAGAACGTCTGAGAGGACGAATGGACCTGTACCGCACAGCTGAAACATGGAGCGGCACGCCCGGTGCGATCGCGCCAGCCGACGGGAATCTTGCCTCCGGCGTAGCGCCGGCGAGTTTGCCTAACGGGGACGAAAACAGAAGCCGCGGGGTCGTGGCCTCGGTTGTAGGGGCGCAGCATGCTGCGCCCCTACCCGGCACCGCTGAAGACCTCGGCCCGAACAACGAGCGGCTCGAAGATGTGAAGCCCGAACTGGTACACGCATTGCGCGAACTGGTTCGGCAATACCGCCAGGAAGGCATCGTCGCTCGGCGGCATGAGATCCGGCGGATTCGTCAGGCGCGGCTCTTCTGGCAGGGCTTGCAATATGCCTGGTGGAATCCCAACGACATGAATTGGCATTTGCCGTTCGAGCAGCGCTTCAGCGATGACCGCGCGCTCGAAGAGATGCCGCGCTACCAGTTCGTCACGAATTTTTATCAGGGATTCGGGCTGTCGTTCATCGCGGTGCTCTCGCAGGACGTCCCGAGCGAAATGACCGACCAGGAGCGCGCCAGCATTGACGCGCTCAATCAACAGTTTCTGGGCCAGCAACAGCAGGTCGGAAATATGCTCCTGCCTCAGTACCAGAGCATACTGGACAATCCCGGCCTGAGCCCGGCGGACAAAGCCGCGGTGACCGGCCAATCGCAGGGCGCCCTCGCCACCGCCTTCGATTCGCTCCAGCAATCCGCGCAGAACCGCCTGGCGCGCACGCGCAACTCCGCTGGGTTCGGCGAGCTTACCGACGAGCTCGCGCGCCAGAAGGGAATTGCGCAGGCCGGCCAGGCCCAGCAAAATCAGCTGGCCTTCACCAACACCGCCTTTCAACGCCAAATGGCCGCGCTGCAAGGGCTCTCCGGCCTCTTCGGTGTGGACGCAAATCTCCTCGGCCGAACTCTCGGCATCCCCGCGGAGCTGTTGAACGTGCGCTCGAATGCTTCGCGCAACAACGGCGGCGGATTCTTCTCCGCGCTCGGCTCCGGCCTAGGCTCCACGCTCGGCGCTCTCCCCGGCGCGTTCTTCTAATCTTGGAGTGCGGGAGCTTGCTCCCGCTTTTCTTCCAACCGAGGCCTAACCATGTTCCGCGGCTCACGCGCGTGAAGAAAAACCGGCTTACTCGCAACCATTCACCACGACCGCAGGAAAAGCGGCGGCAAGCCGCCGCACTCCAAAGGAATTCCATGCTTACCCACTGGTACGGCGTATTGACGGCCATCATCTCCACCGGCGTGCAATTTGTCCTGTTCCTCCGCTGGCTGCACCGCCGCATGCGCAATGACGAAATCACCCGCGCCTTTGTGCGCGATATCGCCACGAATCATCTGCCGCATATCTACAGCGCGCTGCAAAAAATCGCCGCCGAGCAGGGAATTGAACTCGACGAAACGCCCCTCGTTCGATTTGTGGACTTGAACGGCCACCGCCACACCAAGTGACGAACACCCGTGAACCCTCCGTCCCAACTTCTTGCGCTGGCACGCAAAGCAGCCGCGGCCCAATCGCTCGACCCAGCACTCGTCTGCGCCATCATCGAGCAGGAGTCCGCGTGGAATCCCTGGGCCACGCGCTACGAACCGGCGTTTTTCAGCAAGTACGTCGCGTCCTTATATACCAACAATAAGATCGCCGCGACAGAAGCCTATGCCCGCGGCTTTTCCTGGGGACTGATGCAGGTGATGGGGCAAGTCGCCCGCGAATCAGGCTTTGATGCCCTGTTTCTCTCGGCCTTGTGCGATCCGGAGCAAGGCCTCGCTGTCGGTTGCAAAGTTCTGCGCAAGAAATTAGACGCCATGGCTGGCGACACCACGCGCGCGCTCCTCGCCTGGAACGGCGGCGGGAATCCGGCCTACGTCGCGCAAGTCCTCGCCCGCCGCGCGCACTACTTGTAGCCCCGCGATTCGCATTCTCTGTGTAGTGGCGCAGCATGCTGCGCCACTTCAAGCACAAAATCACCCTGGATGCACCCATGCCCTTACGATACTGGTTTCGTCTCGCTGAAATTGCAGTCGCGCTTCTGCTAGCCCTCGCGGTCCATTTCTCCTGGCGCGCGGACCGGCGCGACCGTTCCCATCTCGCTTCCGAACTAGCCGCAACAAAGCAGCTTCTGGCAGCGGCCGATGCGAGGCAACACGATCGCGACACTCAACTCGCCCAAACCCTCGCCACCCTGGCGGCCGAGAAACGTGCAGCCGTAACGCCCGCGCAAGTCATACGCGAACTCCCGAGCCAAATTTCTCTTCCATCCCCCATCGCTCTGCAATCCCCACCAGCATCGCAAAACTCCCCGTCTCCCCAAACCAATGCCGTCCTTCCCGCCGAAGACCTCAAGCCTCTTTACGACTTCACCATCGACTGCAAAGCTTGCCAGACAAAGCTCGCCGCGGCCCAGGACGACCTCACCGATGAACGCAAGAAAACCACCTCGCTCACCCACGAACGCGATGACGCGTTGCGCATCGCCCGCGGCGGCACCGCCTGGCGCCGCATCGGCCGCGCCGCAAAATGGTTCCTCATCGGCGCCGCAGCCGGCGCCGTTGCCGCCAAAGCCGCTCATTGATACGCTTTTCATAATTTCAGCACAACTCATAGGGTATAATCCGCGCAATCCATCGTTTCAAAGCTGCACCCTAGGTAATGCCGGAAAACGGAGTCCCGCCAGGTCCCGAAGGGTCGCCCCTTCCTGAAAAAAAACTGGTGTCTTGGAAAGAGATAGCCGCCCATCTCGGCCGGGAAGTCCGCACTGTGCAGCGTTGGGAGAAGACCGAAGCACTTCCTGTCAAACGCCACGAGCACCAGAAAAAATCCACTGTCTATGCTTACCCAAGTGAGCTGGATGATTGGATCAGAAAGCGCCAGCCGGTGGACGATCCGGAAGCCGACGCCGCCTTCGTCCCCGATCCCGATCCCAATGATTCCGGCACGCACTCTGTCTCCGACAGTTCCGGAGGCACAAATGGAGACAGCCAGGTTTCGCCGGAGCCCGATCACGATGTCGAAGCTGAACGTAAGACCCGTCAAAAACGCTTTGGAAAATGGCTCGGAGCGGCAGCATTGGGCGGTTCACTGCTTGCCTTAGTGGTCCTTGGCACCTTTTCGAGGCTGCATTCCCCCGTTCGCGCTCCTGAGCGAGTACGCCTTGCCGTCCTCCCCTTTACTTATCTGAGCGGCGATTCCAAGCCGGACTACATCACCGTCGGCTTGGCGGACGTCATCCGCACGAAACTCGGCCAGCTCGATCCGCCCCACCTGGGAGTAATTGCCGCCACCTCATCCAAAATTGTGGCCAACCAGACCATCCCAGATATCGGCCGCACGCTCAATGTGAAGTATGTGCTGGAAGGCAGCGTGCAACGCGAGGGCAACCAAGTGCGCATTGACGTCAAATTGATCCAGGTCAGTGATGCGACGCATCTGTGGGCCGATTCTTTCACTCGCGAACTCTCCGATGTTCTGCAAGTGGAATCGGATGTCTCCGCCGCGATCGCCCGGCAAATTCTCGCCACCCTCCCTGTGCCGCCCAGTCCACAACCTCCGCCCTCGTTGCGGGCCGGAACGGTTCACGCCAGCACCCCGGAGGTCGCCAAATCCCGCCACGCGTACCATCAGGGCAAATTTGCCTGGGGCAGCCGCGGCGACCTGCGCGGCAGCATCGCCTTTTTTGAGCAGGCCATTCACGACGATCCGTCTTACGCGGAGGCCTACGCCGGCCTCGCCGAGGCCACCGCCATTCTCGGACAGGTGCCCAACGACGGCATCCCCCCGCGCGAGGCCAAGCCCAAGGCACGGGAAACCGCCCAGCGCGCCTTGCAGCTCAATCCCCGGCTTGCCGAAGCTCACGCCGTCCTCGGCAACATGGCCATGAGCTACGACTGGGATTTACCGACCGCCGAGAAGGAATTGCGCCGCGCGATTGAGCTTAACGCAAACGATCCCACGGCCCATGAATGGTATTGTCATTTGCTGATCGTGGAGGGGCGCAACGCCGAGGCCCTCACCGAGGTTCGGCAGGCCCTCGACCTTGACCCCGTCGCCCCGCTCTATCACACCGTGCTGGCGGAGACCTACTATTACGGCCGGGAGTATGACGCCGCCATCGACGAAGCGCAGCAGGTCGTCAGACTCCATCCCGATTTTCTGCTGGCGCAGTTCTGGCTCGGCTCCGCCTATCGCGAGAAGAGAATGTATCCTCAGGCCGTCGAAATCTTTCAGCGCGCCCGCCACCTCTCGGGGGACAATCCCGCGATGCTCATGGCTTATGGCCACACCCAGGCCCTGGCTGGGAATGTTCAAGAAGCTCGAGCAACCCTCCAGAAACTGCAGCAACTCGCGGGCACACGTTTCGTTCCGAATTTGTACCCGGCGGCCATCCACGTCGGCCTGGGCGAAGCGGACGAAGCCTTCCGCCTGCTCGACCTCGCCTACCAGGAACGCATCGACCGCCTCGTCTACTTGAACGTCGATCCCATGGCCGACCCCATCCGCTCCGACCCGCGCTTCGCCCAGCTCATGGCCAAGATCGGATTCCATTAGCAAAAGGCCGGCGAATCAGCAGGGAAGTGGTTCCCTTCTCCAGAAGTTCACAACCAGTCCTGGAAGTTAGCAAGAAACGCCGCAAGAGAAGTTCCGAATTCGGCCGGGGAGGATCGCGACTATGGCTTGGAGACAAATCAAGCAAACCTTCGGCGCCTTGACGGAATGCCGCCCAATTCCGCGACCGGCTGGCGCACCCCCCGCGCCAGCCGGAAGTACACCCCCAGAAGGCCGTAACCCTAGTAAGGTTCAGCCACATTTTCCACAGAAAAGCCGCAAGGAGCCGCAGATTCCTCTTGACATCGCGTCCTATAAGTTATATTATGTTAACTAGGAAATAAGGCAGAACCCGCCCCTTCCAGACTCCGGCCCGGAGCCGTTCCGGCCCCCTCCCTCTCTCCTACTTCTTGTCTGCGGTTTTCTCGGATTTTTGTTGGGCGAGTTCGTACTTGATGTACTGCTCGAGCAGATGCGGATCGGCGCCCACGATGCGCCGCCCATTCACGAAGACCGTCGGTGTGCTGTTCACGTCGAGTAATTGGCCGTTTGCGCGGCTGGCATTGACGGCCGCTCCGGCTTCCGGACTGGCCATGCAGGTCTTAAATGCATCGGCCTCCAGTCCGGACTGGCCTGCGTAGTCCGTCATTTTCGTCCAGGCATTCGCCGCCGAAATGATTTCCTGATTGTCGTAGATGAAGTCATACATCTTCCAAAAAGCCTTGGGGT
>WNFI01061775.1_pt1 | contig 10752 bp, 12 predicted proteins | sample 5400471 | NCBI WGS metagenome assembly WNFI01 (sample SAMN13153348, study PRJNA577476) | soil metagenome | isolation source: 100 cm saprolite on Douglas fir-dominated hillslope | place: USA:California | collected 2013-09-17 | reverse complement strand
ATTGTAATTATTGCAATAGATGATAAATCAATTTCAGAGATAGGAAGATTTCCTTGGCCAAGATCTGTATACGCAGATTTACTTAGGAAGTTATCTGATCAGACTTCAAAACCATTGAGTATTGGACTTGATATATCGTTTCTTGAAAAAAGTGATAATCAAGATGATAAGGCACTTTCTGATCTTTTGCAAAAATTGGGAAATGTAACTCTCGCTGCAGAACAAAAACTTGATTCCAGCATTTTAAAACCAATTGACATATTCACAAAATTTGCAAAAATTGGGATTGCAAACACTAATGCTGATGCATTTGGAATTACTCGTTTTGTTAAATTACAAAACAGTTTTGCCCTTAATGTTGTAAAAACTTATAAAGCAAATATTGGTGAGTATCCCCCAACAATTAGAATAAATTTTACTGGCCCGCCTGGTTCCTTCACCACTTATTCTTTTTCTGATGTGGTGGATGGAAAAGTAAACATGGGAGACTTTAAAAATAAAATTGTTTTGATTGGAGCAACAGCTGCTGATCTTCATGATTACCAAATCACCCCGACGTCTCAAAATGATGTAATGTCTGGAGTTGAGATTCAAGCAAACGCAATCCAAACTATTTTGGAACGAAAGTTTTTAATTGAAGAAAGTCGGGCTGAAACTGTTTTAACTATTTTTCTCTTAGCAGTACTGGTTTCAATTATTTTAGTATTTCTTCCACTTATTCCAATGGTAATTCTGGTTATCCTTTTAACACTTGGCTTTGTTGGTTATGTAATTTATTCTTTTGACAATGGAATAATCAGAAATATTATTTATCCATTTTTGACGATTTTTCTTGTTGGTATAACTAATATTATTTACAAATACTTCTCCGAAGTAAAGAAAAAACGGTTTATTAAAAGAGCTTTTTCGTATTATCTTTCGGAATCCGTTATGGCAGAAGTTTTATCAAACCCTTCTAAATTAACTCTCGGAGGTGAACGAAAAAATCTTACAGTTCTTTTTTCAGATATTGCAGGATTTACAACTATATCTGAAAAGCTTTCCCCCGAAACACTAGCTCGTTTATTAAATCAATATCTGACTGCTATGACAGAAATTGTTTTTAAAAATAAGGGAGTGCTTGATAAATATATTGGAGATGCTGTTATGGCTTTTTGGGGGGCTCCAATTAGAGAACCTATTCATGCATATCTGGCCTGCGTCGCTGCACTTCAAATGATTGCTAAAGTAAAAGAAACGAAAGCTGGTTTTGATATAAGAATTGGAATTAATACTGGAGAAATGATTGTTGGAAATATGGGGAGCCATCAAAGATTTGATTACACTCTTATTGGAGACAATGTAAATTTGGGATCTCGACTTGAAGGCATAAATAAAGAATATGGCACAAATATTATTATCAGCGAGGGCACATACAGTGAAGCGAAGGAAAAGATAATTGCGAGAAAACTTGATGTTGTAGCTGTTAAGGGAAAAGCAAGAGGAATTGCAATTTATGAACTAATTGGGCTTAAAAATGAGAATCATGATAAAACGTTTTTGAAAAAATTTGAGGAGGCAAGAATTCATTATCAAAATGGATATTTTACAGAAGCTCTAAAAAAGTTTAAACTGTTAAGTAGTAAATATCGTGCTGATAATCCAACCAAAGTATATCTTGAACGGCTTAAGATTTTAACTAAAGATAAGCCAAAAGATTGGGACGGGATTTTTAGAAGTCAAACAAAATGAAATTAAAAAATATTCTCTTTGTACTTGTTGCTCTTTTTGTTTTTACACTTGTTTTAAATACATTTGATAACTCAAAGTTCCAAAAAAATGAATATGACAGAATTTGTCATGGCCTTTATGATGAAAAAGTTTGGATTGATACTTGTTATTTGCCAATCATGCAAAATACTAATACTTACGAATTTGCTATGAAGATTGAAGTTGCTGCAATTATTGTTACTCTATTTTTTGCGCTTAGCCCTAATTCTTACAAACATCTTCTTAAAATACTTCCGAGGTTCAAATTGGACTAAATAAAGAGCGATAAATAAATCAATCAAGAGAAAAATAAATTTTCCAAAACTGACGTGCAAAATTAAATCAACTAATTGAAATGGCAAAAGGATAAAAGTTAATCCAATAAGAAGATCCAGTCCCCAATGCTTTTTCTTGAGAAGTGCAATTGCTCCAATTATCTTGATAACTCCAAGTATTATTAAAATAAAAATCACAAGCCTTATGTGTTTTGATAGATACGGCGTAATTTTACTTGTGATGGTTATAAATAAATCGCGAGGGTCTTCTATTAGCTCTCTTACTTTATATTTTTGATATTCAGTTGCGATTTGACGACCAAAAAGAATAATTCCGACTCCCAAAATTATTTCTATTGCACCAAGAATAAGTTTATAAATTATGATGAACTTTGAAATATGAAACTCTTCTTCGATGAGAACTACTTCTTTCATTCGACCTTTAGAAGCTCGACGTCAAAAATTAAAGTTGCATTTCCTGGAATTACTGGAGGAGCACCAGCTGCGCCGTATCCTAAATCTGATGGAATTGTTAATTTTCTTTTCCCCCCAACTTTCATGCCAGCAACACCTTCGTCCCAGCCTTTTATAACTTCACCTGCTCCTAAATTAAATGTGAATGGAGTTCTTCCGGGATTGAGGGAACTATCAAATTTTGTTCCATCTGTAAGAGTTCCTGTGTAATTTACTGTTACTTTTTTTCCAGATACTGCTTCTGCTCCAGTTCCTACTACGCTGTCCTCTATTTTTAGTTCACTAACTTGGCTTGTCGGTAATGGAGTTGAGTCGTTCATAGTTGATATGGGTGTTTCTGTATTTCCTAATTTTACATTATTTGTTGCCAATAAAACAATCCCAATCACAGCTAAAACTACAATTACTGAAACTAAGAATTTCATAATTGAATATTAACATAAATAATTTATTAGGCAATATCTGGCAATATTAGGCAATCTCGAATGGCAATGAATAATTGTTTGGATCTTTTATCCTAACATCTATGAATTTTGGTTGTTTTCTAGTACAGATAATTACGTTTTTAGAACTAGATCCAATTCCTCTATTGCCGAGATAGATATTGTTTGTTTCTATTTTATTTGCAAGTTCTGTTGCTTTGATATGATCTCTGATTCTAGCTGGAATACCTTCTATAAAAGGAAGTGAATATCCAAGAAGCATACCATCTCGCGCCCATAGACAGATTGGTGGATCAATGTTTTTTGGAGCAATTAATGAGCCTAGAACGTGGCCTGCTGCCTGTCTTGCCACAAGATCGTCTATTTCATGTGAATAACGAAAATTTTGTAGATAGTAATATTCTATCTTTCTAGTTTCTATTTCTCGATTGGAAGCTTTGAAGAGTTTAGCAATATCACTCACTGTGGTTAGTGTACCAAATCTGAATAGTTTTAAGGTTATTCCTTTTTCTTCCGAATTAGATCTCAAACGAAATACTAAGCTATAATAACCTTCATCAACATAAGAGACATCAAATTTTGATAGTTTTCTTAAAAATTTATCAAAATCATAAGTTGGTATGTCTTTTAACAGAGCCCGTTCTTGCCACTCAAGACCTTGAATATGTTTTTCTTTTAGTAAACTCATTAGAATCTCTATATTATAGGTGAAGAGGAAGAATTATTCAATTTTAATTATTCTAAGCTAATAACTTTCATTGGCTTTTTTAAGATTTGGTAAGCTAAAAATACACAGATTAGAGAAAATAGGCTTCCTGCTAAAAATGGAACTGGAATTGCAATCGTTGCCAATGCTCCCCCAATGATTGGCCCAAAAATCAGACCAATACTCATATATGATGAGTTTACTCCCATTATTTCTCCTTGGGATTTTTCGTCTGTTTCTTTTGATAATAATGATTGGATTAGCGGTTGAACAAAAGAATTTGAAAGCGAAATAAAAATTGAAGCAATTATAAAGAAAATATAACTTTTGGCAACAAAGATAGCAAAAAAGCCAATGACAGCTAATATTAGAGCGTTTACAAGTATTTTCTTATCTTCAACACGTTTTGAGATTTGTGGAATTAAAAAGGCTTGGGCTAAAAAGCCAATAATTCCAAAAACTGTAAAATTAATTGATATTTGAACTGCAGTTAAATGTAATATTTTTACAGCAAATGGCTGGTAGCCAAAAATGAGAAGACCGAACGCGAAAGAGAAAATTAAAGAGATAAGAAGGGTGTCACCTATGTTTACATCTCTCACTGCTTTTGCTAACTTTGGAAAATCAAAGAGTTTATTGTGACTAATTTGTCCCATATGTTTATTTGTTTCAGGAAGCCAGACATAAGTTATTACTACTGATATTGCTGTAATTATTGCTGCGATTATAAACGGAAGAGAGGGATTTATTCCAACAGTTAAAGCTGAAATTGCAGGGCCTGCTATAAAACCAAATCCAAAAGCAGCTCCAATTATTCCAAATCCTTTTGCACGGTCTTTTATTTCAGTTGAATCGGAAATCACAGCTGTAGCAACGGGAACATTCCCTGCAGTCAAGCCATCAAGGGCACGAGCTAAGAATAAAAATATTGCAGAGGGGGCGAATGCCATTGTGATAAAAGATATTACTGTTCCTATTAATGAAACGATTAGTAATGGTCTTCTACCAAATTTGTCTGACAATCTTCCAATAACTGGGGAAGAAATAAACTGACAAAGAGAAAATAAAGAAAATAATAATCCGTTTTGGAGATCAGTTAGGCCATATCGCTTTGAATATGAATAAAGAATTGGAATTATAATTCCATAACCTAATGTATTAACTAAAGCTATTAAGGTTACAATTTGTAGATTGCGATTGTTCTTGAACATGAAGTTAAAGTATACTTTATTTTGTGACTAAGTACAAAGAGTATTATGACCTAATGATTGCAAACAACAAGGAACTCTTTGACGAATTTAAACAAATCCATGACAGATATGGAATGGAACAAGATAAGCTTCAAGAAGAGTTTAATAAAACAGGAGCTAAAGTTCAGTCTGTTGTTAGGCAATGGGAAGATAAACTCTGTGGACATTCTGAAGGAAGCGGATATGCAAGTTTCACGGGAGGCCTTGCTCAGAAATTTCAAGATGAAATCCGTAAGCACTTCCCTTTTATTGATAGTGTGGGGATAATCTCAGAACCTGCTTTTAGTTTGAAGAAGATAAGCCTCTAACTTACTGGTTGAAGTTAATATTGTAATCAAGATTTGGGAGATTAAGGTCAGTCTGCTTTACGTCAGTTGTTTCTAATTGCTTTTGAATATCATTTAAATCACTTTCAATTTTTAATACCCCACTATCTGTTGCATAACGACTGGCGTTTAAAATCACATTGGGCCCTGGGGTTACTGAAACTGGACTTGGAGATGGTGTTGCAATAACTATGGTTTGTTTTTTGCCAAACATGGCGACAAGAATTGAAAGCAATAATATTATTAAAAATAAAGCTGCCATGACGATTACCAAAATTTTTGTAGTTTTTGGCATCGCATTAAATTTAGTTTTTAAATTATCTATAGGTGGTTGCACTGGAATTACTGGTGTTGCTGGTGGTGTAATTGGATTTGTTGGTTCCATAATATTAATTTGCTGATTTGATTTGAGAAATAATTTGTAAAAGTTGTTGGTTTGCTTCTTTAAGGTATGAGTTTGAATTTACAAGATCAACTTGGGCATCTTGGAAATCATTTGCTTTTTGTTGATCTGTTGGCTTTATTGAATTAATTAAATTTTGCGCTTCGCTATCTTTTGTTTGACTTCTGCTTAGTTTATTTTGTACATCTATTAGAGAACGCTCAATACTACTCACGTCTTTATCTTGATTTGCTTTTATTTCATCAATTTTTGCTTGAAGAGCTGTAATTTCATTTGTGATTTCTCCTCTAATATATGAATTGTTGCCAATACCAAGAGTTATTATGCTTTGATAAATTGTAATCAAACTTGAATTTTGGAACTGTTGTTTCGCTTCATTTGAATCACTTACTAGATCGTCAAGGCTTCCTGCTGAACTCAATCTATTTTTATGAGCGTTATACCAGGAAATTTCTGTGTCGAGGCGTCCGCTGAATGTTGATTTATCCCCGTCTGAAATTCCAAGGGTTACTTTAATTTTTTCTTTTATGGCATTTAAATAGCTTGTTACAACGTCGTCCCGGCTTTGAAGCATTTTTAATGTGGCTGACATTGCTTTANNNNAATCTATGTTTTTAGAGGCTAAGTAATTGGCACGGGCTGTTAAATAATTATTGTAATCACTTTGGTAGACTCCTGTTTTATTTATATAATCTTGATAGCTACTTGCATAATCCGCTCTCGCTTCGCGTGCTACAAAAAGAAAACAAAATATAAAAATTAAAATTACCAGAAACTTTTTCATATATATTTAATAGCTTATTTTAATTCTACCACTATCCATAAATGCAGTCGAACTATTGAGAGACTTTATTTGAACTACATATGTATTGTTCCCTGCCCAGAAACTTAATGCTCCTGAAATGACGTCTGTTGATGAACTTGTATTTGAAATACTGATTTCTGAGCCATTGACTGCAATTGAATGGGTTGTATCAAAAAGTCTTACGAATGTAGTCCCATTGGCATTATTAACTCTTAAATTTGCATCCCAAATGGCATACGGATTTGTGCCGTAGTCAGAAATATTTAATGTGAATTGAGAGCTATTAATATTTGTCCAGTCTGTATTTTGGGTTGAGCCACCTGATAGTGGCACGTAAGTAATTTTAGTTATAGCCTGGGGTGACGGCGTAATAACTATAATTTTTGGTGTGGGAGTTATTGTGGAAATGGAAGTAGATGTAGGAGTTGCTGGAATCGGTGTTGGAGAGGAAATTGCAAAAACGGTTGGCATTGGAGTTGGCTCATTTAGAATGTTTTTAATTTGAACAAATTCGTACTGGGTAAAAATAAAATTACCAGTTAAAAATAACGCCAGAATAAAAATTACAAACCAGATTGCATTATTACTTTTGTGGGGCAGCATCAGTTACAGTGTAACCCATTTTGGTTAACTCGTCACGGATCGCATCAGCTTCTTCGAATTTATTTTCTTTTCTTAATTGTTCTCTTTGTTTAAGTAACTTTTTAATTTTTTCTGGGGTTTCTTTTTTTGCGTTTACGACTGCTAGGTCGAGGCCTAAGACTTCGTCAAAGCTCATTATTAAATCATATTTATCTGGACTGGGAATATTTGATTTTAAGACTCCCCAGACGACTGCTAAAGCTTCAGGGGTATTAAGGTCATCGCCTACGGCGTCTAAAAACTGATTGCGATATTCTTCAATTTTTCCTTCTTTTTCTGGTGATAATACGTTTCGTTCATCTTGTGATTTTAAAGCTTGGACCTGAGTTCTTAATTTATTTAGAGCGTTTTGAGCTCCTTCCAAAGCTTCAAAGGTAAAATTTAGATGTTTTTTATAATGAGCTCCCAAATAAAAATAACGAAGAGCTATTGGGTCAAAGCCTTTTTTAATTATGTCTTCAACGGTATAGAAATTGCCGAGAGACTTGCTCATTTTCACTCCATCGACTGTAAGGTGAGAGTAATGAATCCAATATTTTACAAATGGATGTTTTCCAGTTGCGGCTTCTGATTGAGCGATTTCATTTGGATGATGGATTGGCAAATGATCCTCGCCGCCTGTATGGATATCAAACTGTTCTCCTAAATACTTAATACTCATTGCAGAACACTCAATGTGCCAACCGGGAAATCCATCTCCCCACGGACTTTCCCAATGCATTGTGTGGTTCTCGAACCTACCAACGCGCTTGAACCATAAAGCGAAGTCAGCTGGATTTTTTTTATACTTTCCTTCTTGAACAGCTTCTCGGACGGCTACTTTTTTGTCTTTCAGATTTTGGCCAAAAATGGATCCGTAATTTTTGAACCTGGTAGTATCAAAATAAACTGCTTCGGGAGTGTCGTATCCGTAACCATTTGTGATTATTTTTTTAATCAACTCGATTTGCTCTGGAATATTATCAGTTGCTTTACAAATTATGTTTGGTCGCAAAATATTTAATTTATCCATCTGATCATAAAAATCTTTTGTAAAAAATTCAGCGACTTCCCAAACTGTTTTGCCAACTTTTTTTGCACCTTTTTCTAATTTATCCTCCCCTTCATCACTATCTGAGACTAAATGGCCGACGTCTGTGACATTTTGAACGTGATTAACTTTATATCCAAGTGTTGTTAAAGTGCGTCGCAAAATATCATCCATTGTGTATTTTCTTCCATGACCAATGTGTGCATAATCGTAAGCTGTGATGCCGCAGGTGTACATTCCAACATTTGGAGGATTAATGGGCTTAAATTCTTCTTTCTTTTTGCTGAGGGAGTTATAGAGGTTCATGTGCTCAGTTTAACATAAAATTTGGTATAATTCCTTTGCTGGAAAAGTATTTGAAGCAATTATGTCACCTGAATTATTTACACGAGATAATAGAACGCTCGACTCAAATAGGAAACTCTTAACCTTATCAGGATTTGAGGTCAACTCCACAGTGCGTAAAATTATTAGAACAGAAGTGTCTGAGGCGATAATAAGTGGAGCTTGCATTTGGATGCCACATTCAAATAATCATTTTGGTGACCATTTAATAATTCGTTCTGCGGTTTCTCGAGTATTAACAAAGTTTACAAATGAACAAGGACTTCCACCCGCAGTCTTAAGCATGCAAAAACAACAGCCTGAAAGATTTGTAGACATAAGAAAATTAGTTGCAAGATGGGGTTTTGATCTTATGGCATATGAAGCAACACTTAATGGTTTAACGCAATCATATTCATTCTGGCTTGCTGATCATTTAGGAGTACAAGTTACAACAGATGAACTTAATCATCCTCCACTACCTATTACTTGTGATTTCGAAAAAACACCGATGCGAAATTTCAGCTTTGAGAAGACTTTAGGGAAAGTAGAAGAAGTCCGGAGAGCAATTGATCCAGATAAAAGCTATTGCGTAATTCTTCATGGTGGAAGCGTCGCTGCAAAGAGATTTGGACATGATCAAGTACGTGACATCAAAAATACACTTAGAACGCTTTTCCCTAGAAATGGTTATATTATATTAACAGCAGACGATATCGATGGTAATGGTGGACCTGACTTTAATTCAAATGATGCTGATTTGATCATTAATGCAACAAAAGATATTAATTTAACTGCAGCGTTATTCTTAGCCCCTCGTAACATAACGTTTATTACAAGTGACACTTTTCTTTTTTGGCTTGGAGGTGGAATGATCGCACTACGCGAAGATAGAATTGGAACATTACAACCTCAAGATGTTTATGTTCTCAATACACTATCGTCATCACTTTTTTGGCGAATGCCTGGTGCTAATCATTGTGAATCCTTTGCTATAGAACATTTAAGAAAAAAACATTCTAGAATGGAGTCATCAGCTGATAATATTATCTATCCGGAAGAATACTACAAAGAATATAAAAGCTTCAAGGGAGTCATCAATCTTTCTAATACTCATATTGCAAGTGAGGATATTGCCAAATTTACAAGAGCAATCGCCCAACATAATTTGTTAAATTCTGTTAGTTGATGGGGAAAACCTAACTTATCCTGATGGAGGAAGGCGGGTTTCGACGTGTTGTTCATTTTTCTTTTTAAACATTCCCATCATGGCATTTCTTCCTTTTTTAGCGACAACTTGAAGTGGTGAATCTTTTTGTTGTGAAATTGCTGCTGCTTGTTTTTGATTTTCAATTACTTCGATTTGGGCTTTTAGGACCTCACGTTGCTCGAAACTTAATTCTTTGATGTAATTTTCCAATGGAACAAATTCCCCTTCTGAGATTTTTTGCTGCAGTTGCTTAAATAGACTTTCTCGTCTTATTTCTTCAAGCTCCGATTTGTATGAATTTAGAAAACTTAAATTTTCTGGCTTTTTTTCCTCAACTTTGCTCGGGGCTGTAGTTTGTTTTTGATCTTCTTCTTGAGGTCGTTGTGATCTAACTCCGATTTGTTCTGTAGCAGTTTTCAAAAATTCTGATGGATCAATTTGTCGAGCTATCTGTTGGGCAGTTTGTTTGATCATAATTCCCGTCGTCCTAGTAAGGCTTGATTTAAAGTCATATCATCAGCGTAACCAAGGTCAGCCCCAGTTGGAATTCCCATGCCTAGTCTTGTGACAAGAGGAGGGCTAACTGTGATTTGAGATTTTATTTTGTTTGTAATATACATTGCAGTTGCCTCCCCTTCCATTGTCGGGTTTGTTGCAATAATTACTTCTTTTACTGTGTGACCATTTACGGCTTTTGTCCTTTTAATTAAGCTTTCGATATAAAGCTCGTCTGGGCCGATATTTTCAAGAGGATTTATAGCACCGTGAAGAACGTGGTAAAGGCCATTATATTTGCCAGTTTTTTCAAAAACCAAAATGTCGAATGGCTCCTCTACTACTAAAATTTTGCTGATATCACGCTTTAAATCTGTGCAGATTGAACAAGGATCTGATTCGCTTACATTTTTGCAAATATTGCAGACCTTTGTCATTTTTTTTAAATTAGTAAGAGAGTCAGCAAAAAACTGAAGGTCGTGCTGAGGGACTCTTAACATGTAAAAGGTTAACCGTTCGGCAGTTTTTGGACCAATGCCAGGTAACTTTTCAAAAGATTCTATTAAATCTGATAAAGGTTTTGCAATTTTCATTTTTGTATAATCTCGAATATTGTAGCA
>WNFI01662826.1_pt1 | contig 10753 bp, 13 predicted proteins | sample 5400471 | NCBI WGS metagenome assembly WNFI01 (sample SAMN13153348, study PRJNA577476) | soil metagenome | isolation source: 100 cm saprolite on Douglas fir-dominated hillslope | place: USA:California | collected 2013-09-17 | reverse complement strand
ATTCGCCCGCAGCAACCCTTCGCCCGCAGGTTATCGAATACGATACGGAGGAACAGCGTTGTCGGAGTCTCCCGCAATCCGTTCGATCCAACCGCGCCGCTGACGAGCAACACCGATGAGACATCAAGTGTTAATGCCCACGGCTCAAAAGGCTCTAATGTACAGCCCTCTCTATCCAATGTACAGGTCCCTCTCTCATCTGAACCGGGACTCCCGTCTCCAGAAAGCTTGCCGGCCTCCGAACGATTGCAGGAGCACGCTCCATCTCCTATACTGCCCATCGTTTCGAGGCTGACTACTCCACCTCGCAATCGTTCACCAGTTGAGATGAGATCCCCGAAGCCTGTCGTGTCACCCTTACGGCTGCAATCTCCAATATCTCCGCATGGTGTGACCGAGGACAGGGGGACCGCTCCTCGGGCTCAGACAACTAGCGATCAACCAAGCACGTCCGTTGACCAACAAACTGAGATCAGCATTTCTGTGGAACTGGTACGTATGTTGATGAATATTGTTCTGTTCATGATGATGAAATCTCCTTTGCTGTAGCCTATTAAACCTACCATTATTCCATCAAAGGGCAGAAATTCATACGCTCCATTTCCATCCGTAAACCGGTCACGCCGTCTTAGCTCCATGCTTAAGGGGCGGCTCTCGAACGTTCTGGAAGCGCCTCCGCGGGAACAGGTTATGACTGAGGTATGCCGATATGAATTTAAAGTATACAACTAAGTATTGCCCCAGGTTTCTGTGGCCTCAGGCCCCTCGGAAAGTATTACGCAATCGACACAGTTAGATGATTCAGTAGTTGAGTCCTCGACCACGGAACTCCCTGGAGCGGAAGCACGTCGTCGCCGATCTGAACTTCGCCGCAGCATTGCCGCCAGACTGAGTCTGTCGAAAGCACCAGAGACCGACACGTTACCAGCATCAAATCTTCCAGTAATCACAACGAGTCCCCGGATTGAGAATACATCTGCTGAAGCATTGATTCCGTCTCTGCATGCTGAAATCGTGAAGCCTAGATCTACTTTTGGTAGGACTAGCGCTGTTCCGGCTCCGAGGCCTTCCCTCGTACTTCAAACTCCGCCGGAGACCACTGAGCCGCACGTAAGTGGTACTCTAATATTGTAGCTATTCGTTCTAAGTGTTCCAGCATGAGAATCTGGGTCAGCAGTCTCCCCCGGCCATGTCCTTGCTGGATTTTGTTCGGGTCACAGGAAACGAATTCAAAGACATATTGGTTGATCCCCCCATTCCGCGTCTTGACGGTTCGCAATATACAGAAGGTGGCAAAGGCGTGTCCAGCTAGTATTTGGTTAATACTAACTCTTACAGTATTACAAGGCTATTCCTTGGCTGATACGATACGGGCCATGACCATCATGTATCCACAACTGGATCTTTATGAAGATGTGAGTGCATATGTAACCTCTGCTATTTGATGTAGACATATACTCGGCGGCTTTACTCCCAGTCCATATCAGAGATGAAGAGGCAGATCGATATCCTGGAGGACTCCTGCCAGCAAATGTATCGTCATGCCGAACAAGACACTCCGGAAGTTATCTTGGAATGGTTGGAGGCGGATGAGGAAAATCGCGAGATGATAAGAACTGCACTCAAGATCCGACGAACCAATGCAAACCTTAAGGCTGACGAAGCATGGATCTCATGGAAGACACAGAATACCCAGAAAATGTTAGAAACCGCCAGAGTTCACTTGGAAGACTTTGAACAAGTACGATTTTATTTCTGTCGTGTGAATGTTCCTGTGTTAACATCAAAGCTCAGCTCGAGATGAAACTCAATGAGGTTAATAATCAGCTTCCGGCCACTATCACTACACTTCAGCAGGAGTATGACCTTTTGCAAGCTGAATTGGAGCATGAGCAAGCAATGATCAAGGAATTGGAGGAATGTGATCCTCAATTACTCGAAGATGTGAATCAAGAGCTGCATTTGCAAAAGTATTTCAAGTATTACTCTATGAAGTGCATCGAATCTCATTCCTCCGGTATAGCATGGAACTGGAAGAGGTTCAGGCAACTGTCAGGCAGTCCGTGGCACAATTGGAAGTCTTGTCGGCGAAGGAACGCGAAGTGCAGGCCGAAGTGAAGGAGGCAAAGGAAGCAATTGAACACGCAAATACGAAAGCTGAACAGATACGTGGCGATACTCGTGAGGAAGCGGCTCGACTAAAAGGTGGGCCACGCACAGCACTCAATAGTAGCATATGTTGATCTATTGGCATAGGTGTATTCAGGATGTTACAAGATCTGCATGGCTGGTATCTCACGAAGGTGCAGACAGACTTGCTGGAATTCCAGTACGATGCGAAAGCAGCGCGGCTGCGCGTCATGCTCCATTGTCGTGCCTTACAAGCGTATGAAGTCGACATCTCTCTCCTGTCCAACGAGATGCTGCTCCAGACTGAAGATACTGTCATGAATGAACTCATGCTGAAATGGAGCAAAGCTGAAATAGCTCGAACCGAGCTTCCAAGAAATCCTAAACAGGTCTGTTTCCTCTAGGTTCGAAGTTTGCCCGAGTCAGTGAATTCTACTTTCGTAGATTCTGATGCAACTAAACCTCATCTGGAGCTGCATGTCACAGTTCAGATGCCAGCTACGAACTCTCAAGATGTGGCCGCTGCAACTCGAAGTTCTAGGCGCTGACACTCTGCGTGCGAAAGCAAAGGTAATGCTTCCTAGTGTGAAAGGACGTGTCGATGTCATCTTCACCTTGGGCCATGATGTTATCGTGCAATGGCCTGCAAAGGTATCGGAGGTGATGTACGACGTGTGCCTGCAGTACGGAAATGTGGGGTGAGTGAAACTGTCTTCCAACTTAATAATTCCTCAACGATCACTCCATTAGCCCTGAAGAAGTCAAGACCATCGTTACCGATGTGCTAAGTCAAGCCAACCCCGAGCAGTGTCACAACATCCTGGCTCGAGCTTGTGCCGAGCTGCGGAATGCATACACCCCATAGTTTTTTATCCAGATTATTTATATTTATCACTCGTTGCCCTCGTTTCCCGGGTTTCTCATTTGGATATGTTGTGTCCCCAGCTTTGCCATATAATTTATGTTGTTAGATATATTTTCCTGTACACTGTAATCCAACAAGACATCGAAACAACAAGAGGTCATGACGTTATACGCACTCCCAAATCAGACAAAGGAAAAAAACAATGAGACTTGAGATGAACCTATTGGGCTATGAGTATGTTGACATCCAATGCCAATGATAGCGCATGCAAGGCTGATCTCTCAGTGGCAAGGCAGTCCTGCTCCATCCTTGCCATCTCCGCGATGTGATTCCAGTCTTTCTTCAGTCCCTCTGCGTAACGATGTGCTAACTCACCGGCCAGCTGTTGCAAACCGACTTGGTGGGCTGATTCGCGGGAGCGAGTTACTGAATACGCTGTGGCGACTTCGGCCTCTAAGTTGGCCACCCGAGCTTCCTGTGCCCTTGCAGCTGCTTCATGGGCTGCAACCTTGAGGTGCAGTTCCATGATCTCCCGTTCAGTCGCCGTGGGATCCAGCGTGGGATGAGCTGGAAGCATTGATCCGGGATTACATGGAGAAGACATCACCGAAGGATTCGTGGACGGTAGGAAGAGAAGTTGAGAAATAGAGCTGGTCACGACGCTCTTTTGACTATGAGATTGACCTATCGGTGAAGGGGGACCAGACATAGTTTGTACATCCGTACGGTCGAGATCGAACGACAACTCTGATGACCCTGGAGTGGTCAGCAGCAATGAGGAACCACGCACGTCGGGAGTGAATGGCGCAGGTACCTCGGACAGCATGACGTTTACTTCGTCCGAATATTCGTGAGAACGTTCTGCGATTGCATCGAATAATGTTAGCGATGGACGAGTAGTTCGCTGGCTGACTGGAGCTGTGCCGGGTTTACTGCGCCGTACCATCTGTGACATAGCACGCGATGGGCCAGGAGATTGACAAGGTTGACTCGGAGGAAGGAAGAGAGTAGAAAGAGAGGCAGAGGGGGTCAAAGGACCGACATCAGGATCGTGATGGTTTAAAGAAATAGAGTTTTCGATTAGAACAGACGTTTCGTCAAGATCTGGGTTGTCAACATCGTTTGGAAGGGTTATGCCAGCGAAAGAGAAGTTAATTAGTCGATTTCGTGGAATGGAGAAAGTCTGCTCCCCTCTGGGTGCAACCTCGGATATAGATGGTGTTTTAGGTTCAGTAGGAAGATCGGAAGGACGCGAGGTTGATATTGACAATCGTCCTGGTGAAGTTGAAACATTGTTTAACTTGCGGGAAATGCTGCGTGGATCTACGAACGAGGCATCGCTCTTTCGCTTCTTAAAGCTGGTTGGTGGTTCATCCGAGGTGGATGAGTCTTCCTGCATCACTGACCGTCTCGGAACGATGCCTCCTCCTGTACTGCTCTCCCCTGCGACATGGGACGCCACGACGCTGCTCGGGAGAGGAAGACCGCTTCGGCGCTTGGCAGTGATGGAACTCGGGCGTGCAGCCCAAGCCTTGTGGGTATCACTCGTATCTGAATTAGCTTTCAATGGTTCACCAGCATTGCCAGTCCCCCGCCGCGCTTGTGATCGGAGTATACGTCCGGGAAGAGGGCTGAACGGTCGTTTGAGCATGCTCACGGTTGAAGGTGTGGGAGACGGTTCCCGGTACTTATCCTTACCCTCGTTGGGAGATGGCGGAACCTTTTTATCGCTGGACGTTGTCCCTCTGGTATCCTGACGCGGGAGAACTGCTATTGGGTTTCGATCGTCATCATCGCCCGCAGACGAGCGATTTTCCGAGGGAAACAGAGATACCTCCGTCTTCTGCTTGGAAATTTCGAGAGGCTCAGCGAGTGGAGCTATTCCCATGAAGATCGATGAACGGGGTCTGACTTTCGGCTGCGGCAAGGCCGAACCCTTCATAACTTTAATGGAAGAGGCTCGCGTTATGGCAGACATAGAACCAAGGGGGGATGGTGGTGCTTCTTCGGCATTACTTTCTATAGTCATAGTATCTGGTGGGTGGGGAGATGCCGGGCTCCCAACGACGCTGTGCGTAGCAGAAGTGGACGGAGAAGACTTTGCCACCCATCTCAACGTAGGTGACCCAGAAGTAGCTCCCCTCCTCAATTTCGTATCAACATCAATGGATTTTGACGTCCTGTGCGAGCTGTTCAGTGGTGAAACGGACGTGACAGGTGATAATGGGACGTGATCTCACCGGAAAAGTGCTCCAGAGCCAGACTCTCCCCTTGATGTAGTAGGTGAGGGTGTTCCATCCTTGCGGAAACCTCCACGTGTGACCGGCTTGCCCCTTCCAGCACCTTTCGAAGGTGAAAAATGGCTAACAACACTTCCGTCGCATTTTGGCGGGGTGACTCTAGTGCTACTAATGGACCCAGACCTCCTTGGGTTGGATGAGACACGCTGATTTGGTTGACGTGCCAGGGATGGATCGACAGCAGTTGATGACTCGTCGGTGTTACTTGAAGATTCAATGACCTTGGCCAATATGCGTGCGGACGGCCTGAGAGAGGTGTAATTTGCCTTTCGGCTGTTTACAACATCTGCCAGCGCCTTCCCGACCATTGAAAGGGATCGCCGACCACCAGTCCCTGTCGGTACAGGCGTAACGGATTTGGCAGGAGCCTTCTGGGACTTCTGCCCATCCTGGGCCCTCTTTTGGAATATTGGCATTCCAGAAAATTCAAGGTCCCGTCAACTAGCCAGTGGAGAAACAGAGGGACGTGTACATAGGCCTTGTAAGTGATGAACCATCCATCGCAAAGACTAAACACACGATACCACGTTGATCTACCACCAGCCCTCTGATCCCCAACAATTGATGAACCAAAGGCACGCCGAGGATGTGCGAGATTGTGAACCAGTGAGGTGTCCTGCCGGTTTGTGGTCTCTTGTTGTGCCCTATTGTCGTGATGCGAAGGACAACAAAGCACGAGTGAGTCACACTTCCCACGCCCTGAACACGCATTTCGTTGAACACCAGGCCTTTTTCCTGTTTCTCAGAAAACTTGTTCTATTCGGGGTTGGCGCCCACCGCTCATTAATCTCGGTCTTAACAATGACGAAGTTGCTTCTACCAGCCACTGGCCCCCCATCAACACACCTCCAGATAGTGCTATCACTTCCAGGTCTCTATTGAGGATTGGCCTACCATCATCCAAGCTCCGTTTAAGTGAATGGCCGCTGCTGCACCAACTCCTGAGCCAAATGAATCAAGTACATGCCTCCGCCTCGAGGCACATAGTTCCAATTTAGTGAGCATGAGGCGGTTGCTATGCCAGCTCACCTTGTACTCGACACTTGCGATACTCGCCAGCTACTCCTACATGAGATAGTCTACGTTGGTGTAGCACCTCTGGCACGTTGCCCCATATAACCCTCTGTCTCTTAGTTGCGAAGTTCTCCTTAGCTCTCCACCTCTTGACGAACGTGGTCACAAAACCTATCAGACCCTTCATACCCCTCAGTTCTTCTTCTTCATTTCTCTCTAATCCATCTTTCGACGACGATAATGGGTGACGTTCGGCCCATGATTTCCGAGGCCGACGGGCTCAATGGCGACACTCGGGAAGCCGACCAGGTGTTGTCGGTTCCGCAAACGCCGGGTGTTGCACTGTCGAGGGCCTCGTCTTACGCTGGTCCTGAGTTTGGACCACTTCAAGAACTTGTCGCTACTATGAAGGGGACCCTCGATCATCTTGGGGGCGTTTTCGATACTCTTGGAGAGCAGTAAGTACCCAAAGTTATCAAGGCGCTTTGCATTACACTGAGAAAACGGCCACTAGGACCGCTCGCGTGGCGAGTTTGGGGCCTGCTCTACATACTGCACACCAGATCCACCAGCTCCGCAAGCAGCTTGTGGCTCAGGATCGCCGTCAGGTACTCAATCTCGAGCCCAAGACGGTTTCAAGTATTGAACTTGTCTGTAGGAAGAACGTATCCAAGACCTCAAAGTGCTTCTACGAGATGTCCTTAAAGAACAGATCGCTACACATCTCCGCATTCATGTCACTCGTATGATCAAAGAGCAGGTTTGTCACTCGCTGACCATAATTAACATTGAAGCCAATCCTTTTCCTCATGTGAAGATTCAGGCGAAGGTCAAGGATCAGGTTGCGAAACAGGTGATTTATCATGGTTTTTTGGTAGAGGATCAGTATTTTAATTTCCGGGACATACAGTTACAACTCCAGTTCCCCGATGAGTTGCGGGTCCAAGGTGAGTTGCCTCACCATGAATGCGTGTGTACAGTGGTACTCAAAAGAGATTCAGTTGCCCAACATAAGCAGCAGCTTGCAGGTGTGAAACGCGGACTGAATGATACGTACGCTATGCCGTTAGAAATCAGCAAACGGGTCCTCATGCTAACCATTAATCTCGCAGTAATGCTCGACGACACAACGCTCACTTCAAGTCACACCAGCTATTCGAGCCCCTACACCCTCTTACCGCGGTCAACGGGAAACCTAGTCCCGACTTCCCTAAGGATCTGGCTACCATGTTCTCCATTGATGGTCAGTTTAGTTGGCTTGAACAAATTTTGTGTCCACGTTTGACCTTCCCGCCTTCACCAAGGTGAAGTCGCCAAAAAGCTCTGTAAAGATTATGATCTGCCCTTAGGTATGAGATGGCTCCTCGAACGACACGATTCTGTCTATACTTACCAGCGCACATCTTTAGCTTCCCAAGGTGTTGCAGATGAGCGAGAACAAAACTTGAATCGATTCATGGCACACTCTGGCGTAAGAGGATTCGTATGACAGACACGCCCTTACAACGTTCTAACAAAACATTAGGTGCTATTCCACATGCTACCGCCGCCGCCAAGAATACCATTCAATCAATTAACCGTGCGTCTCCCTTAGCTAAACATGGAACTCTCACTTATACAATCCTCTAGTTCGCGGTTTGATTCGTCAGCCGTTGGATCATTCTCATTCGCGCTACCTCTTCTCTTCTCCTTCCACTTCTCCGCGTTTCTTGTATCTGCATCATTGGGCCTCACAATCCCGGAAATGGCACCATTGAACGGAGGCAAATTCAGCTGAGCTTGAACCCCCTCTGCATTTGATGGGCTTTTCGACCAGTATATATTTGTCTGTACACCGATGTGACGTGCTCTCATGAACAAGATACCGTTTCCAGGCTCAGAAAGCTGATGCAAACGTGGCATACGCGCGCCTGACCAATGTTCTCCTGACGAACGATGCATGGTCGCCGTCAGCCCAACTGTCTGTTCGATTCATGTTAAATAACGCAAAAACTCAAAGGTCCTGCAGGCGGACCGGAGAGTACCAGCATTTTCCATTGCTACTTGACGTCTTGTGTCAACCATCACAAGGCCTGGTCTCCCGCCCTAGTCAATGAATAATATTTCGTCGGAAGTCCCCATCGTACAGAGGTTTGCAAGTGAGGAATATAGCGGCCTCCGATCCCAACAACTTATAAAATTCAAGTGGTCTCTTCTCCGCTCATCCACTGACAGCTAGATGGTGACAGTGACCCCTGGTATGTTGACGCTCCATTTCCCCTAGCCTATTCCCACTTCCAGGTTCTGTCCCAGAATGCACAACACCTCGGAGTCCCGTAGCAACATCGCCCCGAACCGAGTTGCGCATGTCCATTCTTTCTGACACCGGGATGATGCCAAAGAATTCAGCGACGGAAGATACACAGCCATGATGACTGAATTGACGCCGCTCGGGACCTTTTTTTGTAAGAAGTTCTGGACATCGGATCGTTTTCTCAGGTCGTTCTAAGTCCCACCATGTCGAATGTTGAGCAAGCACCTCAGCCCGTGCCTGTGTCGGGACTCATTCTCAAGCTCATGTCGGCGTTGCCTTCACTTTGCGAGTGGGCTAGAGTTCCAGTAACGGACCTCACCTCGGTTGATCAGTGGAAAGCATGCGGTAGAAGCTGGCTAGTTATTCCTCCCCCTATTTCCCGTTCTCCTGTTCTTAAATCCAAGCTTTCGCTTGTTCTAGTTTATTACTGAACGGATTAGCGAAAAAGGACGGGCCCAAGAAGGAGGTGTACAACGTGGTTGCGATCTGGCTTCGCAACATCGCTACACAACACCAGGAAGATGTGCAGTCTGTCACTATACTCGTTCAAAAGTGGTTGAACATGTATGGACGGTGGCCGATCACTATCGCATTCTTCGTGACGTCGGCCTCAGCGGAGAAACCCCTCCTTCCGCCTGGACAAGAGCCTCAGGGGAATGAGGTCCCGAATGGACTGCGAGGGGATGTCTACAAAGCTGCCATGGCATTTAAGCAGCATTTGGCGGACGAAGCGAAGGATCATACTGCGTTGCCGATGCTACCTGTATTTTGGGAGGTTCGTCTCCCCGCTCGCGCCTCTATCGCCTCTGGCATTGCATAGCGCTCATTGGTTCTGAAAATAACTCTCTACAGGATGTCTTTGCCCTGAGGATGTCCCTGACCAAGGTAAGTACCCATTGAATCATCGATCTCCATCGAAATTACAACCGATTCTCTGCAGATCCTTTTGACCAGGCCTCCGATTTCCCCTCAACTTCTCAATGTCGTCAGTTGCCTGTTTACGTAACCATCATCTTGTTGAGGATTTCATTTCCCTAGGCATCACCCGCGCTTGAGCCACAGAAGTATGATTCGAGCGTTGCTGCGGTGGGTAAACTCTAAAAACATTTCTTCCCACCAGTAATGAAAGCTTCCGTTGTGCAGACTTCAAAGGTTCGTCCCACTCAACCAGCAGATCCTATCCTAGGTGACAATACACAATGCAAAGGCGCTACAGGGATTACAGCTTGATTCGTCGAAAGAATCTGCGTCACCACCCGCGAGCGAGCGCTCGGCAACCCCAAAAGGAAACGAAGCTGGCTCCGAGGACGACTCTCCCCATTAGGGGGAGATGAAACCCTTTATTCATTCACGCCCTTGGCGAATTCTGGGGTGAGTTCATAAGACTACATTCAACTTCATCCTGTCTCTGAGTCTGTGGTCCAACCGCCATCTGACAGTTCCGCGAGCACAGGATGCACACTCCACCACCAAGAACTCGACTCACGCTAAACCGTAAATATCAAAATTTCCCTGTCTTGTTTATCTTAAGTCTGTGTCTACACCTTTTTGGATGAATGAAGCTTCCGATAGTGGCGTCGTTATATTGATGCTCAGTGCTTCCCAGCGAACACCACGTGAATTTTACATACTTCAACTCAGGCGAAGCGGACCTAGTTAATTATACCAAATCGAGGGGGTGGGGCGCCTGGAGAGTACACTGACCGGCCGAAAAATACGAAACAAATTGCTTATACTCCCAGTCTCTGATGCCCAGGCTTCTAGGTACCGTACACAAGGCCATCCAACATGGCGCTGTTGTGACATCGGCAATTGGGATGAATTATAGTGATTGTTAGGAATTAAGCGCTGAATGTTCTGGAAGGATCTGGTACGAGCTTAGTAAGGGAACGCGTAATTCCCTGGAAAGTACTAGAAACATGTTGTGGAGTATAAAAGGGGCGCTGAGGGCGTATCTAATACAATGGGCCAGTTTTCTATCCTATCAGGCCGACGCTGAGCTAGAAAGAGCTCCAACAGTGATAATTGAACAAAAGATGACGCACAGCCATTGACGTCGGGAGACATTAGATACTTAACGTTTCACTGGCCGCACGTACATCTGCAGCGCCGATTGTTGGAGAAACAAGCTCGAACATGTATTTACCATTG
>WNFI01703025.1_pt1 | contig 10754 bp, 9 predicted proteins | sample 5400471 | NCBI WGS metagenome assembly WNFI01 (sample SAMN13153348, study PRJNA577476) | soil metagenome | isolation source: 100 cm saprolite on Douglas fir-dominated hillslope | place: USA:California | collected 2013-09-17 | reverse complement strand
CGATACCGAACAACTCTGGTTCAACCAGGCGGCCACGGCTCCCATCCCGGCCTACAAACAGGCGTGGTTTACATCCACTGCCTTCCGCCGCGCGGTTTCGGAGGCCATTAATCGCGAAGATCTGGTACGAGTTGCTTATCACGGCCATGCGCACGCGGCCATCGGAATCGTCTCGCCCAGCAATAAGTTCTGGTCCAACGCCAGTCTCAAGCCGCATGCCTACGATCCGGTCAGCGCGTTGCGGCGGCTCCAGCAAGAAGGCTTCCGCCTGGATGGAGAAATCCTGAAGGACAAGAGCGGCAACGCAGTGGAGTTTTCCATCATCACCGGCGCAGGCAATCGCGCGCGCGAAAGCGTGGCCGCCATGATCCAGCAGGACCTGAAGAAGATCGGGGTGAAGGTCAACGTGGCCACGCTGGACTTCAATTCGGTTGTGGAACGAATCACCCAGACCTACAACTATGAAGCCTGCCTCCTGGGCAACGGCAACGTAGACCTGGACCCCAACTTGGTCATGACGATCTGGCTGAGTTCAGGAGACGATCATGCCTGGAACCCAAAGCAGAAATCGCCGGCGACTGAGTGGGAGGCCGAGATCGACAAACTCATGCGCGCCCAGGCTTCTTCCATGGACGAGCACAAACGGAAGCAATACTGGGACAAGGTGCAGAAGATCGCCTGGGAGCAGGAGCCTTTCATCTATCTCGTCAACAAGGACGCGCTGGTGGCAATCAGTCCCAGCGCGAAAAACGCTCAGCCCAGCGTTTTTCGTCCTCAAGCCTACTGGAACATAGAAGAACTGTCGCTGGCTCACTAGGAAAGTTATGGATCTCCTTTCGGTCCGGCTCACCGTCAACTACCAGGACAAGGAACCCGTGTTGCGTGATCTGCGCCTTGACCTGAAAACGGGAGAGGTTTTAGGCCTGGTCGGGCACAGCGGCTGCGGTAAAAGCTCCTTGGCGCTGGCCATTCTTGGGCTGGTGAAAATGAAAGGCGGACGGTCCTCTGGATCCATCCTGTGGAACGGCCGCGAGCTGCTGGCGCTCAAAGAAAAAGACTGGCTCAAGCTGCGCGGCAAAGAGATAGCTTTTGTGCCCCAGAGCCCCATGTCATCTTTGAATCCGGCGCTGAGAATAAGCACGCAGCTTGCAGAAGCCTGGAAGCTCCATGACCGCGGCGGGCGCCAAAAATGCCAGCTGGCCATCCTGCAGGCTTTGCGGAACGTCAGCCTGCCTGAGACGGAAGACTTTCTGCGCCGGTATCCCTCGGAAATCAGCGTGGGCCAGGCGCAGCGCGTACTGATCGCCATGGCCATTCTGCACCGCCCGTTCTTGCTCATTGCAGACGAGCCCACCTCCGCGCTTGATGCCGTGACCCAGTCCGAGGTCCTGGCCCTTTTTGCGGAGTTGAATCGCAAGCTGGGCATGAGCATCCTGTTCATATCGCACGATTTGGCATCGGTCTACACACTTTGCCATCGTATCGCTTTGCTGGATGCAGGAGAGATTGTGGAGTGCAATACCCCGCAGGCCATCTTTTTCAGCCCGGTGCACCCTTTCACCAAGAAACTGATCGCCGCGCTGCCCTCCATCCCGTCTGCGGAGGCCAAGGCTGACAGCCAGACTCCAGGCACGGCTGAGCCCCTTGCAGCCCACTAAACACCATCATTTTGATTCCATTTCAATACTGTGAGATGGGGACCGTTCCCTGGTTCCGTGCGCGCCTTGCGACGAAATGTCACCTTCGCTTTTCTTTGCGTAAGTGGTTGATTTAAAAGATATTAGATGTTTCCTAACGTTTGCTGTGAGGACAAAGTGTCGTCCTGTGGAAGATCTAATTTTAGAGCTAACCCCTTTATTAACAGCCACCTACACCTTATGAGCTCTGGTTCACGGATTGCAAGCATACGTAGCGAGGTAACACAACTCATGTCTATCAGAACCAAAATAGTCTCTCTGGCGCTCGGTTTAACCATGGCAGCGGGAATCGCCCTCAGCTCACACCTCTTAAAACATGTGGTCGGCACAATTGCTTCAGCAGTATGGGGCTCCTGAGAAAACAGGCACCAACAAGCTCATGTACCACTTTTCCTTCGCGGAGTAACGGAGTTAGGAAATCATGACATTCTGCAAACCGACATTCAACGCCACAACCGCGGCGGCCGACGGCCATAAGATCGCCCGCGATCTTGAGGATTTTCGCAGGCACGTTAACGGAACGCAGGGGCACTCTGAAAGAACGACGAGCAGATTCTCTTCCCAGCATGCGGGCTTTCCTGGACATTCAGATGGAACGGTGGATGTGATCATCCGGTTCAACCAGAAGCCCAAGTCGCGCCATTTCCAAGATATTGTGGCCCATGGAGGCAGGCTCAAACTCAGACTCCACCACATTAACGGGGCGGCTTACCGTATTCCGGTAAAAATGCTCGACTGGCTGGAGAAGCATCCGGACGTCGCATATGTAAGCCCCGACCGCCGTAATAAGGTGGCGTTCGATGACGCGATTCCGGCAGTGATGGCCGATCTCGCCCGGCAGCAGTACGGGCTGGACGGATCAGGGATTGGAATTGCCGTTATCGACAGCGGCGTTTACAACCACGATGACCTGCAGCGGGCAGACAATAGCGGATCGCGAATTGTGTATAGCGAAAGCTTCGTGCCCGGTGATGCCAGCGCCAATGACGCTTACGGTCACGGCACTCACGTGGCCGGGATCATCGCCGGCAATGGACACGATTCCCAGAGCGGGTATTCGCAGCAATACACCGGACTCGCGCCGAATGCCAACATCATCAACCTGCGCGTCCTCGACGCAAACGGGGCCGGCGCGGACAGTCAGGTGATCGCAGCCATCCAGCGCGCGGTTGAGCTCAAGGATACTTACAACATTCGCGTCATCAATCTGTCGCTGGGGCGAAACGTCTACGAATCTTACACGATGGATCCGCTTTGCCAAGCGGTAGAAACGGCATGGCAAGCAGGAATCGTGGTGGTAACGGCGGCCGGCAACTCCGGCCGGGACAACAGCGCGGGGACCGGCGGCTACGGCACTATTTTGGCCCCGGGCAACGATCCCAGCGTGATCACAGTGGGCGCAACCAAGACCAACGGCACACCCGACCGGGCAGATGATATGGTGGCCAGCTACAGTTCCAAAGGGCCCACATTGCTTGACCATGTGGTTAAGCCGGACGCAGCCGCGCTCATGATCCAGCAGGACCCAACCCTCACGCCGGATACGATCAAGGCGCGAATGATGAAAACGGCCTGGAAGGGATATCCGACCACGAGTTTGGCCTTCGATATGACAGGGCTTGAATTTCTATCACAGTATGACATCTTTACCATCGGCGCCGGATACCTGGACGTTGACTCGGCTCTAGGCAACACTGACGTCGCAAACGGCAGCGCTACTTCGCCCACCGCAGTGTACGACAGTACCACCGGGCAGGCCACGCTTGTCTGGGGCGCCAGCGTCGTATGGAGTGACTCTGTCGTCTGGGATGGATCAATTGTTTGGGAAGCAAGTATCGACAGCGATGGTTCCCTGTGGGGCAACTCCGTTGTTTGGGGCAACACTGGCATTGTGGGAAACAGCATCATCTGGGCCGAGTCAATTATTTGGGAGAATGGGATCGTCGGCGATGATCCCGTCGATCCCGTCAATGATCTCGTCGGCATCCTCAGCACAGGAGAAGACGGCGAAAACTGACATGACCACTTCTCCGGTCAAAGCACAGGCTTTCATCGCGCTGATCATCGTCTTGGGTCTTTGTGAACTCGGGAACGCAGTGGTCAGCGCACATGCGTTGACCTTTGCCGTGCGTTTTGTCTCATTTCTGTTGATGGCATGCCTGGCTGCAAGATTAAAAGTAAAGTTGCCGGGGCTCACTGGCAGCATGTCAGTGAACCTGCCATTCATCCTGGTTTCCGTGGTGGAAATGAGCATGATTGAAGCATTGATCGTTGGGTGCTTTTCCAATCTGATACAGAGCCTGCCACGGAGGAAACAGAAATTCAGCCTGGTCCGGACGGCTTTCAACTTCAGCACCATGGCGCTGGCGGTAGAGGCTACCCATTTGATCTACGGGTCCTCGGCGATCACCGCATCCGTCGCGTCACCCTCCTTACGCTTGGCGATCGCAACCGCTGGGTTCTTTCTGGTCAACACGGTGCCGACGGCGATTGTCATCTTTCTGACGGAAGGAAAGAATGCAATTCGCACGTGGCTGGAGATGTGTGAGCTTTCGTTCCCATATTTTGTTGCCAGCGCTGGAGTTGCCGGCATCGTGCTTACGCTCGCGGCCCGGGCAGAATGGCAAGTGCCGACCGTCATTCTGCTGCTGATGATAGGAGTCTTTTATTCTTATCGACGCTACTTCTCTTTGCCGTCCCAACTCTTCGTGGACGCTCAGCGCAAGCCAAGCGGCTCCGAGCCGACCATGGAACAAAGCGGAGGGGCCCGCGCTTGAGGTGGTCGTCGCGTCGTTCGTGCCGCCGCATGTACTCGTCTAACTCATTGTAAATAAACCTTTTATTACCTTTGTAACTTTTTCTTCGCCTGCCTTCAATCTAAGCTCTGCACATGAGGCTTGGAAAGCATTTATTTGCCTGGCTGATGCGCAGCGTATCGCGCAAAATCTGGTAGGGTCCAATGAGCCGGTAAAGGAGCAAGCTGCTGGTTGTGCCGCAGTTCCGCAAAGATCGGACAGCGAACAGAAAACTTGCGGAACTTCACCGATGAATTATGATACCCAAAAAGTTCAGCGACGATAACTTGGCGTGTCAAAAGATCCTAATAGCCGATGACTCTCGCGTTCAGGTGCACGCGCTCTCTACCTGTTTGGCAGACCGCGGGTTTGAGATAATTGTTGCGATGGACGCGTTGCAAGCCTGGACAACAGCATTACGATCCGCGCCAGACGCAATCGTTCTTGACATAAACATGCCGGCCGGCTCGGGCGCCGAGGTACTGAAAAGACTCAAGCACTCAGCAAAGACCCAGCATATCCCGGTCGTCGTCATCAGTGGCAATGACGAACCTGACCTGAAGAAGGAAGTGACCAGCCTGGGCGCATCTGCGTTTCTTCCCAAACCCGTTGATACCAATCAACTCTGCGACATCTTATTCCGGTTGTTAGGCCGGCAGACCTGAGAAAACACTCCCACGGCTCTACCCCAAGCAGGATTTATAAATCATGTGTGCTCACGCGAGGCCCTCTTGATACGCCGCGTGTAGGAGTAGACCACCAGAAAACTCAATCTGGGGCGCTTATTCTTTTCTCTCTATCATCTACGCAAGCGGAGAACTCAAGGAAGGTCGGCTCTGCGTCACAGGCCACCGTTTGGACCCAAGTTGTTCAATCCCCGCTAAACATGCCTTATCTACGGGAAAACGCCCTGGGCGCATTGATGAGGCAAACTCTCATGGTTGTCACTTGGTGGACTGCGACTGAACGCTGTTGATACACCGCGACCAATCAGGTGGGAGGGACTTCGCAGCCCATGTTGGTGATCAACGTATTCTGAAATACTCTCCGCAGCTCCTCAATCTGAATGGGGGTCAATTGTAGGTTAGGCACTTGGCGTATAGCCTCCGGCAGTTGGTTGGCTACGTGTCTTGCCAGGGCTCTGGCCCATTCTCTTTCTGCGACGATGACCGCTTGAGGCATAGTGGTTCCTCCAAAAAACTTAAAAAATACAGCAAGGAGTATATACCCGACCCTTATACCCCCTTTAAGTGTTTTCGACGTGATTTATTTTCGGACCCAAACTGAAAGATCCCTGCTGCACCCATCGTTGAAGGCCTTGATGATCGGACCCAAACGGACCCAAGTTCCCGTCAGACGAGAAAACGGGAGTTTGCTATTTCAATGATCTCGCAGGATTTAGATGGTCGGGGAGAGAGGATTTGAACCTCCGACCCCCTGGTCCCGAACCAGGTGCTCTACCAGGCTGAGCCACTCCCCGAACGCAAGAGAAACCGCCACAGACTGGCGGTCACGACAGGTTTCATTATAGCAGACCCTTGGAAGCTCTCCAGAATGCTGCTGTAAGCGGCTATTTTGCCTCCGGCACAGGAAAAGTCCTGAAATCCGTGTTCTGATTGAAGCAATAGTCCACAAACTCGGGCGTATATCGCTGAGTGACGGCAGCGGGGACCTGGGTGCGCTGGATTTGCTGGAAAGTGAAGTCCAGGGAGCCATCGGGATGGACGGTGCCGAGTAGATAGCCATAGATTTTCTGGGCGGCTTCCTGAGCGCGGCCAACGTTGGCCGGCAAGGCGTAGCGCTTGGCGCCGGCGGTCCCGATGATCCATCCCGGCAGCACGCCTCCGTGGGCGCGCCAGTAATCGCTATCAAAGATCCCGCTCATATAAAAATGCGAGTGGCTGGCCAGAGTATAGACAGGCTTCTTGGTTTGCTGGTTGAAGCTGAGCAAATCGGCGTAAACCTGGCGACCGCTCTCAGTGCCCGCGGAATAATCGCTCATGCTATGTCCCGCCGCCAGGCTGTCGGGCAATGCCGCGTGCATCCCCACCACTAGCGCGCGCACCTCAGTGTTGCCTGCCGCCCGCTTCACCACGCCTTCAAACCAGGCCACCTGGTCGGGATCGAACTGCTCCTGAGTGGCATTGTCAAGGTAGATGAAATCCACTCCGCCCTGGATCCAGTGAAAATAAGCCTTCACATTTTGGTCCTGGGGATTGTCAGCCAAGCGCTGCTTCTTCAGCATGGGTGAATCCAGCCACTTCGTGAACTGTGTGATGAACTGGCCGCGGGTCTTGGAGTTGTAGGTCTCATGGTTGCCGATTCCTACAAACACAGGCATCTGGCCAAAGAAAGAGATCTGGTTGCGGATGAAGTCATCCCAGGCCGCGTCCAGATATTGGTTCATGTCAACTGGCTGGCCACGATGTTCCGGCTCATGCAGGTAGTCCTCATCGGGAGCAGTAATGGCACGCAGGTCACCGAGATGCCAATAGAACGCTGCATTGTCTTTCTTGGCGCCCTCGGCTATGGCGGGCATGACTACGTTGCCGCAATTGCGTGAATCACCGGCGACGACGAAGTTCCAGGAAGCTTTCGCCGCTTTTGTGTGTGATGGAGTGGAGGCGCCGATCTTGGCATCTGGTTTGCCCTGTGCATTGCTCTGAGCTGCGGCCATGCATGACGCGAACACGAAAAAAACGGCAATCAAAAAACCAGGTTTGGTGTTCTTTGCCACAGATACCTCGCGGTAGAGTCAGGACCCGGCATGCTTTTCGAAGGGCATCGCGTCCCCGGACCGATTTTTGAATCAAGTAACTCATCAATCTAACTGGCATTCCCGATCAGCGCAACTGCGTTTAAAGATCACCATGGATGCGCACTGCTCCCATCTCATCCGAAACTGAGAAGTAGGACTAAGGTTTAGCGTCCTGATGGCCGTGTACTGTTGTCATCGCAGAAAAACCGGTCTGGCAACACTATAGAAACGCATTTCTAGTAAGGTTCAAGGATGAAAAAACTGTTTGTGGCATGCATGAGCTTGACGGTGGTCGCGGTGGCGTTGCTTCTCGGCACCGGCTGCGGTGGAAAAAACTCTACCTCAATCATCTCACCCTCCATGCCTCCCCCCAGCACAACCGTTGGTCTGGGGTCATTGGTCTCGGGCCTGAATTCGCCCCTCGGTCTGGAACAACCAAATGACGGCAGCAACCGATTGTTTGTCGTGGAGCAGGGCGGGACCATCAGAATCATCCAGAGTGGAGCGGTCTTGCCGCAACCCTTCCTCGACATCAGCGGAAAGATCACCACCGGGGGAGAAATGGGCCTGGTCGGGCTTACGTTTCATCCGAGCTTCCCGCAAAACAGAAAATTCTACGTTAATTATGTTCGTTCGGTGAGCGGGCAGATACAGTCAGTCATCGCCGAGTACCAGGCATCTGCCACAAACGCGAATTTCTCCGACCCGGGCACGGAGCGGATCCTGCTCACTGTGAACCAGACCGGCAACTTTACCAACCACAAGGCCGGCCAGCTTGCTTTTGGCCCAGATGGCTTCCTCTACTTCGGCCTGGGCGACGGCGGCAGTGGCGGAGATCCATTCGGCAACGGCCAGAATACCCAAACCCTGCTGGGCAAGATGATGCGCATTGACGTGAATGCCACCAGTCCCGGACTTCAATATCGCGTGCCGCCCGACAACCCGTTTGTCTCCAGCGGTGGATTGCCTGAGATATGGGCCTTCGGCTTCCGCAATCCCTGGCGCTTCTCGTTTGACCGGACCAGCGGCCGCCTGTTCCTTGCCGACGTAGGCCAGAACTTATTTGAAGAGATTGACATCGTTCAAAAGGGCGGAAATTACGGGTGGAACACTATGGAGGGCCTGCATTGTTTCAATCCGTCCTCGGGATGCAATACGGCCGGACTCATCCTGCCGATTACTGAATACAGCCATGCCGAGGGCAACGCTGTGATCGGCGGCTTTGTGTATCACGGTTCGAGCATCCCGAGCCTGCAGGGAATTTACATTTTCGGCGACTTCGGCACGGGTAAGATCTGGACCCTGCAGGAAACCTCACCCAATGTATTTACCCGCACTCTGCTGGCAACCACGGGTAAATCCATCAGTTCGTTCGGGCAGGACCAGGCCGGCGAACTTTATGTCGTGGACATTGGCAGCGGAAGTGTATTTCGGATCGTTTCTCAGTAAACCAGGCCCAGTAAGCTACGAGCGCTATACCGCTCCCACCGTTTCCCGCAGTTCGGGATAGAGCGGGAAGGCATCCGCCAGTTCGTGCACTTGGCGGCGGATGCGTCCCAGCGCCGGTGCGTCCTTGTGCTTGTTCAGCGCCTCGGCAATCCAGGCGCCTACTTGCAGCATTTCCTTTTCTCTCATGCCGCGCGTCGTCAGCGCGGGCGTGCCAATGCGGATGCCGCTGGGCTTGAGCGGCGGATTGCTGTCAAACGGGATCGCGTTCTTGTTGACGGTAATCCCAGCCAGCCCCAGCGCGTTCTCAGCTTCGCTGCCCAGTACGCCTTTCGCGAAAACATCCATCAGGAACAGGTGCGTGTCAGTCCCGCCGGAGATCACGCGGAAGCCTTCGTCCATCACTTTCTGCGCCAATATTTTGGCGTTGGCCACCACTTGCCGCGCATAATCCTTGAACCCCGGCTGCAGAGCTTCTTGGAAGCAGACCGCTTTGGCGGCGATGATGTGCACCAGTGGCCCGCCCTGGATTCCAGGAAAAACAATTTTGTCCACTGCGGCGCCGAACTCTTGTTTGCAGAGCACCAAGCCAGCACGCGGCCCGCGCAGTGTCTTGTGCGTGGTGCTGGTCACAATATGGCAATGCGGCACCGGTGAAGGATGCACACCGCCAGCCACAAGCCCGGCGAAGTGCGCCATGTCCACCATGTATTTCGCGCCCACCTTGTCGGCAATCTGACGCATGCGTGCAAAGTCGATGATGCGCGAGTAAGCGCTGCCTCCGCCCACGATTAGCTTGGGCCGCTCGCGCTCGGCGATCTGCTCCAGTTCGTCGTAGTCGATGGTCTCGGTGTCCTTGCGCACGCCGTAAGGGATGATCCTGTACATCTTGCCGGAGAAGTTCAGCGGATGTCCGTGGGTCAGGTGGCCGCCGTGGGCCAGATTGAGTCCCATGATGGGATCGCCTGGCTGCAGCAGGGACATGTAAGCGGCCATGTTGGCCTGCGAACCCGAATGCGGCTGGACGTTGGCGTGCTCAGCCGCGAAGAGTTGCTTGGCCCGGTCGCGCGCCAGATTTTCCACAATATCGGCAAATTCGCACCCGCCGTAGTAGCGCTTGCCGGGATATCCCTCAGCGTACTTGTTGGTGAAGACCGAGCCGGCCGCTTGCAGGACCGCCATGCTGACAAAATTCTCTGACGCGATCAGCTCCAGCCCTTCATGCTGGCGGCGGGCTTCATCGGCGATGACGCGGGCAATCTCAGGATCGGATTCAGAGAGCGGGCGGGACATCCAGGTGTTCTTCATAGAGTGATCTTACTAGGAGTTTGGGTGCGTTGCAGTACCGCGCAGCAGCCCTTCCAGTTCGCTGAGCTTTGAAATTTTGCGCGTCATGCGTTTCATCCTCGGGTTTGAAGGCCCTTCGAAGCCACCCAGAAACCTGCAGGGCGCCGGCTTAGCCTCGGCAGCCCTCTGGTTGGATGCAGCAAGGACGCCGACAACAAAAATGAGTTGAATCGCTCGTTCCCAATTCGGTTCAGGCGGTTTCGTGTAGGCGACGACACACAAAAGACGCTCCTGGTTCTTTTCCGCAGCGGGACTGTTGGTGTCTTCGCACTCTTTTACTTCATACTCTGTTTGCGACGGCTTGACCAGATCAGCGAACCAGCCGGCAAAGCTCGCCGGCGAGAGACCAGCTTCGATTTGACTCACGGGTGTCTTCTTAAGCTGGTCAATCCAACGCTGGTCGTCCCGGCTTTGTGCGGTTGCGGGCGCATTCATGGTGAGGACCGCTAAAGACAATGCAAAAAACAACGATGCCTTCGTCAGCATGAAACACTCCTTACTTCACTTCCTAGAGAACGCCCGGGGCCGGTCTTCTTGCATAGATTTCTGGATCGTGCCTTTCCATCCAGCGCTCCGGGTTCTTCAAAACGCCGAAACCAAACTGCTGGTAAAGCTTGTGCGCATCACGGGTCACCAGCGACCAGCGGCGAAGTCCCTGCAACTCCACGTGGGCAAAAACGCACTCCATCAGCCACGTGCCAAGACCTCGCC
>WNFI01669609.1_pt1 | contig 10754 bp, 10 predicted proteins | sample 5400471 | NCBI WGS metagenome assembly WNFI01 (sample SAMN13153348, study PRJNA577476) | soil metagenome | isolation source: 100 cm saprolite on Douglas fir-dominated hillslope | place: USA:California | collected 2013-09-17 | reverse complement strand
GGTCGCCGAGAGCGCGGCCCGACTGTGCGGCGCTCTCGACGCACTGATCATGCGGGTGGACGGGGACATGATCCGCCGGATGGCCCACTTCGGCGCGATCGCCTCGGCCAGCGAGGCGCGTCGGGTGACACCGGACACGCCGACCGGCCGCGCCGTCATCGAGCGTCGAACGGTTCACATCGAAGACATCCTGGAGGAGTTTGCTCGCGGGGATCTTCTCGAGGCGCGAGCGCTGCAAGAGACCACCGGCTTCCGCACCGTCCTGGCCGTCCCGCTCATGCGCGAGGGCGACGTGATGGGCGTCATCACGATCCGCCGGCTCGAGGCGCGCGCGTTCACTGCAAAGCAAATTGCGCTGGTCCAGATCTTCGCGGACCAGGCCGTCATCGCGATCGAGAACATCCGTCTGTTCAAGGAGTTGGAGACCCGCAACGCCGCGCTCACGGAGTCGCTCGAGCAGCAGACGGCGACGAGCGAGATTCTCCGCGTCATCAGCCGCTCCAGCACCAACGTGCAACCCGTGTTCGACGCGATCGCGGAGAACGCGCGGCGCTTGCTGCGTGGTTGGGGCGCGCTCGTCGTCCGCTTTGACGGCAACCTGCTCGAGCTCGCGGCGGTCAGCGGCGGCCCGCCCGGCTCCGCCGAGGTGTTTCGTGAGGTCTTTCCCATGGTCGCGGACCGCACATCGACGCATGTCGGCGCGGCGATGCTCGACCGTGAGGTCAAGATCATCGAGGACATCGAAACGGATGAGCGGTGGCCGAACATGCGGGCTCGGGCCAGGGCACGCGGCTGGCGCGCGAATCTGGCCGTGCCGATGCTTCAGGACGGGCAACCGATCGGCGCCATCACCGTCACCCGGGTCGAACCGGGTCCGTTCGGACGGCAGGAAATCGATCTGCTCAAGACCTTTGCGGATCAAGCCGTGATCGCGATCGAGAATGCGCGGCTGTTCAACGACCTACGCGCACGAACCCGCGAACTGCTCACCTCCGTCGAGCAGCTCAAGGCGCTCGAAGAAGTGAGCCGGGCCGTCAGCTCGACGCTCGACTTGGACGTTGTACTCAGCACGATCGTGTCGCGCGCCGTGCACCTCCCGGGCGTTGATGGCGGCGTGGTCTTCGAATACGACGACGTCCACGAAGAGTTCGTCCAGCGCGCGGCGACGGAAGCCGGCGGCGAGCTGGCGCAAGCCCGGCGCGGTACGCGAATCCGTAAAGGCGAGGGGGTGCTCGGGCGTACGGCCGTTGTCCTGGAACCGGTTCAGGTGCCAGACATTTCGATACCGGGCGCCTATGAAAGCCGGCTTCGTGACAATCTGATCGCCTCGGGAATTCGTGCTCTCCTTGCCGTCCCCATGGTTCACGAAGGGCACATCGTCGGCAGTCTCCTCGTGAGTCGCAACGAGCCGGGCGAATTTCCCACGCAAACGATCGAGCTGCTCAGGACGTATGCAAGTCAGTCGGCGCTCGCCATTCAAAACGCACGCCTCTACAAAGAGCTCGAGGCGAAGACACGGCAACTGGAGGCGGCCAACCGGCACAAGGACGAGTTCCTCGCCTCGATGTCGCACGAGCTGCGCACGCCGCTCAACGCGGTGATCGGCTTCTCCGAGGTGCTGATCGAGAAGATGTTCGGCGACATCAACGCCAAGCAGGAGGAGTACCTGCACGACATCCTCGCCTCCGGCCGGCACCTGCTCTCGCTCATCAACGACATCCTCGACCTCGCCAAGATCGAGGCGGGCCGGATGGACCTGGACCTCGAGGATTTCGACGTCGCGCAGGCGATCGACAACGCGGTGGTGCTGGTCCGCGAGCGCGCCACGCGCAAGGGGCTCACGCTGGACACGCGGCTCGACCGCGAGCTGGGTTCGCTGCGCGGCGACCAGCGCAAGGTCAAGCAGGTCCTCCTCAACCTCCTGTCGAACGCGGTGAAGTTCACGCCCGAGGGCGGGCGCATCGAGGTCCGCGCGCAGCGCCTGGACGGCCAGATGGAAGTGTCCGTGACCGACACCGGCATCGGCATCGCCGCCGAAGACCTCGAGGCCGTGTTCGAGGAGTTCCGGCAGGTCGGGACGGACTATGCCAAGAAGCACGAGGGCACCGGGCTCGGGCTCACGCTCTCGCGCAAGTTCGTCGAGCTGCACGGCGGGCGCATCTGGGTCAAGAGTCAGCCCGGCCAGGGCTCGACGTTCGCATTCACGCTGCCGGTGAGACCATGGCCGGCGAGCTGATCGTCCTCGTCGAGGACAACGACAAGAACCGCAAGCTGGCGCGCGACGTGCTCGTCCACGAAGGATACCGCGTGGTCGAGGCGGAGAGCGGCGAGGACGGCGTGCGTCTCACGCAGGAGCAGCGGCCGGCGCTGGGCCTCATGGATATCCAGCTGCCGGGCATCGACGGCATCGAGGCTCTGCGTCGGCTGCGTGCCGACCCCGCCACGCGCGCGATCCCGGTGGTCGCCGTGACCGCCTCCGCGATGACGACCGATCGCGCCACGATCATGGCCGCAGGGTTCGACGGGCTCGCCGACGTGCTCGGCGCCAAGGGCTACGCCGTGGTCACCGCCGCCTCCGGGGCCGACGCGCTGGAGGTGGTCGAGCGCGAGCGCCCCGACCTCGTCCTGCTGGACGTGATGATGCCGGGCATGAGTGGCTACGACGTGTGTCGGAAGTTGCGCGCCAACCCGGCCACGACGATGCTGCCGGTGGTGATGATCACCGCGCTCGACCCCGGCCAGGAGCGCGTGAAGGGCATCGAGGCCGGCGCCGACGACTTCCTCCCCAAGCCGATCCACCAGCCGGAGATCCTGGCGCGCGTGCGCTCCCTGTTGAGGATCAAGAGCCTCCACGACGAGCTGACGGAGCTGAACCGCACGCTCGAGCAGCGGGTGAGCGAGCAGGTGACGCAGCTCGAGCGGCTATCGCGGCTCAAGCGCTTCTTCTCGCCCGCGCTCGCCGAGGCGATCGTCCACGGGGGCGCCGACGATCCGCTCAAGAGCCACCGGCGCGAGATCGTCGTCGTCTTCCTCGACCTGCGCGGCTTCACCGCGTTCGCCGAGACCTCGGAGCCGGAGGAGGTCATGGGCGTGCTGCGGGAGTACCACGCGGCCATGGGCGAGATCATCCTCGCGCACGAGGGCACCCTGGAGCGCTTCACCGGCGACGGCATGATGGTGTTCTTCAACGACCCGGCGCCGGTGCCCGATCCGCAGGCCCGCGCGCTGCGCATGGCCCTCGCGATGCGCGCCCGCGTCGAGGCGCTGACGGGTCGTTGGCGCAAGCTCGGCTTCGACCTGGACCTCGGCATGGGCGTCGCGCAGGGCTACGCGACGCTGGGCGCCATCGGCTTCGAGGGCCGCTGGGACTACGGAGCGATCGGCACCGTGACCAACCTCGCGGCGCGGCTCTGCGGCGAGGCGCGCGGCGGCCAGATCCTCGTCTCGCGCCGGCTCTACACGGCGGTCGAGGATCTTGTCGAGGCGGAGCCGCTCGGCGAGCTGACGCTGCGCGGCTTCGCGCGGCCGGTCACCGCGTTCAACGTGCTTCGAGCGCGGGCGACCGCGTAACGTTCGCGACTTGATCCGCCGCGATGCGCTAGTCTTCCTCACCCGCACCATGGCCGTGAACGACGCTGGTCGACAAGCCCCTCAGGGCTGGAGAGAACATGGGCGACAACGGTAAAGAACGGCAGCGACTCTGCGGTGGGTTGTTCGGGTGTGGCGGCGACAACGAGAGCGAATACATGGTGGAACCCGATGCGGTCGATGCGGCCTTGACGCCGCGCACGCGCGACCGGCTCGATCGGATGGACGAGCTGAACCAGGAGGCGCTCGAACCCCACGTGGCGTCGTATCGCGTCTCCCGTCGGAGAGTCGTCGGTGCCGGAGGGTTACTGGGTCTCCTGGCGACACTGGCGCCCACAAGTCTTCTCACCGCCTGCTCGGCGCTGCGGCCGGGCCGTATGGGTGCCACGCCGGGCGGACGCACGCACGCGCGTGGAGAATCCGGGCAAGGGACCGCACTCGATCATTGGGCCGGTCGGCGTCAAGGGCGCTAAACCCGGCGACATGCTGGCCATCCGGTTCCTGACGATCACGCCGCTCGACTGGGGCGCCAACCTCAACAATCCCGGGGCGCTCAAGACCGGCGCGTTGCCGGACGAGTTTCCCGACGGCCAGATCAAGTTCCTGGACATCGACGTCCAGCGAAAGCTCGTGAAGTTCTCGCCCTCGATCACGCTGCCCGTGGCGCCGTTCCAGGGCACGTTCGGCGTGGCGGCGCCCGAGGATCGCGACGTCGTCGGTCGTGTATCGCCCGGCGTCGTCAGCTCGGTCGCGCCGGGGCAGCACGCCGGGAACATGGACCTCAAAGAGCTTCAGGAAGGCACCGTGCTCTACGTTCCTGTATGGCAACCCGGTGGGAAGATCTTCACCGGTGACTCCCACGCGCTCCAGGCCGACGGTGAGGTCAATCTGACCGCCCTCGAGACCGGCATGCGCGAGGTGCGTGTGCAGGTTCACCTTCAGGAGAAGGCGGGCTGGCAGTGGCCGTTCGCGGAAAACGACACGCACTGGATCGCCATCGGCGTGCATCGCGATCTGAACGAGGCGTTTCGCATCTCGCTCCGCAACACGATCGACTTCCTGAGCCGCCGTGCACGCTTGACTCGTCATGACGCCTACGCACTGGCAAGCATGGCCGTGAACTTCCGCGTCACCCAGGTCGTGGACGTCAATCAGGGCGTCCACGCGATGATTCCCAAGGACATCTTCGCGCGGGAGCTGCGGGATACGATCAGAGTGGTGTAAACGAGGAGCCTCGAAGACATAGCTGTTTGAATTGGCGCGCCCGGAGGGAATCGAACCCCCGACCCTCAGCTTCGAAGGCTGATGCTCTATCCAACTGAGCTACGGGCGCGGGGTCCTATCGTGGGATCGACATCCCCCGGCGTCCGACGCAGACAGCGCTGACAGCTCATCAGTGAGGTGCTACCGCAACCGGCGGGCCAACAGCCCCGCCCGCAGTAACGCGGACTTGGCAAGCGTCGTACCCCGGCAGGGAAGAATTTCCCAGCGAAAATCTACCCGACCCGTTTCTTTGGCGTCGATCGGCGATCCCACCCCGCCGCCGAATCCGCCGACAGTTCGTACGCAGCCGTAGCCGCACGCCGCGCGCGGCTCCCCACTCCGGGCCTCGGTGTATAGTGGCTGTCGGCCGCGCCTCGTGGCCGAACCGACACTCCCGGGAGACTCATCATGAGCGCTGTCAAAGACCTCGTCCCACAGGCGGTCGATCGTCTCGCCGACGACCTCGAGAAGCTGTCGCGCCAGATCCACGACAATCCCGAGCTGGCGTACCAGGAGGTCAAGGCGGCCGCGTGGCTCGCCGAGTTCCTCGACAAGCAGGGGTTCACGGTCGAGCGCGGGGTGGCCGGCGTGGCGACGGCGTTTCGCGCCACCATCGAGACCGGCGACGGGCCAACGGTCGCGATCCTCTGCGAGTACGACGCGCTGCCCGGCATCGGTCACGCCTGCGGCCACAACGTCATCGCCACCGCCGGCGTCGGGGCGGGGGCGGCGCTGGCTGCGCTGCGGGACCGGCTGCCGAAGGGCCGCGTGCAGGTCATCGGCACGCCGGCGGAGGAGGGCGGCGGCGGCAAGGTGAAGCTGATCAACGCCGGCGTCTTCAAGACCGTGGACGCCGCGATGATGATCCACGGCTTCGACCGCTGGATCATGCACCAGGATCTGCTCGGCATCGTGCGTGTCGGCTTCGAGTTCACCGGCAAGGCCGCGCACGCCTCCGCCGATCCGTGGGAGGGCGTCAACGCGCTCGACGCCGTGATCCAGACCTTCAACAACGTCAGCATGCTGCGCCAGCAGATCCGGCCGGAGTCGCGCATCCACGGCATCGTGACCAGCGGCGGCGCCGCCGCGAACATCATCCCGGAGTTCGCCGCGGCCACCTTCTACGTGCGCGCGGCCGCCCTCGACTACATGTGGGCCCTGCAGAAGCGCGTCATCGCGTGCGCCGAGGGCGCGGCGAAGGCGACGGGCACCACGCTCAAGGTGATCCAGAACCCCGACAACACGTACGAGCCGATGAGGCGCAACCGCACGCTGCTCGATCTCTTTCGTGCCAACGCCAAGACGTTCGGGGTCGTGGAGTCGCCGGAGAGCCGCGAGCGCATGGGCAGCTCCGACGTCGGCAACGTGAGCCAGGTCATCCCCGCCATCCAGCCCCTGGTGCAGATCGCGCCGGAGGGCACGCCGATCCACTCGCGCGCGTTCGAGCAGGCGGCGGTGACGCCGCTGGCGCGCGACGGGATGCTGACGTCGGCCAAGATCATGGCGATGACGACGTGCGACCTGCTCGCCAATCCCGTGCTCGTCAAGGATGCGCGGCGCGAGTTCGAGGCGACGAAATGAGCCGCGCCGAGGCCGTCAAGCCAAAGGTGGCCGAGGCCGTCGACCGCCTCGCCGATGATCTCGAGCGGCTCTCGCACCGCATCCACGAATCCCCCGAGCTCGCGTTCAAGGAGGAAAAGGCGCACGCCTGGCTCACGGAATTCCTCGAGAAGCACGGCGCGCGCGTCGAGCGCGGCGTGGGTGGGCTGGCCACGGCGTTCCGCGCGACGATTCCCGGCTCCGGGGCGGGGCCGACGATCGCCATCATGGCCGAGTACGACGCGCTGCCGGGCATCGGCCACGCGTGCGGCCACAACGTCATCGCCACCGCCGGCGTGGGCGCGGGGGCCGCCCTGGCCGCGCTCGGCACGCTGCCGTTCGCCGGGCGCATCCAGGTCATCGGCACGCCCGCCGAGGAGGGCGGCGCCGGCAAGGTGAAGCTGATGGACGCCGGCGTCTTCGAGGGTGTCGACGCGGCCATGATGATCCACGGTCGCTGCGGCACGCAGGTGTGGCGGCCGAGCCTCGGCATCATCAAGGTGAAGGTGGAGTTCTTCGGCCAGGCCGCGCACGCCTCGTCGTGGCCGTGGCGCGGCGTCAACGCGCTCAACGCCGTCATCTCGCTCTTCAACGCGCTCGACGCCATGCGCCAGCAGATCCACACCGACGCGCGCATCCACGGCGTGATCACGAAGGGTGGCGACCAGGCGAACATCATTCCCGAGTACACGAGCGCGGAGTTCTATCTGCGCGCGACGACGGTCGCCTACTGCCGCGAGCTGCTGCGGCGCTTCACGGCCGCCGCCGACGGCGCGGCCGCCGCCACCGGCTGTCGAGTGCAGGTGACACCGGATCCGACCGTCCACGAGCCGCTGAAGGCCAACCCGACGATGGCGGACGCGTTCAAGCGCAACCTCGAGTACATCGACTTTCCCGAGGATCCCGACGACGGCCAGGCCGGCTACGGCTCCACCGACTGCGGCAACGTGAGCCAGCGGCTGCCGACGATCCATCCCTACATGCGCATCTCCCCGGACGGCGTGCCCGGCCACTCGCGCGAGTTCGCCGAGTGGGCGCGCTCGCCGCTCGCCCGCGCCGGCATGCTGGCCGGCGCCAAGGCGCTCGCGCTCACGGCGTTGGATCTCCTGGCCTCCCCGGAGGCGCTCGCGCGCGCCAAGCAGGATTTCACACGCGAAGGAGGCAACGCATGAGACGCGCCCGCCTCATCCTCGTCGCGCTGTCGCTGGCCGGATGCGCCGGTCTGGGCATGCAGTCGAGTGACAACGCCGCCTCGCGACCGCCGGCCCTCACTTCAATCCGCTGAACAAGCAGCACGGCGCGCTGAATCCGCAGGGCTCGCACGCCGGCGACCTGCCGAACATCACGGTGGCCCCCGACGGCACCGGCCGCATGGAGACCACCACCGAGCAGCTCACGCTCGGCTCGGGACCGCTGTCGGTGTGGGACGCCGACGGCAGCGCGCTCGTCATCCACGCCGACCCCGACGACTTCAAGACCGATCCGACGGGCAACTCGGGCAACCGCATCGCGTGCGGCGTGCTCGTCAAGGCGCCGGCCCGCTAACCCTCCCGCGCCGCGGCGGCCGTCAGCCGGCGCGGCACGACGCCGATGTAGTCCGCGCGCGGCCGGATGAGCCGGTTGTCCGCGTACTGCTCCATGGCGTGCGCGCACCAGCCGGCGACCCGCCCGATCGCGAAGATCGAGGTGCAGAGGTCGGCGGGGATCCCGAGCGCGTCGTAGACGACCGCGGAGAAGAAGTCCAGGTTCACGGGCAGGTCGGCGCGCGCCTTCATCGCGTCGTAGAGCCGCTCGGCCACCTCGAACAGCCGCTCGCGCCCCGTCGCCTCGGCCATGGTCTTGGCCATCCCGCGCAGCACGCGGGCCCGCGCGTCGTCGACCCGATAGACGCGGTGGCCGAAGCCCGGCACCCGCGCCTTGGGGTTCGCGCGCTCGGCCTTCGACAGCGCGCCGCGCGCCCCGAGCCGCCGCTCGACGAACGCCTCGGCCTTCGCCGGATCGCCGATCTCCTGGAGCATGCGCAGCACGTCCTCGTTGGCCCCGCCGTGGCGCGGGCCCTTGAGGGTGGCGATGGCGGCGACCACCGCCGCGTGCAGATCGGCCAGCGTGGCGACGGCGACGCGCGCGGCGAACGTCGACGCGTTGAACTCGTGGTCGGCGTGCAGCGTGAGGGCCACGTCCATCACGCGCGCGACGTCGTCGCTCGGCTCCCGCCCCTCGAGCAGCCACAGCACGTAGGCCGCGTGCGAGCCACCGGCCCGCGGCGCGACGGGGTCGCGGCCGGTGCGGATCCGGTGCCAGGCGCCGACGACCTCCGGCACGCGGACCATGAGGCGGAACGACTTCCGGAGATTTGCCTCGGGGCCGCTGTCGCCGACGTCGGGATCGAGCGCGGCGTCGAGCGAAATGGCGGTGCGCAGCGCGTCGAGCGGGTGGCAGTCGCGCGGCAGCGCGCGCAGCAGCGCCTCGAGCGGCCCGGGCAGCCCGCGCGCGGCCGCGAGGCGCCCGCGGAAGTCCGCCGCCTGCCCCGCGTCCGGCCGCTCGCCACGCCAGAGCAGCGCGGCCACCTCCTCGAACGGCACGGCGCCCGCCAGCTCGCCGATCTCGTAGCCGCGATAAAAAAGCCGCCCCGCCGCGCCGTCGATGGCGCAGACGGCCGAGCGCGCGGCGATCACGTCCTCGAGCCCCCCCTTCCACGGTGTCTGGTCCATGGTGTGTCCTCCCGGGTCGTCGTGTAGGCTATAATTGATTATACGTGATTTATATTGATTACACTTGAGTCAAATGCGTCAGGCTCGACCCGACGGCAAGCCGGCTGGTAGCGTGGAGACCGCGGTGGCGACGATCGTGGTGGACGGCGAGGAATACCTGACCGGCGACGACGCCGCGCGCGCGCTCGGCGTGAAACCGGCCACGCTCTACGCCTACGTGAGCCGCGGCATTCTGAAATCCTACCGCCAGGGCACCAAGCGCCGGCGACTTTACCGGCGCGCGGAGGTCGAGGCGCTCCGGCGGCTGGATCGCGGCGCGCCGCCGGAGATCCCGCCCGCCGACTCCTGGATCCGGGACTGAGGACATGGCGGGCCCCGAAGTGGCCCCCCATCCCCCCCAGCCTTCGGCTCGATACGTTCAGGTCTCCAGGGCGGCGAGCACCTTGCGCGCTTGGTTCAGGTGGTCGATGGTGTGCAGGCGCAAGAAGACCGCGTAGGCCTTCCAGTCGATCTCGTCCTCCCACGCCAGCGGCACCGAGGTGCCGTCTGTCGCCTCCGCGTTCATGACCACGACCACGCGCGCCCGCACGCTCGTCGGGAAGTCGTGGGGCACGGCGGCGAGGTCGGCGACGATGTCGGCGTGCACACGGGCCAGGTCGTCGAGCACGGCCGCCCACGGGCGCCCGAGCGGATCCGGCGACTGGAGCGAGGCCGGGATCGGCGGGCCGGCCGGCGGCGCCAGCGTGCCATTGTCACGCAGGTAGTCGTGCGCGCGGGCGCGCAGCGCCGCCTCCACCTCGGCGGCCACCACGCCCATCGTCATCGCCGCCCCTCGCCGGGTGTCGGGATCTGGAGAAACGGCACGGCGCCGCTGCCGCCCAGCGTGTACTGCGGCAGCCGGCCGTCCCAGCGCGCCAGGTACTGCTGCTGGATCAGCACCGGTGTGAGCGAGGCGGCCACGCGCGCGTTGTACGCCGCCTCCGCGTCGCCCTTCAGCCGCCGCGCCTCCGCCACGCCACGTGCCTCCTCGCGGGCGGCGTCGCCCTTGCCCTTGGCGGTGGCGGCGGCAATCTCGGCCTGGCGCTGCGCCTGGATCAGCTCGTAGCGCTTCTGCTCGGCCTTCTGCTCCTCGATCTGCTTGGCCTCGATCGCCTTTTCGTAGTTGGCGTCGAAGCGGATGTTGGCGAGGGAGGCCTCCTTCAGCTCGACGCCGTATTTGGCCAGCCACTGCGTGATGCCGGTCTGCACATCCGACTTGATCGCCTGCCGCCGGACGAGGATCTCGGCCGCGTTGTGCATGGCCGTCTGCGCCTTGAGCACCTCCTGCGCGGCGGGATCGACGATGACGCTCGTGTAGCCGAGGCCGATCGACTTGTAGACGTCGGGCGCGCGGTCCGGCATGAGCCGGTAGTTGAGGACCATGTCGACGTGCACGGCCTGGAGGTCCTTGGACGCAGCGTCGTAGCGCGTCGTGTGCTTCGGTGAGGCCCTCGCTGCCGGCGGCACGGGCTCGACCTCGCCGAAGAGCACCTTCACGCCGACCTGGCCGGCCGGGATGATGCGAAAGACGGAGAAGAGCACGATGAGGGCGGG
>WNFI01033196.1_pt1 | contig 10754 bp, 10 predicted proteins | sample 5400471 | NCBI WGS metagenome assembly WNFI01 (sample SAMN13153348, study PRJNA577476) | soil metagenome | isolation source: 100 cm saprolite on Douglas fir-dominated hillslope | place: USA:California | collected 2013-09-17 | reverse complement strand
GCCTGCACCGCCAATGCCCTGGGCGGCGAGGCGGAGAACTGCTACGCGGCGGGAATGGACGACTACGTGGCGAAGCCCATCCAGCTCGCGCCGCTCGCGGCCAAGCTCGACCAGTGGCTGGCGCTCTGCGCCGCGAAGGCGCCGCCGGGCGCGCCCGCCGTGGCGCCGATCGACGCGTCGGTGCTCGCCGAGATTTCCGCGGGCGATCCGGTGGTGGCGCGCGACATCCTCGAGCGCTTCCGCGTCTACAACGCCGAGGATGCGAGCCTGCTGATGGACGCGATCGAGAACGAGGACCTGCGCGAGGTGAACCATGCGTCGCACCGCATCAAGGGCGCGAGCAAGACGATCGGCGCGATGAGCCTCGCCGCCGTGTGCGAGCGCCTGGAGCGCGCGAGCCGCGCCAACGACTGGCCCACCGTCTCCGCGTACATCAAGGATTTCTCCAGGGAGCTTGCGAGGGTGAATGCCTATGTCGGTTCCCTCTGAGAACCGCGGAGTGATCGCCACCGCGCTCGCCGCGGTGAACATCGGCGAGATCCGCTTCCTGGTGGTCGAGGACCACGGCTTCCAGCGCTGGGTGATCGGCAACATGCTGGCCACGCTCGGCGCGAAGCATGTCTACTCCGCCCCCGACGGCATCGCCGCGCTCGACCTGTACAAGACGCTCGACCCGCCGGTGGACGTGATCGTGAGCGACCTCGACATGCCGGGAATGGACGGGATGGAGTTCATCCGCCATGTGGGCGAGGTGGGACGTCCGGTCTCGCTCATCCTCGCGAGCGGGCTGGAGCGCTCGCTCATCGCTTCGGTGGAGAGCATGGCGCGCGCCTATGGCGTCCACCTCCTCGGGGCGATCGAGAAGCCCGCGACCGCCAAGAAGCTCGCCGCCGCGATCGCCGCCTACGGCGCCGGGCTGCACGGCGTGGATCGCGCGAAGTCCGCTCCGATCCTGCCGCTGGAGGAGATCCTGCAGGGCCTCGCGCGCGACCAATTCGTGCCGTACTTCCAGGCCAAGATGGACCTCGAGACCGGCGAAGTGCGCGGCGCGGAGGCGGTGGCGCGCTGGCTGCATCCCGAGCACGGCATCGTCGCGCCGCACAGTTTCGTGAAGGCGCTCGAGGAATGCGGCCGCATCGGCCAGCTCACCGACCTCATGCTGCGCCAGGGCGCGAAGTGCTGCGCGCGGTGGATGGCGGCCGGCTCCCAGGCGACGCTCGCGGTGAACCTCTCGCTTGTCTCGCTGCACGACATGTCGATCGCCGAGCGCTTCACCGAGATCGCGGCGGCCGAAGGCGTCAAGCCGCGCCACATCGTGCTGGAAGTCACGGAATCGGCCGCGGCCACGCACCTGGGCAAGGTGCTGGAGAACCTCTCGCGGCTGCGCATGAAGGGCTTCGGCCTGTCCATCGACGACTACGGCACGGGCTACTCGTCGATGCAGCAGCTCACGCGCATCGCGTTCACCGAGCTGAAGATCGACCAGTCGTTCGTGCGCAACTCGGCCCAGCCCTCCAGCCGCGCCATGATCGAGTCGAGCCTGGAGATGGCCCAGAAGCTCGAGATCGTCGCGGTGGCCGAGGGCATCGAGACGCGCGCCGAATGGGACCTGCTGCGCGGGATGGGCTGCCCGATGGGGCAGGGCTACTTCATCGCGCGTCCCATGGAAGCGGCCGATTTCCTGCGCTACCTGCGCGAGGCCGCCTAGCCTAGGCGTACATGTGCAGGCCGCCGTTCACCGCGAGGTTCGTGCCGGTGATGTAGGCGGCGCCCTCCGAGGCGAGGAAGGCCACCGCATCGGCGACCTCCTCGGGCCGGGCGAGTCGCCCCGCGGGAATCTCGGCGACGATCTTCTGGCGCACGTCCTCGCGGATCGCCATCACCATGTCGGTCTGCACGTAGCCCGGCGAGACCGAGTTCACGGTGACGCCCTTCTTCACCACTTCCTGCGCGAGCGACTTGGTGAAGCCGAGGATGCCGGCCTTCGCCGAGGCGTAGTTGGTCTGCCCGAACTGGCCGCGCACCGCGTTCACCGACGAGATGTTGATGATGCGGCCCCAGCCCCGCTCCGTCATTCCCTCGATCACGTGGCGCGTCACGTTGAAGACGCTGTCGAGGTTGGTCGAAATCACGGCGCGCCACTGCTCGGGGGTCATCTTGCGGAAAGTGGAGTCGCGCGTGATGCCGGCGCAATTGACGAGGATCCCGATCGGGCCGTGCTCGGCCTCGATCTTCTTCACCATCGCGCCCATCGCGTCGAAGTCGGTCACGTCGCCGAAGGCGAGCGCGCTCACCGAGCCGTTCAGGCCCGCCGCCGTCATCGCGCTCGTCCACTTCTCCTCGCTGCCGGGAACGGCGTAGTTGGCGACCACGAAATGGCCGTCCGCCGCGAGGCGCTTGCAGATCGCGGTGCCGATACCGCCGACACCTACTTGCGGGCCTTGCGCGCGGGGGTGGCCGCGTGCACGCCGGCATCGGTGTAGCTCGCCAGGTGCTTGGCGGCCTTGTTGAAGCTGTCGAACGCGGCGGTGGTCGCGGCGAGCGAGGACTTCATCGCGGCGACGGCCACGTCGCTGCCCGCGGGCGCCGACTTGGCGGCCTGCTCCACGGACTCGGAGACGGCCTGCTGGAAGGAGCTCATGCGCTCCTCGGCGAGCTTGGAGAACTGGCTCTGCGCTTCCGAGGAGATCTCGTAGAGGCTGCGCGAGTAGCCCATCAGGCGCTCCACGGCGCTCTCGGCGCCCTTCGTGCGCATGGCGAGGAGCTCCTGGACGTCCTTGGCCCCGGCGAGCGCCTTGGCGCTGCGGGTGGCCTGCTCGAGGCTCGCCTTGGCGAAGCCGAGCTGCAGCGCGATGACGCGCTCGGCGCTGTCCATGGAGATCCGGGTGAGCTTGGTAGCCGAATCGACCGTCGCGGCGGTGATCTCGGAGAAGGGGTTGGCAACGGTCGGCATGGGCGTGGTTCCTGCGCGAGGGAGAAGAAGGCTTGCGGCCGCCGGGCGAAGCTGGCATTGTGCGCCGCAACAATTTCATTCTAGGAAGGAGAATCTGCGCTGTCAAGGAGATTTTGGTGCATTGCACCACGGCGCGGCAGCCGCACTGCCGCAAAACCTCAAAATATAATAAAATTAAGCACTTGCCTCCTCTGTCGAGAACTTGCGCCGGTGCGGTGCACGCGACAGAATTGATGTAGCGCAGCATCCACAGGAAAAACTCCCCATGGCGACGCCCCGGATCATCAAGAAGTATCCCAATCGCCGTCTCTACGACACGGAAACCTCCACCTACATCACGCTCGCGGAAGTGAAGGAGCTCGTGCTGCAGTACAAGGATTTCCAGGTGCAGGACGCGAAGACGGGCGACGACCTCACGCGCGCGATCCTGCTGCAGATCATCCTCGAGGAGGAATCGGGCGGCGTGCCGATGTTCTCCACCGACATGCTGGCCAACATCATTCGCTACTACGGCCATGCGATGCAGGGCCTCATGGGCTCGTACCTCGAGCGCTCGATCCACACCTTCCACGAGGCGCAGAAGCGCTTCCAGGAAACCTCGCAGTCGCTCTACGGCGACCTGCCCAAGATGCCCTTCGCCCCGGGGCAGCCGATGCCCAACGTGATGGGCGGCTACCTCGAGAAGGGCGCGAAGGCGGTGATCGACATGCAGGAGGAGCTGCGCAACCAGGCGCTCAAGCTCTTCTCCGGCTTCCCGTACCCGAACGCGAATCCGGGCGAAGCGCCCGCGCAGGAAGAAGCCCGCCCGCGCGCCAAGGCGGCGAAGGCCGCGCCGCGCAAGGCGCGAAAGATCAAGTGAGCCCACAAAATCAAAACCGGGGACAGACCCTGAACCAAGCAAAGGCAAAACCAGGGTCTGTCCCCAGAGTCGGCTTCGTTTCTCTCGGGTGCCCGAAGGCGCTGGTCGATTCCGAGCAGATCCTCACGCGGCTGCGCGCCGAGGGCTACGACATCGCGCCCAGCTATGAAGGCTCGGACCTCGTCGTGGTGAACACCTGCGGCTTCATCGACGCCGCGGTGCAGGAGTCGCTCGACGCGATCGGAGAAGCGCTCGCCGAGAACGGCAAGGTGATCGTGACCGGCTGCCTGGGCGCCAAGGGCGACATCGTGCGCAAGACCCATCCTGCCGTGCTCGCGGTCACCGGGCCGCACGCGGCCGCGGAAGTGATGAGCGTGGTGCACCGGCACCTGCCCAAGCCGCACGACCCGTTCACGGATCTCGTGCCGCCGCAGGGCATCCGCCTCACGCCCAGGCACTACGCCTATCTCAAGATCTCCGAGGGCTGCAACCACCGCTGCACGTTCTGCATCATCCCGTCGATGCGCGGCGACCTGGTGAGCCGCCCGGTGGGCGAGGTGATGAAGGAAGCCGAGAGCCTCGTGAAGGCGGGCGTGAAGGAGCTCCTCGTCATCTCGCAGGACACGAGCGCGTACGGCGTGGACGTGAAATACCGCACCGGTTTCTGGGGCGGGCGCCCGCTGAAGACGCGCATGACGGAGCTTTGCCGGGCGCTGGGCGAGCTGGGCGTGTGGGTGCGCCTGCACTACGTCTATCCGTATCCCCACGTGGACGAGGTGATCCCGCTCATGGCCGAGGGCAAGATCCTTCCCTACCTCGACGTGCCGTTCCAGCACGCGAGCCCGCGCATCCTGAAGCTCATGAAGCGCCCGGCCTCGTCGGAGAAGAACCTCGAGCGCATTCGCGGCTGGCGCGCCGCCGCGCCCGACATCACGGTGCGCTCGACCTTCATCGTCGGCTTCCCCGGCGAGACCGAAGCGGAGTTCGAGGAGCTGTTGCAGTTCGTGCGCGAGGCCGGGCTCGACCGCGTCGGCTGCTTCGCCTATTCGCCCGTCGACGGCGCGAAGGCGAACGCGCTGCCCGACCCCGTGCCCGAGCCCGTCAAGGAAGAGCGGCGCGCGCGCTTCATGGAGCTGCAGGCGGAAGTAAGCCGCGAGAAGCTCGGCCGCAAGGTGGGCCGCACGATCGAGGTGCTGGTCGACGCGGTCGAAGGCGCCACCGCCATCGGGCGCAGCGCGGCCGACGCGCCGGAGATCGACGGCGTGGTGCGGGTGAAGAAGGCGCGCGGGGCGAAGCCCGGCGACCTGCTGATGGCGCGCGTCACCGCTTCCACAAGCCACGATCTGGAGGCTACAATCGCGCCGGGACATTAGCCGTAGCCGATTCTCGCCTCGCATGTCGATGAAGCCTCGGTTTCGAGCGGGACTGATCCATCTCGCGTTGAGCGCCGCGATCGCGGCGCTCGTCTTCCTTCCCATCTACTTCTACTGGTATCCCGATGTGCTCTTCGAGAGCGCGGGCGGGCGCGACCTCTTCATGCTGATCGTGGGCGTGGACGTGACCGTCGGCCCGCTCATCACGTTCGTCATCTTCGTGCCGGGCAAGCGCGGGCTCATGTTCGACCTCGTGGTCATCGCGATCATGCAGAGCGCGGCGCTCGCCTACGGCGTGTACGTGCTGTTCGAATCGCGCCCGGCCTACATCGTGTTCGTGAAGGATCGCTACGAGCTGATCCGCGCCAACCAGTTTCCCGAAGGCGAGCTGGAGAAGGCCCACGCGAAGGGCTACGACAACCTGTCCTTCACCGGGCCGAGACTCGTCGGCGCGCGCATGCCGGACGACATCGACGAGAAGTTCAGGATCATGATCTCGGGGTTCGGCGGCGTGGACCTGCAAGGCTACCCGCGCTATTACGTTCCGTACGACGAGGTGCGCCCCGACGTGCGCGCGGCCGGGCAGCCGCTGGAAGTCCTGCGCAGGCGAAACCCGCAGCGCGCGCCGGAGATCGCGGCGGAGCTCGCCGCGCTCGGCCGCAAGGAGGACGAAGTGCGCTGGCTGCCGCTGCGGGCCGGCAAGGCCGACCTCGCGGTGTTCGTCTCGGCGAAAACGGGCGAGGTGCTGAAGATCACCTCGCTCTATCCGTGGGCGGAGAGGTAGGCGCCGCTACGCAGCGCGCGGCGCCCCCGCGTCGCGCTATTGGCGCACGAGCTTCTTGTCGACGACCTTCACCTTGTCGCCCACGCGATAGCTGGTCGGCTGGCTGTAGGTGAAGTTGCGGTAGCCGCCGTCCTCGAGCTTCACGTACACGACGTAGCTCGTCGTGGCGTTCTTGTTCTTCTCGATCGTGTGGCCCGCGTAGGCGCCGCCCGCCGCGCCCGCGACGGTGGCCACGTCCTTGCCGCGGCCGCTGCCCACCTGGTGGCCGAGCACGCCGCCCGCGATGCCGCCGATCACGGCGCCCGCGCCGCTCGCCTCGCCTTCCTTCTTCACCGTCTTCACGTCGGTCACGGTGCCGCACTCCTTGCAAAGGGCGAAGGCGCTCGTGGAAACGCCCGTGGCGAGCGCGAAGGCGGCCGCCGCGGTCACTGCTGAAAAGGTCCTGGTCGTCATGTTTTCCTCCGTGGGAAAATTTTGTGGCGGAGCGCAAAGAGAATAGCATGCGCAAAACGCGGTCTCCGGGGAGGGTGGGCCATGGATTCGAGGGTTCTTGCAGCGATCTGCACCGGCGTGGCCCTTTGCGGCTGCGCCACGACGCCCGACAGGGAGAAAAGGCCGGTCGCCGTCGTGAGCGACCCCGAGGCGCTGCAGTTGGTGAAGATCGAGACTGTGTCGGCCGCGGGCCCGGTGGCGGGGGCGCGCTGCGGCGTGAAGAACGACAAGGGCGGCAGCGAGATCGTGACTCCCGGTGTGGCCGAGGTGGTCCGCTCGGCGCGCCCGCTCGAGATCCTGTGCTTCGTGCAGGGCTACCGCGTCGCGATCCAGTCCATCGATTCGACCGGGGACGTGATCGGCCCGGCGGCCACGGGCATGCTGGCGGGCGGTGCGCTGAGCGGCGTCGTGGCGCTCCCGCTCCTCACCGTCCCGATCATGGGCCCTTTCATGTACGCGGCGGCGGTCGGCGGAACGGCGCTCCTCGGCGGCGCGGTGAACGCCGCGGACAAGCACATGCAGGGCAAGATCTATTCGTACCCGCCGGGGCTGCTGGTGACGATGGTGCCGTACGACACGCAGAATCCCGGCGCCGCGTTCCAGATCGCCGCGGCGCGTCCGGTGGTGAGCGAGACCGTGGCGCCCGCGGCGCTCGGCGCCGCGCGCCCGGGCCCGCAGCCTGCCGCGGCGCCGCTCGCGCCCGTTTCGCCCGCGGCATCCGCATCGCCGCCCCCGGCGATGATGCTCACCGCGATGACGACGCGCAGCGTGGAGGCGCCCGTCGTTCCCGTCTCGCACGTGATCCCGGAATTTCCCGACGAGGCCGCGCAGGCCGGCGTGATCCAGGGGCGCGTGCGCGCGCAGCTGGAGATCGGCGCCGACGGCAACGTGACCGGCGTGCGCATCCTCGAATCGCAACCGGGGCGCGTCTTCGATCGCACCGTGAACGAGACGCTGATGCGCTGGAAATTCGCGCAGGGCTCCGCCAACCGTCGCTTCGACGCGGAGATCGAATTCCGCCGCTAGGCTGCTAAAGATTGAACCACTAAGAACACGAAGAAAAGCTCATGGATGTCGATAGCCGGGGACAGGCTCAGGGCGTCTCAGGCCCACCCATCATTTGATTGCCTTTCTTCGTGTCCTTCGTGTCCTTCGTGGTTCAAGGTTGAATCAACCTTCCTCGGACTTGAGCTGCGGAAACAGGATCACGTCGCGGATCGACGCGCTGTCGGTGAACAGCATCACCAGCCGGTCGATGCCGATGCCCTCGCCGGCGGTGGGCGGCAGGCCGTACTCCAGCGCGCGGATGTAGTCGGCGTCGTAGTACATCGCCTCCTCGTCGCCGGCTTCCTTTGCCTTCGCCTGCGCCATGAAGCGCGCCGCCTGGTCCTCCGGATCGTTCAGCTCCGAGAAGCCGTTGGCGATCTCGCGCCCGGTGATGAAGAGCTCGAAGCGGTCGGTGACGGCGGGATTGGCGTCGTTGGCGCGCGCGAGCGGGGAGACGTCCACCGGGTGCGCGACGATGAACGTGGGATCGACGAGCTTCTCTTCGGTCGTGGCCTCGAAGAGCTTCAGCTGCAGCAGGCCCAGGCCGTCGGTGGGAAACACTTCCACGCCGTGGGGTGCCAGCGCGGCCTTCAGGTACGCCGGCTTCGCGAGATCGGCGCTCGCGTGCCGGGGGTTGTACTTCGCGATCGCTTCGGCCATCGTGAGTCGATCGAACTTCCTGCCGAGGTCGACCGCCGCGCCCTGGTAGGTGAGGGTGGTCGTGCCGAGCACTTTCCGCGCGCACTCGCGCAGCAGCTCCTCGGTGAGGTCCATCAGGTAGTCGTAGTCGCGATACGCCTCGTAGAACTCGAGCATCGTGAACTCGGGGTTGTGGCGCGTCGAGATGCCTTCGTTCCTGAAGTTGCGGTTGATCTCGAACACCTTCTCGAGGCCGCCCACCGTGAGGCGCTTGAGGAAAAGCTCGGGCGCGATCCGCAGGAACATGTCCTGGTCGAGCGCGTTGTGGTGCGTCTTGAAGGGGCGCGCCGCGGCGCCGCCGGGAATCGACTGCAGCATCGGCGTCTCGACCTCGAGATAGCCGCGCGCGACGAAGAACTCGCGGATCGCCTGGACCAGCTTCGAGCGCTTGACGAAGACTTCGCGCGAATCCGGATTCACGATGAGGTCGACATAGCGCTGGCGGTAGCGCTGCTCCATGTCGGCGAGCCCGTGGAATTTCTCCGGCAGCGGCCGCAGCGACTTGGAAAGGAGCCGCAGCTTCGTCGCCTGCAGCGTGAGCTCCCCCATCTTCGTCCTGAAGAGCGTGCCCTCGGCGGCCAGGATGTCGCCCAGGTCCCAGTGCTTGAACGCTTCGTGCGTTTCCGTGCCGGTGACGTCGTTGTTCACGTAGATCTGGATGCGACCGCTCATGTCCTGCAGCGTCGCGAACGAGGCCTTGCCCATCACGCGCTTCAGCAGCATGCGCCCGGCGATCGCGCTTTGTCGTTCTTGTCGTTAGCCATGTCAGTGCACTTTTCCCTGCGACAGATCCATCACCAGCCGCGTGGCGAGGTAGAGGCGCGGCTCGATGCTCGACACGAGAATGTACTCGTCCTCGGTCGAATGCGCCCCGAAGCCCTGCAGGCCGAAGCGCTCGACCACAGCGTTGCGCGTCGCGAGCGCGGCGAACGCGGCATCGGTGCCGCCGCCTTCGGCGACGGGGTCCACCACGAGGTCCTTGCCGAGCTCCTGGTAGATCTCCTTCGCATGCGCCGCCATCGCCCTCGAGGCGTCGAACGCCTGCAGCGGCGGGCGGCGGCGCTCGAAGACCATGTCGACCTTGACGCCCGGGACGATCGTCTTCGCGACCCGCTCGCGCACTTCGCGCTCGATGCGGTCGTAGTCCGCGACCTGGTTCACGCGCACGTCGGCGAACGCCTCGGCCGATTCGGGGATCACGTTGTGCGAGCCGCTTCCGGCCTTCGCATTGGTCCAGTTCATCTTCAGGCCCGTGGACGGATCCGACAGGTCCTTGGTCTGCAGGATCTGGTTGGAGAGCTCGACCAGTGCGTTGATGCCGCGCTCGGGCGAGGAGCCGGCGTGCGAGGCCTTGCCCTTCACCTTGATGATCACGCCGCCGATGCCGGAGGTCGCGAGGGAGAGCTTGTCGGAATTCACGCGCGTGGCCTCGAAGGACAGCGTCGCGTCGTGCTCCGCGCCGCTCTTCGTGATCTGCGCGCGCGCGCCGGGAGAGCTGACTTCCTCGTCGCCGTTGATGAGCACCGTGAGCGTGCCGAAGTCCTTGAAGCCGAGCGCCTTGAGCATGGCCACGATGTGGATGATCGCCGCCACGCCCTGCTTGTCGTCGGCGATCGCGAGGCCGTAGGCCTTGTCGCCGTCGACGCGGAACGGCTGGCGCACGAGCATGCCGCGGCGATAGACGGTGTCCATGTGCCCGATCATCAGGATCTTCTTCGTGCCGGTGCCGCGGAACGTGGCCTTGACCATCCGTCCGATCTTCGCGGGCGTGTCCTCCATGCGGTAGGCGTCGGCGCCGGGCTCGATGAATTCCACCTCGCCGCCGAGCGCCTTCAGCTTGCCCGCGATCAGCTCGGAGATGCGGTCGAGTCCTTCGCGGTCGTCGCTGCCGGATTCGATTTCGACCAGCTGCTTGAGGGTGTCGAGGAGCGGCTGCTTGTTGGCGCGAGCTTGCGCAAGGACGGGCTCGACGGGTTCGGCGAGAGCGCCTGCGGCAAAGGCGAGGATCGTGGCGGCGAGGGCGGAACGAAGTGCGTGTCGCATCGGTTTCTAGACTCCCTGTTTGAGGCTGGCTGAGATGAATTGATCGAGGTCGCCGTCGAGCACCGACTGCGTGTTGCCGACTTCCACATTGGTGCGCAGGTCCTTGATGCGCGACTGGTCGAGCACGTACGAGCGGATCTGGTGTCCCCAGCCGATGTCGGTCTTGGTGTCCTCGCGCTCCTGCTTCTTCTCGTTCTGCTTGCGCAGCTCCAGCTCGTAGAGCTTCGACTTCAGCATCGCCATCGCCTCGGCGCGGTTGCGGTGCTGCGAGCGGTCGTTCTGGGAGGAAACGACGATATTCGTCGGCAGGTGCGTGATGCGCACCGCTGAATCCGTCTTGTTCACGTGCTGCCCGCCCGCGCCTGAGGCGCGATAAGTGTCGATGCGCAGGTCCGCGGGATTGATCTCGATCTCGATCGTCTCGTCGACCTCGGGATACACGAAGACGCTCGCGAACGAGGTGTGGCGCCGCGCGTTGGAATCGAAGGGCGACTTGCGCACCAG
>WNFI01416206.1_pt1 | contig 10755 bp, 9 predicted proteins | sample 5400471 | NCBI WGS metagenome assembly WNFI01 (sample SAMN13153348, study PRJNA577476) | soil metagenome | isolation source: 100 cm saprolite on Douglas fir-dominated hillslope | place: USA:California | collected 2013-09-17 | reverse complement strand
TGTGGCCCGGTAGTGTAATCGGTTTAACACGCCGCCCTCTCAAGGCGGAGACTACGGGTTCGATTCCCGTCCGGGCTACCAAAATCATCAGAAATCATCGGGCAGCATAGTAAGGACTCTGCCAATAGTCGGAAAGTGTGGACACCGGCTCGCGCAAGAGCCGCGGACGGTTGGCCACCAGAACTCGGATGCTTGTGTCCCTGCGCTCCTTTCAGAGGAGGAGCAGCAGAGCAGCGAGAAAGAAAAAAAGTGAACAGGCTCGAATAGGGTACGGTGCAAGGGTACTAGAAAAACGCAGTATTGTACTGGGAAGCGGGGACTCGCGCGTTACGTTCTTGGTACCGCGCGCTACTTGTTTGGCGCGGACGCTACTGGATGTTCTTCGCGGTGAAGCGGGCGCACGGAAAAAAATTTGTGACGGCAGGGGGCACAGCGCAACGCCTGGATTCCCAGTAAGCGTCCGGCGAAGGAAGTCACGCCGGTGATGCGCTCCGCGGAGATGCGTTGCAATTCCAGGTTGCCGCAGATTCTGCAATGAGCGCACATGAGCGTGCGAAACGGCAGCAAGCGCGAATAAAATCGCGTCGCGCAAGCTTCGCAGCGCCAGGGAAGGATTCCCACGAAGGCGAAAAGATAGTCCAGCACCGAACGGCGTTTGGAGCGCCGGGTATTCGCACTGTGACAAACCGGACAGCTTGTCAGGCCGGTTTCGATCTCTTCTCTCCGTTGAGAGCATAGGCGAAGTGCGCGGCCGCCAGCAAGAGGTAATAGTTCATTTGTCAATGCCACTGCAAATTCCCGCGCGTCTCCAAACCAAGAATCACGGGTCTGTCCAGCAGGAGATGGACCGCAGCAAAGGCAAAAGACCCGCCACTACAATTTCGGGTTCGCGCGTGCAGCAGCGAGTCGCATTCGTCCCCGGCTAGCTCTCGCGTTACAATAAGCGCGAGGAGCACTCATGCCCGACTACACCGAAGAACACGCTCGCGCCGGCATCAGCGCCAAATTGCCCGCACTCGAAACCTGGCCCAATCAATTTCCCGGCTACGTTATTACCACGCGCTTTCCCGAGTACTCCTCCGTCTGCCCCAAGACCGGGCAGCCCGACTTCGGCACCATCACCATCCAATACATGCCGAAGAAAGATTGCATCGAGCTGAAAGCCCTGAAAATGTATCTCCTCGCCTACCGCAGCTTGGGCATTTTCTACGAAAACGCCGTCAACCGAATGCTGCGCGACATCGTCGCCGCCGTTAAGCCCGAATGGTGCGTCGTCCGCGGTGAATTTACGCCCCGGGGCGGCTTGACCACCTCCGTCTTCGCCCGCTGGCCGGAGATCCGCGCCAAGTCCAAACGCTGACACAAAACAACGCATTCGGGGCACCAAAGAGAATGTAAGTCACATCCGATATTGACTTACATTCTGCCTGCCGCTATACTTATTTCCATTACTACTACCTGGAGCCTGCATGAAAACTGAAGTCTCCACCGTCACCACCAAAGGCCAGCTCGTCATCCCCTCCAAGCTTCGCCGCAAATACTCCATCAAGAAAGGGACGCAGGTGGCCTTCGTCGAAGAGGAAAACCGTCTGATTCTCCAACCGCTCACCCCGGAATTTATACGCAGCCTGCGCGGGTCGCTTAGCGGCGAACCATCCGCTCTCAAGTACCTGCTCGAAGAAAGGAAGCGCAAGCGCGAGCGCGAGCTGTAAAACGCCCCGAACCATGAAACGCCTCGTTCTCGACGCCAGTGCCCTGATGACCTTCTTCGAAAACCGCCCCGGGGCCGAAAAGGTCCAAGATCTCATCCGCCTCGGCCTCGAAGGCAAACGCCAATTATTGATGTCCGTGGTGAATTGGGGAGAAGTGTACTACTCCACATGGCGCACCAAGGGCCCCGGCGTCGCCCGGAAAGTCATTGAGGATATCGCCCAACTCCCGCTGGAGATTGTGGACGCCGATCCCGACCTGACCCATACCGCCGCCGAACTCCGTGCCGAGCACAAACTCCCTTACACCGACTGTTTCGCCGCCGCCCTCGCCCTCCATCGCAAAGCCTCCCTCGCCACCAGCGACAAAGATTTCACCCATGTCGAAAAGGCAGTTCAAATCATTTGGACCACCGGATGAAAACCAGGGTCGAAAAACCCGGGTCGCAAGGCAAGCCGTGCAGAAATGAAAGGACTTAATGCCATGAGCTCCCTTGCCTGGCGTTGAGCGATTTCCATGAAGTTTCGCGGGCCGCAGGCCCTAGGGGACACTTACAAAAAACAGTGGTAGCCTCCTTCAAGCCAAATCTTTCTTTGTGTTCGTCCCCTCGGCCCGTCCCTATCTACCTCCGATCTTCAGAACGCCCTTACAAGTTCCATATGCCGCAACTCCTTTGTTTGCCACTCTTAGGAAAACACTGGGGGCGCGGGGGTATTTTTCCTATTTCGGAACTCTCCCGTGTTTCCATTCAAAGCTTCCACTCGGGAGACTTTTCTACGCCAAAGTTCTTCCCTATCGCCTTACTTCGCTACTTCCTTGCTTCCTCCTTTCCTCACCGTCTCCTCGCGTTGCGCGGTGGACAGAAGGCCGAAGGCAGGCGATAATTTCAAGTCAACAACATTGGCAAGGGTGGCAGCTATTTCAGAGGAGGAAGTAAATGAGCATTTCTCCAAACATACCGGCACCGCAGGAATCGTATGGCTACGAGTCCACGGGGACGCCGCGGTGGATCTCTGTGCTGTTCGGCGTGGTGATTGCCGCGCTGGCGGTGCTGGGCTATGCGGGGTATTCGACGGAGTCGCGCATGAGCGCAGACCTGGCAAAGCAGCAGGATCAGAATAAGATCCTGACCGCGCAACTGGACCAGGCAAATTCGCGCATCGCGGATTTGAAAGGCCAGATGGAGGTGACCACGCAGCGAATGGGCTTGACGCAGTCTGAGCTGGCGAAAGCCAAGAGCCGCGCGGAAGCGATCCGCCAGGAACAGCAAACCTCCGACCAGAAGCTGACGGCGCAGCTCGGGCAAGTGCAGAAGGAAAGCGAAGAGAAAATCGGCGCGGTGGCCTCGGAAGTGGGCGGCGCGAAGAAGGACATCGAAGCGACGAAGACAGACCTGGAAGCGACAAAAGGTAAGCTGGAGCGCAGCCTGGGCGACATGAACGTGATGAGCGGGCTGATCGCGCGCAACAAGGACGACCTGGAAGATTTGAGGCGGCGCGGCGACCGCAACTACTACGAGTTCACGCTGCAAAAATCGAAGAACGCCCAGCGCGTCGGGCCGGTGCAGATGTCGCTGAACAGAACGGATCCGAAGAAAGCGAAGTACACCATCACCGTGGTGGCCGACGACAAAACCATCGAGAAAAAAGATAAGACTTCCGGTGAGCCGGTGCAGTTCTATGTGAAGGGCAGCGCGCGGATGGCGCCGTACGAAATCGTGGTGTTCGACGTTGGCAAGAGTCAAATTACCGGCTACCTGGCGACGCCGAAAGAGGGCGGCGCGGCCGCTCCTCCAGCGGCTGCGGCGGCGCCCGCGCCTGCGGCGACTCCGGCAAAACCGTAACGGCGCGCCGCGGCCGTACGAGCGGGAGCGGATGAAGAGCTTCGCACTCGTTTAGATTTTTGCCGCAGTCGAACTGAAACGTAAAGAAGCCCTGTTCCGTGTTCTGGAAACTCAGCGCGGGAGAGGGCTTTTGTGCGTTTGGCGGGCGCGCTAGCATTAAAAGGTTAGCCTTTTCCTTTGACCAATTGTACGGAGCCCGCCGATGAAAACACTGAACGTAGGAATTCTATTGCCGATTGCGGCGCTGCTCTGCCTGGCCGCAGCGAATCCGGCGCGCGCGCAAGCGCCGCTGGAGCCGGCGCAAATGTCGCCGCGCACGCTGTTCTACTTGATATGGCACGGTGTGCCGGGTGCGGAAGCGAGAAAGGCCAACTCGCTGCTAGCGCTCTGGGACGACGCGGATTTTGCGCCGGTGCGTTCGGCGCTGGCGGCGGGGATGCTGAATTCTTCTGCGGAAAAACCGACGCAGGCGAAACTCACGCCGGTGCAAGTGCAGGAATTCGCCGGGCTGCTGGAGAATTCGTTCACGCTTGGATATGTGAGCGAGCCGGTACGACGAAAACTCTCGAATGGGACCGTTTCGGAAGAACCAAGAACTCCGGCGTGGAATGGAATGTTTTTTGTGTATGACCGCACTGGCAAGGAAATGGTGCTGACGAAAGCGATTCTCCTTTTGCGCATACAGGAGAAAGAGGCGCCACAGATTTCGCAAGTGAACATCGGAGGAGTCCAGGTACTTAAGTCCGAAAGCAAGACTGGGGCAACCTATTGGGCCGAGCGTGGCAAGTACGCGGTGGGCGCGGGCGAGCGATCGGTGATGGAAGAGATCTTAGGGCGGCTCGATCGAACGGTTTCGGGGGCGGCCTCGCTGGCGCAATCCGCGGCGTATCAAGAAGCGCGGGGGAACCTGGGGGGCGGCCTGCTGGAATTTTTTCTGCACGTTCCGGACTTGAAGAATCTGGCGGCGGATTCGAAAACGGGGGCTATGCAGGTCGGTCCGCTGCTGGAAGCTGCGAAGCTCGACGCGGTGCACTCGGTGAGCGGGCACATCACGTTCGAAGGGGCGAAGACACATGTGCAAGGAGCAATTCTGGGCAATGCGGTTCCCGGAACGCCGTTTGACATTTGGTCGGCTGGGCAAGCTTCGCCGGCTTCCCTGAGTCTTGTGCCGGCGGAGGCCATCTCCTACAACTCGATGCAAGTTAATTTCCAGGGAATCTACGACACCGTGAAACGCGTGGCGCGCGCGGCGTTTCCTCAGAGCCAGCAAGGCAACGCGGACTTGATTGACACGATGGCCCAGAACAAATTGGGAATGCCTGTGCCGGATGCGATTGGATTGCTGAGCGGAGAATTTGCTTCGATGCAGATGAGCCCGTCGATGGATTTCACGAAACAAGTTTATTTTTTTGGCATCCGAAAGAAGCCGGAGACGCTGAAGCTGATGCGGACAGTGTTTAGCGATCAGATCACTTCGGAGCGTAATGAAGGCGACGTTACTTTCGTGAAGATTTCCCTCGGGGGGAAGCAAGGAACCGCGGGCGTCGCGCAGTGGAATTTCTTTAACCTTGCTGTCACGCCGGACATGATTCTCGGATCGAGCCGCGTTGAAACGCTTCGCGAAGTGCTTGCGAACCGCGCGCACACCTCCACGGCCAGCGGGCTTAGAAGCGTGCCACAGTTTCAAGCCCGACGCCGGCTATTCCCGGAAAACCTGAGTGGGCTTAGTTATTTCGACTTTCAAAAAGTCGAGTGGCAGGGTGTGAAGGATCACTGGATCGCAGAAGCGAAGAAAAGCTCGGTGGCAAAAACTGTGAACCCATCGAAAGATGGCGTGCCGTCCACTATCCCCGATTGGCTCGAGCAAATGAATTTGCAAGTTATAGCGAAGCATCTCCATTACTCTTCGAGTGTTTCGTGGAAGGATTCAAAGGGCATCCATTGGGACCAGTGGGTTGAATAGCGGGACGATGAACTTTTTTCGGCTTCTGTCAGCGGCGCTGCTATGCGCTGTCGTGCTCTGCGCGCGTTCTTTCGCGGAAGCTCGGGAAAATCAGCAACAAGCGAATCAAACAATTCACGTAAGCGTTGACCGCGTCAATGTCGGAGTGATTGTCACCGACTATAATGGTCACTTTTTGGAAGGGCTGCGCCGCGAAGACTTCCATTTATACGACAATGGGGTCGAGCAGCCGCTTACTGGTTTTGCGGCGATTGAGGAGCCGGCGCAGGTTTTGCTTCTGATTGAGGCGGGCCCCGCGGTCCATCTTTTGGGAAGTAATCACGTGCGTGCTTCGAACACGCTGTTGAACAATCTTTCTCCCAACGACCGGGTTGCGATTGCCAGCTATTCGAAAGGTCCGGAACTGCTGCTCGACTTCACGCCCGATAGACCCACGGCGGAGGTCACGCTCCAAAATTTGAATTTTACCCTCGGATTTGCCGAGTTGAACTTGTCTTCCAGTCTCGCGTCGGCGATAGACTGGCTCGCGCCGTTTCCGGGCAAGAAAACGGTTGTCCTTCTCTCGACCGGCGTCGATACTTCGTCGCCGGAAAAATGGCAAGAGATTCAACAAAAACTCAAGACTTCCGATGTGCGCGTGCTGGCGGTGTCACTCGCGGGCGACTTCCGAAAGTTTCCCAAGTGGAGGGAAGTCTCTCCCAAGGAACGCGAGGATCGCGCGTTGGTCAAGCAAGGTTTTGCGCAGGCCGATCAAGTGCTGCACGAACTCTCGCTGGCAACGGGCGGGCGCGTGTATCTCCCGAAGAACGAGAAAGAATTCGATCGGGCATACGCCGAAATCGCGCAGCTCGTCCGCCACGAGTACAGTATCGCGTTCAATCCGCCTGCCAAAGACGGCCAGGTGCACGCGATTCAAGTCAAGGTGAAGCGCTGGGGGTGCCGCGCGGATCATCGCCAGGCTTATCTCGCCCCGCCTTCCTAAAATCAAATCATTCTGATTTACCGATAAATAGATTCTTTTTAATGACCGGCCTCCGGAGAGTTCATCTTCCTCCGCGGTTTTGTAATTGTTAGTCCAAAATCGAGCACGTAGGATAGCGGCGTTCACCGGGAAGCGCCAACTTGGAAAACTACACGCTGGGACCACCGCTGAAAAGCTATGGGCCGAATATCAAGGTGACGGTCATTCCTGTCGTTGTGGGGCTTCTTCTGTGCCTGCTGGTATTTGCCGTGGCGATGGAGATAAAGGATGCAACTGCCTGGACGATTTTCTACGTCCTGGCAGCGCTGTATGGGGGAACGGTCTTGCGACAGCTGAGTTCCCGCGTGTGGCTGCACGAAACGGGAGTTTCCTGGCGCGGAATCCTGGGACAAGGAGAGATGCGATGGCTGGACTTTGACCGCATGTATTTCGGTTCCTATGAGATTCATGCGCACTACGTCCCGCTAGGCACGTTTTATGGTTTAAAGCTGGTTAGCTCGCAAGGGCAAAAGGTTTCACTGGGCGAGCGTATTAGCGGCGGAGACGATTTGGCAAAAGAAGTCGCGAAGTTTACATTGAAGCCGCTCCTCGAGAAGGCGATGCAAGGATTCGAGAATGGTCAAGAAGTCGACTTTGGCGCAATAAGTGTAGACCGCAGCGAGGGTACAGCGGTCAGAAAATGGCATTCCGATAAGAGGGTCAGGTGGGGGGAAATTGAAGCATACGAGAGCAGCGACGCCCACTTCAAGATTCGTCGATTTAAGAAGCACTTTACCGTAAACGTTTCGGCGGAGAAGATTGCCAATACGCATGTGCTGTGTGCGCTTCTGGACGGTGTGATGCGCGAAGTGTGGCGGCGCGGACTGTCGCTAGTGAAGGGCCGCACAGTTACATAAGATCAAGGGCTGCCGGTCGTTTTTCGAGGCTACTCAAATTCCTTCATTGTCTTTGCCATGGCATGGAGGCGCTGGTCCATCATGGCGAAGACGGTTCCTTCATCAAATTTGCCGTCGCCGTTTCTCGTCCCGGCCGTCGTACCGGTAAGTATCTCGATGCCTTGTTCGACCTTGGCAACGGGCCAGATGTGAAATGTTCCGGCGGCCACGGCTTCGAGGATGTCTTCGCGCAGCATCAGATCCTCGACGTTGGAATCGGGCATCATCACACCCTGCGTGCCGGTAAGGCCTTTGATGCAGCAGACGTCGAAGAACCCTTCGATTTTTTCGTTTACTCCGCCAATCGCCTGAATAGCGCCCTGCTGGTTGATCGAGCCGGTGACGGCGATGTCCTGGCGAAGCGGCAATCCGGAAAGCGCCGACGCGAGCGCGTAGATTTCCGTTGAGCTGGCACTATCGCCATCGACACCCGAGTAGGATTGCTCGAAGCAGATGCTGGCAGCGAGTGAGAGCGGTTTGTCTTGCGCGAACTGGCTGCGCAGGTAACCAGCGATGATGTGGATGCCTTTGTCGTGAAAACGTCCGCTGAGATTGGCTTCGCGCTCAATGTTGATCAGTCCTGCTTTTCCGAGGGCAGCAGTGGCGGTGATGCGCACGGGTTTCCCGAACGAGTATCCGCCTATTTCCAAGACGCTCAGACCGTTAACCTGGCCGACGCTTGAGCCGTCCACATCCACGAGCAGGGTTCCTTCCTGAATCATTTCGCGGATGCGCGTCTCGATCAGGTTGTGGCGCTCCATTTTCGAGGACAACGCACCGCGCACATGGGCCGCGCGGACCACGGATTCCCCGGCAGCTGCCGCGTTGTAGTGCGCTTCGCGGGCCAGGTCGGCGATGTCAATGAAGCGCGCGGTGACCTTGTTTCTTCGACCCGCCTGGCGCACTCCGTATTCGAGCATGGCCGCAAATGCACCTCGGTCGAACGGGTATAAATTCTCCTTTTCGGACAGCGCGCGCAGGCGCCCTGCATATTCCGCGATAACGCCGTCGCTCATGGCCATTTCCTCGTCAAATTCGACGCGCACCTTGAAAATTTTCCGGAAGTCTTCCTCATATTCGTAAAGCAATTCATACAAGGAGCGATCGCCGATGAGGATCACTTTAACATTGATGTCGATGGGCTCCGGCTTCTGCGCGCTGCCGCCGAAGGGATAAAACATTTCGAGCGGCTGAATTTCGAGGCGGTTGTGGTTTAGCGTGCGCTTGAGCGCGCGCCATACGCCAACTTCGGACAATGCTTCCAGCGAATACATGATCAGGAAGCCGCCATCGGCGCGGAGGAGCGAACCGGCGCGCAGATCCATGAAGTCACTGGTCCAGCCGCCGCGCGCGTCATAGGCGCGCTGGATGGTGCCGAACAGATTCGCGTAGGTGGGCGTGGTCTCGAAAATGACCGGGGACTTGTCGTCATTGTCGTGCGCAAGAATGACGTTCACGCCATACACGCGAAAGGGATCGCGCTCCGGACCGGCTTGCGGTTTGGGCAGACCGTCCGGCGTTTCTTCATCATGTTCGCCTTCACCCTCGCGCTCCTTAAAGGGGTCGAGATTGTCGAGAAGGTGGTGGCGCACTTCCTCGAGGTATTCGGCGACGCTGCTACCGGGATACTTTTCTTTAAGTTCCTCAATGACACCATCGACCAGCACGGAAGCCGCTTCCTGTTCCAGGTAGCTCAATTCGCTGGCCAGTTCGCGCGAAAGCGTGAGGGTCTTCCGGTATACCACCGTAAATTCCTGCCGAAACTGTTCATACTTTCGCTCGATATCCTCGGCGACGGGGCTTTCGAGTTTGCCTTCGTGGACCATCTTGGAGATGTCCTCGATGGGCACCATTTGGCCTTCGAGCACGGGAAAGATTTCGGGCAGGGCTACTGCGCCCACCTGCATGTGGCCGAGTGCGAATTGTTCGCGCGCGATACGGCGCGTGAAATCGTCCATCAATTCTTTTTCGCGCACGGTGAAGCGTTCGACGATACGCCCTTTTTGCCGCTGGAAGGGCTCGCCCTCGAATACCTGGGGGATCCGGCGGCGTAGGAAGTCGATGCCCGCTTGCATGTCTTTTTTGAAAGAGTTTGCTTGGCCGCGCGGGAGTGCCAGCAAGCGCGGCCGGTCCGTCAATTTGAAATTGTTCACGTAGCAACGGTCGAGCGACTCTTTCGTGGGCGGGTGAAGCTCTTCGACCATGCGCGCGATGGTTCCACCGCGGCTTGTGCCAGCCAAACCGCACACAAAAACGTTGTAGCCGGGCGCCGAAAGCTCCGCGCCCATCTTCAATGCGCGTAGTGCGCGCTCTTGTCCGATGAACCCTTCGCGGAGTTCCGCTTGAGCGGTAGTTTCAAAGGGAATGCGGGTGAGCTCGCACCGCCAGCGCAGTTTCGCCGCGGGAAGCTCCGTAGGTTTCGAGGCAGGTTTGGTGGTCATGAAATCCTTCGAGCGCGTTACTCTAGCACACTCAAGTCAGGCCCTGGCGGCGAGACGAACAGCTTGTTATCGAGCGGTTATGGGCGGACTCTCCGGCCGCTCCAGGTATACCGCGAGGACTCCTGCGGCCGTGGCTAGACCGAGCATTCCGAAGAGGCCGACGCCGCCAACCACGCTGATGAAAATCACCAAGCCGCTGAGCTCGGTGCGCCCGCCGAGAAGCAGCGGCCGCAAGACGTTGTCGACGATGGTAGATACTCCCGCGCAAATCACGAGAAGCAGAATGGCGCGTCCCCAATGCCCCGAGAAGCCAAGCCATAACGAGGCCGGCACAAAGATCAGTCCGGAGCCCACGACGGGCACCAGCGAAAAAAAGGCCATGGCTACGCCCCAGAAAAGAGGCGTCGGCAATTTCACGATAGCGAATCCCAGTCCGCCGAGAATCCCCTGAATCGCCGCAATAATCAGGCTGGTCGAGACGCTCGCGGAAATGAGGTCGCGTGACTGCTTCATCATGGTGTCGCGGTGCTCGGCGTCAAACGGCAGAATGCTGCGGACGCCGCGGATAATCTGGTCGCCGTCGCGAAAAAAGTAGAACATCGCGAAAATCATCACGAAAAGGTCAAAAATAAACTCGGCGATATTCCGCAGGACGGTGCCGAGGCGCTCGGCGAGAAATCCCGCCTGTTTCTGGACGCCCTGCTCCACGATGCCCGCGAGGTCGGCGTTAGGATCCAATCCCGGAACATGTTGCGCAATCCACGTCCACTTTCTCGCCACCACCGGCGCGTGCTCCTCCGTGATGGAATGCTGCACGCCGCGCGAAATCGAAACTGCTTCGCGCACGAACAGCGTGGTTACCGAAATGGCCGGAACGATGA
>WNFI01197392.1_pt1 | contig 10755 bp, 14 predicted proteins | sample 5400471 | NCBI WGS metagenome assembly WNFI01 (sample SAMN13153348, study PRJNA577476) | soil metagenome | isolation source: 100 cm saprolite on Douglas fir-dominated hillslope | place: USA:California | collected 2013-09-17 | reverse complement strand
GGAAGGGGGCGGATTATTCCCCCCGCGGCGAATGCCTAAATGTATTTTCGACTCTGCTGAATCACCCCCGATCTCAGGTGCCAGATTTGATCAGGCTTCGAGTCTCATCGAACTCGCGTGATGCATCGCACGGCAACGCGATACACCATCGGATGGCATTTAGGCTCGTGATCACCCCAGATCGACCCAGCGTCGAACATCGCAATAGTGCCGATGGACGATGGACGCGGTCCATATCAATGTGAAAACGCCGGGTCGCCGAACGCACTTGAAGGGGAGCAGGTTCCGTCAACGTCGCAGAAGGATTCAGACCGTGAACGTTCTCCCGTCGGTCCGCCTTTCAGCCGCCTTGCTCTGATGCCTTAAACAGAGCGACGTGTTGACGACTTGAGTTCTTATCAACACCATCGCAATTGAAGCATTCAAACGTGCGCATTTCGAAATTCGATTGGGCCGCATTATTACCGACGAGCATCATCGGGGCATGACAATTTGCGCAAGGATGAACTTCAATTTTGTTCGACGTAAAGCAAAATAGCGGCTCCGATCCGGGCATATCGCTCTCCTTCGATCGATCTGAACCGGATCGGTCTTGGCCGGGGCGGCTAAAATCGCTCGATTACAAATTGAGGCGCGCAGAACGTCATTGGGGACTCAAGCTCGAGAAGCTGTTGCCTTTAACGGGCTGTGTAAACCGCCCTTTTCATAGATTGGGTCCGGTTTATCGGCATGATGGCGAGTGCAATCATAGCTAATTTGCAGCACCGGTGGCGCTAGCTGCGACCGATCCAGTCGCGGCCCTGTCACATCTTGTGAGCGCGGGCGTAATGCTTTGCTGAAATGCGTTTTGCCGGCGCGCTCGCATACGAACCGCGACCTGCCGATGCCATGGCGTCCGTGGTCGCCGCCGGCGTGGGTCGGCCGCCGTTCAGAACATCCGCGTTGGGATGGTAGAATGCGAACGCACCCGGCTCATCGATAGCTGCCTGTGCGAACACCGGCGTCGCGATCACCGCGGACAGAATCGCCACCACGCTGAGAAGTTTTAAGTTAGTCATCGTCGTGCCCTTCCACGTTGACCCACGGCGCATGTGCGCGGGTCTTCTATAGAAAGACTCGCATCTGATTTCTTATATTCCCGAGCATGCGAATAATGTTTGAAGTTTTTCCAAATGCGGGGGTGGCCTGCCGGCCGTGCTTCCCGGACATCCAGGCCAAGCCTAAAGGTGGACAGTGTTGTTGCTGTTGTTCGAGATGCGAAGCCGCGTTCGAACGGCAGCGGTTGTCCGCACCGAATGTCTTCAACTGAGAAGAGAAACTCCAACGGAATTGATCACGGAATCCGACTCTCAATGTGAGGACGAGCACCGCGTTAGACGCCGCCGCGTCAGAACGCATTCCTATATCGCGCGATCTCGTTGCGGCTACCATAAATCCACATCGGCTCGCCGCATTCGCTCGGGCCGTGGTCCGTCATACAGGCAGCGCTCCAGGGCGGAGCTGCGATATGGCGGCCATCGATCACATTTGTATGCGCTCGACTGACGCGTTTGTGGGTTTGCTCCTGAGCCCTCGTCGGCGTTGCGAGCGACGGCGCAAGCAATAGCGCCGCCAGAAGGTATCTGATCTTCATCGTTCGTTTCCTTATAGCGGACGTCATGCGGCACTGGAGGCGCGCCTAAGTTGCGTTGGAATAAACGCATGTCCGTCTCTGGTAGAAAGACCCTGGACATTCCAGTAAATATCGGAATTTTGCGACCTATCGCGATGACAGCTCTTGGTTGTGATCGCGGGAGGGGGCGGGCGCCTTTCGGTGTCGGCGCCCCCTGTCAGTGACCGCGAGATGTGTTTGATAAATACAGCCAGGATGTGCGGCGTTTAGCAGCCTCGGCAAACGCTTCTGATCTTGCGGTCGACGTTGGCGTCTTCCGGATCAAGGATCTGCTGAGATGCAGACGTCGGCGTAGGAACATCGGCTACACGCGGCTGGCGGTGCCCTACCGGCGCTGACCAAGGTCTGGTTGTAGTTTCTTGTCCTGCCGCCACTGAACGACGGGGCGGCGCAAATGCCAAGGCGTCGGCTGTTTCGCGACCAACAACATCTCGCCGTTGACCTGGTGCGGACCCAATGCCCAAATCCCCATTGGGGTGGTAAAAGGCGTATGCGCCGGGCTCCTGGATAGCGGCTTGCGCGAATACCGGAGTTGCCGTCGCCGTTGACAGAATTGCGGCCACGCCAAGAAATATGAATCTAGTCATCGAGTGTCTCCATCTAGTTCCCGCTGTGCTCAGCGCGTCTGATAGTCAGACTCTCGTTGGAATCCTGATATTTCCCGAACACCGAATGTTGAGAGTAATCCAACCATCGCGAAAAAACGTCGGCGTGCTCACTTGGAGTCCCGCTGACTGTCTGACGATTTAGGTGGGACAAACCTCACGCATGAGCATGAAGTAACGCTCGCAACACTTTTTCGAGAATTTGTAAACGCAAAGATTCGGGAATATCGCTAACTAAATGGCAGTCCTGTTATTGGAGGCAGCGTGGCCGCGCTTAAGTGGCAAATGCGCCGGAGCTGTTCGGCCGGCGGAGCCTTCAAAGCGTCCCAGCCCTCGCCCCCGCGCTGGGACGCTTTTTATTCACTCATTGTTGGCGCGTTTAAGCGATGCTTGGCGCCAAAGGATATACTTCAGCGCTCGGCGCTGGCCATCCGGCCATCGAAGCAAGCCGTCAAAGAGGGGCCTTAGCGAGCCAAATATTAAGCGCGCGCTCGAAATCGAGCGGTCATTCGAGAAGCATTGTTCTTCGGTTGAAATGCTAGGTCCGCCGCGATTGAAAAAATCCTGATCGCGGGACAGTGATCCTGCATTCTAAAACAATTTGCGAGCTCGAGAATATCAGGCCTCGAATTTGAGTCTTGCTATCAGAGCACCCGTGCACATGGTGTTTTTCGCATTAGCAGGCGCCACATGAAATTCGTCTTGGTAAATGGCAGGATACCCCGCACGCAATCGTTCTGCGCGCTGTGCTGTGAGTCGGTCGGGGAGAGCTACCTACGGGATATCGCGACGGAGCTCGCCTACTGCAATCACAAGTGCTACGTCGATCACTGCAAAGTTCCCATCCTTCTCCAATATCATGCGATGGCATCATGAAAAATCCTTGATGCTTCAAAATATCTCCCGCAAACGGGTCTCAAACCCAACGTCTGTTATCGTCGATGCTAACCCGCCCTGCACACTACGTCACCAAATGATCGCGGCGAGCGCAGATTTTTGCCCCAATCTACCGGAGATATTCCCATCTGGTAATTGTGCGGGGGATTAAGTATGCGTTCCAAACGTACCGATATGGCTATCGAAAAGATTGTCGCAGATTGCGATGGGAACATGCGCGGAGCGCTTGAAGCTCTGTTACTCGTCAATGAGCATCTGGAGGCTGAACTTCATCAGCTCTACGCAGCGCTAGCCAGCGTCGCCCCTCACAAAGCTCCCTATCTCAAGACGGTGCACTGATCCACCATAACGAGCAGCTGGAAGCCGCCGAAGCGCTCCCGGAATTTTGGCATCTTCGGAGCCGCGATACGCTAGGGATAGCCGTGCAGCATCAGCCTGTCGGCGCGCACTTCCCAGCTTTCCAGCCGATCCAGAAAGCTCATGCCGAGCAGGTTGGTCTTCATCTGTCCGTGCGGCACCACCAGCGCCGGTACCGATCGCTCGACAAGCTTGCCGACGGCAAGGCGATCGAGCGTCAGCCGTGCCGCCCGGGTGTGGCCGCCGGCGGTCTCCACCTCGACGTCATACTCCAGCAACTCCAGCGGCAGCCCGGCAGCCTTCGCGGTCTCGTAGGTCAGTACCACCCAGGTCGCGCCGGTATCGATCACCATCGGCGCGGTCACGCCGTTGATTTTGGCGTGCAGCGCAAATTCACCGCTGTGCCCGCGTGCGATCTGCACGGCACGGTCCGCAGACGCGGCCCGATGGCGCAGCAATTCCGAGATGGTGTCGCTGGCACGCGCGATCCGGTCGGGGTCTCCATAGGCGACAACGGCGCCCGCCGTCGCCCCCAGCATGACAATGACGAGCAACAACCGGCTCACAGCGAGCCTCCGATACAGCTGTGGCCGTCTGTCAGCCGGACGTTGGACTTTCCGCCATCGTGGGCTGCGGCAGGCCCGCGTCGGTCATCCGCGCCGCGAGCTGCGCCATCACCGCAAGCCGCTCGGCGCGGTCCATCCGGTGCCAGCGCGCGATCTCCGGAAGCGTACGTCCGCAGCCGAGGCAGAGGCTGGTTTTGGGGTCGATCATGCAGACTGCGATACACGGCGTTTCTTTGCTCATTCAGGGATAGTGATGCGTATTCGGTCACTTGCGCAAGCGCTCCAGTTACAATCCGGTACCGGCGCTCATGATCGGCTTGTTGCGGGCCCGCCGCTTGTCGTCGGTAGTGCTGACGCTGACGGTTTCCGGTTGCAGCGGCGGAGCTTCCTCGGCCATCGGAGCCAGCGCGGACATCACGCGCTCCGGCGGGAAGGTGACGATGACCTCGGTACCGACGCGAAGCTTCGACTTCAGCGTGAAGGTGCCGCCGTGCATGTCGATCAGGCTTTTTGCCAGATCTCGCCGCCCTGCGGGGTGAACTTGATGGAATTCGACAACAGATTGAGCACGATCTGCCGCGTGGCGCGCTCATCGCCCCAAATTCGCGGCATGCCCTGCTCGAACACCTCGTGAATGGTGATGCCGCGGCTCGAGGCGCGCAGCTTCAGCAAGTGATGGCAGTCGGCGACGACATGCATGAGCGACACGGCTTCTTCGTTGAGCTCATACCTGCCGGCTTCGATCCGCGACAAATCGAGAATTTCATTGATGAGATTGAGCAGATGCACGCCCGAATTGTGGATATCGGACGAATATTCCTTGTAGACCGGTATCGCGTGGGCGCCGAAAATTTCGCTTTTCATCACCTCGGAAAATCCGAGGATCGCATTGAGCGGCGTCCGTAACTCGTGGCTCATTTGCGCCAGAAACCGCGACTTCGCGACGTTGGCCGATTCGGCGCGATGCCGCGCCTCGTCGGATATCGATTTCGCCTGCTCGAGCTCGCCGATCAGCGCGTCTTTTTCGGCGCGCGCCTCCAACGTCGCCAGCGAGGTCGAATGCAGACGATGGGCGAGCAGCGCAAAATAGCCTTCGGCGGCGAGCGCGAGAAAGGCCAGCACGTAATTGTCGAAGCTACCGCTCAGCAGGAAATTCAGCACAATCGCCGAGGTGACCGGAACGGTCGCGGCAAGGGCCGCGACCGGAAGGCTTGCCGCGAGCATGCTCGACACCGCGATCACCAGCAGCATCAGGAACATCATCAGCGTGTTCGAGGCACCCGGGCTTGCCGGGTGGATCAGGATCGCCATCCAGCACAGGCCGTAAAGCAGATCGAGCAGCACAAATCGCGTTCGCCACGTCGGGGTTGCGGTAAGCCTTGGCGGCTCGGCGAGGAACCTGCTGCAATTGCGGATGATGACGACATGAATGCAGAACATGCCGCAGGTCCAGGCCGCCGCCGAAATCGGCTCCGTCAGGAAGCCGAACAGCAGGCCGGTGGCCGCCACCAGCAGCATCACGACATCAGGGATCGGCGCCGCGGCAGGCGTTTCGGCCGGAAGCTGGACGACTTCAGGCTTATCTGCGGGGTTACTCATCAAACAACACAAATCCTGCCCGCGAACTGCGCGAGCTTTGCATCGTCTATCTCTGGCGCTAAATCATTAAGAGCTGACTTAAAGCGCTAAAGAATCACCTTAACGGGAGGTTAAATTAACCTCTTGCGCCGGTCTCGAAGGCTCAGCGCTCGAGCCGGGCGAGCAGGCTGGAAGTGTCCCAACGCTTGCCGCCCATCTTCTCGACTTCCGAATAGAACGCATCGGCAAGTGCGGTGACCGGAAGGCTGGCGCCATTGCGCCGTGCTTCGGCGAGACAAATCGCAAGATCCTTGCGCATCCATTCCACCGCGAAGCCGAAATCGAATTTTCCCTCGTTCATGGTCTTCCAGCGGTTCTCCATCTGCCAGGACTGGGCAGCGCCTTTCGAGATGGTGTCGATCACAGCCTGGACATCGAGCCCCGACTTTTTCGCAAAATGAATGCCTTCGGAAAGACCCTCGACCAGGCCCGCAATGCAGATCTGATTGACCATTTTGGTCAGCTGCCCCGAGCCTGCGGGGCCGAGCCGCTTGCACATCCGGGCATAGGCCGCGATCACCGGCTCGGCGCTGGCGTAGGCCTCTTCGCTGCCGCCGCACATCACCGTCAAGACACCGTTTTCCGCGCCGGCCTGGCCGCCGGACACCGGGGCATCGACGAACCTGAAGCCGCGTTTGGTCGCTTCCGCATCGAGCTCGCGCGCGATTTCGCCCGAAGCGGTGGTGTGATCGACGAAGGTCGCGCCTTTCTTCATGCCGGCGAACGCACCGTTGGCGCCGAGCGTGATCGCACGCAGATCGTTGTCGTTGCCGACGCAGGCCATGACGAAATCCTGGCCTTCGGCGGCGGCTTGCGGCGTCGGGGCCGTGCGTCCGCCGAATTTTTCGGTCCACGCCTTGGCCTTGGCCGGCGTCCTGTTGAATACCGTGACCTCGTGGCCACCTTTTTTCGCCAGATGTCCTGCCATGGGGAAACCCATAACGCCGAGACCGAGAAAAGCGACTTTAGCCATGTTTGCAACCTTGGGGTTTTCGCCGGCGTCACTGAAGCCGCCGGACCGTATGCTGGAGAAGGGCGGCAAAGCTGGTTCGTCCTCGAAACAGGTTCCGCCGAGGATGTGGAATACCTACAATAAACCCTGCGCCACGAAGGGCAACGCCTCCGTTTGGCGGGCGGGCAAGGTTTTGTGCTACAATCCGGTCTTCGACGATTGAGATTTCAAGATAAAGGGAGTGACATCGCATGAGCGTAGGCGTGCTCGATCATTTCAATATCAGGACCCGAAAGCTCGCCGATACCGTTCGGTTCTATGAGGATGTCCTGGGACTTCAGAAAGGCGATCGGCCGAATTTTGCGTTTCCCGGGGCATGGATGTACAGCGAGGGCAAGCCGGTGGTGCATCTCGTCGATATTTCGTCGACTAATGAGCAACAGAAGCCCGATTCTGGCGTTGTCCATCATGTCGCCTTCGCGAGCCGCGATTTTGCCGGCATGAAGCGGCAGCTTCAGTCCAAGGGCATGGCGTTCGACGTGCGGCAGGTACCCGGCGGCGATCTCTGGCAGATTTTCGTCAACGACCCCAACGGCGTGATGATCGAACTGAACTATGAAGCCGCGAAGGAGCAAGGCTGAGGGTCGCCATCGCCATCCTGCGGCGCAGGCCTGATGCGGCGCAAGAGCGGTATCCTTTTTGGCGGGATCGCTCTATCTGTCGGCTCCGGACGGGAGATAGGCATTGAGCGTAACGCAGCAGCAGGTTCTCGATAGCCTGGCCAAAGTGATGTCGCCGCGCGGCGTCGCGTTGAGCGATGCCAATGTCTTGTCGGCGATATCAGTCAACGACGGCAAGGTGTTCTTCTCGATCAATGTCGACGCGGCTGAAGCCCGCGCCTGGGAGAGCGTTCGCGCCCAGGCCGAAGCGGCCGTGCGCGCCATTCCCGGCGTGACCGTCGCGATGATCGCGCTCACCGCCGAACGCAAGCCCGGCTCCGCCGCCGCACCCCCGCCACATCGGCGCCCGCAGGGCGTACCGCCTGTCTCGTCGCATCGGCCGCCGCAAAGTCCGATGTCACCGATGTCGAAGCAGTCGGAAATTCCCGGCATCGCCGCCGTCATCGCGGTGGCTTCCGGCAAGGGCGGTGTCGGGAAATCGACCACGGCGCTCAACCTGGCGCTCGGCCTGCGCGATCTCGGTTTGCGGGTTGGCCTGCTCGACGCCGACATCTATGGGCCATCGGTCCCGAGGTTGACCGGCATTCGCGAGAAGCCGCGGCTGAACGACGACAAGAAAATGATTCCGATTGCGCGTTTCGGTCTTGCGATCATGTCGATCGGTTTTCTGGTCGAGGAGGACACCGCGATGATCTGGCGCGGGCCGATGGTGATGTCGGCCATCACCCAGATGCTACGCGACGTGGCGTGGGGCACACTTGATATTCTGGTGGTCGATATGCCTCCCGGCACCGGCGATGCGCAACTGACGCTGGCGCAGAATGTGCCGCTTAAAGGCGCGATCATTATCTCGACGCCGCAGGACCTTTCCCTGATCGATGCGCGGCGCGGATTGGCGATGTTCAAGAAGGTCAATGTGCCGGTACTCGGCATTGTCGAGAACATGAGCTATTTCCAGTGCCCGCATTGCGGCACCCGATCGGATATCTTCGGCCACGGCGGAGCGCGGCACGAGGCCGAGCGGCTTGCCGTGCCGTTTTTGGGCGAAGTCCCGCTCCATATGTCGATACGCGCCACCTCGGATTCCGGGACCCCCGTCGTTGAGAGTGAGCCGGATGGACCGCACGCCGCGATCTACCGGGCGATCGGTGCCAAGGTCCGCGATCAGCTCCAGCGCGTCATCGCCGCGGCCTGAGCCGGCCTCCTGGCCCTATGCGACTTTCGTTTAAACGGTGCTGTCATGCCTTCGTCGCGTTTTCGCCAGCCGGACTTCCGTGTTAAAGCCCCGCCAGAGCGCCTTCGGTTGACGCGGAAACCGCTTCGCCGAAACAACTGCTCCAGGAAATCCGGGAAAAACGTCCCAACAAGGAGATGCCTTAATGAAGCGTCGTGATTTTTTAAAAGTTTCAGCAACCGGTGCCGCGGCGGCCGCGGTGGCGTCGCCGGCGATCGCGCAATCCTCGCCCGAGATCAAATGGCGCATGACGTCAAGCTTCCCGAAGTCGCTGGATACGATCTATGGCGGCGCGGTGGAGCTTTCGAAGTATGTCGCCGAAATGACCGACAACAAGTTTCAGATTCAGGTCTTTGCCGCCGGTGAAGTCGTGCCCGGCTTGCAGGCGCTTGACGCGACCTCCAACGGCACGTTCGAGATGAGCCACACCGCTACCTATTATTACGTCGGCAAGGATCCGACCTTCGCCATCTATGCCTCGGTGCCGTTCGGACTGAATGCGCGCCAGCAGAACTCCTGGTGGTATCAGGGCGGCGGCATGGAGCTCGGAAACGAATTCTTCAAGAAATTCGGCGTGATCGGATTTCACGCCGGCAACACCGGCGCCCAGATGGGCGGCTGGTTCCGCAAGGAGATCAAGACCGTTGCCGATCTCTCCGGGCTGAAGTTTCGCATCGGAGGAATTGCCGGCCAGGTATTGCAGAAGGTGGGCGTCGTGCCGCAGCAGATTGCCGGTGGCGAGATCTACCCGGCGCTCGAGAAGGGGACAATCGACGCCGCCGAGTCAATCTGGAGAAGTGGAATTCCCTTCCGAAGAATTATCAGGCTGTCATCGAAAGCGCGGCGGCCCATGCCAATAGCTGGATGGCGGCGCGCTATGACATGCAGAACCCGGGGGCATTGAAGCGTCTTGTCGCCGGCGGCACCCAGCTTCGTCCCTTCACCAATGAAGTGCTGGAAGCCTGCCTCAAGGCGACCAACGAATTGTGGGCTGAAATTTCCGCGAAGAACCCCGACTTCAAGAAATCGATCGATGCGATGCAGGCCTATCGCTCCGATCAGTATCTGTGGTGGCAGGTTGCCGAATACACCTTCGACAGCTTCATGATCCGCTCGCGCACCCGCGGCTGATCCACAGGATAAAGCCTTGGTCTGAGGACCAAGACTTCGTCTTAAGTCGTAGATGCAAGCCCGGCCTTTGCCAAGGCCGGGCTTTTTTGCGTTGCGGCACTTCAGTTGGTCATGGAAATCTCGAACCGGATGTTCCATGCTGCGGATAAGCCTCGACACGAAGGCTGGCCGACACCCCACGGGAGGAAGAACTCAATGAAACGACGAGATTTTATCAAGGTCACGGGTTTAGGCGTGGCCGGCGCCGCAACGATAGCCGCGCCCGCGATCGCCCAATCAATGCCGGAACTGAAATGGCGCATGGCGGCGAGCTGGCCGAAATCGCTTGATACGCTGTACGGCGGAGCCGACGTGCTGGCCAAGGCGATTGCCGAAGCCACCGACAACAGGTTTCAGGTACAGCTCTTCGCCGCCGGTGAAATAGTGCCCGCGCTGCAAGTCCTCGATGCCGTGCAGAACGGAACGATCGAGATGGGTCACACGGCGTCGTATTATTATTTTGGCAAGGATCCGACCTTCACCTTTGGCACTTCAGTGCCATTTGGACCCAACCAGCGCCTCAACCAGGCTTGGTATATGCTGGGGGGCGGCAAAGAGCTTTTGAACGAGTTCTACAAAGGCTACAATTGTCACGCATTTCTCGCTGGCAATACGGGCTGTCAGATGGGCGGCTGGTTCCGCAAGGAAATCAACACCCTCGATGATCTGAACGGTCTTAAATTCCGTATCGGCGGCTTTGCCGGGCGCGTGCTGCAGAAGCTTGGCGCGGTGCCGCAGCAGATTGGCGGTGGCGACATCTATCCCGCGCTCGAGAAGGGCACCATCGACGGCGCGGAGTGGGTCGGTCCCTATGATGACGAGAAGCTCGGCTTCTACAAGGTGGCGCCGCATTACTACTATCCCGGCTGGTGGGAAGGCGGCCCGCTACTCCAGGCTTTCGTCAATCTCGACAAATGGAATGCGCTGCCGAAATACTATCAAAACGTCGTCGAGCAGGCCGGTCACTATGCCAATAACTGGATG
>WNFI01498477.1_pt1 | contig 10756 bp, 8 predicted proteins | sample 5400471 | NCBI WGS metagenome assembly WNFI01 (sample SAMN13153348, study PRJNA577476) | soil metagenome | isolation source: 100 cm saprolite on Douglas fir-dominated hillslope | place: USA:California | collected 2013-09-17 | reverse complement strand
GGAATCATCATGGTGAGACAGACGAGAGCGGCGGCGAGCAGACCTACGCGCAACGCAATGGGATTTTGGAAACCAAGAGGATCGGGCGCGGCGGTTTCAATGAGCGGCGTTGCGATCGCGAACGGCGCCGGCTCCTCCGCCAGCAGGCGCGCCTCCGGCCCGTCGCGCTGCGGCTTCCCGCATTTGTGACAGAAACGAGCGTCGGGCGGCAATAGTGCACCGCAGGTGCAAGACTCAGGCATGGGGTGAACGAGGCCCTATTCGTTCAGTTTGACGCAGGCTCCCCCACGGACGCAAGCCCGATGCGGGTTTTGCCATCCTGCTCATGGATGGAGACGATGCGCTTGTAGCCTTCCTCGGTGAATTCCATCTGCAGATTGCCGTGCCGCGACTTGCTGATCATCCAGTGCGGCAGTTCGCGATGATAGAACTCCTTCACCTTGTCGATGGAATCATCGGTCGAGTATTCGGCCCCCATGACGGTGAACTCTTTGTGAGTGGAATCGGAGTCGAATTCGAAGCTGGCGCCACCGCCGTGCTCATCCTCGCGGATGGCGCCGGGATAGACGGGCACGCCGATCAACTTTGGATCGAGCTTCTCGTGGGCCCGCACGCGCATGGAGCCGATCGGCGTATCGACCTTGACGGTCTCGCCGTGCGCGCCGCGGGTCTTTTCCACGTGGATATTTTCCGCGAAATAGATGCCGGCCATGAAGACACCCAAAACAGCCAGCGCCGCCAGAATCAAAACGGCCACCAATACACCGGCCAACACCCCGCCCGCTTGCGAATGGTTTCGCCTCATGTGTTTTCCTTTCCTTATCGCTACGAAAGGAGCCTCCGAAATGTTCCCCAAAAGGGCGGTACAAAGGGTCATCGGAACCGCACCTTTACGTCCGGCTTGTTCTCCAGGTGTACCGTATCCACAAAGCGCACGCGCGCCGGCGTTAGCGTCATGACGATGGATTGGGTCCGCGTGCCGTCGCCAAAAAAGCGTACGCCTTTCAGTAGATTGCCGTCAGTGACGCCGCTGGCGGCGAAGACAATCTGGCGGCCGGGCGCCAGCTCCTGCGTGGCGTAAATCTTCCGCGCGTCGCGAATGCCCATGGCCTGCATGCGCTCGCGCTGCTCGTCGTCTTTGACGACCAGCCGTCCGAGGATTTCGCCATTCAGGCAGCGCAGCGCGGCGGCGGTCAGCACGCCTTCGGGAGCGCCGCCCGAGCCCATCACCGCGTGTACGCCCGTGCCCGCGACGGCCGCCGCGATTCCGGCCGAGAGATCGCCATCGCCGATCAAGCGAATGCGCGCGCCCGCTTCGCGGATATCGGCGATCAGCGTCTGGTGCCGAGGGCGGTCGAGCACCACGACCACGAGGTCGTCGACACCGCGCTGCAGCCGTCGGGCAATCGACTTCAAGTTATGTTTCACGGGCGCATCCAGATCGACCGCGCCTTTCGCCGCCGGGCCGACGATGATCTTTTCCATGTAGCAGTCGGGCGCATGCAGCAGGCCGCCGCGTTCAGCCGCAGCCAGCACGGTGATTGCGCCGCCGGCGCCGGTTGAGCAGAGATTGGTGCCCTCGAGCGGGTCGACCGCGATATCCACGGTGAGCGCGCCGGCTTGATCTTTTGCCGAGCCGAGCTTTTCACCGATGTAGAGCATCGGCGCTTTGTCGCGCTCGCCCTCGCCGATCACAATCGTGCCGTCGATAGCGATGGTGTCGAGGCAGCGCCGCATGCTCTCGACCGCCGCTTGATCGGCGGTATGCGGGTCGCCCATGCCCATGGTGCGCGCCGACGCGATGGCCGCATCTTCCACCACGCGCAAGACTTCCAGCGAGAGGTCGAACACGCCAGATTTTCTCCTCATGGACGATAGCACAATCGGGATGGAGTGAAGCGGGATTCCGAAATACCTCCCTGTACAACGTTTGCCGTAGCGATTTGCCGGCGTCGCCAACGACTCAGATCCCGTTGGGATGGCATAAGGGCGCTTCCGCAGAGCTGTGCCAGCCTGGATTCTGTTGCTTTCACGCGGCCGGCAACCAGGTCCAGCAGGCGAGCATAGAGGTCCAAGCCAAACGCCGGATTTTCGTTGCATGTGGCAGACAACTGCGAACCCTCGAAGCAAACCGGCGGAGGCTTCGCGGGCGCGCACTTGAAACAGCGTGTCATGGCGGTTCAAGAACGAAGACCAGCCGAACGCATCACCGGGCCCTAAGACTTGAATCGAAATGTTGTAGACCGCCGCACGGGCTTCCACGCTGACGCTGCCGGAAACGAGCAGGTAGAAGTTCGTCGACCGCTGCTCGTTGAGCAGGATCAACTGGTCTTCCTTGAACTCGACCCGTTGAGCGAGTAGGGCGCGATCCAGTGTCATATGGCGGAACGTGAGTCAAATTCCGCGGAAAATAGCTCTCGGGCAGGCCATTTAAGCGATCCAGTAAAAGTTGGACAATTAGCCTGCCAATCAGGGCGCCGGCATTTAGTGGCGTGATTGGGCCGATGGAAAAGCGGTTGAGTCGAAAGCAGACATCCCCCCAAGGGCTGTATCCTTAAGAGGCATGAGCCGCGGTCAAACTGGCGACTGGGTGGGCCTCTCTCTGCTTTTCGCGGCGGGTGCATTGACTGCCTCGGCCCAGCAGCCTTTGTCCTTTGCGGACAAGCTTTATCCGGTTCTCCAAAAAGCAGGCTGCCGCATGTGCCACAATCCTGAGGGCGTGGCGTCACCCACGCGGCTGCGGTTTCCCGAAGAAGGGGCCCCGGCTGAGCGTGTGGAAGCCTTTGGAAAATCGCTGGTCAAACTCGTGGACCGGCGCAATCCGAGCAACTCCATCCTTCTGCAGAAGCCCACGAACCGCATCAAGCACAGCGGCGGCGAGCGCATCCGAAAAGGCAGTGCCGAAGAGGCGCTGTTGATGGAATGGGTTGATTACCTGGCCGCGCTGTCCGGTCCCGAACTGGAACAGGCTCTCCAGTACAAGGCGCGCGAAGCGGCCGGTGCAGGCAATGCGCCGCAGGTCGTCTTGCGGCGGCTGACCAATCAGCAATACAACAACACGGTGCGCGATCTGCTGGCCGAGCCAACCGATCCGGCCAACCAGTTTCCGCCTGAGGACTATGTCAACGGCTTCAAGAACCAGTACCAGTCGCAATCGCTGTCGCCGATCCAGGTCGAAGCCTACAGCATCGCGGCCGAGCGTGTGGCGGCGAACGCCTTCCGGCGCGGCGATTCGCGGCATTTGATCCCTTGCGCGCATGACGGCGCGGGCGACCCCGCATGCCGGGTGCAGTTCATCCAGACCTTCGGCCGCCGGGCGTTTCGCCGTCCGCTCGAGCCGGCGGAGGTCTCCCGTTTCGACGCCCTCTTCAAAGCCGAAGGTGATTTTCTAAAGGGCGCGCAGACGGTGATCGAGGCCATGCTGCAATCGCCATCGTTCCTGTTCTGGATGGAGCAGACGCCGAATCCAAAATGGAAACCGTATGCGGCGGCGAGCCGGCTGGCCTATTTCCTATGGGACACCATGCCCGACGACCCGCTGCTGGATGCGGCATCGCGAGGCGAGTTAAACAACGCCGAAGATGCCGGGCGGGCAGCACGCCGCATGCTCGACGATCCCAGAGCTAAGCAGAGCCTGGACGATTTCGTGTCGCAATGGCTCCGCTTTGACCGAGCGCTGACGTCCGCGCGCGACCACCGCATGTTTCCGTTATTCAACCACGACGTGGCCGCCGCCATGACCGAAGAGGCCCGGCGTTTCATCGGCGATCTGGTGTGGAACGACCGGAGCTTCATGGACGCGTTCACCGCCAATTACGGTTTTGTGGACTCGAATCTGGCGGCGATTTACAGAGTGCCGATGCCCGCCCATGAATACGATCGCGTCGAGTTTCCGTCCGAGCAGGAACGGAGCGGGCTGCTGGGCCAGGGCCTGTTTCTCACTCTCACCAGCAAACTTGAAGACACGGCGCCGACATCGCGCGGCTTGTTTGTGCGCGAACAGTTTCTCTGCCAGCACGTTCCGCCGCCGCCACCCGGAGTGGATACCAATCTTCCCGTCCTTGATCAGGCGCGGCCTCTCACCAATCGCGAGCGCCTCGCCGTCCACACAACTGACAAGACCTGCGCCGGCTGCCATCACCTGATCGATCCCATCGGATTCGGCCTCGAAAAATTCGATGCGATCGGCATGTACCGCGAAAAACAGAAGCTCCTGTTCTATCCCGATTATCACAGTGACGGGGGGAAGAAGGCGAAGCCCAAAGAAGTGCTGCTGGATATGGACACCTCGGGGCAGGTGGCGGGCCTGGCCGACCCGCAGTTCACCAGCCCGCGGCAGCTCGGCGTGCTGCTGGCGCACACAACGCAGTGCCAGGAATGCATCGTCAAGCAGGTTTTTCGCTACATGACCGGCCGCCAGGATACCCGCGCCGACGTGCCCGTAATTCACCGCGCGCTGGAGGACTTCCGCGGCTCCGGTTTCCATTACAAAGAACTGGTTGTATCCTTAGTAAAGCAGTGGGACCAGCAGTTCGCTGAAAGGAGCGTCAGTGTCGCAGCTAATCACCCGGCGCGTTAGGCTGTCGCGGCGATTTTTTCTCAAAGGGCTCACCCTTTCGCAGGCGCCGGTCATCATCGGCTTGCCGCCGCTGGTCTCGATGTTCAATTCGACCGGCACGGCGTATGCGGCCGAAGCGAATCCGGCGAAGAAAACGGCTCCATTTGACCGTCGCTTCGTGCTCTGGTTCAACGGCAATGGCATCCCGGAGCGCTACTGGATTCCCGACCGCACTGGCGCCGACTACGACGTCACCGCGTGCCTGGCGCCGCTTGCCCGGCTGCACGATCACGTTCACGTTTTGAGCGGCCTGGACAATTCGGCCGTGGGCAATTCCGCGGGCGACGGGCACTCCACATCGATGAGCGCGCTGATGACGTGCACGCACTACACCGGCCGCAGTCCGGGCGGCCCGTCGGTGGATCAGATCGTTGCACGCAAGCTGGCGGCCGAAACCCGTTTCCGCTCGCTCCAAATCGGCGTCTCGCAGGAATCGTTCGGCAGCGCCATTCACAAGAATATGAGCTGGGCAGGCCCCGACCGGCCGCTCGCGCCCGAGGAGATTCCGCACCGCCTTTTCGACCGCCTGTTCGGCGCGAAAGACCAGGGCTGGGTGGATCGCAAGCGCAGCATTCTCGACGCTGTGTACCAGGACGCCAACCTGCTGCGCAAGGGACTGCCGCAAGAAGACGCGCAGCGCCTGGACGAGCATCTTTCTTCGATTCGCGATTTAGAGCGCGCCATTACGTCGCTGCCGCCCGAATATCGCGAAGTGGCCAAGCCCGACGAAGATTTCGACATGAAAGACTGGCCGCGCATCGCCAAAATCCAGAGCGATCTGCTGGCGTACGCGCTAGCCACACGGCAAACGCGAGTTGCCAGCTACATGCTCACCAAGTGCCAGGGCCTGGCGCGCTTCCCGTGGCTGGGCCACGACGAGGCGCGGCACCACGACTACACGCACGCCGACGGCAAAGCGCCGGGCGAGGATGGGCCGGTGGGCCAGCGCATCATGCGCGACATCTGCCGCTGGCATGTCGAGGAGTTCGCGTATCTGGTCGCCAAGCTTAAATCCATTCCCGAAGGCGACGGCACGCTGCTCGATCACACCTGCCTGGTGTTCGTCCACGAGCACGCCGAGGCGAACATCCACAAGAATAGCGGCGTGATCGCGATTGTGGCGGGCTCGAAGGACCGGCTCGCTCACGGCCGGCATACGCGCGTCATGGGAACCATCGGCGATCTTTACCGCACGCTGGCAGACGGCGCGCTAGATACAGGCTTAGGCGCCGAGGCGTTTCCAACGTCGAGCCGGCGTCTGACCGAACTGCTGGCCTGAGGCGGCAGAGCCGCCTTCTTTTCCCAAGGCTAGCAACCGCTCCCTGTGGCCGCGGCTTCTTAGAAACGCCCGTTGATTTCCAGGGCTCTCGCTGAGCCGCGCGCGTAGCAAGCGATTTCCCAAATACGTTCAGCTCTCCAATTGCGCGTCCAGCGTGATCTTTGTGTTGTAGAGCTTCGAAACCGGGCATCCTGTTTTGGCGGCCTGCGTCGCCTTATCAAGAGCCTCCTTGGTTGCGCCGGGAACTTTGCCTTTCAACTCCAGATGGCTCTCGGTGATGGCGAACGCCCCGTCTTTTTGTTCCAGCGTGATGGTACAGGTGGTTTCCAGGCGCTCCGCTTTCAGTCCTGCCTGCGTCAGTTGCGACGAGAGAGCCATGGTAAAACAGCCGGCGTGCGCGGCGGCCAGCAGCTCCTCGGGGTTAGTCCCCTTGCCCTGCTCGAACCGGCTGTGGAACGAGTAGGGGGTCGTGGCAAGCGTGCCGCTCGCCGTCGAAATCGTTCCCGCGCCGCTCTTCAAATCGCCTTGCCATTGGGCCTGGGCGGATCGTTTCATTAGTGATGCCTCCTAAATCCCAGTTTAGAGGCTCTATGGCCGGTGGCGCCCGTTGGCCGCGACTACCTGTTCGGTCACCCAATCGGTCAGCATCGCTGTCGCACCGGTCGAGCGCAATGGCTCCCCGTCCAGCACGGCGCTCACAAAGTTTTGCACACATGGATAATGCAGATTTTCGTGCGGCGGAAGATGCTCCTGCCCGCCCGGGTAGACGAGCGCCGGGCCGTTCAGCGGCGTAAGGTCAATTTCGCCTTCCGTGCCCCGGATGCGGAATTCATCGCGCGGCGCGCGCAAGTGCCACCGGACATCCACGATTCCGCGCACGCCGCTCTCGTACTCGATGAGGACGGTCGCGTTGTCCTCGACGTCGATCGGATGTACCAAGGTCGAGAGCTGGCCGGTCGCGCGTGCCGGTTTGCCAAACAGGTAATTCAGCAGATCGATGCGATGCGAGCCGATGTCGTAGAGCGGCCCGCCGCCGGCGCGCTTCGGATCGGCAAGCCAGTCGCGAAACCCCGCAGCCGGATGAAACCAGTCGTGCGACGTGGCCTCAGCCATGACGGGCCCGCCGATGACGCCGGCATCGATCAGCTCCTTCGCCCGTTGAATCTTTGGATACATGCGGCGATAGTACGCGATGCCGAGCGTCCGGCCACATTCGTCAGCTGTCCGCTGCATGGCGCAAGCCTCGGCATAGTTCATCGCCATCGGTTTTTCGCAAAGCACATGCTTGCCGGCGCGCAGGCTGGCCGTGGTCTGTGGGGCGTGCAGAAAAACCGGGGACGCCACGTACACCGCACCGGCGCCCGATTCGTCGAGAGCGGCCTGCAGGTTCGTCCAGGCGGGTACTTGGTACTGTTCGGCCTTGGTAGGATCGCGCGTGACGATGCCGGCAAGGGTGCTGCGCGGCTCGGCGAGAATCGCGGGGAGAACGCGCTTGGTTGTAATGTCGCCCACGCCGATGACGAGCCATTTGAGCATAAGCTCTATGGTATTCTTGCCGGCCATGGCGAGGCTCGCCCGTGCCAGTACCGGGAGATGTCCCGATTGAGGCCCCACTTGTGGCCCGTTATATTGGGCATTCCCAGCCATGGAACCCGGCCCGAAGTCGCCCGTCACGCTTGCGCTGATGATTGTGTCCGACCGCTACCGGCACGCTACCGGCGAGCCCATCACCGATTCCGACATCGACGAGCTGCGAAAATGGGCCGGCGCCGGTGGCGAGGAAATGTCTCCGTTTGAAGCCGCCTGCGCTGTCATCCGCATGGAATTGATGCGCGCCACAGATCGAGTGCAGTAGACGCGATCCGGCCACGACCCACAGCGTCCACCCATCCCGATTTTCATACGAGCCTAAGCAACCGGACCGGAGTAGAATCTCTCTGTGCGAAGAATAACCCTGCCTTTCGCGCTGACGCTGGCGATCCTGTTTACGTTTTCTGGCCGCGCCACGGCTCAAACCGCTGCCGCGCAACTGGCCCGCTCGGTAACGATTTATCGCGACAACTATGGCGTGCCACATATTTACGGACCAACCGACGCCAGTTGCGTTTTCGGCTACGGCTACGCGCAGGCCGAAGACAATTTCTGGCAGATCGAAGACAGCTATATGCGCGCCATCGGCCGGGCTTCCGAAATTTATGGCGAGAAGACGCTCAACGACGACCTCATTGTCCGCACGCTCGCAATCCCGAGACTCTCGCGGATCGAATACGAGAACGCGCCGCCACGTGTCAAACTGCTGGTCGAGGCCCTGGCCGCCAGTTACAACTTCTATCTGGAGCGGCACCCCGAGGTGAAGCCGCGGCTGATTACCCGCTTCGAGCCGTGGCAGCCGTTCGCATTGATGCGCTACTCGATCTACTACCTCTTTCTCTTCCAGCGCACGGGCATTGGGCACGAACAGATCCGCGACGCCGCGCGCGCGCAGGGGTCGAACATGTGGGCGGTCGCGCCTGCGAAAAGCGCCTCTGGCAACGCAATGCTGTTCATCAACCCGCACCAGCCATTCTTCGGACCGGGCCAATATTACGAAGGCCATGTGCATTCCGATGAAGGCTGGAATATGTCGGGCGCGTCGTTCTTCGGTAGAGCCTTTCCGAGCATCGGGCACAACGAATATCTCGGCTGGAGCCACACGGTGAACGAACCTGACGTGGTGGATGTCTACCAAGAAACGTTCGACAACGCGCAAGATTTATTGGCTTATCGCTACGGCGGCGCCTATCGGAAGGCTGCCGAATGGTCGGAATCCATAGGCGTCAAGACCGATAGCGGCTTGGTGACGCGCCGTTTCACGCTCCGCAAGACGCATCACGGGCCCATCGTCGCGTGGCGCAACGGCAAAGCGCTCGCCGTGAAGTTCGCGCGCCTGGAAGAAGGGGGCCAGATCGAACAGTGGTACGAGATGACGCGCGCGCGCAACTTCGCCGAGTTCCGCAAAGCCGTCTCGCGCCTCGCCGCGCCCATGTTCAACATCGTTTACGCGGACCGCGAGGGCAACATTTTTTACCTGTACAATGGCGCGGTGCCGCGGCGCGCGACGAAATACGACTGGTCGAAGCCGGTGGATGGCTCCGATCCTGAAACCGAGTGGCATGGCTACCACTCGATCGATGAACTGCCGCAAGTATTGAATCCCAAGTCGGGCTTCGTGCAGAACTGCAACTCGACGCCCTTCACCACCACCGTTTTCGAGAATCCCGATCCGGCGAAGTTCCCGCCATACATGGTTGGGGAAGGGGAGACGGCGCGTGCCCGGATCTCCCGCCGGATTCTCTACAACCACGAGAAATTCACCTTCGAAGAATGGGCGCGGGCGGCGTTCGACACCACCGTGATCGAAGCCGAGACCGAAATTCCGAAGCTGGCGAACCGTTACGCCCATGACCATCTTCACGCTCTGGTATTGGAAGCAGGCTCGAGATGCCAAGGCCAAGGAAGATCCGATCGGGAACCTGGAAGATGTCCTCAATGATTTGCAGGAGAAATTCGGAACGTGGGAGGTGCCGTGGGGCGAGATCAATCGCATCGAGCGAACGCAATCCGGCGGCGAGGAAGCTTTCAGCGACGCAAAGCCAAGTTTTCCTGTGGCGGGTGGCCCGGGTCCCGAGGGCATCGTTTTCAATTTCTACGCGCGTCCCGAGCCTGGCCAAAAGCGGCGCTATGGCATTGCCGGCCATTCCTTCGTGAGCGTGGTCGAGTTCGGGCCGCGGGTGCAGGCGCGGTCGGTCCTGGTATTCGGCGAAAATTCCGATCCGGCGTCCCCGCACTATTTGGACCAGACGCGCCTATATGCAAATCAGCAATTCAAACCGGCATGGTTCACGCGCGAAGAGATACAAGCGCACGCGGAGCGGACGTATCATCCAGGCGAATAAACCCTTGCACTGATGTACGCATCCCGCGTTCACGGTAGGCGCTTAACTTGAGCCATGTAGCTCGGTTCCGAGCGCAGACCGGCAAACCGGAAGTCGGTTTTCAGCCATAGCATCGATGGCGAGTGCGCCGCGAAGCCCCGATCCAGCCATTCGAGAGCCTCGCTGGTCTCGCCCAGCCCCGCATGCACCGCGGCGATATGAAGCGCCGCTGCGGGATGCGCTCCGGTAAGCGTGGCCAGGACGCGCCGTGCCTCCGCGGTCCGTCCGGCTTTAGCGTACGCATAACCCAGGTGGCCCAGAATCCAGGGGTCGCCAGGGCCTTCGGCGTTCACTGTCTCCAGCGTGGTCACGGCTTCGGAATAGCGGCCCTCCGCCGCGTCGGTAGCTGCCAGGTTGGTGCGCGTACCGAGGGCCTTGGGATTCAGATCGAGGCTTTTCTGAAACTCCTGGCGCGCCAGCGTAAACTGGCCGTTCATCAGGTATGTGCTGCCAAGTTCCGTGATCAGGTACCGGGCAACCGGGTCCAGATTCCTGGCGAAGCGGAGCTGCTCGACGGCTTCCTGGTAGCGTCCCGCCGGATTGAGACAGAGCTGCGCGTAGGCATAACGGGCCCGGACATCGGCAGGGTCCAGTTGGAGCGCCCGGCGAAATTCCCGCTCGGCGCCGGGCAGATCCCAATCGATGAGGCGGGCGATGGCCGCAGCCTCGTGCGCTCGCGAGAGGCGTTCGTCCAGCTCAACGGCTTTGCCCGCGGCGGCCTTGGCGATAGCCGCGGTTTCCTCGAGCGGGACAGTCTCGGTATAGTACAGTTTCTCGTAGGCCTCAGCCATGGCCGCCTGCGCTGGTGCGTAGCGAGGATCGGCCGTGACGGCGGTGCGGAATTCAACGATGGCCTTGCGGAGACTTTCCGGAGAAGGCGTAGAC
>WNFI01345608.1_pt1 | contig 10756 bp, 7 predicted proteins | sample 5400471 | NCBI WGS metagenome assembly WNFI01 (sample SAMN13153348, study PRJNA577476) | soil metagenome | isolation source: 100 cm saprolite on Douglas fir-dominated hillslope | place: USA:California | collected 2013-09-17 | reverse complement strand
GCCCGCCGAATATACGCAGGTCGCGCGAAACTATCTGGCCGTGACGGCCGCCTGCATGCTGAGCCGAAAGTCGGTCTTTGCAGAAGTCGGCGGCTTCAACGCCCGGGACCTCAAGATTGGCTGGAACGACGTCGATTATTGTTTGCGATTGCGAGACCGCGGCTATCGCGTGTTAATGAACCCTTACGCGCAGCTTTATCATCTCGAGTCTCAGTCACGGGGCGATGACAAGAACGAAACCGAAATTGCTTATATGAAGGAGCACTGGAACGCTTACATCGCGGACGATCCGTTCTTCAACCCGAATTTCTCGCGCGCCAATTCCGAGTTTCGCTTCAAGACCGATCCGGAAGAGGCCGGGCACTTCTACTATCGTTAAGAATTCATGCGCGTTGAACTGCTCGACTATCTGGTGTGTCCGGGGTGCGGAGGAACGCTTGATCTGCATCCGTTCCTCGATGACGCTGCGGACGCTCGAGAGATCGATCAGGGACTTTTGGTCTGCCGAGGATGCGCTGCTCCCTATCCGCTCGCCGAAGGCATCCCGCGGGTATTGCCAAACGCATTTCGCCGTTTGCAAAAATACCGTCGCGATTTTTCGAGTCAACTTTCGCAAATCGATTTCCGTGAATTGCCGCTGGAGGACACTCGAAATTTCGAGGCCTTGCATCGACTGACCGCACGGGCGTTTGGATACGAATGGAACACTTACCGGGTCACGCCGCGCGAAGAAGACCTGATCACATTCTTCTGGCTTACCGGCGCCGACCCGGAACTCCATCACCAGCTCCCAGTGGATGACGTTTTCAGTTTCTATCCGACTGAGGCCGATCTCGAAAAGATTGACGGATCGAATCTCGCCGGGAAAACGGTGCTCGACGTGGGCTGCGGCATGGGCAAGTATCTGGCGATCGTCAGCGACTACGCCGGGACGGTAATCGGGCTCGATCTTAGTGACGCGCTGGTTCGCGCCCGATCGGTCGTCAAGGATCGCCGCAACGTTCACCTGGTTCAGGGCAACATTCTGGCGCCGCCGCTGCGGCCCGGGTTCGCCGATTTCGCGTACAGTCTCGGCGTGCTGCATCACACTCCCGACACTCATGCAGCGTTTCTCAGCGCCGCTGCGCTGGTCAAACCCGGCGGGCAGTTAGCGGTCTGGTTGTATCCAAAAGAAAAGGAGCCCAGCGCCTACGCTGATCGGATCCACTGGATCCAGGACGACGTGATCCGTCCCGTCACTTGCCGCATGCCGCCACGAATGTTGCGGATCGTGTCCGGCATACTCGGCCGCCTGACCTTTGTGAGGGATCGCGCGGCAGCGCGCTACCAGGCGACGGGATCAAGGATCGCACATCGAGTCTCTGCCTATGCCGGGCTGGTTGCGGTCGGCCGGCACCGGGACCAGGAGATAGCAGCCTTTCTCAACTTTGACTGGTATTCGCCGCAATATCGCAGTTACCACACAGAGGCGGAACTGGAGCGGTGGTATAACGAGGCCGGCTTTGATAGGATCCGCATCCTCCCGCAGCGGGTGAGCGCCATTGGGAATCGGATTCCTTAGCTTATGGATTGCAACGTCAATCACTCGATCTTCTTACGCTCAAACGGTTCGCTGGCCTGCTGGTGCGACTATGGCAGTCTGAAGACGCTGCAAGAGTTTGATCCTTCCATCGACTACGCCGAAGACGTATATCTCGGCAAGGTCTACGGCTATATTCGCGAACAACTGGCCAAAGGCACGATGCCTTTTCCTGACTACTGCTCAAAGTGCATGGTGCTGCAAATGAACTCGCCATTTGTGTCGACCTATCCGCGCGACCGCTACATTGACACTTTTCAAGTCGAGCCCGCGCTGGCGTGCCAGCTGGATTGCCCTGGCTGCATTCCCATGAAAGAGCGCAAGACCAGAATTGCGCGCACGTCGGTTGGGCATCTGATCCTGGCGCCGATGGTTTTCGAGAAGATTCTCGGGGACTTTAGCCGCGCGGGAATGCGCATCCGGGTCATAGACTTTCAGGGCCATGGCGAGCCTACCCTGAACCGCGAGGTGTGGAGCATGATCCGCCTGGCGAAGTCGCTGTTTCCGAAGAGCTATGCGACGATGTGCACCCACGCCAACCTGGACTTTACCGAAGATATGATCGACGCGGGATTGGACCAGATCATTTATGCGATCGATGGCATGGATCAGGAATCGTACGCGCCTTACCGCGTACACGGACAATTCGAGCAGGCGCACCGCTTCATGAAATTATTTTCGATCGCCGCCCGCACTCGCGGCGCCAAAATAGATACCGTTTGGAAGTATGTGCTGTTTCGCCACAACGACAGTCCTGAGCAATTGCTCAAAGCCCAGGAATTGGCGATCGAGGCGCAGATTTCGGAACTCCGCTTTATCATTACTCAACTGGGGCCGCAGTCCACCCGCATCGTTGACGAAAGCGACATTCCGCGAGCGAGCAAAGAGCTCAATGTCAAAGTCCTTAATTACAAGGTTGATGTAAAGCAGCTCGATGAGGGAATTAACCAGGCGCGAAGCAGCATCAAGGCAAACAAACTGCCGCAGGCGGCCCAGTCCGCGTCGTTCGTCGCGGCGATGATGAAACGTCTATTTGCCGAGCCGCAAACTGTTCCGCCAAAGTTCGCCGGCTACTTGAACGACCTGCACGAGCTTGCGAACCTGCTGCCCGACTCGGCGCGAAACACGATCGTCGGTGACATTCAGCACCTCTCGAGCCGCTGACAATGCGCGTCAATTTCCCGCGACGCTCACTTACTTGAATCGAACTAATGTTTTTAGAGGAACAACTATCCCGTGTTGGCTGGCTTCGTGCCTTCAAAAAAAACTCCCGCGGCCAATCTTTCCCGACCCTTGGCATCGAGCGCCTTATCCAGCTCTTCGCCGATCGAGTCGCGCATCGCGCTGATCCGCGCGCGCCACTCGTCGGATTGCAAATGCTCAAGCATGATTTCCATCTGCGCGCGCAGGCCGTAAGAGGGTGTTTGATACGGCTTGATCCCGCACCGCACCGTCTGGAAACGTTTGAAGATCTCCCTGACCCCGTCAAGTGTCATATTAAAGAAATGATACGGATCCCCGTGCAAAGGGTACATGAATGCGGTGTCCACGGTCACAAATCCGCCCGGCTTCAGCACTCGATAAATCTCTTCGGCCATGTCCCAGGGCCGGGCCAGATGCTCGAACGCGGCTTTGCTAATCACAGCGTCAAAAATTCCGTCTCGATACGGCAGCTTGTCACAGACCGAGACCACGTCGGTATGCGCGTATTGAACAAATTCGTGAAAGACGACGTTCGGAAAGTGCTCAGATTCCCGCGGGTTCCCCGCGCCCAGGTCGAGGATCAAACCATTGGCCAGGTCTTTGATGAGCGCCGTGTGCTCTGCCGAGTTTGGGTTGGTGGGATTGGTTACGAGCAGATGGGAAAGGATCACTTCTCCGGCGCGCGTGAAAACCGGCGTGCCTCTTCTCTTAGCAAAGTCTCTTTCGCATCGGCCGCATTGAAAGGCAGACTCGGTCTCTCGCAGCGTCCCCAAACATATTGGACAAGCGAGGATATCCGCATACCGCCAATTCGTTGGCCGGCGAGAGACAACCCGGTCAAGTCCTTTGACCCTGGCTTGGAAGCGATCGACTGATACTTCTCCAACGGCGAACACGGCTTTTACTTCAACGCTTACTTTGCGATCGGCCAGGTCATCCATAAACACCTCCGTGGCAAATCCGCTCCATAGAGCGCCGACCCTGTCGGGAAAAGCGTCGGCAACGTCCGGTCTCTTTAAACCGGTAGCTGCTTTAGCCCTCAACTGGCCGTCAACTTCCACCAGGATTCCCACTAAAGGGTTCTCGGGAGCAGGGATTAACCAACCAGCCACGATGAAAGGCGAGCTAACGCGCGCCAGCAAATCGGCTTTCGTATCAATTGCAAAAAGCACCTTCTGATCGTCGGGCATACTCTTAGCTTTCCTCTTCCAGCGTGCCAACCGCCGCTCTCTACCCCGCCGATGGGCAAGGTTCGCCAACTTAATGGCCAGCAATCGCAGCCGATCTTTCATATCGGGACGCAGCCTCTCGCTTCCGCCTCTTGAACGATTCATACCACTCTACAAGCAGAACCAGGGCAAACAACAGCCGCTCGCGCCGCACCCCGACGGCTAAATCCGTTTCCGTCAGGCCGGCCACGCCGGCCATCTCCAGTCCCGGAACCGCTCGCTCGGAAAAATAATCAGTTACCGAACCCTGAGTTGCAAACCACTGTGCCAGCCACTTAGCCATCGGCAACACAAATCCCTGTTTTGGCCGCGCGAGGATTTCCTTCGGCAGCCAGCGCGCGGCGACTCGTCGCAGCGCCACCTTGCTGGTTGGGCCGTCGATCTTCTGTGACTGCGGCAGCCGCAAACCCAGCTCGACGATCTTCGGATCAAGATAAGGCGCGCGGCCTTCAAGACTGTGCGCCATCGACATGCGATCGAACTTCACCAGTAAATCGTCCGGCAGCCAGGTGGCGATGTCCGTCGCGGCCGCGCGCTGTAAGCTGTCTCGCGATTGATTCAGCCAGACAAAAAGATTCCGCTCCCAAGCGTCAATGTCCGAGCCGTTTCTTCCCGTCAGACGTGCGCGCGTGGCTGTGTCGGTCAACAGCGGAAAACCCGAAGGCGTTGTTGGCTCGGCGTTGTTAATCAGCCGCCCTTGTCTTTCGGTTGGAGTCCCAAACTGGGACCTTAATCGGGCAACCAAACCCGAGCGCGACAAGTGATTGTCGTAATAACTGTAGCCACCGAAGACTTCGTCCGCGCCCTCACCGGATAGCGCGACCTTGACGTGACGGCGTGCTTCGCGGCACAGCCAGAAGAGCGGCAGCATCGCCTGATCGCCCGCGGGTTCGTCCAGCACGGACGCGACTTGTGGCAACAACGAGCGAAACGATTCTTCGTCAAAAATGAAGTGGTGATGATCGCTTCCAATTTTGTCCGCAACCATTTGCGCATAGCGGCTTTCATCGTGATCTGGCGCAGCAAAGCCCATCGAAAACGTAGCGATGCCCGGATGTTTTCTGGCCGCGACGGCCGCGAGTACTGAACTGTCCAGTCCGCCGGAAAGAAAAATTCCAACCGGCACGTCGGCGATCAGCCGCGACTCAACGGCACTTTCAATGCGCGCCGCCAGATCGTCATCGCTGAATTCGGGATTCTCTGCGAGGCCGGGCTGGTAGTAACGATGGCGACGTGGCTGAGGATCGTCGATCGAAACAACCAGCCGCTCGCCCGGCAGCACGCGCTTGATGGCTTTGAAGATCGTCGCGTCGCCGGGCACGTAGTGCAACGCCAAATAACGATCAAGGGAAACAGGATCGATCTCTTCGCTGACCCAGTCGAGGGCCGCCAGGGCCAGCAAGCTTGAAGAATAAGCGAAGCGCCCGTTTGCGTGAGCGTAAAAGAGCGGCTTCTCGCCAAAGCGATCGCGCGCCAAATGAAGTGCCTTCTGCCCCCGATCGAGAATAGCGATTGCGCACATCCCGTCGATGCGCCGCAATAGTTCTTCTATTCCCCATTCCGCAAATCCGTGCGCCAGCACTTCGGTGTCGGCCTGGCTGATGAACTGATGACCGCGCTGCTCGAGCTCAGCCATCAGCTCGCGGTAGTTGTAAATCTCTCCGTTTTGAAACGCGACAATTTCATCGCCGCGACTGAAGAAGGGTTGCGATCCGGTCCGGATATCGATGACCGCTAATCGCCGCATGGCCATTCCGACCGGCCCGTCGAAATAGTCTCCGGCGTCGTCAGGTCCGCGCGCGATCATCAGGTCGCGCATGGATTCCAATAGTCGCGGCGCCACGCGGCCTGCAATCGTGTCGATTAGTCCAACGATTCCACACATACTGATTAGCGGCGAAGCTCTTTAACCTCTGTTTGGCGAGTTCGGCCGCGCGTCGGTTTCGGTTGACTCAGGATGCGGGATTATAGCATCTTGAAAAGCAAGTCACGGAAACCTGAAACTTCAACTTAATCACATGCCAACATTCGATGATCAAGACAGATACTGTAGGAGAGTGCGGGCGCTTATCGACAGTCTTGGCATGGAAGCCGCCATGAGATCGGCTCCCGGGGGGAATTTTGTGGGAACCGGCCTGCTCGAGCGGCAGTTGCTGATTCAACACGGTTTGAAAAGGGACGGATATTTGATTGACGTTGGCTGCGGTTCGGGAAGGTTGGCCTATCCGCTCTCGGAATATTTGTCGGGGAAATACCTGGGCCTCGACATCGTTCCGGAGCTTATCGATTATGCGCGTAGGCTCGTGGAACGTTCGGATTGGCGCTTCGAGGTAACTACCGGAATCACAATCCCTGAGGAAGACAACCGGGCCGATATGGTCTGTTTCTTCTCGGTGGTCACTCATCTCTTGCATGAACACTCATATCTCTATTTACAGGAGGCCGCGCGGGTTCTAAAACCTGGCGGGAAAATAGTCTTCTCTTTCCTGGAGTTCGCGAAATCGATACAGTGGTCAGTATTTGAAACTGCGATCGAAAAATTGGGGGATGACTCCTATCCGATGACGATGTTTATCGAGCGGGAAGCAATCTTCGTCTGGGCTGCTCACTTAAACCTAAGGATCGAAACGATTGAAGATGCGGACAAGCCTCACATTGCTCTTTCACATCCCGTGACCTACGACAACGGAACTGTCCTTTCAGGAACGGTCCCCTTTGGTCAGTCTGTCTGCGTCCTGACAGTTGCCTAGACTGTCCAGGCGCGCGTAAATAGTAAAGCTCATCGATTCATCCCTGGATTCTCGTCTACGGAGGAGAGCAAGTGAGCACCTTTGGCGTATTCGGCAAATCAAGCGTAGTGCCCGCGAACTGAATGCGAATGGAATGCGGGCGACCGTCTTTCAGTGCCGGCGGCGTTTCGTATTCAAAAACGTAGCCGCCAGTTCCGATGCCGGCATCGAGGAGAGCAGGGCTAAAGTTGGTTGCTGGAACAGTGCTCAATAGCGAGTCTCCATCGTAGATCGCAACAGCCACAATGGCGTCCGGATCAGACTTATCGTAGGCCCAGCCCAAAATGTGGTGACAATCTGCGACATCGTGCGCACCAAGGTATACGGGTGGCCCGGATGATGTCTTGCCGTTAGCTTTGATCGCGTCTTGATAAAAAGAAGCATTCAATCTTTTGGCATGTTCCAGCACCGAACTCAGTTCCACGGGGTAGGTAGAGGGACAGTTCCCATTGCCAGTGTGATTGTAAAAGGTCCTGACACAACGAACATCTGCCGTTCTACTTGCCGATGCATATCCATAGATACCAAAGTCCCAGTTATTCGAGAAAGCAGCGAGGCAGAAAAACCATAGCGCCGCCAGGACGGCCGCTCTCAGTCTCGGACTGTGTTTTAGAAAGACACTCCAGTTAATCACGGACAAGATGATGAGCGGCAAGCCGTGTTCAGCGTATTCCTGAGTCCTGGAATAAAACGCTCCCAGGCTCGCGCGCCCGATGGAGATCGCGGACAAATCAGCGAGAATGGCCATGACCATGACGACCGCTGTCCATTCCCCGCTTGACAGGTGGCGCCCTTTTTTCCAGACGACCCCGCAGATTGGCGTCACGACGATTAGAAAGCACAAAGCGCCCCAGGTCAGTGAGACTCGATCAATGCCAAAGCCAAACGATACGAGGTTCAAAAAGAACACCCAGAAACTCCATCCGTAAGGGAAAATCAGCGGCCAGCGGCTTTGAGGCGTGCTAAAACCGATGATCCAAATGATGAGCGGGCCACCGACCAATCCTACGACAAGTAGCAGCTGTAAGAACTCTCGCCGGCGATCTCCCCCCCTGGCTTCAGCTGCACGCAGGCATTTGAACAGGCAAAATGCGATGAGCAGGATAAGGCTGGTAACAAACCCGGAAGCAAAGGAGTAGGTAGAAAAAGCAGCCGCTATGCACCCGACTATTAGCGCAGACCATCTCTGAAGTTCGCCAAAGAGAAGCCAGGCGGCAATCAGGAGAGACAATAACCAGAAGTGGACGGCCACCGGATACGCCATGAAATGCTCGAGCCAGATAATCGGCGAAAGAAAAAAGACGATGAAACTCAGTGCCACCCAGGTTTGCAGCTGCGGCGCAACCCTTCGAGCGAACCAAACGAGCAAGATTAGAAATAGACCGTACAGGAGAAAGTCGAGGAGTAGATGGGTCCTGACGTTCCAGCCGTTTAGATGAAACTGAAGCCAGACGAATAGTTTTGTAGTCGTCGTCCGGTGTTCACTGGTCTGAGCATAAAGCCACGCGAGATCAACTGAGGCCGGGTGGTTGTCGCCGGCAAACATACCCCAATCGTCCATATTGGGAAGATTCACGGCATACTTGCGGATGACGGAAAAGTGAAAGAGGAACAAGCCGAGACAGAAAAGCAAAGGCAGTTTCGTTAGCGCGCCTTTGAGCGTTGGCAAAAATCGGACGGAGGTCGCGAGCGTCTGAGGATCTCCTGGCTGCGGGTTGGCCATGGTGTGAATGAAAATCGTCAGCCCTGGGTTGATCGCCAGGCTTTCGCGATCGCCGGAGCCATCACAATGCCTCTTTGACAGTATGACAACGAATTCTATCTGCTCGCGAGTTAGTTCCGGATACATCGGCAGCGAGATTATCTCAGCAGCAACTTGCTCGGTGACCGGCAAAGATATTTCGCCGTAGCCTTGTTTCAAGTAAGCCGCTTGCCGATGGACGGGCAGAAGATAGTGTATCCCCGCGTCAATGCCTTTTCTCGCTGATATCCTCTGAAACCCACTCCAGTCTGGCCGGATAATACCCGGCCATCGCCGCGCCACCTACCTGAATCCAGCACCTCGAAGATCAGAACGTCGGGATGGTGATCGAGAGTAGTCACGCCGTCTTGCCCGGATTGAACAAAGACTGTTCACTCGCAAGTTCCCCCAGCTTGGTATCGGGCTGATGTCGTTCCCGATAGTGTCTCAGCAGAGGCTCAGGATATCTCATCGCCACCGGACCGATGTACCTGATCCGGCGATACCGATTCCAGTCGCCCGGCTCCATGAGCCGGTATGCCTCGATCTCCCACTTCACCTTCTTGAACCAACCGCGATAGAGGACTGCACCGTTGGTTATCTCGCCGTGAGCAATTTCCACCGCCTGGTTGATAATCCATTTGCCGTCGTTCTGCTCGCACCAGAATGGATGCCAGACAAAGTCGCATTGATTGTCGGTCGCAAATTTCACCAGCCTCTCGATCCGGTCCGGCACGTATTCATCGTCATCATCCAGGTGGGTAATAAAATCACCTTGCGCCAATGAGAGCGCTTCATTTGCCGGCGCCGTGCCCGCGACCATCCAGCGCCGAATCGGATCGGAAGGGTACCGGCCACGCTCAGGCAAATTAACGAACTTCAAGCGCGGGTCCTTGATTTGTGAAACGAGTTCTTCGGTGTCGTCGGTGCAGGCATCTCCCACGACTATCAACTCAAGATTATCGTAGGTCTGCGCCAGGATTGAGGGTAGGCAGCGCTCAGTCAACAGGCGAGATCGATTGTAAGTGGCGACAATCACAGTTACCAACGGATCAGCCGGGATCGGGTTTTGAGATTTCCAGGCAAAGAAATCGTCGACCGTTTCCTGCGGGACCCCCAGACTTGATTTCAGTGTGTCCTGATCTGTCCGCAGGATCCTCAATTGGGTTCCTGTCTGAGACGCGATCTGGTACACCGTCTCACCAAGTCTCGCGGAATCGCCGCGCACTTGATCAATCTGCGATTGCAATTCCGCGTCGGCTGCGCCCACGGTCGCGTTGGTGGCATCAAGTTCACCGCGCACGAGGTTCAGTTGAGTTTCCAACGCCTCAAGTCTGTCACCCGCCCAGGCGAGCTTATACAGATTGACCAGACGGCTAAACTTGGTAGCGATTGACATACTCAGGATCTAAACGAAGTCGGCGAAGGCTTTTTCAAAATGGCGGAAAACGTAAGCCGCGATAAGAAGTAAGCCGATGGCGAAACCGGCGGACACCGCGAGCGCAAACCGATTGACACTGCCACCGAGCAGCGCGACGCGGAACCCCTCGATGATGCCGACCAAAGGATTCAGCGCATATACCCGCTGCCATTTTCCAGGCAGGATAATTACGGACGAATAGAGCACTGGTGAGACAAACATGCCCAGCTGCAGCAAGACGGGCAGCGCGACGCCGACGTCACGATACTTTACATTCAGGGCCGCGACCAGCAGACCGACGCCGAATGACAATATGATGGTTAAGGCAATCAGAAATGGGATCGCCGCAAGATTCCAACTCAGCGTCACGTTGAAATGCTGGGCCACATGATAGTAGATGATCAGTCCCGCCAGGATCGCAAAAGAGATCGCGAAGTCAACCAGTCGGGCCGTGATCGAAGCCGCCGGAACCAGCATGCGCGGAAAATACACCTTGGTGATCAAGTTTGAGTTACCGACCAGACTGTACGCCGCGCTAAGGACCCCGGTGGAAAAGAGATTCCAGGGCAGCAGAGCGGTATAGATCAAAAGAGCGTAGGGTAATCCGCCGGTCGGAACGCGCGCCAGCATTCCCAGGAACACCGAGAAGATCAGCGTCATCAGCAGCGGTTGCATAACCACCCAGGTAACGCCCAGGAGCGTCTGCTTGTAACGAACCTTAATGTCCCGCAAGGTCAGAAAATATAGCAGCTCGCGATAGGTCCACAGGTCGCCGAAGTTAAGCTGCAGCCAGCT
>WNFI01078043.1_pt1 | contig 10756 bp, 10 predicted proteins | sample 5400471 | NCBI WGS metagenome assembly WNFI01 (sample SAMN13153348, study PRJNA577476) | soil metagenome | isolation source: 100 cm saprolite on Douglas fir-dominated hillslope | place: USA:California | collected 2013-09-17 | reverse complement strand
TCGCGCAGCGGATGGTGCAGCCAATGGCGCAGCAGCCGGCTGCCCATGCCGGTAGCGCACTCATCGAGCAGCGAGAACAGCGTCGGCGCCGGCTCGCCGCGCAGGGTTTCGGTGAGCTCGAGATTGCGGCGGGTCGCGGCGTCGAGGCGCACATATTCCCCCGCGCGCTCGGCCGTGACCGCGGTGACATGCGCGAGCGCCTGGCCTTGCGTCTTGCCGGCGTATTCGAGCAGCGCGCCGCAGGCGCCGATGGCGAGCGTCAGGTCTTCGCAGCCGTAGCCGGCGAGACTCGCACTGCCCAGCTGTTTCAGGAGGCGGCGCTGGCCGCTCTCGATGTCGAAGTGCCACGCCGGCAGCCGGGTGGTGAAGTAGCCCTCCAGATGCACGCCGTCGGCCACCAGCACCTCGGCCGGCGCGATCCGGCGCAGCTCGTTTTCCAGGTTCTGCGGAGCAATCTCCGCGACGCGCAGCGTGCCGCCCGCGAGAGACAGCCAGGCGAGTCCCACCGTGCTTTTATCCCGGGTGAGGGAAAGCAGGATGTTGTCGGCCTTGTCCTCGAGGAGCGACGAGTCGGTGAGCGTCCCGGGCGTGACGATGCGCGTGACCTGGCGCTCGACCGGGCCCTTGGCGAGTGCCGGGTCGCCGATCTGCTCCACGATGGCCACCGACTCGCCGAGCTTCACCAGCTTCGCTAGGTACTGCTCGACCGAATGCACCGGCACGCCGGCCATCTTCACCGGCGAGCCGGCGGACTGGCCGCGCGAGGTGAGCGTGATGTCGAGGAGGCGGGCGCCTTTCTCGGCGTCGTCGTAGAAGAGCTCGTAGAAGTCGCCCATCCGGTAGAACACCAGGATGTCGGGATGCTCGCCCTTGATGCGGAGATACTGTTGCATCATGGGGGTGTGATCGACCGGCTTGTTCACGCCGCCGATTTTAATGGTGAGGCGAACGCGATGTTGACCGTACACCACCTTGGCAGGTCGCAGTCGGAGCGAATTGTCTGGCTCTGCGAGGAGCTGGGGCTCGACTACGAGCTGAAGCGCTACGAGCGCGATCCGGCCAGTCGCCTCGCGCCGCCGGAGTACAAGGGCTTGCATCCCATAGGCACGGCGCCGGTGATCACCGATGGGGACCTGGTGCTAGGCGAGTCGGGCGCCATCATCGAGTACATCATCGCCAAGTATGGCGCAGGGCGGCTCGCCCGGCAGGCGGGGCACCCGGAGTTCGTGAACTACCTCTACTGGTTCCACTACGCCAACGCGAGCTTCCAGGCGCTGCTGCATCGGACGCTGGTGGCACGCCGGCTCGAGCCGCCGCCCGATCATCGGGTGCTGCTCGATCTGCAGGCTCGGCTCGGCCGCACGTTCGACTTCTTGAACCGGCGCCTCGGCGAGGCGGACTACCTCGCGGGAAGCGAGCTCACCGCGGCGGATATCATGATCGTGTTCAGCCTCACCACGATGCGAACATTCACGTCGTGCGACCTCAAGGCGTATCCTCACATCCTCGCTTACCTGCGCCGCATCGGGGCACGCGAGGCGTATCAGCGGGCGATGCGAAGAGGTGATCCGGGGATGACGCCGGTGCTGGACTGACGGTATCAGGCCATCGACCTCAGGAACGCCTTAAGGCCGTCCGGCACGTCAAGCTCGAAGCCGAGGATCGCGGCGGACAGCGCCTTGCCGTAGTTGTCGAGGCACAGGCTGCGCGACACGCCGCCGCCGAGCGCGCCATGCGCGACAAAGTTGAGCGCCGCGAGCTGGTCGATCGCGTAGCGCTCCACGCTCCCGGTGATTACGCCCTTATAGAAAGCTTTCAGGCGCTGCGCCGTGAGCTGTTCCTTCAGGCAAGGATAGAGCTCGGGCGCGTACGCAATCACGGCGATGTTCGCGGTGTTTCCCTTGTCGCCCGAGCGCGCGTGCGCCACGTGCTGCAGCTTCACTCGCATGGCTCAACTCTCCAGAAAGCTGATGCGAGGCTCGATCCGCTCGCGCGGCACGAGGGAAGACCAGACGCCGATCACTTCGCGCGTGCGCTCCTGATGCGGCACGCGCTTTCCGGTATGCGCGATGCCGGAGACCGCCATGCCGTCCACTTCGCGTCCCACCTTGATCGCTTCTTCCCGGGTCCGCGTGCGCGCCGCCACCCGTACCGCGATCTCGTAAGGCTCGGGCGCATCCTCCGGCGTCGCGGCGCCATGGATGGCGTTCAGGCCGAGGAAATCGATGCGCAGCTCGTCGGCCTGCAGGCCGACGATCTTGAAGCGCTCCTCCAGGATGCGCTTGGCGAGCTTCGCGCGCCGCAGGGCGCCGGGCCCGGCGTAGAAGAACATGTCCTCGCCGATGAAGCCCTCGGCGCAGCTGATCGAGACCTTCAGCGTCGGCGTGCGGGGCTTGCCGGAAATGCCGGTGACGCGAACGCGGTCGGGACCGACTTGCTCCAAGCGCACGGTGGTGAAGTCGACGACGACGTCGGGCGTGATGTAGTTCGCCGGGTCGTGCACCTCGTAGAGGAGCTGTTCCTTGACCGTCATGAGATTCACGGCGCCACCGGTACCTTCGACCTTCGTGAGCGTGGTGCTGCCGTCGGCCTCGACTTCGGCGATCGGAAAGCCGAAGTTCCAGGGCTCGGGCACGTCCTTGAAGCCCGGATCGCTGAAGTAGCCGCCGGTGACCTGGGCCCCGCACTCCATCAGGTGACCGATGCCGTTGCCCTGCCCGAGCCGGCGATGGTCGAGCGCATCCCAGCCGAACTCGTACATCATCGGCGCGACGAAGAGGGAAGGATCGGCGACGCGACCGGTCACGACGATATGCGCGCCGGCCTTCAGCGCCTCGACGATTGGCTCGGCGCCGAGGTACACCTCGGCCGAAATCAGGCTCGGCGCGAGCGCCGCGGTCGGCGCGCCGGTTTCCATGATGGTCTCGGTCAGCTCGAGGACGCGATCGGTGATGAGCCCGCCGTTCACCGATGCCACTTTCACGCCGCGATGGCCCAGCGTGCGCAGCCAGTGGCCGATGCGCTCGGCAGCGCGGTCCGGGCTGATCCATCCCTGGTTGCTGACGATGCGGGTGCCGTGCCGCATGCAGGCGGGCAGCACCGCCTTCATGCGCTCGTCAAGATAGGTGTCGTAGCCGGGGAATGTCGGGTCGCGCCGCGCGCGCACCTGGGCCGCGGAGATGGTGGCTTCCGCCATGGTCTCGAAGCACAGATAGTCGAGGCGGCCTTTCTCCGCGTTCAGCGCCGCCGGCTCGATCCGGTCACCCCACCACGCCGACCCTGCGCCGATGCGAATCACCTGTTTCATGCATTGCCTCGCTGCACCCGATTATGACCGGGTTGCGTTGCCCGGGCGCCGAGCCCGGTGCAGACTCCGTGCCGCGCATGGGGCCCCTTACCCTGACCGGTCTGCTCGAGCGTCAGTGCCTCGAGCGGCCCTCCGAGCTCGCTTTCATTGAGGGCGAGCGCACATATACCTATGCCGAGCTGCACGTGCTTGCCGGCCGCGCGAAGGCGTGGCTAGCGGCGCAGGGCATCGGACGGGGAGACCGCGTCGCGGTGTGGCTCGTGAATCGCGGCGAATGGCTGGCGCTGCTCTTCGGTCTTGCCGCGCTCGGCGCGACGCTCGTCGCAACGAACACCCGCTATCGGGCTGCCGAGCTCGAATACCTCCTCTCGCGCTCGAAGGCCCGCCTGCTCGTGATGCAGCGTGATTTCCGCAACATCGACTTCAACGCCGTGCTGAAGGGTGTTGCCCCGCGGTATCTGCCGCCGGTTGCGGACATCGCTGCGGGATTCGGTTCCGTCGAATCGACCGAACCGCCGGACGGCGGCGATCCCGAGGCCATCGCGGCGCTCTTCACGACATCGGGCACGACGAAGGATCCCAAACTCGTGGTGCATTCCCAGCGCACGCTCGCGCTGCATGCCTGGCGGGTGGCGAGCGCATTCAGGCTGGGCGAGCCGGGCGCACGGCTGCTTGCCGCGATGCCGTATTGCGGCGTCTACGGCCTTTGCGCCGCGCTGGGCGCGCTGGCCGGCGGCGCGCCGATTATCAATATGGAAGCGCCCGAGGGCCACACTGCCGCGCAGCTCGTGCGCCTGCATGCCGTCACGCATATTTTCGCGAGCGACGAGCTGTACCGGCGCATGGGGCAGGCGGTTCCCGGCGAGAATCCGTTTCCCTCGGCGCGCATCTTTGGCTACGCCGCGTTTCAGCCCGGAGGATTGGCGCTCGCTCGTGAGGCATGGAGCCGGCGCATGCCTCTCTTCGGGCTCTACGGCTCGAGCGAGGTGCAGGCGCTTTTCTCCCTGCAGCCGCCCGAGTTGCCGCTCGATGAGCGCATCGAGCCGGGCGGCCTTGCGGCATCGCCGGACGCCGAAGTGCGCGTGCGCGAGATGGACTCGGGCCGCATCGCCGCCCCCGGCACGAGCGGCGAGCTCGAGATCCGCGCGCCGACCAATTTCACCGGCTACCTCGATGACGCAGACGCCACCGGGGCCGCAATGACGCATGACGGCTTTTTCCGCACCGGCGACATCGGACGCATGCGGGCCGACGGCAGCTTCGTCTACGAGACACGCAACGGCGACGCCATCCGGCTCGGCGGCTTCCTCGTCAATCCGGCGGAGATCGAGGACTTGCTGAAGCGCCTTCCCACGGTTGCCGACGTGCAGGTCACCGCGCTCGAGATTGCGGGCCAGCTGCGCTGCGTGGCGTTCGTGGTGCCCGCGTCGGGCGCCTCGCCGGCGGAGGGCGAGGTGATCGATGCCGCCCGGGCGATCATGGCCGGCTTCAAAGTTCCGGCGCGCGTATGGTTCGTGCAAGGCTTTCCCACCACGCAAAGCGCCAACGGGACGAAGATCCAGCGCGCCCGGCTGCGTGAAATGGCGCGCGAGCGGCTGGATTCGGCGTGAACCGGCCTGCGGTCATTGACCGGGCCGCGCGGCGCGACAAGAATGCCACGATCCTGAGGAGGAACGCACCATGAGAAAGCTGTTGCTGGGTGTTGTCGCGCTCGCGTTCGCGGGCGGCGTTGCGGCGCAATCCGCAGCCGGGGATCCCAAGGTCTACAAGATCGGCGCAATCCTCGCCATGAGCGGTCAGGCGAGCTGGTACGGCACGGTGATGAGCCAGGGGATCAAGCAGGCGGTGGACGAAATCAACGCGAAGGGCGGCGTCAACGGCATTCCGCTCGAGGCGGTGATCGACGATCACAAGTCGGGCAACGCGCAAGAAGGCGTGTCGGCGATGAACCGGCTGCTTTCGATCCACGGCGCCAAGATCGTTCTCACGTCCTTCAGCGCGCCGACGCAGGCCATCGCACCGCTCGCCGACCAGAACCAGGTGCTGCTCCTGAATGGCGGCGGGGTCTCCAACAATCTGGTGGGAGCGTCCAAGTACATCTTCCACAACCGCTCCCTCGCCGGAGACCTCGGACGCGCGGCCGCGCTGCATGCCCAATCGATCGGGGCGAAGCGCATGGCGGTGCTGCATTGGAAGAACGATGCGGGCGACAATATCGTGCGCGCCGTGCAGCCGATGTGGGAGAAGGCGGGCGGCTCGATCGTCGCGATCGAAGCCGTGTCGCAGGGCGCAACGAACATGGACACGCAGATCGCGAAGGTCCGCGCGGCGAACCCGGACATCGTCGCGCTCTGGATGTTCACGCCGGAAGTCGGCATCGCGGTGAAGCGCTTGCGCGAGCTCGGCATGAAGCAGCCCCTCATCGGCGTGGAGTACACCGCTGCCGCGAACTACTACGAAGCGGTCTATATCGTGGCGGAGCTGCTCAGGCGCGCGCGCGGGCAGGGCGGCGACTACCTGAATGGCGAGGCGCTGAAGAAAGCCCTCTATTCCAACCCGAAGTTCGACTCGGTGTACGGCGGGCAGATGGTGTTCCAGCCGAACGGCGTCGCCTTCAAGCGCGTCGGCCTCTTCAAGGTCGAAGGCGGGCAGAACAAGTTCCAGAAATACATCGAGCTCAGGTAAGCCGGCGGAGGAGGTGGATCTCGTCCTCCAGCTCCTCGTCAACGGCTTGGTCAACGGCAGCCACTACGCGCTGCTGGGCCTGTCGTTCGGGCTGATCTTCGGCACTACCCGCATCACGCATTTCGCGTATGGCCCGGTGTACGCGCTCTCGGCGTACGCGTGCTGGTGGGCCATCGCGAAGCTCGGCTTGCCGCTGATCGCCGGCTTCGCGGCCGGCATCGCGGCGGGCGCCGCGGCAGGCGTGCTCTCGTACGCGTTGCTCTACCGCCCGTTCGAGCGGGCGGGCAGCTCGCCACTGGTCGTCCTGATCGCATCGCTCGGGTTGTTCATCGTCCTCGAGAACGCGATCGGCATCGTCTTCGGCACCGACACCAAGGTCGTGCCTTCGCCGCCGGCGTCGCTGTTCCTGGTCGGGCCGGCCGCCTTCACCAGCGTGCAGCTTGCGCAGCTCGGCGCGCTGGTCGTGATTGCGCTCGCCCTGTGGCTGTTTCTTTCCCGCACCCGCTTTGGCCGCGCCGTGCGCGCGCAGACCGACAATCCGGAGATGGCCACGATCATCGGCATCGACACGGTGCGGCTCTCGGTGCTCGTATTCGCGCTCGGTTCGGCCATTGCCGCGGTCCCGGCCTGCCTGATCCTCGTGAAGGACGGCGCCACCGCCTACATGGGCTTCCTCGCGGTCTTCATGGGCTTCGTCGCCGTCGTGGTCGGCGGCATCGGCTCGCTGCGCGGCGCGGTGGCCGGCGGCTATGCGCTCGGCCTCGTGGAGAGCCTGGGCCTCTGGAAGATTCCAAGCGAATGGCAAAGCACGATCGCGTTCGTGGTGCTCTTCATGGTGCTGCTTTTCCGCCCGCAAGGCCTCTTCGCGGGGCGGCAATAGGCCATGGATTACCTCTTTCATATCCTGGTCATGGTGGCGCTCTTCGCGATTCTCGCCACCTCGTTCAACCTGCTCATCGGCTACTCGGGGCTTTTCGCCCTGTCCCACGCGGCGTTCTTCGGCATCGGCGCTTACGCGACGGCCATCGTTGCCACCAAGCTCGGCTTGCCTTTTCCGGTTCCGCTGCTGATGGGGCTTGCCGTCACCGCTGTCGCGGGCGTCGTCATCGCCCTGCCGGCACTGCGCATCAGCGGCGACTACCTGGTGATTGTTTCGCTCGCCCTGCAGGTCATCGTCATCGCGGTGATGCTGAACTGGACCGGGCTCACCGGGGGGACCGACGGCATCCGCGGCATTCCCCGCATCAAGATCTTCGGTGCGAGCCTGGATACGGCCGCGAAGTTCCTGCCTCTCGCGCTCATCGTGGCCGCGCTTTGCTATTGGGTGAGCTGGCGCCTGGGGGCCTCGCCTTTTGGGCGGGCACTGAAGGCGATGCGCGAGAACGAAGCGGCCGCGCAGGCGGTCGGCAAGAACGTCGTCGCGATGAAGCTCGCCGTGTTTGCGATCGCCGCGGCGCTGGCGTCGGTGGCCGGCTCGCTTTACGCGCAGTACGTGACGTTCATCTCCGCCGACAGCTTCACGCTGGAGCTCACCATCTATGTGCTCGCGATGGTGATCCTGGGTGGGACCGGCAATCTGGCGGGGTCGCTGGTCGGAGCGGCGCTGCTCGTCGTGCTGCCCGAGCTGCTCAAGTTCGTCGATCTGCCGCCCGATATCGCGGACAAGCTGCGCCAGCTGTTCTACGGCGCGCTCCTGATCGTCATGCTGCGGCTGCGGCCGCAGGGCCTGCTGCCCGAATCGGCTTCGGCGCACCATTACCTCGCACCTCCGGAGCGCCCGCGGGTCGACCGTCCCGTCGCGGCAGCGGCGCTGGAAGGGCGGGGCCTGGAGAAGCGCTTCGGCGGGATCGTCGCCGTGTCGAAGCTCGATCTCGCGCTGGCGCCGGGGCACATCACGGGGCTGATCGGCCCCAATGGTGCGGGCAAGACGACCGCGTTCAACCTTCTCACCGGATTCATCGAGCCGGACGCGGGCGAGGTGGCCTACCGCGGAAGGCTGCTCAAGGGCTTGAAGCCGCACCGCATCGTGAGACTCGGCATCGCGCGCTCCTTCCAGGACCTGAAGCTCTTCACGCGCCTCACGGTGCTCGAGAATGTGCTGGTCGCGCTCCCGCGGCAGCGCGGCGATCACCTCGCGCATGTCTACTTCACCCCGTGGGCGGTGGCCCGCGAGGAGCGTGCCAACCTCGGGCGCGCCATGGCGATTCTCGAGTTCGTCGGCTTGCAGCAGCGGGCCGCCGAGCCGGCGGCAGATCTTTCGTATGCCGAGGAGAAGCTGCTGGCGGTGGCGCGCCTGCTTGCGACGGACGCCGAAGTGCTGCTCTTCGACGAGCCGCTCTCCGGACTGGCGCCGAACACCCTGCGCGAGATGCAGCCGATTTTCCGCCGGCTCGCCGACTCGGGACGGACCCTCGCCATCATCGAGCACAACCTCGACGTCATCCGCGAGCTGTGCGACACGGCCGTCTTCCTCGACGAGGGGCGCAAGCTCGCGGAGAGCACGCCCGAGCGGCTGATGCAGGACCCGGTCCTTGCGGAGCGCTATTTCAAATGAGCGTCGAGCTACGCGCCGAGGGCCTCGCGGCCGGCTACGGCAAGAAGCGCGTCGTCGATGGCGTGGACCTGGTGGTCGAGCCCGGGCGCATTCTGCTCATGCTGGGACACAACGGCGCGGGCAAGACGACGCTGGCGCGCGCGCTGTTCGGGCTGCTTGCGCCGACGGTAGGACGCGTGCGCTACGGCGGCGCGGACATCACGGCAAGAACGCCGGCGAAGAACGTTGCCGCCGGCATCGCGTTCGTTCCCCAAGGCCACGGCATCTTCCGCTCGCTGACGGTAGAGGACAATCTATGCACGCGCCGAAGCTCATGATCCTGGACGAGCCCTCCCTCGGCCTTGCGCCCCAGCTCGTGGAGAAAGTGATGCAGAGCGTGAGCGAGATCAACCGCCAGCTCGGCACCACGATCCTCATCATCGAGCAGAACGTCAAGGCGAGCCTGCCGATCGCGCACCGGGTCGCCGTGCTGAAGACCGGACGCAAGATCTACGACGGCGATCCGGCGCCGCTTCGCGACCATGTGCGCTTGATGGAGCTTTTCTGACGTGAGCGGCAAGCTGCTCGTAGCCGGGGCTTCCGGTCTGGTCGGTTTTGCCGCGCTGCGCCACTTCATGGGATTGCCGGGCTGGGAGGTCGTCGGTTTGTCCCGGCGCGTCCCGACGGGGCTCGAGCAGGCGCGCATCCTCTCTCTCGACCTCCTGGATCGCGGCCGCTGTGCCGCGGTGCTCGGGTCGATGCGCGACGTCACCCACGTGGTCTACGCGGCGCTCTACGAGAAGCCCGGCCTGATCCCGGGCTGGCGCGATCCGGAGCAGATGCGCACGAACCTTGCGATGCTGGAGAACCTTTTCGAGCCGCTGGAGGCCGCGAGCCCGTTGAAACACGTGACGCTGCTGCAGGGAACGAAAGCCTACGGCTCGCACCTCGGGCCGGTGCCGGTTCCGGCGCGCGAGCGCTGGCCGCGCCATCCGCACGACAACTTCTACTGGCTGCAGGAAGACTATCTGCGCGCGAAGCAGCCGGGCAAGCCCTGGCAATGGACCATCCTGCGCCCGCAGGTGATCTACGGCGAATCGTGGGGCAGCCACATGAACCCGATCCCCGCGATCGGCGTCTATGCCGCGCTGCTCAAGGAGGCAGGGCTACCGCTCGCGTATCCGGGCGGGCCGCCGCGCGTTTTCGAGGCGGTCGACGCGGACCACCTCGCGCGCGCCTGCGCCTGGGCGGCGACTTCCCCAAACGCTGGCAACGAGATCTTCAACGTCAATAACGGCGAGCCGTTCGAGTGGCGCACGGTGTGGCCCGCGATCGCGGATGCGCTCGGCATGGCGCCGGGACCCGATGCTCCTCTGTCGCTCGCCGAGGAGATGCCCAAGCGCGAGGCAGACTGGGCAGCGATCGTGCGGAAGTACGGCTTGCGCTCGCCCGCGCGCCTCGCCGATTTCGTCGGCCAGTCTTTCATCTATGCGGATCGAAACTTCGGCCACGGCCTCGCGGCGGCGGCGCCGCCGACCCTGGCGAGCACGGTCAAAATCCGCCACGCCGGCTTCCAGGATTGCGTCGACACCGAGGAAATGTTCCGCCGCCTGTTCCGGCGCTACCAGCAGCTTCGCTGGCTGCCGGCGCGCAACTGAGGCGCTACATTTCCCAGCCTGCACGATGCACAAGTTCACCGCCACTCGCAAGAAGCCGGCAAAGGTGCTCGGGCTTTTCGCCCTTCTAGCGATGACGCTCGCCGCGAGCTCGGCCGTGGCGCAGTTTCCAACGAAGCCGGTCCGTGTGCTGGTGCCGTTCGGCGCCGGCTCCTCCACCGACATCGTGATGCGAATTATCGCGCAGCCGCTCGGCCAGGCGCTCGGGCATCGGTGAGCACCGCGTTTCAGCGCGCCGCGCGTCGCGTTACAACTGAAATCAGACGGTGGCCACCGGAGTGACGGGCGAGCCGGCGGCGCCGGGCAGCCGCAGCGGCGGCGCGGTCAGCAGGAAACTGCTGCGGCGATGCTCGCGCAGCCATGCCGCCAGCTCCGTGAGATACCACAGCTCGCCGAGCATGATGCCGAGCTTGAAGAGGCAATGCTCGTGCAGCGGCAGCGCCGGACCGCGGTGCGGCATGCGCGGATCGACGCCGAGGGTGGAGGAGCGCTCCACCGCGAGGTTGTCCGCAGCGATCGCGGCCACGCCGGTATCGGCGATCCACTCGAGCAGCT
>WNFI01704810.1_pt1 | contig 10757 bp, 16 predicted proteins | sample 5400471 | NCBI WGS metagenome assembly WNFI01 (sample SAMN13153348, study PRJNA577476) | soil metagenome | isolation source: 100 cm saprolite on Douglas fir-dominated hillslope | place: USA:California | collected 2013-09-17 | reverse complement strand
AACCATTTATCTTATGCATGTAGTACCTCGACAATACAGCAGCGGCTTGCGATGTGATAATTAATCAATGAGACCATCTCGGTGACCAACTACGCCTCATCGGGTCGTGATCACGAGACCCGAGACCCGCTTTCGAGTCGCTAGACAGACAACCCGCGAGTTCGTTGAACGCGTCTCCCGGGGCATAACAACAAAAATTCATCACGAATCATCTGCTTTCTTAACCTGCGTGATTTTTGGTCTTCATGTCTACCAGCAACCCAGGCAGCTCCAATACGAGGGAATGGGTACTTGAACCAGAGACCGAGTACAGATTTGAGCTCGATTCCGGAAACACTCTAGCTATCAGGGTAAGCCCACGCTCACAGTCGATTACACGAATGATGATTAAAGATAAAAACCTTCAGGTCTTGAAAGGGCACGGTGAAGTTTTCGGCGCTGAGCTCGCTGATGGTAAATACTATCTCTTCGGCCACGAATGCAAGGCGGCCATCTTCACCTGGCAAGGTTGCACAATCGAGATGAGTTCTTCCTTCGAGTTCTGTCCCTACCACAGATCGTACCAATCTCCGAGCACGTCACAGGAACACCGTCGACAGACTATGTCTCTGATGAGACGCCCATGCACGCCTACGCAAATGTCCATCTTGCCCTCGAAAAGATGCGCGTACGAGCCCTGAGCTCACACCGTGGCTCACCCCTGCCTCCCGGCCCAGAACAGGAAGTAGAACCGGAACCACCACGGGTCCTTGTCCTCGGACCAGAAAACTCAGGCAAGACGACCGTGTGCAAAATTTTTACCAACTACGCTGTTCGCGCCGGTCAGGGTTGGACACCCATCTACGTGAATACCGACCCGAGTGAGGTGTGTGTGTCTATGTGTGCCTTTAAGGCCCTGTGGGTGGGTGCTTACGCTATTGGTAAGTAGGGTGGATGGACAGTTCCAGGCACCATCTCAGCTGTACCCGTAACTGCCCCACTTGGTACCGCTTCGCCTGCGAGCCCATTGGGCTCTGCAGCGACATCAGCACCGACCATGTTATCCTCCAACGCCCTTCTCCCGCTGGTGTACTGGTACGGACACCCTGAGATGAAGCGGAATCCACTCCTGATGGACCGCCTCATCCGCCTCGTGGGCGAGACCGTCACTCAACGGCTTGAGGGGGACTCGGATGGTTAGTTGCACTGCCCCTCTGCAAATGTCTACTGTCTCGAGTTCTTACTTAGGCCGTGCCTCGGGTATCATTATCGATACTCCGTCAAGTTTTGCTACCACTCCCTCAAGTAGCTCAACGCCAGACCATCGCCAGACACTAATCAGAGCTTGTGTGGACGCCTTTCGTAGTAAGCCATCTTCATCCCGAAAATGGTTGAGGATGAGTTGCTCATCGAGAATCACGCAGTCAACGTGATCCTTGTAGTAGGCCACGAGAAACTGAATGTTGAGATGCAGCGCACGTACGGCAATCGAATGACCGTTGTGAAAATCCCAAAATCGGGTGGTGTATGTATATTCTATCTTGGCCTCATCTATAGTTCTGTTCCTTTTTTTTTACACTCACATATTGATGGCAGGTCGTGGAGCTCGACATGCACTATCGACAACGCGTCCACACCCAACAACTACATACGTACTTTTATGGCCAGACGATCACGCCTCCGCCCGGGCTATCGAACACAGCAATCGGCGACGCGGATTTCGACGTACACCTCGCGCCCAGCAGCTCCGTCATCTCCTTCGGCGAGCTCTCCTTCCTGCGCATAGGCGAAAGTAAACCTAATCTCTCTCCTCCATCCTGTTTCTCTTGTGTTCCAGTCATGCTTACATACATTTTTGCTTTTTTCTTTTCTTCTTATTCTAGAATCGATGGCACCGTCATCTGCACTCCCTATTGGCGCGACACGTACTGTAAATGAGATGCAGCCCATTTCTCTCGACCCTGCCTCACCAGGCTCCGGTCTCCTCAATGCGGTTATTGCCCTTCTCGCCCTTCCCACGCATCCCGAAGAGACGGAGCGCTACGACGAGGAGGTGCTTGATCTACCAGTCTCGGGTTTCCTGGCTATGTTCGTTTCCTCCTATCCCTTATTTTCGCCCCGCTGACCGAGGTTTAAAGCACTAATATGGACGTGCCCAATCGAAAGTTAACGATACTGTCGCCAAGCCCTGGAACGTTTGCAGGGAGGACCGCTGTCATGGGTTCGTTCGAATGGTCGGAACCTTAGACACTTGTTACTACTCAAGCGTTCTTTCGAAAACATTGGCAGCCGCAGCACGCTGAGTGCATTTTATGATCGCCGCCGGATGACCTCGAAAATATTCGAACTTGAAGCGTGAAGTAGATAAAATTGGACTGTAGATGTAGACAAAATAAATAGCATCTAGGGCGGGTCGCTACAGCAGAATGCATAATCCAATGCGGGCACAGGGCCCATTATAGCCTCGACAGTTCTCTGCCCCATACCCCACTGTGACGAAAACAACACCATTCAGCTCGAATCTCTACCAAGTATAATAGTAACGCAACGCACCGCACGACCCAATCGAGCATTAACAACGCCCTCGTCCTCATGCTTACCTGTTCGCTCCAATAGATACTGCGCCACGCGTACATGGCCGCCAGCCCTCCGGTGAAATTAAACCGACCGAGGTCAAATACCGCGGCATTGCCAATATATGCAAGCGAACCAAGATGTCGATACTTGAAAGGCCCAGTGACAGCATCGTCTACGTCCGCAGGAAGCTCATTGGCAACCAAGGCATCCCGCTTGGCGGCAAGGAGGTGCAGCTTGTGGCCAAGGTATTTCCCTTGTTGAGAAGCCACCTGTGCAGTCTGGGAGGGGTAAGACGGGCGGTCGAAAATTAATCTGAAGTGGGGTAAGGACTTACTGCAGGAAGAACAGTAATTTTGTTGCCGATCTCTTGCAGGAGCACAGCAAGTTCATTGAGGTTCAACGTGTGGTCGGCATCCGAATCATAAAGGTCAAATAACGCGCGAACCTATAACGGTCCTGTAAGTGGGGAAGTAGAATAACTATCCAGCACAAACTTCTTCGAGGTGAGAAGCAGCCATAGGTATTTTTTTCTTGATCCGCTTAACTGGTCGCGCGGGGTAAGTATATGATAATTTCATCGATGTTGACTTACCCATGATCTCCCACTCGGAGAAATCAATCTTGCCGTCCTTATTCCGGTCTGCCTCTTCAACAAGCTCTAATAAATGCGACACCAGGGAAGTCTCGATCTATCAACTGAGTGAGCTTACTTCCCTGCCAAATAGTAACATAATTACCGTTGCGCAATCCCCGATAGCGTATACATCCCCCAGGGGGGCTCCCTTGACACGAAGATGTGCGTCAACTTCAATAGCCTTTCTATGAACCTGGTTAGGTAGGAGGCTGGATACACGAGCAGTGAATGGGTTCATAGCGATGCCGGTCGACCATAGTACGAAATTTGTTGGAATAGTATGTTTGACAATCGCACCAGTGTCCGGGTCTTTAGTGGAGTAAACGACATGGTCGGGTCCTACTTCCCCTACACTGAAAGACGCTTATTGATATGATAGCGGATCAAATTTGGGCAGAGAGTATCTACCGTGCGTTGGTAATCAGCTTCACACCGTCACGTTGGAATTTAGCCTCCGCAAATTTCGATATTGCTTCAGAGTACTGTGCAAGATGAATATTAGAAAACACGACCATGTCCTAGTTGGTAGCGCACAGTGTTTAAAATGTGTTCCCGGGACTGGATGACATGAATGGAAACCTGTCCCCGACATATTTTCGGAAACTGAGAAATTTGTCACCGCACTGTTCACACATAGGACGAACAGGAAAAAGGGAACCCACGTAGTTAATAATGTCTTCTTGGCACAGATCAAAGATTTCCTAGTAATCGATTGAGCGAACAATGCCCGTGTAGGGACGGGCGGGCGCACAGCGGCAGTTTCAACACCGGTCGGACCCCCTCCGCAAACTACAAAGCTTAGCAACCGCTTGCGCTCTTCTTCAGATGTTGATGGGAGTGAGGCCATCTCGAAGTTATCTGCGATACAAATAGATGAACGAGTGGAACTTGCCGTGCGAAGATGCTCACCTAGGACACGACGACGTATGGCTTGCGCATCGGCGACAGTTTTGAGTTGGTAACAGTGTTCAAGACCGGGAACGCCATGGGTGCTGGATACGGAGCCAGCAGCTATAACAAGTTTATCGTACCTAGATAGAGCGACTTCAGTTTGTAGAACCTCTCAAAACGGGAGTAGCGATCGCACGGTACATAAATATTGCGTATTTCCCCATCAACAGAAACAGTTGAGACTTCAAGCAGACGCTCAGACATGACGAGATCAACTGCTCGTCCATGAATAAGTTGCCCATGTAAGCGAGCAATGATCTTTCGAAGGGATTCAATGAGAGAGCGAACGCTGACTGTACCGACAGCAGCAGCTAATATAGGAATATCAGGAACAGGGTTCACTTTTTTCTTGCAGCAGACTCACAGGGAAGAAGGGGAGTGAACGTCGTAAATGTATCAGGGGAGACTATGGTCACGTGATAGTCACCGGGGTGGAGGGATTTCAGTACGCTAACGGCCTAGCAAGTCCTATGTTAGAAGACTGCGCATATGAAAGGAATCAAACGCACACCCCATCCTCCACCAACTATCACCAGTTTCGGCTTATCCATGACAGGCATCTGGGCACCGTCATCTTCATCTCCAACAAGTACACTTGCGACGGGGAGATTCTTTGGGCCGCCAAGTTTAGGATGCAGTGCTAGTGGCGATACGGGGACACGATCTATGTGTTTGTCTGAGTATGTGAAAACATCATGAATGAAAACCCCCCCGATAACGACCGAAAGGCCGAGAACGGCAGAAAAACAAGTGAAAGCCGTATATTTCGCGGCCTTACGACCGTAACGTGAGAATTGACTTGGACCAGACGAGGTTGGGGATGGGGTCGCAGACAAGAAACGGACGCCACGTGGGGATAAACGAGAGTGTGCATCGATTCGACGAAGAGCGAAGCGAGACCTCTGTATGCAACGAGGGATCATGATGGCCAGCTGTGGGAATAGAAAGTCCCTTTACTACGTAGCACGTACGAAATAACTGTGCAGGACAACCGCGGCAGCTATGTTGAACACACGTCGTGAGATGAAGGCAGTCGGAAGCAGCGACCGCCTCGCCTTGAACCGGGTTCAACTGGCGCCAGTTGGCATGATGTCATTGGTGTGCTCAACAAGAGCCAGATCCATCACTTCCGAGTCTTTTCCTTTCCGCATTGCATGCACGACGCCGCCCAATTCTACAACGGCATATTCACACTGGTACGAGCGCGTCGATGCAGCTGAAGGCAAGCAATCCAACATGATCGGGCTCGGCCGAGCATCGTCGGAGTTGTGTCGGAGTCTGAATACGCAACACCCGTTCCAAATTCTTTCCTAAATCCCACACCTTTTCTCCGTAGTCGTAGTCGTTTGCTGTCGTCGCCGACCAACACAATGCTCACTTCTCGCGGCATCACCCGTCTTTCCCGCAGAGCGGTGAATGGTGCAAAACGAACCAACAGTCTTTTCTCCACCTCTGCTTCGTCCGTCCTAACGAGGGCTGGACTTTCTGCCTGTGCTGGCACTCAATCCAGTCTGCGCCCTAGGCGCTTTGCAGCTCCTACCTCTGGTATGTATCCATCAAATTGTTGAATGTTACATTCTATACAATGCATTTTCTTGTCCTCTTCTATTCTCTTATCAAATGCTTTTCTGACACGTAATTCTCCGCACAGCGCGCTCGTATGCGACAGAGTCAAAGACTGTTGTCGGTCACGTCAAGACGGTTATTGGTGCCGTCGTCGACGTTCAGTTCGAGACAGATGATTTGCCTCCGATCCTGAATGCCCTTGAAGTCCAAGACTTCCGCGGCGGTCGTCTAGTGTTAGAGGTCGCTTCCCATTTGGGCGAGAACTCCGTCCGTACAATCGCCATGGATGGTACAGAAGGTCTTGTTCGGGGTCAGAAGGTCATCGACACAGGGTCTCCCATCCAAATCCCCGTGGGCCGTGACACACTGGGCCGCATCATGAACGTCATTGGTGAACCCATCGACGAGCGTGGTCCCATCAAGGGTGTTGCTCACAAGCCAATTCATGCTGATCCACCCCCTTTTGTCGACCAGTCAACAACTGCTGAAGTTCTTGAAACTGGTATCAAAGTTGTAGACCTCCTCGCTCCTTACGCTCGTGGTGGCAAGATTGGCCTTTTCGGGGGTGCTGGTGTCGGCAAGACAGTGTTGATTCAGGAACTGATCAACAATGTCGCGAAGGCGCACGGTGGTTTCTCGATCTTCTGTGGTATGTTTTTTTAGAGCCGCTGCCATCTCCGAACTTATCACGTGAGCGCGATTTACAGGTGTCGGTGAACGCACTCGTGAGGGTAATGACTTGTACCATGAAATGATCGAGACTGGTGTCATCAACCTTGAGGGTGATTCCAAGGTTGCTCTTGTCTTCGGACAGATGAATGAGCCTCCAGGTGCCCGTGCTCGTGTAGCCCTTACTGGTCTCACTATTGCAGAGTATTTCCGTGATGAGGAAGGCCAAGATGTGTTGCTTTTCATCGACAATATCTTCCGCTTTACCCAGGCCGGCTCCGAGGTATCAGCGCTTCTTGGTCGTATCCCGTCTGCCGTCGGTTACCAGCCCACACTCTCGACGGACATGGGTGGCATGTAAGCTTATGATATTCATACGTGCATCATTCTCACCTCACTTCCAGGCAAGAACGTATTACTACTACCAAGAAGGGTTCCATTACCTCCGTACAGGCTGTGTATGTCCCAGCCGATGACTTAACGGATCCTGCCCCGGCCACTACCTTCGCCCACTTAGACGCTACCACTGTGTTGTCGCGCTCGATTGCCGAGCTCGGTATTTATCCTGCCGTCGATCCTCTTGACTCGAAATCCCGCATGTTGGACCCTCGGATTGTAAGGACCTGACTGTCAAATAGACCTGAAAGTTGCTCATAGCCGGTGAACAGGTTGGCAAGGAGCACTACGACATTGCGACTGCTGTTCAGAAGATTCTCCAGGATTACAAGTCCCTCCAGGATATCATTGCTATCCTGGGTATGGATGAGTTGTCTGAGGAGGACAAACTGACAGTGAGTATATGTCAGAGGTCTCTCTTATGGCATACTTAGTTCATGATTCTCAGGTCGAGCGTGCCCGCAAGATCCAGCGTTTTATGTCACAACCTTTCCAGGTTGCTCAAGTTTTCACTGGCTACGAAGGCAAGCTTGTACCCTTGAAAGACACAGTCCGTTCCTTCAAGGAAATCCTCTCTGGCCAACACGACTCGCTTCCTGAGTCTGCGTTCTACATGTCGGGTACTATCGAAGACGTCAAGGTCAAGGCGGAGAAGCTTGCTAAGGAGCTTGCTAGTTCATAGTTCTCCCAAAAGTTTATTCCTATATGATTATAGTGCCAGCGTGTCGGCCTGTCATGAAAAGCATTTCGCCTCTGAAATTAGACATTGCCGCAGTAATCAAATTTATCTTTCTTTAGCACCACCGCGACATTGATCACCACCACAAAATAGTGGGCAATCCAGCTTAATTCAGTTGGCTAAATGCTGCAATCTGATTGGTTGGTCAAGAGCGACTGAATTCAGGTCTTTCATCGCCATTAATGTACAAGTGTCTCAGCTTTGTAACATCTCGATCTTGTATTGTACAAAACATCTTGATCAAATCTCGCAGCGTACTTGTACAAGTAAGTACTAGTAAGTTAGCTAATCAAATTGCTTCCACCCCTTTACTCTCGCGATTACAACTGTCTTGCTATACCCAAAGGCCAATTGACCCAATTCTACTGTACAGCTGAAATATGTAGTACAACAGCATGAGTAGATAAAAGGCGCAATGTGCGCACTATGGCCAAAATGTCATCTCGCGTCTCGACTTGACGTTTCCCGCTACGTTCGCTTATTGCCGCTAGTTTCCGCGTCCGAGTCGGTCTGACCCTATTACTGGTCACAAAGGCGCACCATCTTGTTAGGCACACCAAATGATTCCGTCCCGTGCTCTAAATCAAGTTACACTGTAATGTACTCGCTTAGGAGGAAAAGCTGGAGGGGTCGAGCATACATATGTCTAACACGGTGACTCGAGGTGCCTGGTGACATGCTTTAAGACCCAAGACCCAAACCAACTCCCCTCTCTGATTACTTCAAGGCTTGCCTGCTAGTAACTCACTTAGGATGGTCCCGCTCCATGACTCCGCTGCGCAAGCGAGGAACAAATTCCGTGTGTACACCATTTCAGCCTATCTCTGGAGCTTGGAACAACCACTGAGTGTCTTCTGCAGAGGCGCCCACAGCACTGGCGCTCGTCATAATTGGTATTTACGTGTGGGTCTCCTAGTGGCGACTATTGTCGCTCTCCAACTCTGGGATATCGCGAACTCATGTCATTTCCCAACTTTGAACTGTCAGCTGGGAGTTTTTCATCAGTTTTCACTACGAGTGGGATGTCATTCGAGGACATCGATCCTATCGATGGACAATATGGGTACATGACGATAACCCTCTACTTTGATTTCCCCTAATTTGTCTCTCTCCCCGGTAGATTTACTTAATTGCACGCTGGGCCTCCCTCGCGACCACAATCCTTACCCTGATCAGCATCAACGTTACAACTCCAATTAGCTGTCAGGTGCGTGCACTGTTCCTCATCCACTTTTCTTGCGCGCACTGACTTGCCACGATCCCAAGGCCTCGAACTCGACTGCCTGGGTGAGCATCCCTCTGGCTCTCGTGATATCCTATGAACTCCTAAGAAAGAGTACTTCCTCCCGATCTCTTGTCCCTAGGTTTTTAACTTCTTGGCCCAAGGCTCGGCTTCGCTATTGATCGTGCTCCGCATGTAAGCTTTCAACGCTTCTGTGCAACAACTATCTTCCCAAAGTATATGCTTATGGGCCACTCTAGCTTCGCCATTTGGAATGGGAATAAAGTAGTTGTGGCTATCGCAGCCACTGCATGGGTGACTAACTTGTCATTCCTGTTACTAGGTGAGTTTCCTCCCTGTATCTTTTTCATGATGAGACAAGACGAACATGGTTAATATCAGGTACCATTCGGGTAAATTATCACTTTCAATCATTTGGCGTTCTTGCTTCATTAATCAGCAGATTCGCGCTGTATCGATGCCCGCATCAGCGTCTTGTATAGCCACCAACATTGAGGCCTCCGCCAAGCCCACTTCCATCAGTTTGGTTGCCACCGACTTTGTTCTACTACTCATCATGCTCGCTGGCCTGCTACGCTATTGCCGTTGTGGTAGTAGTTCTTTTGAGCTTTGGCAATTTCTTTGGAAACAGGTGAGGCATTGACGATTCTTTTTGGCTTAGATGTTGTCAACTTACTGCATTTGACGATTTAAGGGTGTCATTTGGCTCGCAATTGTCACTGTCGCAGAACTTCCGCCAGCAGTAAGTCCGCCTAGCGTTATTGTATCTGAATACATGCGTTTTTTTTCCTTATCACCGTTTTACATCGCAGGTGTTCCTGATTTTGAATGTAAACGGTAGTTTATGTTTCCTCTCCGATCTCTCAATGCAGTCATATTGATCGAACTTGGCTCGGTTCCAAATATCAGTGATCCTAGATTTTGTACTATCCTTGTGCTACTGATGGCGGATGCGATTTCTCATGCGTCTTTTAAATGCAGTTGTTCTTGTATCCTTCGCCTATTATAATGGTAATCGCTGCAACTCGGATACATCGCTCTCTGCAAAATTATACTTCCCTCCCCCCTGCCAGCAACAGGTATAATATTTTACATTCAATTCTTCTCCACGCTCACAGTCGTCTATGTCCTCTCAGTGCACCAGACACGAATGGTCTTCAAAATACTCAGAGTAGCTGTTTGGTGTCGAGGAATAAGGATACCTCCGTCATACACAGATTAGAGGTGACGGTACAGAGAGAGACACTGTGAGGAGTATCTGTCGCAGATAAACCACGCCAGTGACGAGCCGCACAAAATTGGTGTCGATGTGTAGGACTGCGAGGGAAAAACAGGAGTACTTACTATTGCTGCATGAAAAACTCCCAACTCATCGGGCCATCATCGTCATTGTCGTGCGCGGTGATTGGTATCGACATTATTTCTACGCGTTGAACGGGCAGGCGGCGGAGTGGCTTTATTTCTGCAGTTTGGGGGTTCGTCGTGATAGCTGTGGATGGGAAAGCGTATGTACCATGATGTTGCATCCCCTTTTATTTTTCGAAAAAGTGCTCTATTCTCAATATGAAGTCGCGTGTAAAGGGAACCGTCTGGTATCTCAGCACGTCTTCGTTATATGAAAGAGTAGAGAAGTTCATCAACATATCCGTGGGTGATGACGATTAACGATAAATAAAGTGGGCGGAAAGAGTCTGAGCATGTGCGTGAGTCAGAGTCATCACTTTATTCAGCTTTTCTGCTTGCACAAGTTGAAATGGCTAATAGCTCATAATTACTAACAAGGTTACTATTGTAAATTGAAATAAACCATTTGGTTTACCAGCTGTCAAAGCAGCTTTTTACCAAATTAGACCTAGCTTTTCTGCTTGCAGCTTCAGCGGCTTTTTTTCGCTTGCCATAGCTGGTGCAAGCAGTAAATAGCAAATGGTAGGTTTTTTGATGTGCAAGAAAGATGTGTATTTTAGGCCGCGCAGCCGTCCATTTTGAGATCTGGTGGTGTTGAA
>WNFI01602102.1_pt1 | contig 10757 bp, 14 predicted proteins | sample 5400471 | NCBI WGS metagenome assembly WNFI01 (sample SAMN13153348, study PRJNA577476) | soil metagenome | isolation source: 100 cm saprolite on Douglas fir-dominated hillslope | place: USA:California | collected 2013-09-17 | reverse complement strand
AGGGACGATGGAGTCACCAAATCCGATGTCGATTTGTACAACTAGCCTAGCCTTTGACACCGTAGCAGTTAGGCGAACCCGCGCTCCTTCGTACTCTGCGTCCTCTTTGATTCTCTGGATTTCAATGGTCTCTTCCCTGAACTCTACCCCATCCTGTTCCACCGCAAGACCGCATATTTCCTCAACAACGAATCGTATGTGTTCGAGACTGTTGTCGGTCCGACCCATCAGATCAATGTCCATCGTCGGCCTCGACTGTGGCGCCCTCCAAGCAGACAGTAATAGCGCGCCTTTCAAAATGAACGCGTCACGGAATTGTGATTTTGAAAGTCGGTACAGGAATCGTTCCATGACAAAGTATTGGAGGAGCTCCTGAAAAGGCCTCGCCTGTTCGTGTGCTTGATTTAGCAAGCGCTGACGCACGGAAGCCCCGATATCTCTTTTGCTCACAGCGTAGCCTCAAGATAGGGACGCATGATCCTCTCCACACGGCAAATGCGCGCGTAGCGCACGAGTTCCCGAAAGTCTGGCTTTTTCTTCAGTTCCCGGAATCGCCGCAGGGCTTCAACAGCAACGTCCAGACCAATCTTATTGCGGTACTTGAAACAGTCGGCCACCGTCTTCGCAGCTGAATAGACTCGGACGGAAACCTCATCGATTCGAACTAGCTCAACTCCTGCGCTGAAAGCCGGCTCGGAATACCAGAACACTCGGATGGGAAGAGCATCCACCTTCGGTATCTGCCCATGGCTGGGTATGGCAAGATCAATGCTGTGGGGGACCTGTGTTGTAATACCATGGTGAGCCAGCGCGGATATCAGGCACACTACTGCATGGGGGGCACGCATCGCCACTGCGACCCAGTCAGGATTGGTCAGATGTGGTGCATTGGAGAGACGATAGAGTCCCCGCCCAACACGTTCAAGCTCCCCCTGGTCACGGAGCTTGTAAAGCGTACGAGGATGAATACCCAGACGTAGCGCGTCCATCGTCCGGAGCATGCCCCCATGCTTGCTGAAAGCGTTGCGTGCTGAATCCACGGCCTTTGAAACACTCGCCATGATGGATAAACCTCTCGGAAAGTATATACATACTCCGAGCATTTTATCCACCACTGAAGGGTTCAAGCCCTACTGAAAGCACTCCAGAAATCAGCTCAATGATCGCACCTCAACACCTCAACTCTACGGCGTGATTTTGCATGATCGTGGGTGCTTCTCCGACCGTCCTAGCTTGTTACAGGCCGGGTGCCTGGTCCCGAGCAGGGGAAAGAGTGAGTTGGGGCACAGAGCACACAATGAAAAAAGTTAGCGTCCACGCATGGGCTTCTCGTGTCGCTTAGCCGCGCGCAATTCCTTGCCAAACACTTTAGCAGTCCAGTCCGGTATCGTCTGTGCGGCCTTACTCAACTCGCCGCCGATGAACTGGGCCACTACGCGGAAGCCGCGACGATGCGCTGTGTTGTCGTACACCAGTAATTCATCGGCATGTTTGGGAACTTCGGACAGATTTTTCGTTGCCTCCCGATAGGAATCAATCACGCTGGACACGGGCACGGCTTGTCCGCCTCGGCTCATGCGTACCAACACCCGGCCCACATTCAAATTTGCGTCTTCCGTGGAAATAAATAAAACCTTGGTCGAATACCCTGCTGCTTTAGCCTGGTCGAGCAGCTGTGTGTCCACACGAAGGTCTTCTACGGCCAAGGAACGCCGCTCATCAAGAAGTGGTTGTTGCTGGTGTCTCAGTGGGGGAACAAGTGTTGGAAATGGCTCTTTCAAGTAGGCTTCGTAGAAAGTTGTTTTACCGGCGCCCACCGGTCCCGCGATGATGAACAGCGCTGGCTTTTGCTGGCTCAGGATGCGATTCCCTCGTGTGCAATTTTGCGCGGACCTTTCGGGCGCCTGGGCTCAAAACTTGTTTCCAACTTCTCAACAGGGGTTCGCTCTCCGTTAGACGTGACTTTCACCGTCGCCTTCAGGTTACGGTCGTATTCGTAATAGGTTCCATTGGGTTCTTCCGCCTCTAAGGGAACAGATTGCATTGCCGAAAGCCCTCCAAGCAGCTGGTGAAGCTCCCGACGCTCCGACTCCGACATTGTGTCGTACGAACGCTTGGACAGCGCCCGTCCCTTGGTTGGTTTTTTGAGTTTGCCTTCTCCAGTCTTCGTGTAGTAAGCCAGAAGAGCGCTATTCACGAGCCGATTCATCGAACAATTTCGCTTCTTAGCGATTTCATGAATGCGCTTTCGAAGTCGATTCAGGATGACGACTTGCGTTTCTCTCCCGGTTTGTTTCTGTCTGGACTGAAGAGTCACAAGCCCGACAGTATTCAGGTCGACCGCCAGAAGCGCGTCGTTGATCGAAGCCGACAGTTCTCCCATGTATCTCGGTTTGTCCCGCAGGAGTTTGTCGAGGGCAGTCAGGAGCCGGACATTGTAGACTCCGAAATGAACGCTTCGCCGCTTGGGCACAATTCCCTACTGTCTTCAGGATGGGGTTGCCTCGACTGGAGATACGTCGCGGCCCATACATGCAGATATATACACCACCCTCGCCGCTCGTTCAAGACGCCCCCACAATTCCGCAAGGGTGCGGGTATGTCGAATCGTGATCTGCCCAAACTGCCCGCCTTGATGCAAAATGCGTTCGGAAGCCTGACGACAGGGGTAAAATTGGAGAGCTCTCGTGCTAGTCGAGAATCAAGGCTTGGCCTCGCAGGTAAGGACCGATGATTTACTCCGACGAACTTCTGGCCGCCGCAAAGCGCATTTTCTGGTCTGGAACTCCAGGGGAAGCCCTTGAATTTCCGAAGCGCTTTCTTACCTATGCCATGACATACGCCTCGGACCAGGATATTGAAATTCTCCGGAAGTACTTCACCGACGATGATTTCAAAGCGACACTGGATGACCCCGCACCCGGGATTTTCGATCAAAGCTCATGGGCCAAATGGAATGAACGTTACAACCGCACTCCCATCCCGCCTCTTCCGAGGAGACAGATTCCAGGTGTCGATCCCACTACTGTCCCCGATTTCTTTCCCTCCAAGTCTTGAAACCGGAAACGTAACGTAACAACACCAAGTGATCGCCGATATCAGAGGTGGATGTGAATTCAATCGCCTTAGATTCGCAAATGGGTCCCGCCCTTCAACTGTTTCCACTTTTGCTTCCTGCAGCCCTTGCGACTCAGAAGGTTTATGCTGTTTTCCCCACGAGCAGGTTGCGGTTGGTTTTCTAGTTTTTCTCGCGCGCCAGACAGTCATATGAAAAACGTGATAGGTCATCTGCAAGCCTTCGTTTCCCAATGCTTCCCAATATCTTTAAGACTCTGCCTGAGTGCAGCGCCGCTTCTATCCCCGGGAGAAGAGATCGAATGAGCGCGGCTTTTCTCTTCAGGGGAGCGCCAACCAGTCTTTCCAGACAGGGGCGGTAGTCTTTTTGCATTGACGCGCCTTGTCAGACTGCTATACATATAGCATGCTGATGTGTTGATGTAACCCACGAAAAGGTTCTAAGTCAACAGAAATCAACAAAAGTCGACAGAAGTCAACAAATCTCAACCCAAGTCAACACTTCTCGTCAAAAGTCGACACAAGTCGACAGAAGTCAACACTCTTCAACAGTGGTAAGGGCAGCGTGCATGAAATGCAGGCGAATTATCGTATTGGAACATAAAGGGTTTGGGCTCCTTCGTGCTGTTTTTCGGCCTTAACTACATATGTTTCATGCGTTTGTGCTGATACCACAGTCGACCGAAAGTGGTATCACCGTGGTATCACTCTTGAAAGGAGCATTTTGTGGGAAAAACAACGATCTGTCGCACCTATCGATACCCTTCGGGCGAACTACGGGAGAAAGTTCTGGCCGCTGTCAAAGAACGCGGGCTGAGGTCCGAACAGGCGTTCATTCTCACCGCTTGTGAAAACGAGCTTCACAGAGGTGAGAACGCCGACGCATTAACGCAGTTTGAGGCCCGGGTGGCGGCCACGCTTACGAACCTGGCGAAGCAGGTGCAGGGTCTTCGCACGCTTGGGCACGCGCAGGTTGCCCTAACAGACGTGTTCCTGAAGTACGTCATTACGTGTGTTGTGGAACCCCCGGAAGATGCGCTGCCAGCGGCGCGTGTTCGCGCCAGGTTGCGGTATGAAAAGCTGGTGCGCGCCGCGGCAAAGGAGATCTCCAACAAAAACAGAGACACTCTCAGGGAAATGGTGGTGGACTACTGACGAACCCGACCGGAGGTCTTAAATCCGGGAAGAGTTGAACAAGCTTCGATGCTCATGTATATATCTCCACGTACGGGCTGCGACGTATCTCGAGTTGCGGCATGCCGAGCAGCGACCGATAATCCCACTTCAAGAAACAAGCCAGCCGCGCCTCACCAATGCACGGTGGACCACCTATCCTTGAGCATGACAGCGGGAAAAGAGGGGGCATCTCGAATCGGAATGTTCCATCTTCGTAGGTTCGATTGATAAGGCAAAAACTTCCTCACACAGTTGTCTTTTTTCTTAGCCAACTTCTTTCCCGATAACCGTCTTGGACAACGGCAAGGCGGCCAAGGACATCGTTCAGCCCTGGGCTGGCAAGGTTGCGGCTCCGGGCTGGACAAGGGCTCCGGAGCGATCCCCAGAACCTGTCTCAAAAAATGTACAATTCTCCTTGTATGGTGCTATATGTATAGTAGCATTATGCCGTGGCAGTCGTGATTCGGAACTTCAACAGCCGCCACCTGACGGTCGACGATTTTATTGGGGCCCGCAACATGCACAAGAGAATCGCAGGTCAGTTGCCCAGGTATGTTGAGAATGGGCGAAAGAGCGCCGTATAGCATCGCTCGCGATTGAATCAGGAGTAGAGAGCCAGTGGGCACAACAACCTATCCTCAGGAAAAAGTTGAAGCCAAAGGAAGAACTGCGATGAACCAATCAACTCTTGAAGACGCCCCGACGACTGCAATCGTTGCCAGCGAAATTCCTCTGACCGTCAAAGAAGCAGCCAAATATCTTGGCGTCAGCCCCCAAACTGTATATCTTTGGGTTGAGCGAAAGCAGATTCCCCATCTCCGCGTTATGGGTCGAAACATCCGGTTCCTCAAATCGGATCTCGAAACATTCCGCGCATCCTTCAAAGAGGAGATGGAGAATGCCTAGAGCACGCAAGTATGACGGAGTGGTTTATCGGCGGGCTGGCACCGCAATCTGGTGGATTCGCTATCGGGATCGCAAAGGCATTGCCCGAAGAGAGTCAAGCCAGACCGCTGATTGGCAGGAAGCAAATAAGAGACTCAGAGAAAGACTTCAGGCGAGAGATGAGAATCTCCTTGAAGTCGTACGAAAGGGCGAGACTTTGGCTTTCGGACAATGGGCGGATTTTTTCTTGGAGAACTATTCCAAGCCGCCCGTGCGCGCTGAGAAAACACACGAAGCGAACGAGCGGTGCATCAAACACCTCAAGCCTGTGTTCGGTACAAGCAGATTGGTGGACATCACCGCGGATTCGATCGACCTTTATCTTCGCGAACGTCTTCGACAGCGAGTCCGCGTCAAGGCCAAGCTCGGTTACAAGCAACTAGGAGCAATCAAGGCTACCACGATACATCAGGAGTTCAGAGTTCTCCGACGTATGCTCAACGTGGCGGTCCGCAAGAAGCTCCTAGCAGCGAATCCGTGTTCAGGTGCTGAGTTCCCGGTTGCCGTGAAGGGATTGTTTAGACCTCACTACGTCACGTGGTCTGAGCAGCAACGAATCGAATCCCACGGTCCGCAGTATTTGCGGAACGTCATTCGAATCATCACGGAGACCGGGTTGCGAGTCTACAAAGAACTGACTCCGATGAGGAAGAACCAAGTGGATCTGCAAAATGCGGTGGTCTGGATATCGGATTCGAAGACTCCGAACGGTATCGCCGAGGTTCCTCTCACTTCGCTCGCCATTGAAGCATTCAAAAGTCAGATGGCGATTCCGGGTGAAGGGCCGTTTCTGTTTCCGAGCGATCGGAATCCGAGAGGGCACCAGACAGGTCTCAAAACTGTTTGGCGAAAAACTCTTCGACGAGCAAAGATTCCCTACTTTCGCATTTACGACCTCCGCTCCACGTATGCCACAAGGCTGAGTGCCGGAGGAGTAGCCGATGAGTGGGTAACTCAGATGCTTCGCCAGGGCGACGCGCAAGTCTTCAAGAAGTATTCCCAAATGAAGTTGCAGATGAAGCGCGAAGCTCTGGAAAAGCTCAACCGTCGAGCCAACGAAATAGCACCGGTGGCCTCTAACGTTTTGTGCTTTTTAATCAGAGAAAAAGTTGGTGGACGTGGCCGGGATCGAACCGGCGACCCCCTGCTTGCAAAGCAGGTGCTCTCCCAGCTGAGCTACACGCCCAAACCGATGTTCCTTTTCATTCTAAACCAGTTGCGATTTCTCGCGCCACTCGAAACCGTCCAAACTGTGCCAGAGTGTGCCAAAAGTGTGCCAAATAAACTTCAATTGATCGTCGATGACTGTGCCACCGTGCCAGATACTGTGCCAAATGGCGTTTTCATCTCGTTCGCTTGTCGTTCCAGCTTTTGCAGCGCTTCTCTCTTCATCTGTAACTTCATCTGTGAATATTTCTTGAAGACTTGAGAGTCGCCCTGGCGAAGTAGCTGTGTCACCCACTCGTCAGCGACGCCCCCTGCACTTAAGCGGGTAGCGTACGCGGACCGCAGATCGTAGATCCGAAAGTAGGAGACTTTGGCACGGCGAAGAGTTTTTTGCCACACGCATTTGAGTGTTTTCAAGTGGCCTGTGGCATTCAGCTCGCTCGGGAAAAGAAATTGTCCCTCACCTGCAATCGCCATCTGTTTTCTAAATGTATCGACGGCAAGAGCGGTTAGAGGAACCTCTCCGATTCCGTTTGGTGTCTTGGATTCCGGTATCCATACGACAGCGTTCTCCAGGTCTACTTGGTCCTTTTTCATCGGAAGCAGTTCCTTGTAGACTCTGAGACCAGTCTCCGTAATGATCCGAATAATGTTCTGCAAATAGTTCGGAGCATGTGCTTCAATGTGCTGCTGCTCGGACCAAGTAACGTAATGCGGTCGAAACAGCCCCTTCACGGCAACTGGAAACTCGACACCCGAACACGGATTGGCTTGCAGGAGCCTCTTTCGGACTGCCACGTTCAGCATGCGCCGGAGAACCCTCAACTCCTGATGCACTGTGGCAGGTTTTAGGACTCCTCCTTCTTTGATGCCGAGAGAGGTCCGGGTTCGAACCCGCTGGCGAAGACGGTCACGGAGATATAACTCAATGTGATCCGCAGTGATGTCTACAAGTTTGCTCGGACCAAAAGCAGACTTAAGATGTTTAGCGGCACGCAAGTTCACCTCGTGCGTCTTTTCCATGCGTAAAGGCGGCTTGGAATAATTCTCCAAGAAAAAATCCGCCCATTGGTTCAAGCTCAAGCTCTCTCCTTTGCGTACAACATCTAGGACGTTGTTGTCTCTGGCATCTAGTCGTTCCCGCAGTTTTTTCTGGGCCTCGTTCCAATCTTCACTGAGAGTGGATTCCCTGCGCCGATTTCCATTACGGTCGCGATAGCGAATCCACCAGATATTTGACTCCTTTCTTCGAAACACAACGCCTTCGTATTTGCGTGATTTAGGCATTCTCCATCTCCTGTTTGAAAGATGCGCGGAAGGGTTCGAGATCCGATTTGAGAAACCGAATGTTTCGACCCATCACGCGGAGATGGGGAATCTGCTTTCGCTCAACCCAAAGATACACAGTTTGCGAACTTACGCCAAGAAATTTGGCAGCATCTTTCACTGTTAGAGGGTGGTCCATTTCCGCGATTGCGATGTTCGAGGAATCGACTGAGATTTGAGAGTGACTCATGGTGTGACACCTAAAACGCCTTGCAGTTATGAGCTAAAAAGTAGCTGGCAGGGCTGGCTCTTTCATCATGGCTACAATGATTATTTGCGCGTGGACTGGCATACTCGAAGTCGCCAGTTTCAGCGTGCATGCGCTTCACGGCGCTGCCTCCGAAAGACCAAATTTGGTTCGCCGAGCTATCCAACACGGCCCATACCTCCCTTTCTAGATGATACTATACATATAGCACCATAAAATGGAAAGCACATTTTTGCTACGTTGAACACTTTTCTGAGATAGGTCACGAGAACTGGGAGACGATGACAGAACGTTGGCTCTCCGCCCGTCTCGATGGGGGCAGCGTGGGGCCTTGCGCAATCGACTATGCGAAAGGTCCTCGAACCCCGTTTCCGGATAGTTTCCGAGTAGGCGACCATTCGTTCAGAAGGAATCCAGCTCGCGACGGAATGACGGAGCACGCAAACCTGTGCTACTGCGGTACGAATGGGCACACGCCGGTAGTTTGGGCGACAATCTCACAGGTGTGAGATTGTCCAGGTCTCGGACGTAAGACCGCTGGCGCACAATCGCCTGGTCTTGACCAGCGAGAGAAGAGCTTAAGAGTTCTACCGCGCCCCTGATAAGGGCGAGGTCGGTGGTTCAAGTCCACCCAGGCCCACCATCAAAATCATCAATAAATACGCGGTGATTCACACTTTCCCCTCATCTGGGGAATTGTCATCAAAATCCATTTTGCCAAAAATTTGCCAAATCTTCTGGTAGGCCGAGGCCACCGTCATCCAAGGCGTTCCGGAGCGGCGCAACCCTTATTACTAGCCAGGGTGAGCTTTGTTCTCCGAAATGACTCAACAACGAGAAACAAAAGACCAGAGAGGTTCGGCAGGTTGAGGATGCTGTAGTTCGTTTGATGAAGCTTGCGCGACAAACTAGGTCAAGGAGGAATGAATAGCATGCGGAGCCGTCTATAACATTGTCACTAGGACGGAATTCAGGGTTTTGCGGAGTTTTGGCGAACGACAGCACTTACGAGCAGAGTCATTGTTGCCTATCCACAGAGGAAACACTCAGCTCAAGACTACCCTCCAGTCCGGAGGTGGGTGCTCAAGGCCCCAGAACTGTGGCGCGGCGGTTTTGAAGCGAAGGCCAACTTCGGCTCTGCCGCCCTGCTTCTCACCTAGGTAGACGACTCGGCAATCCTGCTCCTCGCGGGTGGCGACATTTCGCAAGATGAGCCTGTCGCCCAATCTCACGAATGCGGACAAAGTAATAAGGCAACCGTGAGCACTAAGCACGATAGCACGCGTGGGATCTACGAATGGAATTTCGTCGGTTAACTTCCCTTGCACGACCACAGGCAACTGCGCATGCACTCGCTGTGAGCGCCGGAGGTCGAACCGGATCTCATTGGGTTCGGTTGGCCGGTTCACCATATAGTTGTAACGTACGCCAGTCCGCTAGTTCGGGCAACCGAAGTCAGTACGTATTCGGGTGTAAGTGGCAAATGCTGCCCGCAGGAGCCACACTCCATCCCTGAGCATCGAAAGGCTTGTCCTGCTTGAAAAGTAGAGCCAAATGAACTCTTCGATATGCATTTGCAGAGCGTTTTATTCACGCCCCCAGCCCGGATCACCGCCAGCGTGCCTCAATTCGTCCTCAACATCGGAATGCGCTTCCCTGAGCTTCTTAATTTCCAATTTCTTCTCTTCTATTTTCTGTCTTTGAGCGTTGATTTCGCGCCGAGAGTACTGCTCACGGAGAGCTTTGTTATCTTTTACGCCCTTTTCACCGAGTTGAAGTCGGAAATCCGGACTAGCTCCTACGAGACGTTGACGGGGTCCCTCCCCTGGCGTAGTTTTGGGACGACAGATCTTTCCCGGTGGGCCCAATTCAAAACTGCGGACCTACTTCGCGATGAGGAGGAAACCAACGTGTCAATGAAGATGACCAACCGCGAAGTGGGCGGCGTCTCCGTGGTGGCGCTGGACGGCCGCATCGTGCTCGGCGACGAGAGCAATGCCCTGCGTGTGAAATTGAAGAGCCTGATCGCCGAAGGAAAGAAGCAAATCGTCCTGAATATGGACAACATCAAGTATATCGACAGCGCGGGGCTGGGCATATTGGTCGCTGCGCATTGCAGCGCGAAAACCCAAGGCGCATCGCTGCGCCTGTGCCATCTCGGCAGCAAGTTCCAGGAAGTCCTGCAAATCACCAAACTGCTGACGGTATTCGAGGTCTGCGATACGGAAGCAGCCGCCGTCGCCAGTTTCTCAAACTGAGCGCGATTTCTGCTCCCGAGCGGATTGATAAGGTCGGCACAGGCATACGTGCTAGCCTCGTTAATCGGCCGCGATTCACGTTGCCACCAGCGTTGCCAAACTGCAAACGGACGGAGCGCCGTCTAGAAAGCTGAATTTAACGGTGAAGTTTGCGAAAAGCTGATTGGGGTCCGAGGCCGACAGCGTAATCTTCTCATTGATGTCGCCGCGGCACTCCCGCCATAGACTTCCGCTTTGACATCCGTGAAAAAAAAGGTGCCTCGCCTCTAGCCGCATTTTGGAATCCAGATTTCTTACCTCGACCGAGCCGAAGAGCAGAAGACCCGCCTTCAGGTTGCCCTTGCCATCCATCGAGGAAGAAGAAGGATTGATAATTCCCACCAGGTTCACCTGTTCCAGGTCACTGGAGATCTCGTGAGCTTCGAAAAAGATGGGAGCCGCCGCGTCGGATGGCAGTAGATTCGACGCTATCAGTTGCCAGTGCTTAATTTGCATCCTCGAAGTAGCTCCAGACCATCCGGACCTGGAGGTAGGACTCTTGAAATGCCATGCTTACTTTGCCGGTCTGCCGTGGTCCAGGCATAGGGCCACCAGATCCGAGA
>WNFI01586632.1_pt1 | contig 10757 bp, 8 predicted proteins | sample 5400471 | NCBI WGS metagenome assembly WNFI01 (sample SAMN13153348, study PRJNA577476) | soil metagenome | isolation source: 100 cm saprolite on Douglas fir-dominated hillslope | place: USA:California | collected 2013-09-17 | reverse complement strand
TTACAGCCACGTTACGCCTTATGGGACGTTCCGCCTGGACATGAACGAGCGATTAGTAATTGAAACGGACATTGCCGCCTGAAATTGACTCCTACTTTGCGGCTGGTGACAGCGTTGTTGGGTTTAGGCCGACAAAGGGCGACGCGGTTGACGCTCGCGGGATAAATCCGGTAGGTGCTTTAACCGCCTGGCGGCGTGGATGAGCGGATTGTGTTATCTTACAATATGAGGACTCCATCCAAAATCGAAGCGGGAGGTCCGGCGGACACTTCGAAGAAACAGATCGAGGCGGATTCCATTAGCTGGAAAAGAGATTACAAGGGCTGCATGGTCACCATCTTTGGTTCGCGTAGCGCAGGATGGAACGTGCAAATCGACAGGCGCGAGCCGATCATTTTGGGATATACGCGTCCGCGCGCGATCAAATACGCCAAAGGGCTAATCGACGAGGAACAAGCTAAATTTCACTCCCGATCGGCGGGCGGACTCCCGCGCAACAATAAGGCTTCCGCAGGGTCTGCACGTCGCTCGTTTCCGACTGTCATTTCAGCGGACCGGCGGAGAGGTTGAGACGAAAAAGCTCAATCTTTTCTGGGGAATTCGCGTGTGGTCAGGAAAAAAAGCGGGCAAGGTCGTCACCCTGCATCGCTGGATGGAGCAGGCACGAAAGATAGGTATCGGAGAGCGGTAAGGATTCTGGTTTAGGTCGGATCCGGCCTCTCAAGGAATTAGAGACCGGGAAAAACCGGGGGCTGAAGACGGCGACGACAAGTGATCTTGGGCTTCTATGGTCCAGCCAAACGCTCCGGTCGAAATTTACCGGCTCCACTCCTGCTCCTCCAGATCAACCCGCCTATTTGGCGGCGTCTGCACGTGCGCCTGCTGGACGAGCATCTCACGCTCGCGGATAATTGCTGCTTGCATTTCCTCCGCGCGCTTCAGCTCCGTGATGTCCGTGCTAATGCCACAAACCGCATACGGCTTCTCTCTTCGGTCGCGGAACAGAAATTTTGCAGAGATACAGTAGCGATCTCCTTCTTCTGACGGCACGACTTCCTCAACACTGGATTGGAACGATTTTTGGGCTCATTCGATCATCGGCGTATGCCGTCGCTAGGCAGCTCTGTAGCCGCCTCGGATCCAGTCCAGGATCGCCGCCGCGTAGTCTTCCGCGCGGTCCTCCCAGACGAAGTGGCCGCTGTCGAGCAGCACGGAGGGCATTCTGGGCAAGGCCGCGGTCTCCGACGCCGGGACCTCCTCCTGCATCACGTCCCAGTGCTCGACGACTCGCCCATCGGCAATTCGAAAGATGTCGACGGCGACCATCGGCTTTGGGCCCCAGCCCGTGTAGCGGCCATGAACCATCACCAGGTCACCCTCCGCCACCGCCATGCCCGGTTCATATTGAAAGGTATCGGAGAAGCCTGCGATCATTCCTGGAATCGGCCCGGGACCATCGGGGAGGGATGGGTTGTGCTGAGTGTAGCCCGGCGCGAAATATCGACCGACAACCGACGGGTCGCGGTCGATGAAAGCTCCTTTGAGGACGTTCAGTGCGATCTGCTTATTGTCTTCCATTGCTGCTAACATAAGTGTCGCTATCCGGTCCCTGCATCAGCGCGATGGTGGGGTTTTTCAGTGTCCCCTTCTGGTGGTACCAAGGATGAGATGTCCTTGATAGAGCGGCCGAAAGTGTTGAAACATGCCGTCGCTCGCCAGCGGTTCCAGCAAAGGAGGAAGTCACACCGTTGGGGCAGTGGCACAGGCAGAAATTCACGCTTTGGAACCAGATCCTGTCTCCTCTTCCTCGTCGTTCCAGTTAATATCTATCTGACTGGCGCGATCGAGAACCGGACACGATTTTGATTATTTCGAAAGCTTTGGTGGTGCTAGCCCGACAGCTTGAGGTGCGCATGCTCATCATCGACGAGACTCCCTCGAGCGTGCCACCTTCCTCAAGAAAGCGAGTGAGTCCGCTAGCCCGGAAAGAGTGAGGAGAGTAACTACCAGTAATCCCGGCCTGCGCCAGGCGATCGGAAATCGACACCAGGCTGGCAGTGACCGATTCCTCACTCAAGGTTTCGAGCGCAATTCGCTCGCCTCCAGTCGCGATTGCTTGAACCGCTGCTTCCTCTAGTAAGCGACAGATGCGCACTGTCACTCCGTCCGTGAGGTTGAGGATGCGTTTATGTTGATTCTGCTAAAAACTAAGATTTTCAAAAGTTATGATCTGCAGAGACTAGGGTAGTTTGGCAGGATCCAGCCGCCGAGTTTGGACACTTCCAAGGCCAAGGCATGCTCCGTAGGAGCAACATCTTTATAGCCACCGCGAAAAAAGTTGCGATAGGCTCCATCGGAGCGGCATCAGGGTGGAAGTTTATGCCAATATCAGGAGAGGCCGCAACTGGTCCCAGGCCTTGGACCGTTCTAAAACCGGCAACCAAGGATTTGGTATGACCGCAACCGGCAAAATTGGAGATGAGTGTAATTGGTTTTTGGGCGGGTAAGAGTGGTTTGCTCGTTTTAATATAAATGGACCTTTTCATCATCCCATTTAGCCTTGATTCGTAGGCGGCGCGTTATGTCTGTTGCCGGCTTATTATTAGAACGAGACCGCATCCGGCACTTTGACGATCACCAATGCGAAAGGCGAAAAGTACTGAGTGAAATCCATTGCAAATCCATGCAGGGCCACACCTTTTATACCGATTCGTAGTATATCTTTTATACCGATTCGTAGTATAGCGATTCGTAGAAAAATGAGTCATGCTGGCCATAGAATTCCGACGTTAAGTTTAACATAGTTCCGAAAACGGAATGATGGCCGACCGCGCAGCGCAGAGCTCAAGTCTTTTACTGAGGTCCTGGTTATCCACACCAGGAACCATCGCGAACCTGGAGGCTTTATCGGGCTCGCGGATTCAGGTGAAACGGGTTGGATTGGTGCTTTCTTGCGTCGTTTGTCTGTCCGTGTCGACCGCCGCCACGCCTCGTTCGATTGCATCCCTCATTGCGGAGGCTTATCAGAAAAATCCGAATGTGCACTTCTATGAGCATGAGATCGCGGCGGCTCGAGGAGATCGACGTACCGCCGGCACCTGGCCGAACCCGGATCTCAGCGGCCAGATCGGTGGAAAAGTCTACAACTCTCTGGGTGGAAAATATCTCGGTACCGGCCCCGTCTGGACAGTGTCGCTGACCCAGACGTTAGAGTTTCCCGGCCGGGCAACTCTTCGCAAGGCGATTGCCGATAAACAGATCGCGCTCGCCCAGATTGGGCTCGAGCAATTTCGGCTATCTCTTCGTAACCGGATCGAGCTGCTTTGCTATCGCGTACTTGCCGCTCAGGACCGGGCGACCGTCGCTCGAGAGGTCGCCCAACGATTTCGCGACCTGATCGCCGTACTGGTTCAGCGTGAGCCCGCTAGCCCTTCGCCGCTCGTTGAAATGCGTATCCTTGAAGGCAATGCCGCAACCCTTAACCGGCGGGCGACGCAGGCGCAAATCGAGCTTGAGAGCGCCAAGCTCGAGCTGAATCTCCTGCGGGGAGTGTCAATGAATCTGCCGGTAGAGGTCGCCAGGCAAAATGTGAATTTACCTACACTGCCGGACTCCGGTCAGCTTATCGCGCGGGCCGACGGACGGAATTTTGACCTGCAAACGCGTCGCACCGAACTCGAGCAGCAGGGGATTCGGGTGCGTCTGGCCCACGACGAGCAGTGGCCGTCGGTGAAGCTGGGGCCTTACACTGCCGGGGAGAATGTCGTCGACAGCAAACGCGAACTTGGACTCAGTCTGTCGATGCCCTTGCCTTTCTGGAACCAGGCCCGCGGATCAGAAGAGGCGGCAAAGGCCCGGCTGAATCAAGCCGAGGCGTCGCTGGATACGGCCATGCGCGAGGTTGAGCGCAAGATCATGACCGCTGCGGACTCCTATAAGAAGGAACTTAAGAAACTCGGTGAAAACACGCCGGAACTCCTGGGCCGACTTCGCGATGCAGCCAAGCTCGCCGATGACAATTACCGGCTTGGGGTACTTCCCATTTCCACGTATACGGAGATCCAGTCACAATATCTCGAAGGCACTGACGCGGTCCTGAACTCGCGCCTGGACGCGTTGCGATACCTGGCGGACCTGGAGTATCTTAGCGGGGAACAGCTTCACGATGTCGACTTGCCAGGTAGGCAGAAGAGAACTCTTCGAGAAGAGACCAAATGATCAAAGGAGTGCACATTCGGGTTGAACGTTTCGGACTTTTACTTGTTTTCGCCGTCAACCTGGCTGCGTCCGCCGCCGCCGAGCCTCGCTCGATTGCATCCCTCGTGGAGGAGGCTTACCAGAAAAACCCGGAGCTGCACTTTTACGAGCAAGAGATCGCGGCGGCTCGGGGAGACCGGCGTACTGCCGGCACCTGGCCGAACCCGGATCTCAGTGGCCAGATCGGCGGAAAAAGCTACAACTCTCTGGGTGGAAAATACCTTGGTACCGGCCCCGTCTGGTCCGTGTCGTTGACACAAACGTTCGAGTTTCCCGGCCGGGTAAGTCTTCGCAAGGCGATTGCTGACAAACAGATCGCGCTCGCCCAACTTGGCCTCGAGAAATTTCGGGTTTCCCTTCGTAACCAGATCGAGACACTTTGCTACCGCTTGCTCGCCGCTCAGGACCGGGCAGCAGCCGCTACCGAGGTCGCACAACGGTTTCGGGACCTCATTTCCGTACTTGTTTTGCGTGAGCCAGCCGGTCCCACGCCCCTTATCGAAATGCGCATCCTGGAAGGCAATGCTGCCACCTTCAACCGCCGGGCGACCCAGGCGCAGATCGAACTTCAGAGTGCCCAGTTCGAGCTGAACCTCCTCCGCGGGGTCGCGGTAAATCTTCCGGTCGAGGTCGCCAGGCAAAGCGTGAATTTGCCCACGTTGCCGGACTCCGATCGGCTTATCGCCAGCGCCTACGAACAGAATTTCGACCTGCAAACGCGCCGCACCGAACTTGAACAGCAGGGGTTTCGGGTGCGTCTGGCCAAAAACGAACACTGGCCGTCGGTCAAGATGGGACCATACACCGCCGGGGAGAATGTGGTCGACAGCGAACGGGAGCTTGGACTTAGTTTGTCGGTGTCCGTGCCTTTCTGGAACCAGGCTCGCGGATCAGAAGAGGCCGCGAAGGCCCGGCTGAATCAAGCCGAGGTGTTGCTGGCCGCGGCCATGCGCGATCTGGAGCGGCAAATCATGACGGCTGCGCACTCCTACAACCAGGAACTTAAGGAACTTAGCGAGGATACGCCGCAACTCCTGGAGCAACTTCGCGACGCGGCCAAACTCGCCGACGACAACTATCGGCTTGGGGCGCTCCCCATCTCCACCTACACCGAGATTCAGCTGCAATACGTTGATGCCACCGACGCGGTCCTGAGCTCGCGTATGGATGCGTTACAAAACCTTTCGAGCCTCGAGTACCTCAGCGGCGAAGAGCTTCACGACATTGGCTCACCGTTGGACCAGGATAATGCTTCTCGAAAAGAGACCAAATGATTAAGGGATTGATTAGGGCATCGCTCAAGCAGCGTCTGCTGGTCGTACTGGCTTCCGTGGTACTCGTCGGTTTGAGTTTCTGGTCGGCTCTTGACCTTAATCTTGACGCGATACCTGATATCACTGGTCCGCAGGTACAAATCAACACGTCGGTACCTGCCTTGGCCGCCGCTGAATCGGAGCAGCTCGTAACCTTCCCCACGGAAAAAGCGCTCATGGGGCTACCCGGGCTGCATGAAATGCGTTCGCTGACGAAGTTTGGCTTGTCCCAAATGACCCTCATTTTCAACGATGGGACTGACATTTTTCGCGCCCGCCAACTGGTGAGCGAAAGGCTTCAGAACCTTCAAAATGAGTTACCGCCTGGTTGCACCCCGCAAATGGCGCCGATCACCACCGGTTTGGGCGAGATTATGTACTACACCCTCGGGTACCAGCCGGACGCGAAAAAGAAGCCGGCCACGGAGCGAGAACAGCTCATGGAACTGTATGAGACCCAGCAGTTCGTGGTTCGCCCCGCGTTGCGCAGCGTTCAAGGGGTAGCGGACATCAACACCAATGGTGGCTACGTGAAGCAGGTTGCCATCCAGCCCCTTCCCGAGGCACTGGCTCGGGCCGGCATGACCTTCAGCGAATTTGCCGACGCGGTGCAGTCGAATGAATCGAACGCCGGCGGCGGCATCATCGATCGCGACGAGCAACAGATGGTGATCCGAGTCGTTTCTAAAGCGACGACCTTGGACGAGATCCGTAGCATTCCCATCAAGTTTGCTGCTGGGGTGGAGCCGCTGCGAGTCGCAGATCTGGCGAGTGTCCAATTTGGCTCCAGTTACCGAACAGGTGCGGCCACGAGAAATGGGCAGGAAACCGTTCTGGGCACAGTCATGATGCTCATCGGGCAGAATGCTGACAAAGTGTGTCCACAAGTCGTTGCCAAAATGAACGAGGTGCGCGGCCAGTTGCCGGAAGGCATGCAACTGCAGGTGGTTTACAACCGCGCCGAGGTGATCAATCGAACCGTCGACACCGTCCGGCATAACCTCTTCGAAGGCGCGCTGCTGGTCGCTGCAGTCGTTTTCCTGTTGCTTGGCAACTGGCGAGCTGCGTTGATCGTGACCCTATCCATTCCGTTAGCCTTCTTATGGGCACTGTTTGGCATGGATCGGCTCGGGATTTCGGGCAATCTCATGAGCCTGGGGGCGATTGATTTTGGCATGATCATCGATGGCTCGGTGGTCATCGTCGAGAATGTCTTGCGGCGAATCAGCGAGCGTCAACAGAAATTGGGTCGCACGCTCAACGAGGTTGAACGACAAAACCTGGTTCATGACGCCGCAATCGAGGTGGCGAAGCCGATGTTCTTCGGGGTGATGATCATCACTATCGTGTATGTCCCGATTCTCACGTTGACCGGCGTTGAAGGCAAAATGTTCCAGCCGATGGCAATCACGGTGATTCTGGCGTTGCTGGGCGCTCTGCTCCTTGCTCTGACCCTGATGCCGGTGCTTTGCACTTTTCTGCTCCGCGGGCGCATCCGTGAGAAAGAATCGCCGATTGTTCGTGGGTGCAAAGCTATCTATCGACCGACCTTGCGGCTGGCCCTCGCACGCCGTTTTCTGGTCATGACCACTGCCCTCGCCATACTCGTCGGAGCCCTTTGGTTGCTGTCGCGAATGGGCTCTGAATTCATCCCGACCCTGGACGAGGGTTCGTACGACGTGATGGTCTATCGCAAGAGCGGGATGAGCTTGGAGAAGTCACTCGCGATGGAAGAACAGAACGAGAAGGTGTTGCGGAAAAACTTTCCTGAAATCACAGACGTTTATGCCCGCATCGGAACCAGCGAAATCGCCAGTGACCCGATGGCGGCCAGCGAGAACGACTTGTATATCAGTTACAAGCCGGAGTCGCAATGGTCACGCGGGCCGGGCCGGCCCAAAAACAAGGCCGATTTGACCCGGATGATTAAGGAAACTCTGGACCGGCAAGTGCCTGGACAGGAATTCGATTTCTCTCAACCCATCCAGACGCGTTTCAATGAGATGCTGGAGGGCGTGCGGTCACAGCTGTCCGTCAAAATTTTCGGCCATGACTTCAATGAGCTGGAAGATCTCGCCCAGAAAATCCAAAAGGTGCTGGAATCGACACCCGGAGCACGCGAGGTGAACCTTGAAACGAACGGCCGGACCCCTTCGTTGCAGATTGACCTTCGTCGCGATCAACTAGTGCGATACAATCTGCGGGCGCAGGACGTAAATGACGCGGTCACCACCGGCCTAGCCGGCAAAATGGTCGGGCAACTCATCGATAACAATCGGCGGTATGATATCGACGTACGCATGCCTAATACGGCGCGCGCCGATCAAACCCAAATGGAGAAGATCCCGATCCGGGTCGGGACCAACGGTTTGCTGCCGCTTGGTGAACTCGTCAGCTTCCGCGTTATGGAAGAGATCGTACCGATCTTGCGCGACAACGGGGAGCGGCGGGAAGCCATTATGGTGAACCTGGGAGGGCGGGACGTGGAAGGATACGTCAACCAGGTCAAACAGCGTATCGCTAGTGAAGTTAAGATCCCGCCTGGTTACACGGTCGAGTTCGGCGGCGAATTCAAGAATCTCGAGGCGGCCCGGGCGCGCCTGATGTTAATCGTGCCGGTGGCGTTGGCCTTGATTTTCGTACTGATCTTTTTCGTCCTAAACAGCGTTCGCCAAAGTTTGCTGGTTTTTACGGGTATACCGTTCGCCATCAGTGGCGGCGTCTTCGCATTGTATTTGCGCGGGTTACCCTTCAGCATCCCGGCGGCGATCGGCTTTATCGCTCTCAGTGGGTTGGCCGTCTTGAACGGATTGGTGCTCGTGAGTTATTTTAACCAGTTTCGACTGGATGGAGCTTCGCTTGAAGACACCGTGTTCCAGGGAGGGTTGACTCGTCTTCGGCCGGTACTGACCACGGCGCTGGTGGCTGCGCTGGGTTTTGTGCCGATGGCGTTTTCTACCAGCGCAGGCGCGGAAGTGCAGCGCCCGCTTGCTACCGTGGTCATCGGGGGTATCATCAGTTCGACTTTGCTCACCCTCGTCGTGCTACCCGTGCTTTACCGCACCTTCATGAAGCAGGATCCAGCACCCCAGGCAAAACGACGCCAACCGCAGCCCGAACATAGTCGAGCGTAGACTATCCTTTCCGGCGTAAAGCAGAACCCGCCGGATCATTTTTATATCCTCGTCGGCCAGAGATCTAACCGTCGCGCTGCTGAAACGCTTCGATGCGCGCCCGTCCGAGGACGCTTTTGGTAATCCGTCACTCGGACAATGATTGCGGCAAATGAGACAGGAATCGGCCTGCATCCAACATTTCAGCATCCAGTGCCATTAATGAGGAAGGCTGCGTCAGAATCGTTTCCTCAGCACTTCGAGGAGTCATTGAATCGCTTAAGTATCAAGGACGCTGGTTGTGGCGTGCTTCCAGCCGACGAGTGGTCCGAATTTTATTCCCAGTATCAAGCTTTGGTTCCTACGGCAAAGCATACTCGCTCGCCCATGGCCGCGCACGGCGACACTGATGCAGCTGTCGCTTGAGACAGCCAAGCTTATGTCGGAACACGCGCGTTTTAGTCGGCAAGCCCGACGGTCCGGTTTCTCCAACCCACTGCTCGGAGTCCTTTTTGCGTTTGTTCCAGTCGCGCAGAATGTGGTGCGATGAAAAGCGTCATTTTGCTGCTGCTCTTCAGTGTAATCCCTGCCGTCGGCAAAAGCAGCACATGCTCTTAAAAGCAATCAATACGGTGTCAAATCGGTTCTGCCATATGCTCCACTCCTAAGTCGCTGGTCTTTCGGGAAAGTTCCGTACACTGGAGCGAGTGGAGATTCTTGGACTAATTGCCGGCAAAAAACACGCAATTTTTTGACCTCCCCAAGAGTAAGCTAGGTCAACACAGCGACGATCCACTCCGGTAGTTCGTTTGGGACTAGTCCATTAGTGCAGGATTTATCCTATTCGTTTCGGCAATGGCGGGAGAATTGCCGAGTGCTAGCATTCGTTCGGGCGGTCCAGCTTCAGGTTCTGAGTTAAAACTACAGGTAGGCCCAAATACAACCAATCAACCCATAACACAACCCCCGTCCCCTCTTCGATCGAGCCAAAAGAAACGATCAGCGGAACGAACTGAGAAACCACTATGGAAAGCCGAGTTACCATTCAACAAATCAAAACGATCTCTGATCATCCCTTTTTAGTCGGAGAAATCCTTCGCCGGTCAGAGCTCAGGACTGTCGCGCGAGCAAAATGGCGGACATTTTGGCAAAAGATAACCCTACTCTGATACATTGTGACCTAATCACGTCCATCGGCCCGCAAAATTATGGGTAGACTCACCTTACAAAAGAAAATAAAGGCGATTCGCATCGATTCGATGGTTTTGGAAATACTCATCCTTGTCCTGGGCTCGGGCCTCATACTCGCGGCGGGCCTGGTGCTGATTGTACAGATGGAAGAGGATCTGATCGCGTTAGAGTTGACTACCAAAATCGCAGCGTCGGCTCGGCCGTAACGCTAGACAGGTTGTATGGACCCTTTGGATCGGCGCATGATTGCTCGCTGGTAGAATTGCAGCAAGAAAGACTCCAACCGAGAATACAAAATGAACTACCTAGCGCGGCCGGCGCGTTTACACTCCACCATCTTCCAGCCAGAAAAGGATCGCGACCGGCAACATTGCTTGGCCGTTGCATATTCAATGCCATGGACACGGTGATCCGAAATATCTGAACCAATTAGTCGACGACGTACTAGGCTGGCCTCACATTGAGTCGACGCTTCCCTCGGTTAGCCGCCCGCATATTATCCGCATACGACTAGAAGAAGTCGCTACTACCGACGACTCCTCAGCGTGTATCAGCCCAAGAGAGTTTGCTCGGGTGCACCTCGCAGCACCGACCATCTACCTGGCGCTACCGTGGTATCCGCGCACTGGGCCATTGTGCGGCGCCGGGCCGAACCGCATTACCTTTGTTCCTTCGGATTGATGCCGCCGGAGCCGTTCTCGTGTATACGCCCAGAAATCAGGAAGAATTGTCTGTCTGCTCTTCCCTATTCTCTGCCGCGTACCATTTTGACTGTAAGTTAAGCACAATCAGATGAGGTGATCAAAGGACCTATCTGATGGAGAATGTTAGGAAAAAGCAAGGTTGGTTTTATGATTCGAAATGTAGAAATCCAGGCTCGCTG
>WNFI01349772.1_pt1 | contig 10757 bp, 11 predicted proteins | sample 5400471 | NCBI WGS metagenome assembly WNFI01 (sample SAMN13153348, study PRJNA577476) | soil metagenome | isolation source: 100 cm saprolite on Douglas fir-dominated hillslope | place: USA:California | collected 2013-09-17 | reverse complement strand
GCGCTACTATCGCCGCGCGGTCACCATCGTGGATGCCGAAGAACTCGGCGGCGCCATCACCGAAAAGCTCGCCGAGCTGTTCAGCGAGACCCACGGTGCGGCACCCGCAACGTCAGGCCGCCGGCGCAGATTGCATTCGTAACGCAATGAGATGACTTATCGCGGACAGGGAATACCTCATCCTGAGGAGCGGCGCCTTCGCCGCGTCTCGAAGGATGAGGGATATCCGGGTCTCATGGTTCGAGACGGCGCAAGCACGCCTCCTCACCATGAGGAGTGAACCATCGCATTTCTCACGCCGCCGCTTTCTGAAGTCCACGGCGGCGGGGCTTTTGTCCGCCGCGGTACCACAGATCGCGCGGGCGCAACTTGCAACGCAGCCGCCGCCGAAGCAGCCTTCCCCGGACGAATTCTCGGTCGCAGCGCCGGTCTCGATCGAGGTCAACGCCCGGCCGATTCCCTCTTTCGATACGCGAGACCGTGCCCGTGTTCGGTTTGGCTCCCTGGAATATCGCAGCGGACTGATCCTGACCTCGAGCTTTCGCGGCTTTGGCGGGCTGTCGGGATTGCGGCTCGACGCCAAGGGCGAGCGCTTCATCTCGATCAGCGACAAGGGCAGCTGGTTCACCGGCCGCATCGTCTATCAGGGCCGCGAGATGACCGGACTTGCCGACGTCGAGGCGGCGCCGCTGCTTGGCGCCGACGGCAGGCCGATCACCGCGCGCGGCTGGTACGACTCCGAGTCGATCGCGCTCGACGGTTCATTTGTCTACATCGGCCTCGAGCGCGCCAACGAAATCCTGCGTTACGATTTCAGCAAGGGCTTTACGCGTTCGCGCGGTGAGACGATTCCCGTGCCGCCGGCGCTGCGCAAGCTGCCGCGCAACAAGGGGCTCGAGGGGCTGGTGATGGTGCCGAAAGGCCTGCCGCTAGCCGGCACACTGATAGCGTTCTCCGAGCGCGGCCTCGATGCCAATGGCGACCTGATCGCATTCCTGATCGGCGGCAAGACGCCCGGTCAGTTCGCGGTCCGCCGCACCAATAATTTCGATATCAGCGACGCGATGCTGCTGCCGTCGGGCGAATTGCTGGTGCTGGAGCGGAAATTTTCGTGGATCGCAGGCGTCGGCATCCGGATCCGGCGCATACCGCTCAAATCGGTGGCGCCGGGGGCCGTGGTCGATGGTCCCAGTCTCTTCGATGCCGATCTGGGCCACGAGATCGACAACATGGAGGGGATCGATGCCCACGTCACGCCGGAGGGCGACACCGTGCTGACGATGATTTCCGACGACAATTTCTCGATGCTCCAGCGCACCCTGTTGCTGCAATTCAAGCTGGTGGAGTGATGTCATCGTCGCCCCGGCGAACCGGGGCCCATACGCCGCGGAGTCGCGTTCAGGCAGTGTAGTGGATGCCTTCTGTTATCAATAAAGCCAGGGTTAGGTCCCGCGTTCGCGGGGGCCACGACAGGAACGGTTCTTGCAACGCGCCTGCCGGCCTGACGTGATGGACACGCCCATCACGTGGCCGATGAAAGCGGGGCGTCGATGCATAAGTTCGCGCGATTGATATTTATTCTGTCAAGTCTTTTGCTGGCCGTTGCGGCTCGGGCGGAAAACTGGCCGTCGCGGCTGATCAAGGCGACGATTCCGTTCGGCGCCGGCAGCGCGGCCGATGTCGTGCCGCGGCTGGTGTTCGATCGGCTTGCGGCGGAACTCGGCCAGCCCATCGTGATCGAGAATCGCGTCGGCGCCGGCGGCACGCTCGGCACGGCCGCGGTGGCGAAGGCCGATCCCGACGGCTACAGCATCATCGCCCATTCTTCCGCGCTGACGATTGCGCCGGCGATCTTTTCCAATCTGACGTATGACGCCACCAAGGATCTCGCGTCGGTGCTGATGATCGGCTCCAGCGCCAATGTGATGATCGTGCCCAACTCGCGGCCCTGGAAAACCGTGCAGGATTTTATCGCTGGCGCCAAAGCAAAGCCGGGCTCGATCTCGTTCGGCTCCGTCGGCATCGGCAGCGCGGTGCATATCAGCTCGGAGAAATTTCGGCTCGCGGCAGGGATAGAGGCAACGCATGTGCCGTATCGCGGCGGCTCCGAGGTGATCACCGACATCCTCGGGGCCAGAATCGATTTCTATTTTTGTCCGCTCGCGACCGCGCTGCCCTTGATCCGCGAAGCTCAGGTGCGCGCGCTATTGGTGTCGACGCCCAAGCGGGTGCCGGATCTGCCTGACGTGCCGACACCGCTCGAGGCCGGATTGAAAGACGCCGACAGCGCGATCTGGTTCGGCGTGTTCATGCCGTCGAAGACGCCGCGCGATATCGTCGAGAAATTTCATGCCGCAGGCGTCAAGGTGCTGACCGAGTCTGCGATGCAGGACAGCCTGAAGAAGCTCGGCGTCGAAGCCATGCCGATGACGCCTTCGGAAATGGACGATCTCGTCAAGCGCGAAACGGCCGCCAACATGGAACTGATCAAGGCCGCCGGGATCAAGCAGTAGCGCGTTTTCAAGCCTCTCTCTAACGACCTGAAATTAGCCTCTTCGTCATGGCCGGGCTTCGTCCCGGCCATCCACGTCTTTCTGCCCGGCGTGAGAGCAGACTTGGATGCCCGGGACATAGGCGAGCGGAAGCGACGCCGTCCTTCGGACGGCTATGCCGGGGCATGACGAACTCTGCCATAAGTGCGCTTCCCTCTTTATTACCCTATTGCCGCGGGTTGAGGAAAGCATGGCGGCTCGCTAGATAGAACTGCAACGACGTTCCTTCCTCCTGCCCGGAAATCCCCCATGAGTGCCCTGTTTTCCCCGATAAAGCTGCGCGGCCTTGAACTTCCCAATCGCATCATGGTGGCGCCGATGTGCCAGTATTCCTCCGTGAATGGGGAGGCCAACGACTGGCATTTCACGCATATCAACACGCTCGCGCTGTCGGGCGCGGCGATGTTCTGCATCGAGGCCACCCACGTGGAGGCCATCGGCCGCATCACGCCGGGATGTCTTGGCCTCTATGACGACGCGACGGAAGCCGCGCTGAAGCCTATCCTGGTTTCGGTACGCAAACATTCCAAGACAGCGGTAGCGATACAGCTCGCCCATGCCGGCCGCAAGGCGTCGAGCCATAAGCCGTGGGACGGCGGCCAGCAGATTCCCGTCTCCCAAGGTGGTTGGCAGGCAGAGGGACCATCCGCGGTGCCGCACAAGGAGGGCGAGGCTCCGCCGCTGGCGCTTGATGCGCCGGGATTGGCCCGCGTACGCGATGCATTCGTCAATGCCGCAAGACGCGCCGAGCGGCTTGGTATCGACGCCATCGAGCTGCATAGCGCACACGGCTATCTCTTGCATCAGTTTCTGTCGCCGATATCAAACAAGCGCACCGACCAGTATGGCGGCAGCCTGCAAAATCGCATGCGCTATCCGCTCGAAGTGTTTGACGCGGTGCGCGCGGCGTTCCCGGCCGAGAAGCCGGTTGGCATCAAGGTTTCGGCGACCGACTGGGTCGAGGGCGGCTGGGATCTCGCGCAGACGATCGAATACGCGAAGGAATTGAAGAAGCGCGGCGTCGACTGGATCGACGCCTCCTCCGGCGGCGTGTCGCCGCTGCAGAAGATACCCTTAGGGCCCGGCTATCAGGTGCCGTTCGCGCAAGCCATCAAGGAAGCAACCGGCGTCACCACCATGGCGGTCGGTCTCATCACCGAGGCGAAACAGGCGGAAGACATCGTCGTGTCGGGCAAGGCCGACATGGTCGCGCTGGCGCGCGCCATGCTCTACGACCCGCGCTGGGGCTGGCACGCCGCCGCCGAACTCGGCGGCCAGGTCGAAGCGCCGCCGCAATATTGGCGCTCGCAACCCTCGACGCAGAAAGCGCTGTTCGGGACCACGACGTTCGGCACGCGGTAATTCTTTCGTCGTCATGGCCGGGCTTCGTCCCGTGATGGACGGCGTCCGGCGTGCTACGCTTCTCGCCGGCGCGCAACAAGACGCGTCATAAAAAGTCCCCTACGCGTCAAAATAAAAAAAGACGAGAGGAATCCTTATGGAAATCGGATATTTCGCGATGCCCTCGCATCCGCCGGAGTGCGGGTTGAAAGAGGGACACGACTGGGACCTTCAGGTGCTGCGATGGCTCGATGAACTCGGCTATCAGGAAGCCTGGATCGGCGAGCATCATACAGCGCCCTGGGAACCGCACCCGGCGCCGGACCTGCTTCTCGCGCAGGCCTTCTTGCAGACCAAGAACATTCGTCTTGGGCCCGGTGGGTTTTTGCTGCCCTACCACCACCCCGCCGAACTCGCCAACCGCGTGGCGATGCTTGATCACCTGTCGGGCGGCCGACTGAATTTCGGCGTCGCGGCCTCCGGCCTGCCGAGCGACTGGGCGATGTTCAACGTCGACGGCATGTCGGGCCAGAACCGCGACATGACCCGCGAGGCGCTGGAGATCATCCTGCGGATGTGGACCGAAGACGCCCCGTGGACCCACAACGGCAAATTCTGGACGGTGACAAAACCCGACACCATGTTCGATTTCCTTAAACCCCATCTCAAGCCGCTACAGGCGCCGCATCCGCCGATCGGCGTCGCCGGCTTGAGCAAGACTGGCGGCTGGTGCGCGAGGTCTGTGTCGCCGATACCGACGAGGAGGCCTGGAAGCTTTCCACCGGCGACATGATGGGCCGGATGATGGGCGAATATTTCCTGCCGCTGCTCGGTAACTTCGGCTTCAAGGACTATCTCAAGCACGCGCCCGACGTGCCGGACAGCGACGTGACGGTAGACTACTGCGCCCGTCACAACTGGGTCGTCGGCTCGCCGTCGACGGTAGCCGAGAAGATCGAGACCATCTACCGCGAGGTCGGCGGTTTCGGCACGCTGCTGGTGTTCGGTTTCGACTACAAGCACAAGCCCGAGGCCTGGCACAATTCGCTGCGGCTGTTGAAGCAGGAAGTGATGCCGCGGCTGAAGCATCTCAACGCGGAACTCGTCCAGGCCGCGTGAGGTGGGAGTACATGGCGCGGGACGGCGGCTTTTTGAGAGCCGTCCCGCGATGCCCTTTTCCCGTAACATTGCATATCCGCGGGGAAAGTGAGTGCGATAGTCTTTAGGGCCACTTACCCGGTTGCATTCGGGGGCCCGAGTAGCCATCTGACCAGGTAGCGCAATCGGATCGCTTCAACAGCGCCTGTCCCGAAATGCGACGCCTTAGCCACGCCAGATCTTAATCAACGGTATCGACCAACGGCATATCGCCTCGATATGCGCGTCATGGGTCAGGACAACCTATGCCCATCGAACATGCCGAGGCGCGGACGTGATGGCGCTCCGCCGCATCGCCTTCATCGGCAATTCGCTGCCCCGCCATTGCGGGATTGCCACCTTCACCACGGACCTGCAGCAGGCGATATCGACTTCCCGCTCCGATCTCGAGACCAGCATCGTGGCGATGACCGATCACGGTCAAACCTATGACTATCCCGCTTCGGTCGCGTTGCAGATCAAGGACGGCAACATCGAAGACTACGTGCGCGCCGCGGACTTCCTGAACGCCGGCCGTTTCGACACCGTTTGTCTGCAGCACGAATTCGGAATTTTCGGTGGCGAAGCCGGCGCTCATATCCTCGTGCTGTTGTCGCGCCTCACCATGCCGGTCGTGACGACGTTACACACGGTGCTGGCCGAGCCCACTGCGGCGCAACGCGCGGTGATGGAGCGCATTGTCGCTGCGTCCGCGAAGGTCGTGGTGATGGCCAACAAGGCCCACGAGCTGCTGCGCAGTGTCTATCAGGTGCCGGAAGACAAGATCGAGGTGATTGCTCACGGCATTCCCGACGTTGGGTTTGTCGGGCCCGAGGCGGCGAAGGCCCAGCTCGGTTTCAGAGGGCGGTCGGTCATTCTGACATTTGGCCTGCTGTCTCCCAACAAGGGCGTCGAAGTCATGATCGACGCCATGCCGTCGATTCTGAAGCGCTGCGCCGAGGCGGTGTATGTCGTGCTTGGCGCAACGCATCCCAATCTGGTCCGGGATCAGGGCGAGGCCTATCGCGAAAGCCTGCTCGCGCGCGTGCGTGAACTCGGCATCGAGGATCACGTGGTCTTCCTCGATCAGTTCGTCGATCAGGCCACGCTGCTCGAATTCATTTCGATGTGCGACGTCTATGTCACGCCCTATCTCAACGAGGCGCAGATGACGTCGGGTACATTGGCCGCCAGGCGATATGCAAGCGCGCCTATGCGGTCAGCCGGTCGATGACATGGGAGCGCACCGCCCAGCGTTACATGTCTGCCTTCGAGCATGCGTGGCAAGGTCACTGGCTCAAGGCCTTCGCGCGCCCTGACAAGAAGGCGCCGGCACCATACAGCCCGGCGCCGCCAGCCATGCAAATCGGCCATTTCCTGTCGATGTGCGACGATACCGGCCTATTTCAGCACGCCGTGCATTCGGTGCCCGATCGCAGCCACGGTTATTGCGTCGATGACAATGCCCGCGCGTTGCTATTGGCCTGCGCTCTCAACAATCCAGGCGAACGGCCTCTGCCGGAGTTCCTGACGGCGCGCTTTGCCGCCTTTGTGCAACATGCGTGGAATCCCGACACCAAACGATTTCGCAATTTCATGGGGTTCAATCGAACCTGGCTCGAAGACTCTGGTTCAGAGGATAGCCACGGGCGAACGCTGTGGGCCCTGGGTGAATGCGCGCGCAACGATTCCAGTCCGTCGCGCCGACGCTGGGCAGCCTCCTTGTTTGCGGAGGCGCTCCCCGCCGCGGAAGCGTTTCGCTCGCCGCGCGCCTGGGGCTTCACGCTTCTGGGTCTGGATGCTTATTGTGCGGCCATTCCCAATGATCTGCGCGCCCGGGATATCAGGCCTGTTCTTGCGGACAGGCTGATGACCATTCTCGCATCGGTCGAGACGCCGGACTGGGTGTGGTTCGAGGCGGGACTTGCCTACGACAACGCGCGGCTGCCGCAGGCCTTGATGCTGACGGGCCTGGCGACGCACACGTCGGCCTATGTCGATGCCGGACTAAGATCCCTGCATTGGCTGATGACGCAACAAACGACGTCGACAGGTCTTTTCCGCCCCGTCGGCACCGCCGGTTTCGGCGAGCAGCGGCAACGTCCGCGTGCCTTCGATCAGCAGCCTGTGGAAGCCGCGGCAACGATTGCGGCCTGCCTTACCGCGTGGCGGGCGGACGGCGAGGCCGAGTGGAAGGCCATCGCGAGGCTGGTCTTCGCATGGTTTTCCGGCAGCAACGACCTGTCCGTCGCGCTGGTCGATCCGGAGACCGGCAGTTGCCGCGACGGACTGCATCCCGACCGCGCCAACGAAAATTGCGGCGGCGAGTCGGTCTTGTCCTATCTCCTCAGTCTCGCGGAGATTCGTCAGCTTGCGCGTTCCAATATCGAGTCGGCGCAACCCCAGCCGCTTCGCGCCGTGGTCGCCTGAAGTCCGTACGTCTATCCCAAGAGTCACCTCCAACGAGCCGAGGGCATCTTGCTGCAACCCACTTTCCTGAATCGGCAGGCGCTGTATCTTCGGCCCGATCCGGCGCGTGTCATCGTGCGGCCGTTCAAGCCGGCGACCGAACCCCGCGATCTCAACCCGACCGACAAGACACGCGCCAATCATATCGTCGACCGCGTCCTCGCGCTCGATTCCGAGGCCGTCACGAGCCAACTCGCCGATGTCCTGGAGAATTTCCTGGGCCGGCATCGTAACCTCCTGGAGACGTTCGAGTCGCGCGCCGACGAAATGGAAGACGCCTTGGCGGCGCACGGCAGCTTTTCCAAGGCCCAGCGCCAGCTGATCGGCGCTTATTTTCTCAACGAATATTCGTTCGAGGCCTCGGCGTTGTTCAACCCCTCTATCGTGCCGCACCCCGATCAGTCGGACGCACCGAAAGGCGGCTTGCGCTTTATTCTCAGTCTCCGGGCCACCGGCGAAGGGCATGTGTCGTCACTGACGTTTCGCGCCGGCACCATTGCCGCCGACGGCAGCCTGACCGTTGATCCGACGGCCCGCCTCGCTTCGAGCCCCCGGATTAGCCGCCGCGTCACCGGTCCGGACGGCGACGAGGTCGAATTGATTTTCAAGCCCGAGGAAGACCTCAGCGAGCGCATCATCTTTCCGGTCACCGAATCCCAATCGAACGGCATCGAGGATGCGCGCTTTGTCGAATTCAGCGATCAGGGGCGGAAAACCTACTACGCCACCTATACCGCCTATAGCGGGCGGGCGATCCGCTCCGAACTGATCGAGACCAGCGATTTCCTCTCGTTCCGGATGTCGCCGTTGAAGGGTACCGCTTCACGCAACAAAGGCATGGCGCTGTTCCCGCGCAGGATCGGCGGCAAATACGCCATGATCGCGCGGCAGGACAATGAGAACCTGTATCTGATCTATTCCGATGACCTCAGCACATGGGACGGCGGCCAGGCTATCCTGAAGCCGGAGTTTCCCTGGGAGTTCGTTCAGATCGGCAATTGCGGATCGCCGATCGAGCTCGATGATGGCTGGCTGCTGCTGACCCATGGCGTTGGTCCGGTCCGCAAATATTCGATCGGCGCGGCGCTGCTTGACAAGAACGATCCCTCCAAGGTGCTGGCGCGCTCGCGCGAGCCGCTGCTGCGGCCCGAACCGTCGGAACGCGAGGGCTACGTTCCCAACGTCGTCTACACCTGCGGGGCGATGCGGCACAACGATCAGATCATTTTGCCCTACGCGGTGTCGGATACCTTCTCCAATTTCGCGACCATCAGGATTTCGGCGCTGATGCAGGCGATGAAGAGTTGATCGCCGCGCTCGAAGGCATGCGCGCCGACCGCTGTTGTTGGCAGCTCAAAGGAGCCCTCATGGCCCGGGAAACAAGCTACTTCGTGCAGTCATTTAACGCCGGCAAAGGCGGAAACCTCAAGGCCGACGCGCCGATCGCGTGCAAGTCGGCAACCGGCGCGCTGCGAACGGCGGAACGACTGGCCTTGAGCAAACTCGGCGTCGTCGCCTTCTCGGCCACCGGCGACCCCGAGATGGGCGACTATGACGACGAACCTACCGTGATCTTTCGCAATGGCCGGCTTCCGCCGGCCTTTGACTGAGGTCTTCGGACGCGTGGCGGGGTGCGGATATGAAAGCAGGAGCCTGAAATGAGCGAGCGACTTGAGACGCTGAAGAAAGCCCGCGAGCGGATGATCGAAGACCGGGACGCGCATGCCAAGGTGCTCGCCGCTCCGTTCGATCGCGACAAGGCCGAGCGGGCCCGCGTCAAATTCACCGAAATCCAGACCCTGGTCGACGCCCTCGACCGCGCCATCAGCGGAGAGGAAGCCGGTTCGGTGAAGGACTGAGCGGGGGGCAGGCATCGCGGCTTGCATTAAAAGGTGAGAGGTAGCGCTTTTCGCGCTGGCGACGCCGACGCGAGACGCCCTGGGGAGCAGGAGATTTTTGCGATGTCCGCTCGAGTCGATCCATTGACCGAGGGTTTTCTCGAAACCGTCATAGCCATACGCAATGTTTTCCGCAGCCCGCCCCGCTCTCGCCGGCGCGATCCGCGAATTGAAGGATCCGAGCACCTCGTGGTCGAGCTTATCCTTGGCGGCCATCGCCTTGGCCTGTTCCAGCGCAATCCGGTTGAGAGTTGCATCCATGGTGACACGCCCTTCGCCGTGCTTCAGGCGAAAGTCGGAAATCATCTCGGCCGGTGACGATGCTGCGGCGGCCAGGCCGCTCAAAAGCAGGGGCCATGCGAGCAAAATGGCGAATAGTGGTTTCATTTACTGCCGTGTTCGCGACCCATGAGCGTGGCTCGATTTATCATTCTTTCTCTCAATATCACAACGAACGCAAGGCGCGGCGGACCGCCGGCAGGCCCAGCGCGATGGGGGGTGGCCGAGCCGGCCGGCTCGGCCAGGCTCCGCGCGGGTCTGATGCGCTCAAAGGCGGCTGGCTCCACATGGGCTAGCGATTGCGCTGTGCTCGCCGATGCAAAATTTTCGTGCAACGGTGGTCGAGACTCTTGAAGCATTGGCATTCACGTCAATACAATCATGAATTGATTCGAAGGCGGCCAACCGTCTGGCGGTCGACCGCAACGTCGGTCAATCCAGGGGGACGACTATGCCAATTGATCTGTTCACACTCCGCAATCTCAAGATCGCATCGGGGTTGGCTTTCTGTTTCGTGCTGCCGGCAACGAGCCACGCATTTACGCAAGACGATCAACGCCGGCTTTGAACGGGCGATGTTTTTCGATTTTGCGCGTCGGAAATTCCGAGTGTGGAGCGCATCACCGCCTGCATGCACAAGCAGCGGGCCAGTCTGAGCGAAGGTTGTCGCAGAGTTTTCGGCAAACCATCCGAACAATCGGCCTCGGCCAGGTGATCCGAGAGCTATTCCCCAGATAGCGCATCCGCCGGCCGCATAATTGCAAAGCCACGTCGGCAGCTGCATACTTGACCATGTGGAATGTTCTGATGGCACCTGAGGAAACAAAAAATGGCGGAAGCCGGTCTGGGTATCGTAATCCGGCAACTTGCGAAGCAGCAGAATAAAGGTCTCATGACCGCCGTTAAACGTCGGCGCGACCGATATGTCAGCCTCGCCGCCAAGGCAAAGGACAAGGACACCAAGGAAAAATATCGACAGATTGCGAAGAACATCATGTTGCAAGGAACCGCCGCCGCCAAGCGGTTGCAGATTTCCGCCGATAACGCCGCGGACAGCTACGCCCGGTCGATGCGAACCGCG
>WNFI01033605.1_pt1 | contig 10760 bp, 12 predicted proteins | sample 5400471 | NCBI WGS metagenome assembly WNFI01 (sample SAMN13153348, study PRJNA577476) | soil metagenome | isolation source: 100 cm saprolite on Douglas fir-dominated hillslope | place: USA:California | collected 2013-09-17 | reverse complement strand
CCCGCGCATGTCATCGCATGGTCGCTCTGGCGTAGAGCTCACCAAGCGGCCGCTCAGCGCGCGCACTTCAGAGCAAAAAGGCAACTGTAATGCTAGGGCATGAACTCATAAATCCACGAGCATTGGCGGACGTCCGCTTTTGGTGCGCATTACGGACTCGAGTCGGACATCGCCCGAGGTCTGAAAAGTGCCAGGTACGGATAACGACCCGCTTCTAACGTCTCATCGGTTGGCGGGTACGCTTTGAGCCGTTCCAGTTGTTACGGCCGGCGAGGGAATTACGTCGACACTTGTTCTCATGAGTGCCCATGTCGCGAGCATCGACGCGAACAAACATATCACGGCGATCAAACCGGTGTATTTCGAGCCTCGGCTTCCGCTTGCGGGTGACTTTTCGTAAGTGCGCATGGTCCTCGCTCCTTAAAAAGATGCCTGGACGTCAGCATTTTTGACGCTTTCACCTTTCAACACCTTGCCTGGCAGCAACGAAAGCCTGTCTCGCCGTCCGTCGCATTCCGAGTCCGCAACGTCCGTCTGACGTGGCCATCGACTACCACCGTACGCTTGTGCCGATTGCCGTTGGCGAATTACGCATCTCGGAGGTTTCAGAAACAATCTCACAGGCTGCAATCACAAATGCCAACAGCGCGATCGCAATGGCCAACTCGGTGTACCTCGGATCGCGGCCATCCCTATGGATGTCTTTGTTCATGGCCGGAGCTCCATAAAATGAAGCCCGCTCAACACTACCAAAGCTGGCCGTTGCGAGTTCGACCAGAGGCCCGTCGGCCGAGCTGCGAAACCGGCGGGCCTGATGACACTTCGTTATTGCCCGTGCTTAAGCATCTCCTGATCGCTCAGGTCCCAGTCCTGCCACAACTGCAGTGCCCCGAGCAGCACGACGAGTCCGCCAAGACTAGAATGCCAGAATCTGAGCAGGCCATCGTCGAAGTAACCGAAGACGTAAGGCGAGGCGATCAGCCACAGGCCAAGCATGATCTCGCCCACCTCCTCCCATCGCTGCAGCGCAATATACTCTAGCTGGGCAAGGCCCAACACCAGAATGCCGACTGTAACCGTATTCAGGATCACCAAGCTGCGCTCAGCAGTAACAAGCTCATGGCTTGTTTGTGTGGGAAACCACGGCGACAACACGATCAGCACGCCAAATAGCATGCCGCACCAGTCTTCCCATGATCGATGAGTGTTGAAAAACCGAAAGTCCGACATTGTAAACCTCCCTTGCAAAGAGGCATACGTCAGCGGCTGACGGGCGCAACACTCCCACTGTCAATCGACCAATCTGGCCGCATCGGGGGCGTATGTCTGTAATTGAGATAACAAACGCGTCAACTTCTGCAAGACCGGGCCAGAGTATTTTGCAGCGTACGATTTGATATCAGCGCCGGACGGACAGAACGGCAGCATTTTTTCTCGCACACTCCGGCTGCGACCAAAGTGCGGTTAGCCGGGGCAACCCGCCGTTATCCAGGGGATTGTATTCCTATTAATAATTGCAAAGACTGGTTGTTTCCGCCCTTATCGGCCAACGTTGGGTTTTTGGCGTCGAAGGTCTTTTTACCTGCGTCTGGTGAGGCCACATCTTCTCCAGGGCGACGCGATCCAAAGGAGGTTCGCGATGAATTCGCACAGGCTTCCCTTTGAGAACCGCTGGACCAACGGCGAACACGCATGGCAGTGGAACTGCGAGCTTGAGCGCCTGGGACCATCGAACGTGCGGGCCATGTTCGCCGATCACGAGACCAATCATCCCGCCAGACCTGCCATTATATTTGACATTCCAGCTGGATTCGTCCGGGACTGGCTTGCGTTCCAAGACCGGCGCACCGCGCGTCGGCAGCTTATTTGGCGGGGGGCCGTTATCGGATTGGGTTTTGTCGCAGCCGTCGCCGCCGTGCTGGGTGCGCTGCGCCCCTAGAGCAGGCCTAAGCCAAAATTGCGCAAGGCAGCGGTCCGCGAATCTTAGCAACAGGATTTCCCGACGAAGGACATCCATTGGATCTACGGCTTGCCCCCGGAATGCTTAACATCCGCGGTCATCTGCGGATGTCGGATTATATTTCGCGGCCAGTCCGGACGTGGCACATGCTGTCGGCATCGATCGGACGTGGGACAGGATCCATCCTGTGGGTACGCCCATGATTCATTACGCACACAGCGGCGACATTCGCATCGCCTATCAGGTCGTGGGCAACGGGCCGATCGACCTCGTGTTCGTGCCAGGATTCATTTCGAATCTCGAGGTTCACTGGGAAGATCCCGGATACAATCATCTGATCCGGCGATTGAGTGCCTTCACGCGCCTCATCATGTTCGACAAGCGCGGCACCGGTCTCAGCGATCGCGTTGATGCGACAGCGTTGCCCAGCCTTGAAACTCGGATGGATGACGTTCGCGCCGTAATGGATGCCGCCGGCAGCGGCCGCGCGGCCCTGCTCGGCGCCTCCGAAGGAGCGCCGATGGCGGCCCTGGCCGCGCCCGCGACCGGCCACGAGGCGTCGGCGCTGATGAGGCTTAACGAAAAGGCCCAGATGGTATCGACCCGCCCGGAGTTGCCCGTGAGTTCCTGGACCAGCCCGACCATCGCCATCAGAGCCGACAGCGGCAACGCGACCGCGGCCACAGCCTCCAGAACCAAAACATCAAAAAAAAATTCCGCTAAATGCCGTAGGGCGACAGAACATTTTGAAATACGCCCTGACTAAGCCGGGTTTCGCGCCGAAGTTCCCGCTTCCAGAGCAAATCGGGCGGAGACCGGTCTTTTTTCCGGCCACCATTGTGCCATATTGCTTCCCGAGGCCTTCTCCCCAACGCATGATGATCGGCACAATGGCGCAAAGCACCGGATCCCGCTCCGCGATGGAGATCGAACTCACAAAACTGTCGTCGCCACGGATTTTTCTGGTGCGGATGCTGGTATTTCTGGTGCTGTGCTCGCTGCTGCTGGTGGTGCTTTACAGGCAGATCATCACCGCCTTCTTCGCCAATCCCGGCCTCAATGCGCTGATCGGCGCAGTGCTTTTGATCGGGATCATCCTGTCGTTTCGTCAGGTGATCCGGCTCTATCCCGAGGTCGCCTGGGTCAACAGTTTCCGGATTGCCGATCCCGGCCTGGCCATCGCGCGCCACCCGACGCTGCTGGCGCCGATGGCGGCAATCCTCGGCGGCGAGCGCACCGGCCGGATGTCGATCTCGCAGCAGACCATGCGGCATTTGCTGGATTCCATCGCGACGCGGCTCGACGAGGCGCGCGACATCACCCGCTACATGACCGGGTTGCTGGTCTTCTTGGGGTTGCTCGGCACCTTTTGGGGCCTGATCGAAACCGTCGGATCGGTCGGCAAGGTCATCGATGGCCTGAAAGTCGGCGGCGACGCCGGCGCGGTGTTCGACACGCTCAAGGAAGGCCTAGCCGCGCCGCTCGGCGGCATGGGCATATCGTTCTCTTCATCGCTGTTCGGCCTCGCCGGATCATTGATCCTGGGTTTTCTCGATCTGCAATCGAGCCAGGCGCAAAACCGCTTCTACACCGATCTGGAGGACTGGCTGGCCTCGACCGTGCGCGAATATGCCGGCGAGACCGCCGCGGGCGCAACCGGCGACCTTCCGAACATCCTGGAGCGTTTGCGCTCGACGCTGGAGGAAGGTGGGTCGACGCGCGGCACCGCCGCGGCGATGGCCAATCTTGCCGATGCGATCCAGAGCCTCGTCAGCCATATGCGCAGCGAGCAGGAAATGATTCGCGAATGGGCCGATGGACAGGGCGAGCAAAGCCTCGAGATCAAGAAATTGCTCGAACGCATCGCGCGTCAGCCTGAAAAGAGCTAAAAAAGCGGTTTCAAGCGAAGCGGGGTCCGGTTCGCGTGAAGAAAACCCGTCAACTTAAGAAGATGTCAACTTAAGAAGATAGAGACGATCAAATGGCCCTCGCACGCGGACGCCGCAACGAAGCCGGATTCAACTACTGGCCGGGCTTCGTCGATGCCCTGTCGACGCACGACCAGCTCTCGCAGGTCCGCGCCGGGCTGGCCTCTGCGGAGGCCGAGCGCGACCGCGTCAAGGGTCTTTATGAGGGGCTGGCCGGGGCGGGAAACGACGCCGCCAGCCGCGCCACTGAACTCAACAAGGCGCTGGATTCCGAAAAGCAATTGTCGGCGCGCGCGCTCGCACAGGTCGAGGTGCTGAACCAACAGATCAGCGCGCTGCGCCGCCAGCTCGCAGCACTTGAAGAAGCGCTCGACGCTTCGGAAAAGCGCGACAAGGAATCTCAGGGCCGCATCGCCGATCTCGGCCAGCGGCTCAACGTCGCCCTGGCGCAGCGGGTGCAGGAATTGTCGCGTTACCGCTCGGAATTTTTCGGACGGCTGCGCGCCATTCTCGGCAACCGGCCCGACATCCGCATCGTCGGCGACCGCTTCGTGTTCCAGTCGGAGGTTTTCTTCGACACCGGCCAGGCGCAGTTGCTGCCCGAAGGCCGCGCCGAACTCGACCAGCTCGCCACCGCGCTGATCGATCTCGACAAACAGATCCCGAGCGAAATCGCCTGGGTGCTGCGGGTCGACGGCCACACCGATGTGCGGCCGATCACCAACAGCCCGCTGTTCAAATCGAACTGGGAATTGTCGTCGGCGCGCGCGATTTCGGTGGTGCAGTACCTGATCTCGCTCAGCGTGCCGGCGCAGCGCCTGGTCGCCGCCGGCTTTGCCGAATTCCAGCCGCTCGATACCGCCGCCACCGAGGACGCCTACAAGCGCAACCGCCGTATCGAGCTGAAGCTGACGGAACGCTGAGCGCGCATGGCAAGCGCGTTCCAGCTGCGTCCCTATCGCGCTGACGACGAAGACGCGGCCATCGCGCTGTGGTTCGAGACCTGGCAGCAGGCCTATCCCGCGATCGATTTCGCCGCGCGCCTGGCGTGGTGGCGCCAGCGCTGGCGCAACGAACTGGTGCGAGAGGCTTCCATCATCGTCGCGGAACAGGCAGGCGCGCTGATCGGCTTCGTGACCATCGACCGATCAGGATATCTTGATCAGCTCGTCGTCGGTACCGGACACTGGGGCTCGGATCTCGGGAACACGCTGATCGCCGAGGCGAAGCGACTGTCGCCTGACGGCATCACGCTCAAGGTCAACACCGACAACGCCCGCGCCATCCGGTTTTACCAGCGAAACGGATTTGTGCATGCCGGCGAGGATGTCAATCCGACCTCGGGGCGACCGGTATTGAGGATGCAGTGGGAGCCCTAAGACATCATTGCGGGGAGCGCGGCGGCGAAGCAATCGAGTGGCGTTCTCGAATGCGGTCCTCACCGCCGTCTCCGTATTCAGCCGTTTTGTTCCGCGAAAGCGGAGTATCCTGTATTCCAGAGCGCAGGAATTAAACGCAGGTGTCGCGGCATACTGGGTCACCCGCTTTCGCGGGCGATGAGCCGCGTCGTTCCCGCGAAAACGGGAACCTAGTAAGCCCTAGCGTTCGCGCCGCATTTTATTCACAAAGGCCAGCACTGGCCGAATTAAATCCGGCATTGGGAACGAAAAGACCCCTGGGATGTTACCCCGCCTTATCGGGGAGCCCTTGCATTGGAACTAGCCGTAGAATGCCGACAACACGCCGCGGACTGCCTCAGGCTTTCCCGGCAAGCCCACACCCTGGAATCGCAAACTTATTGGCTCAGCATGGCTGAGTTCTGGTTCAAGCTTGCCCGGCACGCAGAGGATAGCGAGGCCATCGAGTCCGTCGATCCTTCGACCATCGATGCGACACCAGACAGGCGCAGAGGCAAATCAAACTAGCGGCGTCAGGCAACGACGGCTTCCACCTCTCGATTAACCGTGTTCAGGTTTGCTTGTTTGATCAACCCATAGATCGCGGGGATGACGATCAAGGTGAGCAACACGGCGATGTTGCTATGGGGGCTTGCTCTGTCGAAGAGCAAATGGCGATCCTCGGCATGAACTCCCATCAGATCAATAGTTTCATGCAGTGGTCCGGCGGGCGATCGCGTCTCATATTGTGTCTCCGTCCTTGTGGACGGATCGATCTGGGATTATCCTTCGGTTGGGGATAAGCAGACTCCCCCTCAGACGCTCGGCCGTCCAAGCTCTGCGCAATACTCGCTTGGTCGAGGAGATTGCGCGTGGACGGGACGTTCGAATGGTTTTCTCCACATCTACCAACGCGGCGTAAGCCGCAATTGCCGGCCAAGCCTCTGGCGCACGGAATGATGGTGCGCCGTCGGTGCGGAGTTGCGGTTAAGCGTGGCAAAGAGGTTTTCGCTGGATTTGCATGCTCATCCGACGAAGCACAAGCTGAAGTCCTGCTGCGGACGGATTCAATCACCAAGCAATATGCTGATCAGGTAGTGCTCGCGGATGTCGGCTTTGACGTCCATGCAGGTGAGATTATCGGCATCATTGGTCCGAACGGCGCCGGTAAGACAACGTTGCTTGAAGCGCTCGCAGGCATTCTCCCGATCGACACAGGCGATGTTCGCTGGCGCGGAAGGCCATTGCCCACTTCGCGCCGAAACGAAGCCATGTTCTATCTCCCGGACGACGTGCGACCTTATCAGGATCAACCGGTTGCGCGGGTTTTGTCGTTCTTTGCGAGCGTCTACCGAAGATCGGCCGATGAGATCACCAATACGATCCAAGCCGTAGGTTTGACGCCGGTCCTTCACAAGCGTGTACAATCGCTGTCCAAGGGTTACGGCCGAAGGCTCTTGTTAGCGCTGGGACTGCTCACGCCGCACCCGATACTACTCATGGACGAACCGTTCGACGGCTTCGACCTCCGGCAGGTTCGCGACATCAGCGGCGTCCTGCGCAGGGAAGCCGCTAAGGGCCGTACGTGTGTCCTTGCGATTCATCAATTGCTGGACGCTGAGCGGGTTTGTGACCGCTTCATTCTCCTTGCCGATGGCCGCGTTCGTGGCGCCGGAACGCTGAGCGATCTCCGCGCGCGAACAGGGCTCCCCTCTGGAAACCTGGAGGACATCTTTCTTGCGCTCACATGAGACATTCCGCGTCCAAGACGCGCCTCTGAGGCCGCTGCTCGTCAAGGAGCTGTGGGAGATCCTCAGTGGCCGTGCGCTGTGGACCATGCTGCTGCTGATGTGCCCATTGATTGGGTACAGCTTCTTCCAGGCTGTTTCGCTGTATGGCGAGGCGAGTGCGGCCGGACTGCAGTCGCCGGTGCTTGCAAGCAGTCTGTCGCCATTGGACGGCATCTTGGTACCTACTCTCGGGGCCTCCTATGTCGCTGTCACGCTCCTCTTTCCCTTTGTGGCGATTCGCGTGCTCGGCCAGGAAAAGGAATCGGGCGCACTGCGTCTTCTGATTCAGCTGCCCTATCGATCCTCCGCATTCATTACAGCAAAGCTCGTGGCGGTGCTCGCTGCCTGGGGGCTTTCGAGCATCCCTGCACTTTCGGCGCTCGCCATCTGGAGAATGCTTGGGGGGCACTTGTCTGCTCCGGAGACTTTGAACCTGCTTTTTGGACATCTGCTCTACGGGCTGCTCGTTGGTACCATCGCATTGTTTGCGGCGGCGGTGTCGGAAAGCGCAGCGACTGCAGCGATCGTGACGCTCGCCTTCACGATCGGTTCATGGGTGCTGGACTTTACGGTGGCAGGTCATCCCGGCCTTCTCGAATGGGTAGCCCGCCTGTCGCTGACCCAGGTGTTGCGCACGTTCGAGCAAGGCCTGTTACCGGCGGGGCTTGTCGTGGGCACCGGCGCGGCTGTGTGCGGTTTCGCTGCGCTGGCCACCGTTTGGTGGCCGCCAGGCATTCACGTCCGCAATAAGCTGTTTCGCTCACTTGTGTGCGTCCTTGCAGTGGCGACCGTTCTCGGACTGGCGACGCAGATCAGACTCTCAATTGATGTCACCGAGGATCAACGCAACTCGTTTCCCGTCGCCGACCAGCGGGTGCTCGCTAAACTGGCGGAGCCCCTGGTCATGACGGTTCATCTCGCGCCGGAAGACCCCCGATATGCAGATCTGCAGCGCAACGTGCTGGCGAAGCTGGAACGCGTGCTGCCGAATCTGTCCGTCCGTCTGGCGGGCGGGCGGCAAAACCTCGCAACCAGTGCAGGTGACGATCGCTACGGCGAGGTCGAATACACCTATGGCGGCCGATCAGACATCAGCCGCTCGACCAGTCCGCGGGAAATTCTTCCGATGCTCTACGGCCTCGCGGGGATCAATCCCCCCGCACCTGCCCCGGGAGGCGATTATCCAGGATATCCGTTGGTTGCCGGCGGACAGGTCGCTCTTCTCTGGTTTTTTTGCGGACTTCCGCTCTGCATCGCCCTCGCTTGGTGGTGGAGTCGACGTCTGCCCAAACCAATCACAGCATGCTCACGAAAGAGGTTCAGTCATGAACATAAGTAAAAACATCAGAGCCATCGCGATCTGGGCTCTCGGTTTCGCATTATTGATATCGCCTGTCGCGGCAGAGCAGCCGACAAAGATCGACTTCTCAAATGAGACGGTTGGAGCTGAGCCAAAGTCGCTTGTTGCCGTCGTCGGCGTCTGGCGGATCGAAAGCGAGGGCGGGAAAAACGTCCTGGCTGTCGATGGGCGACAATGGAAAGAGGGACAGTCCTCCGCCGGTGTCGCCGATAAGGCGAGAGCGCTCTACGGGGAGCGCTATGCTGAGTTTCTCGATCGGGTTCAGGCCTATGCGTACTACCCCTACAGTGTCGTCAAGGATGTAGAGGATTTTCACGGCGGCGAAATCACCGTCCGCTTCGAGGGATTGTCGGGCCGCATCGATCAAGGTGCCGGAATATTGTTCAATCTGAAGCCAAACGGCGATTACCTGGCACTTCGTGCGAATTGTCTTGAGAACAATCTGGTTCTCTGGAAATTCGAGAAAGGCAAACGTTCATCGGTATCCTGGGTTCGAAATGCTGCTGCCGCCAGCAAGCAATGGCACGACCTCAAAATCCGGATTATCGGCACCAGGGTGGAAGGCTATCTCGATGGCAAGCTCTATCTGGAGCACACTCTCTCCGGCCCCGTATCTGGCCGGATCGGTCTTTGGTCTAAAGCGGACAGTTACATGCACTTCGCTGACTACACTGTATCTTTGGCCAATTGACTGACGACTAGGCGAATTAGTTCAAAAGAAAGATCACTATGAGAAGACCATCGGACGTCTTCCTGTTGTATGCCGCGCGCGCTTCACGTGGCTTCGGCGACGGATTTGCTATCATCATCCTGCCGGCATATTTGTCCGAGCTGGGCTTCGGCCCGTTTCAAATCGGGATTGTTGCGAGCGCGGCCCTTCTCGGAACGGCGGCCGTCACGCTCGCGATCGGATTTCTCTCTCCCGGCAGGGATCTGCGTAATCTTCTGTTAGTTGGTGCTTTTGCGACTGTCGCGACAGGACTCGCGTTTCAGACGACGGAACAATTCGCGTTCATTCTTATCATCGCCTTCATCGGAACAATGAATCCTTCAAGCGGAGACATTGGACTATTTGTCCCGCTCGAACATGCCATGCTGGCGCGGGAAGCGCCGGACCATGATCGCACCCGCATTTTTGCTCATTACAGCTTGATCGGCGGACTTTCGACCGCCGCCGGCGCATTAGCAGCCGCGGCGCCGACGGCTTTGGTTTTGGTCGGCGCGAGCACCATCGGCGCTCTCAAAGCGATGTTCTATTTTTATGCGACACTGGGTCTGGTTGCTGCGGCCATCTATCGATATTTGCCTCACGCTCAACCGCAGGAGGTTGCGTCTCGTCCGGTTGCTCTGGGGCCCTCTAAAGGGATTGTCTATAAGCTCGCCGCTCTGTTCAGTCTGGATGCGTTCGCCGGCGGTTTTGCGGTGCAGTCGCTAGTCGCTTTGTGGCTGTTCGACCGGTTCGGGTTGTCGCTCGCCGCAGCAAGTTTGTTTTTCTTCTGGTCCAACGTCCTGGCCGCATTTTCTTATCCCGTTGCGGCGCGACTGGCAAAACGCTTCGGCCTTGTAAACACGATGGTCTTCACGCACATTCCTTCAAGTCTCTGTCTGATCCTCGCCGCCTTTTCGACCAACCTCACCGTCGTGCTTGGCCTCTTGCTGGTTCGTTCGGCGCTCTCGCAGATGGACGTCCCGACACGCACGTCATACGTGATGGCTGTTGTGACACCACCTGAACGACCTGCAGCGGCGAGCGTAACTGCCGTACCACGCAGCCTTGCATCATCGCTCAGTCCTGCCTTGGCGGGAGCGCTGCTCACCACATCCTTCACCGGATTGCCTCTGGTTGTCTGCGGCATGTTGAAGATAGTCTATGATCTCACTCTTCTATTTTCATTTCGTCACACCAAGCCGCCTGAGGAACTGGCGGCGAAAACTATTCCCTGAGGCTTGCGGGAGAGCGTCGTTCGCCGACGGCGAACAGCGTCGAAACACGGAGCTCTGTCACCGATACAATGATCATTCCGTCGATGACTCGATGCTGGACGCTACGAAAGAATTCTCATGGCACGGGCTCGAACACCAGTATTGCGGCTTCTTGTTCACCGATTGCCTGAGACGCTACGTATAAGCGATTGATCTGGGGTACTAGGAGCGAAGTGCCCGAACCGGGTCGGCTCTTAATCCTGGAGATCTCATCGTAGTGGTCGGCGTCCTTCTGCTGGTAGACGTATAAGACTCTCCACGAACTTGTGACGTCATCAGTCTGATGACGGTCTGTTACGGGATTATCTCCGCGTTCGACAATACAGTTACCACCGTAGTTTC
>WNFI01499921.1_pt2 | contig 10761 bp, 8 predicted proteins | sample 5400471 | NCBI WGS metagenome assembly WNFI01 (sample SAMN13153348, study PRJNA577476) | soil metagenome | isolation source: 100 cm saprolite on Douglas fir-dominated hillslope | place: USA:California | collected 2013-09-17 | reverse complement strand
ACGCCGTCAACTGGTTCACCAGGCGCGTTTGCGTCTGGATCAGCGCATCCTGATCACGGGTGAGCGTTTTCAATTCCTGCACGAGCGCACTATCGGGCTTCAAGCGGCGCAGATCCGCCAGGTCCAGGCGCCCCAGCTTGGCCAACAAATGGGCGTCAAGTTGATCGGTCTTCGCTCCGGCGGCTTTGCGCAGCTGATTGGCCGTCTTAGGGTTCACCGGATAGACCGGGATGCCCGCTTCCAGCAGGAACGTGACGAGCAAGCCGTGATTCGTTTCGACAATGCACGCCAGGTCCTCGGGCGAAGCCGCGATGCCGAGCAGAAACGCTTGCAGCTCGTGCAAGCCGTCATGGCTCTGGGCAAAGCGCCGTACTCCCACGCGCTTGCCCGCCTCATCCAGCACCTCCACGTCATGATGGGTGTCAGCCCAGTCCAGTCCAACGTACCACATGCGGTGGCTTCCTTTTCTAGCGATGCGAGAACAACTCCTGGGGGGATCGGGTCCTTCTATACCGGGTGCTCGAAGCACGTCCCTCCAATCATCGATTGACCCAGGAAGGCTGCCAAGGGAAGAACGATCTTTCCTTACCGGTCGAGCCGTATGGAGACACAAGTCTTTCCCTGGCAGTGCTTATTGCGCAGGTTTCTCCTGCCAACCCTTGGTCGAAAGGGTCTGCAGAAATATTAACATATAAGGAGATAGAACCGATATGCTTCTGCAATTTGCTCATGATCGAACAGAGGCAGCCATTCAAATTGCTGCTAAAATACTTAAGCAAAAAGGTGAACTTTCGATTAGTGATATCAAAGCTATCCCTTTCTTGTATAACTCCCAAGAGGTGGCTTCGGTCATTGTATACTTGATAAGTAACTTACATGGTGAGATTTATAGAAAGAAGGTAAGTTCTCAACCAATATCACGATGGGAACAATTCATTAGGATTAAGCAGTAGGGGTGGTGAATGAACGACACAAAAGCCCTTCAGTACTCTCATTTGAGGTATTGAAGGGCTTTTCCATACATGTCCTCTCAATCAACATTTTGTGCAAAGCTGGCTACGGCTAAAAGGCCGCTGGTTCCCGTCTGAGATTGAAACTGCCAGATTTCGTCGACTTGATAGAACTATTTATTCTTTCTCGACCTCAATCAGTCGCTAGAGGGGATTTAGAGTATCGTTGTGCATGCAAACCGATTGTATATTATGAGTCTGTGGATTTCTTTGTGTAGGTTACATATTTGTCTTGATTATCAAGCTCCTTGCTATTCTGTTGTTATTTTTAGGGGTCAAATGCGTTCCTTCTTAGTAGAATATTTAACCATTTGTTCCGTTGAATGGAACATCTTTGGCCTTTTATTGCTTGAGTATTTTCATTAGCCAAGTAGATGCATTTTCGTTAAGCCTCTATTTTTGTTACAGGCTTCCATAAGCCGCAGTTTTAGACCTAGTTTTTGTGAATTTGGCTTTATGTCGTGTACACTCTGCGATTCCTGTCACTAGCATGATCTTAAAGTAGAGCTTATACATTCGATACCCAGATGACACATGAATATTGAGGTATTATCTAAAATAATCAATTGAAGCATATAGCTGTTAAACTTTGGAATGTGGGATATAATATAAATTACTTCAGTGGAGAGTTGATTATCAAATGGCATGTTGTAATCAGAAGGAGAGGTCAGGTTGATAGAAAAGCTATCCACTAGAGCTGGTATCTTCTCGATAGTTATCGCAATCGTGGTGTTTGTTTTGCTCGGTGCAGCTAATGGAATATTAGGCGAGTTTGGGACTACTATTTTCCATTGGCTCGTGAAAGTTGGGATTCAATTTATAATGGCCAGCTCATGGCCTTGGGTTATCATCTTACTTATTCTGCTGTTTGGTCTCGTTAGCGTTGTTGTTATTTGGCAACATACTAATCATATTCTAGACACAACGAACAGAATTGTCGATCTGGATAATTGGCTGCAAAGGCTCGTGCCGAATTTAGTGTCTGCGAAAGATCTGGATGAAGAAATGCAGAGACTTATGTATCAGTTATTACAACTTGCTACTGCGGTATTTGATGATTCGGTACATCGTGCATCAGTATTTCTTCCCGATCCTGATAGAAAGCACTTAAGAATGCGGTATGGTTATCAAATACCTCCCGAGACCATGATTAGGACAGTATTCGATATTGAGCATGGTAAAGCAGATACAATGAGAGGGATTGCGGGGGAAGCCTTCTTAGATGAAGATGGTCTGCCTCAGATAGTGCATGTGAAGCATGAAAAAGGTAAGTGGAAGACTGATAGAGAGAGCAGTTACATATTTTTTGAGAGAAATCGGCCTTTTGTACCCTATCGCTCATGTGTGTGCGTGCCCATTTCTGCTGGGACGAGCCTTGCTGACCGTCTTGGAGTAATTTGCTTTGATAGCCAAAGTCCAACGATTTTTGACTCCGCTAAGACTGAGGACTCAGAGCTCCAAAAAAGACTAATAACGTTGTCTGCACGTTTTACTGCCGCATTGCAAATATATAAAGAGCTTCAAACATCTCATCAGAGCCAGCAGCAGAATTAGGACAAACATTAGCTTGATTTTTCGTCAATTTGGTGTTACTCTTGAGTTGAATGTATGTACTTCGCATAGTAGTATGTATATATATAGGAGTAAGGGCTTCACAATGCCACAAGATAGAGCACTACCACCAGACAAGAAAATATCAAGAGCACAGCGCGAGGGCCTGCTATGGGAGGCATCCAGGGAATATATGCGCGGAAAGATCACTGCTGCTAAGTTAAAGGAGATCGAGCGTGCTACTGCTCCTAAAATCAGATCTGTCTTTTCCTCAAAAGGACCAAATAGAACCTAAAAAGCTGCCACGATATGCCTCTTCCGATACCTCGATTGGTCTATCAACTCGCGATTTTAACATAGCTTCTAGAAAATGTAGCTACAAGAAACAAAGATTGTGTTAGGTATGAAAGAGCCCTAGCAGGTGTATCACTTGCTAGGGCTTTTCGTTGTTGGCTTGGGAGATTGGCAAGCCCTAAGTCCAAAGCCGGTATCTCCACATTGTTATCTTCCTGTGCTATGTGAATTTTAGTCATATCATGAATTGGTACTGTATAAGTTTTGTGAATAATGAGCTATATTGTTTAGCTTACAAACGTTAGCAGATCATAAAACTCCACGGGTTGGAGTCTCTGATACTCCTTCTGTGGCACTTTGACGTAGCGCCACTGTTCACCCGTCAACTTTGTCGCGTTCTCACACCATAGTTGAGCAGCTCTATCTTTGAATGCTACCTCGAGTGATTCCTGGCCCTTTGTCTCCACAAGCCACATCTCATTCAGGTCTGTCTTGATCACAAAGTCTGGATAGTAGTAGCGCAAATTGGCGTTGTTATCGGTATATTCTATCGAGAAGCCAAATTGTTGGGGTAATTTGGAAAAGGCAACGACATCCTTAGCGCTTTCGAGGAATTTGGCAAATTCGTACTCAAAGTCGTTATCACATGGAACCAGGTTGAACACACATTTTCTGGCTTCGAGGACTGACCGTGAAAAGGCAAAAGGTTCCATCGATGATAGTTGCCGGCGCTCGCCTTCGATGATAGGCTCTACTTGCTCAACGATCTTGTCTTTGAGCGCTTTTGCGAACACGTCAAGCACAACATAGCCTGCTACGCGGTGGTTCATGGCTTGTATGATAGTAGGGCTATACATATCGACCTTCCCACCAAACGCACGATCTTCAAAGAAGTCCCAGACTTTCGGGGCGAGGGCGCTGAATTGGCTCGGTAGCTTTAGGCTGCTCGCAATTAACTTGGCATAGTAACTGACGATTTCATCAGGTCGTTGCGCCTCTTTGATGGCATACTCCCGTTCAAATAGCTTCTCCATTGTGATAATATCGAAAGCCTGGTACTGGAATTTTTTGATATCTGCATCGGTTGGTTTGCGTGGCAGAGGATCAGGGCTAAACCTGAAACGCATTACGTCTAATGTCTCAATCTCTTCGGCCAATGTCTTTTTACGAACAAGCATTGGTGATAGTCTCGGTAACGATAAATCGTATGCGGCTTTCTCAGGCATTTGTGGTTCAATGGCAATAATCTTGAGTTTGTCTTTGCCTATCTCGAACGTATCGAGCTTCACGTCTTCCAGTTTTTCCAGATCATCCACAAAAGCAAGGAAGGCTTTGTTGCCGATAATGTCCACCCGCTCTGAGTACGTCTTTCCTCTGAACATGAGGCGTAAACCGCGACCGATTGCTTGCTCAGGTAAAATGTTTGCTGCCGCTGTGTAGGGGCGTAATCCAACAACGACGGTGACATTTTGGACATCCCAACCTTCTCGAAGCATAAGCACACTTACAATAGCGTTGGTTGGGCAATCTGGACTATCGACTTCGCGTGCAAGTTTGCGAGCTGCATCCAGGTCTTTTTTGGAGATTTCACCTGTTTTATCGGTGTGAATCACTAGTGCTCTGTCCTTGCCGCCAAATTCGGAGGGGTACGTTTTGCGCAGCCAATCTCCCACATCTTCTGCTTCTTCGGTGGTGTTCAACATGAGAAACAACACCGGCTTTTTGCCCATTGGCGCAAGCTGCTCTCGATACTCCCGCCAGCGTTCTACACCTGCCGTTAAATAGACGCGATAGCGCACACTGGCTACGTCGCTTCTTGCCTCTTCAAAGTCGGCAACACCTTTTACTGGCCTTTTTACAACGCTGTCTACAATTGCTTGCTTGATCGGGTAATCTGAGATGACCCAGGGGAATAAGCCACCTTTGGTGAAACGAGGTGTGGCGGAAAAGTCTAATTGGGCTGCTAGTGGTATGCTGGTATGAAGTCGGCGGATCACCTTATTCCATTCGTTATCTTCATCATGCGTATGATGAGCTTCATCGTTCAGTACTAAAAGTTGGCCTGTGCGTTTGGCAAGCATTTCGATAAAACCGGCAAGATCGCTATTCAGATCGTCTTTGGGTTTTGGGCCAAGCACCTCGGTCATGATTTCAGGCTCGTCGTCGCTGTTTTTCTTACGCTCTGTTCTGTCATAAAGCTGCTGAATATTGGTAAGAAAGAGCATTCCATCTGCTGGGGCACGTTCAGCATCGCCGCGCATGACACAATCAAATTCCCAGGAGATTTTTAGTTCACGAGGGATGAGTGGGTCAAGGTTAAAAATACGTCCACCCTCAAAATCAGTTTTCAGTCGCTCGTAGACAATGACGTTTGGAGCGATGATCAAGAAAGTTTTGGCGTAGTCATCTTCGTTTTCGCGTACAGCATTGAAATATTGCCAAACAATAGCGAGCGACATCACTTTCGTTTTGCCGCTACCCGTTGCCATTTTTGTGCAATAGCGAGCGAACTCATCATAGGCAGGCAAGCGTACCTGGCTATTAGCTGGTGCATATTTTTCTAAAAGGTCTTTGCGAGTACGTACCTTTGCTACCTCATAGACATAGATGAGCGTTTCTATCGCCTCACGTTGAGCGTCCAGGTACTTGAAGAGTTGCCCGTTAGGCAACTTATGATCGGTGAAGAACCAGTAATTGAGTAAAGTACGGGTTGTGCGCGTGATGCCCTGATATCCGTTGTCTCTCCACTCTGTGAGAAGTTTACGTAAGGCTGGAACACAGGGTGCCGTTCTGAGATAGAGGGTCAAGTCAAAGAGGCCAAGCTGAATATCGTTTTCTTGCGTTTTGCGACTACGTGCCATAGTTATCACTCTTAGCTATTGCTTATCTGAACTGCATCCAACAGGCGGTATTTCTACTGTTACGGCTTTTGTTGTGTCGTTGCCCAAAATGTCGATGACTTTGATAACGATAGTATAGGTGCCAGGCTCCTCATACTCGTGGAAGGTCCTCAGGAGTATCTTTGGCTCTTTTCTTATGCGGTAGGTCTGCCATTGATTGTGAAACGTATCATCTCGGTAGTCCCAGTCAACTGCCCAGTAATCGATCCACTGGCTCCAATGCTTGATTGCATTCTTTACATCTTCGGGAACATCATCAGGCGGCATGAAGAAATTCTGTAACTCAACAGATGCACACTTCTTCATTGGTTTCACATCCACTGCCAACGCAGCTAGCTCGTAAAAGGCGATATCTCCCTGTTCAACTGCTTTCTTTTCAAGCACCTCTCGCGGTATTTTTTTGAAGGCGAGTCGGATGTTTGCGTCCGCTGCCATTTGTTTAGCTGTTTCATTGAGATCGAAGGCGAAGTCCCAGCCAAGAATATCAATGCTATTGCTATGCTCACCGGCATCTTTTCCTCTCACCCGCCAGAACTCATTGACGATGGCTTTTACCTCGCCTAGAGCAATTGGGGCATCCACAGAACCAACGTGAACAAGCTTTCCTCCTTTAATACCATGAATCCAGGTATAGCCATCGATAGGTGTAGCTTGATAGAGTTGAAGAATGAAATTACGGTACAGCAATTGTACATTTGCCCTTTGAGTGGGATCAGAAAACTCAGCTACTTGCCACGCTTGTCGTTCATACTTACCGAGGTTCTGAACTATAAAGGGTTTTAAGTCACTGATGGATAAAAGTCGCTTGCGAGTGGTATGGATAGCAAAACGCCCTAAGTCACATGCTATCCATTTCCGTCCGAGTTTCTCTGCTGCTACTGCGGTTGTGCCGCTACCACAAAAGCAGTCAAGCACAATATCATCTATGTTGGAGGATGCGGTAATAATGCGTTCGAGTAAAGGTTCAGGTTTCTGAGTCGCATAATTGAGGCGTTCTTCGGCTTGAGAGTTTACGATGGGAATATCTGTCCATATGCTGTCAACCAAAACGCCTTTGATTTCTTCGAGATATATCTTGTAACGATATTTACCTCCTTGGGTTACTATTAGACGGTTTTCCTTTTTGAGCCGTTCGAGTGTCTCATCTGAGTAAGTTCCCAATTCTGCATCTTTATAGTGCCCTTTTTCGTCCTTATTCCGAAAACGCTTCTGAATTTCTTCCTCAGGATATGGAACGTATACTTGATTAAATTTTGGTACTAAACTCTTTGAGTAGAAATAAATTACATCGTGATCAGCTCCGAATTTTTTAGCACGTGCTTTTGCACTGCCTGAAGTGGCTCGTTTCCAGCAAATTTCATTCTGAAAATGATCACCTCCGAAAACTTCATCTAATACAGCTTTTGCATAATGGCCTACATGCCAATCCAAGTGAACGTAGATACTGCCATCTTCTGTAAGTAATTCACGTAGTAAAATTACAGTCTCGTAGAACCATTGTAAATAACTATCTAATCCGTGTCCCCAGGTGTCTCGGTAAGCTTTCTGCTCGATAATGCTAGGTTCTTTAGTGAAGCTCTCATCGCTTTCTGGGATAGTAGTGGTAAAGGAGAAATCTGCACCAGTAGCAAAAGGTGGATCGATATAAATCAGATTTACCTTACCGGCGAATTCAGGCAGTAAGCTTGGCAATACATATTTTTTATCACCCCATATCAATCGATTGCGCCATTCGGTTGGGCGGCCAGCAAAGAGCATGTCGAGGGTCAATTGACGTTCCTGGGCTGTTTCGTTCACAGTTTCTACGGTTTGGAAGGGAAGCTCAATGCGAACAGGGCTGACTTTTTTCCCGTCTTTGTACTTACCATCCCATAGTAGCTCGGTCATGATATTCGTTACCTATCTAGCGAAGGTTGTGAATCGCAGCATTATGTAAGAAGAAAGGTATTGGCAGGGTGCCATATGGCTGTGCGGATCGTATCAATTTAGTTTCCCCTCCCTTGCTATGTATGTTGTAGATTCTTGCGGAATTTCATGCAGTTGCATCTTATGTTTCATTAGTGTAGCGTATAGATGCCTTTAATGCAAGACATGTGGATACTGTGATTACCCACAAACAATCACCGAAAGTTCATGCCCCACGGAATAGACCATCTATTAGCACTTAGCTTGATTGCGTGTTTCACGAGGTTCTCATTAGTATTCTTCTGATTATCAGCATCAAGTGGAATATCATACGCCTCACTCTTCCACGTCTTACGAATGAACCCAGTATGATATCCTCTTATTGAAACACGAGCATATGCTGGCCTCCTGGTGGTTGCCATATGTTTATTAACAGACCAACTATGCAACTTATACGACATTGTTGCCCCTTTCTATATCTCATTCTTTTAGGGCAGTGTAGCAATTTCAAGGTACAAGCCTCTTTATGTAATACAACGTTAGCAAGACTGAGCACTAACAATGCGTTTCACATCTAGGAGTGCCAGCTTGTGGGTAATCATCAAGTGTGGATAAAAGTGAGAATTATTTCTCCAAATGGCAAAGCTATTGGCTTGCTCGTATATTGGTAAGTTACATGAAACCAGCAAGGGACCTCAATGGTAATCTCACTTTAATTCCAGAAGCAGAAAAGCCTTAGTAGCTGGATTAGCCACTACAGCAGTGTTCGGAAATTTTGAGCCATATCAAATTTATTTGCTTTCCATTCTCATTGTCACTAAAGCCGAACTAGGGTATACTGGCAATGCAAAGTCGTTAGTGCATACAATTTGAGAAAAAAGATCAAGCAGGATAGATAAATATCAGTGAAGGTAGATCGAGCCATCATAGCTGTTAGAGGGTTATTTTAATGGGGGATCAGGACCAGGAAGTTTCTGAGCAGCAAGACAACCTCTTTTATGCATTCGCACAAACAGTCCTTACTCGTTTAAAGGCTTTGGTGGAACCCATAGGTGGAGTACCTGTGCAGATGCGTTACTATGCTATTTTTGGTGAAGGCTCGTCTGTACCTACTACTATACAAACAGAGAATGTATCGCTATACCCCATACATACTGTTTCGACTACAATTCCGCCGAGTGGCCCATCTGCACATATTACTATACAAACAAAAAATGATTATAGAACCCTGCTGTTTCATTATCAGTCCCAGATATTCAGAGAGGAGGAACCAGAGTTACTAAAACTTTTTCAGCAGCCAGAACATATCGTATCTCCTGCTATATTCGCATACGGAACCATTATGGTGGTACCGTTTGTCAAGACAGTTTTTGGGCAAAAATAAGACAAAACTCAATAGTTCGAGAAACTCGCAGCTATCTTTTCAGATACACCTGTGCTGGTGTTTGATAGTCAAGCGCTTGATGCAAGCGCTCCTGATTGTAAAACGTGAAATAGGTACGCAAGTTCCTTACTGCATCTGGAACGCTCTGGTAATCTTTGATATATACCTCCTCGTATTAAACGTGAAATATTCACGTAAGTTCCTCACAGCATCTGAAACGCTCTGGTAATCTTTGATATACACCTCCTCGTATTTCACACTCCGCCACAACCTCTCGACAAAAATGGTGTCTAATGCTCGTCCTCGACCATCCCAACTGATACGGATATCTGCGGCCTTGAGCCGACTGGTGAACTCGCTGCTGGTAAACTGCACCCCTTGGTCACTGTTAAAGATCTCAGGTGTGGCTACGCGCAAGGCCCGATCCAGCGCTTCCAGACAGAAGCTGGTATCCAGCGTGATCGAGATTTCCCAGGACAACACGTAGCGACTGAACCAATCGATCACCGCCATCAGGTAGATGAACCCTCTCTGCAGGCGGATGTAGGTGATATCACAACTCCAGACCTGGTTGCAGCGCTCAATGCTCATCCCCCGCAGTAAGTACGGGTAGCGCTGCGCAGTTGCTCCGGGCAGACTGGTTCGCGGCTTGGGATAGATGGCTTCCAGGCCCATCAGCTGCAGCAATCGCCGCACGCGTCTGCGTTCCACTGGGTAGCCCTGCGTGTGCAACCAGGCCGCCATCTTTCGTGCTCCATAGAACGGCGTCCGCGTGTATTGCTCATCCAGTAAACGCATCAACACAAGATTTTCTTCGCTTTCTCCTCTTGGCTCGTAGTAGTAACTTGATCGGGCCAGGCCGAGCAGCTCGCACTGCTGGGCGATGCTCAGTTCAGGATGCCCTGGCTCGATGCGCGCCCGTTTCGCTTCAATGCAGTGATTTTGATTTTTTTCCAACCAGTCTACCTGCACTTTCAATTGACCGATTTGCTGGTAGAGACTGGCTATGAGCGCCTCTTCGCTTTTTTCTCGCTTGCCCGCTTGAGAGGAGAACACCTCCGGCAAGCCATCGAGGGCTTGTTTTTTCCACTGCGCAATCTGTGTGGGATGCACCCCATACTCAGCAGCGATCTCATTGGCTGTTTTCTGCCCTTTGATGGCCTCCAAGGCGACCCTCGTCTTCAGGTCGGCACTGTATCGTTTCCGTTGCATTGACATCGTTTTCCTCCTTCTCGCCCGCTTCTCGATACAGCTTTTTTATCTTATCGACCTGTCCAGTTTCTTGGTACCATCATATTCTTGAAGCTTTGATAAAGATAATGGCAAGCCATTTTATCCCATCAGCATAGCCAATCTATGATATAATAGGACCAGCCTATGAACCAGATATTGAGCAATGTTCTCTGTATGAAAATGACTGAAAGGCACATTCTCTATGCCAACACAGGAAGAAAGACTAGCAGCACTAGAGCAATCCCTTGGAACACTGCAAAAAGACATAGGAAAGTCCATACGTGAAGTAAACGAGAATAGCACCATCATGCTAGGTTTGCTTCAAACCTTGACGCAAGAAAGCAAGCAAACAGGGTTACGCGTGGAAATGATGAAAATACGTATGGATCAACTAGAAACGAAATTTGATGCACATACAGCACTCCTCAATGAACACACAAGAGTGCTGAGCGGGAATACAGCACTCCTCAATGAGCACACAAGA
>WNFI01345164.1_pt1 | contig 10761 bp, 15 predicted proteins | sample 5400471 | NCBI WGS metagenome assembly WNFI01 (sample SAMN13153348, study PRJNA577476) | soil metagenome | isolation source: 100 cm saprolite on Douglas fir-dominated hillslope | place: USA:California | collected 2013-09-17 | reverse complement strand
TATACCAGAAAGCAACGAAAACGGCGCTGCCTCACCTGCAAAGAGATGCGCCTGCGAGGGATGACCCAGAATGAACAGGGCTGGTGGACGCTGCCAGCACCTCAACCAAACGCCGATGAGACGCCGGATCGGACCGATCGTTCTCTTCCCGCTTGAGAAAGTCGAGAATTGCGGATGAGTACTACCCTGGAAGTCACCTTTACCTCTGGAGAGTACCGTGTAGATAGTCGTCTCGTAGCACAATCGTTGGGGATTGAGCATGAATCATTCATGCGGACAATTGGAACATATCAGGCAGAGATCGAGGAGTTGGGACTGCTCCGATTTGAAATCGGGGCAGTGAAGCAACCAGGAGCCAGAGGAACAAAATACCAGAAATACACCTTGCTAAACGAAGATCAGGCCATCTTCCTTGCAACGCTCAGCCGCAATACGCGCCAGGTGGTTGATTTCAAGCTCAAGCTCACGAAAGCCTTTGTTCTTGCCCGCCAGCAACTTCAAACTGCTCCCTCTCCCTCTCTCAATAGCCTCTGGGACGCACGAGCGAGACTGTTCAACGAAAAAACGCGCATCCCGGCGGGCTACTGGTGCATCTTTCACGAGATTGCTCATGTGTGCTGGGGAATGGAGTTCCGCGGGGCACATCTGCGCGAGGACGCCGTACCGGACATCTCCGTAGGCAAGCTCTGGTGCAAATATGCGCGGGAACGCGGCATGGACCTGTCAGAGGTCAAACAGTACCTGCACCACTACCCCGACAAACGCGATGCTCAATATGCCAACATCTATCCCAACACCTGGCTAGGGGCGTTCCGTGATTGGTTTCAGGGCTACTACCTCAAGGAGGTGTTTCCTGAGTACCTGCACATCCATGGTCTGGTGGTGCCTGGCCAGAGCCCGGCGCTCACTCACTCGCCAGCGAGACCCAAAGCACTCCCAGGTGCCAAATGATGAAGAGCTGGTTTGATACCCGCAGTTTCGCGACGTCAGCCCTGGCAGCGGTGGTGTACTACTGCCTGCCAGTCCTCCTGCCCGACGTGGCCGCACTGGCCCGCCAACACTGGCAACTGATCCAGGACGCCTATCACGTCGAGGAATAATGTCGTACGCCCACTCATCAGCCCCGGTTTTGCGCTGGGAGCCTGAAAGGACACCTGTCTATGTCGAACGAATGGAACTTATCAAATCGCTTCAAACGCCCTGACCTCCTGGCCCGCCATACCCGTTACAAGCAGCGTATACTCGCCCTCTCCGATCAGGACTTGACGGACTACTACACCACAGAGATGTTGAAGCTGAAAACCTTGAATCGCTTTGGCCGCGCATCCGAGAAGTTCAGGGGCTACCCCAACACGCTGAGGATGAATCTCTGCGCACAGGAATTGAAGCGCCGGGACTTGCCTGTCCCGCAGATCCATCTGCCAGAAGAGTAAGGCCCGCTATCCTCAGATTGACTCAGTGAAACACGACCCCTGTAGAACGTCAATTCAACCTCACAAGACGCCCAAGAATACCGCTAAATCGAGAGAGACGATAGTTTGCATCTCCCCATGACGCTGGCCTATTCTTGGGCGTCTTGTACCCCTGTTTTTTGTAAAGCCGCTTGCTATGCGGCACGATCGAAACACATCAGTACAAGGAAGGACTTCATACCATGTCACAAAGCAAGAAAAGCGGTTCTCTGTATCGGAACAAAGCGGGACGTTGGGTAGCCAGTGTCACCGATCCTGCAACAGGAAAACGCAAGGTGAAATATGCCACATCCGAATCGGAAGGGCGCAAGAAACTGCAAGAACTCAAGCGGCGGCTTTTGTGGAAAGACCTGCTCAGGAAGCGCGAAAGCTAGATAAGAAAGGACTTCATACCATGCCACGTCAACCACGTAAAAAGGCTGTCTACGGCGGCGGCTCCGTCTACCGTCGCAAGAGCGACGGACGCTATGTTGCCAGTTTTATTGTCGAGGAAACAGGCCAACGTAAGTACCTCTATGCCGATAAGGACGACAACACCGAGCGGAACGCTTATAAAAAGCTGCAAGATGCTTTGTTTGAACAGAAGCAAGGTATCCTGGCAACTGGACCAAAGCAAACAGTAGAGCACTACCTTCGTTCCTGGGTCAACGATGTGTACAAGCATGATGTGCGCGAAACAACTTACCTCAAAAACCTTACAGTGATCAACAGTAATATTATCCCTGCCATTGGCCATGTCCAATTGAGGAAGCTGGCTCCGCAACATGTGCAGAGTTTTTACACTGATCTGATTAAGAAAGGATATAGATCAAGCAGTGTCCGTAGCATACACAAGCTCTTGCACAAAGCTTTAAAAAATGCTGTTAGATGGAAATTGATCCCCTTTAACGTTTGCGAGCAGGTAACAGTACCGCGTGATTTGTTTGAGCAAGAGGAAGTTGCTCAGGCTCTAACACCCGTTCAAATTTTGTCTCTTCTTAGAGCATCTCGTGATCATTCTCTTGAAGCGTTGATTGTCCTGGCATTGATTGCCGGGTTACGTCATGGCGAAATTAGAGCTTTACGTTGGCAGGATGTCGATTTTGAAGCAAAGATGTTACACGTGAGCAGAACAGTAACCCATGTATGGGGGCATGGGTATATTGCGGGTCCGCCTAAAACCAAAAACAGCAAACGCGATATAGTGCTTCCCCAATATGTAGTAGACGTTTTAGGGCGTCATCGTGAGAAACAATTGGAGATAAAGCACAAAGCTGGCAATCGTTGGGAAGAGAAAGACCTTGTATACTGTACCATGTTTGGGGGGTATCAACAGCCAGGCGCGACACTTGCGCGCTTTCGCAGGCTGTTAGAACAAGCAGGATTGCCGCGCATACGCATCCACGATTTGAGACATAGCGCGTCAACCCTGCTCATTCGGAAGTTAAAAATGGACCCCAAACTCGTTCAGGAACTGTTAGGGCATAGCAACGTCGAGATAACGCTCGACGTGTACACTCACGATATCGATAAAGCTGACCAACGGGGGATGATGGACGTATTCAATGACTTCTTGTCAGAGGATTTTTAGCCCTGTTTGCTGTCAAAACTGCTGTCATGCGCATCTGCGTTTAGTAGTTTTGACAGCCCCATTGGCTTTAGAAGACCTTTTAGCATAGGCTGCACTCATCGCGTTAAAGTCTTCCGCCAGGAGAATATAGCGATCATACATCTGCTCAAGCACCTCCAGTGGCGCGCCAGCTTGCTCCGCTCTCACCAAATCGTGCCATTGTTGTTGCATGCGCTGTTCAGCATTTGCTAAAGTCATGGCTCCTGCTTTCTGGACCCCCTTTACGAGGCTTTGCTGCGGCTCTGCCGGTATTCCTGGGTGAGCTGCGCAATCAGTTCTTTGGCCGCCAGGTAGTTCATCGTATCCGTGGATTGTGGCTCCGCTTTACCGAGATGCTGGCAGAGTTTGCGGATACTGGACCATTGCTGCTCCGTCACCGGGCCGCGTGGGTCTACCTCGTCCATCAGCTTCTGATGCCCATTGCTAACGGCCTTTACGCGGCCACTACCCACAGTGGACACAGCTGGCTTCGCGCTCGCGGCTGGCGTGGATCGCTGCTCAGTACTGTTCTCTACCGGTGAAGCTGACGTGGCACGATCAACGGGAGCATCAACAATGCGGTGCCGCTCATCAAACTCATCGCCGGTAAACTGCGTGCCATAGCCCAGCGCGGCCATGGCGCGGCCTATAGCGCCAGTTTCAGCCTTTTCTAACCAATCCCCGAAGGAGGCGGCTTTTTCCATCTTCGTGCCCATCGCAACCCCACCTTTGCCGTCTTTAACTATCGCCCGCACGATACCAAGGCCGCGAGCAGTTTTGACAACTTTTTCGCTCCTGCGCGTTTCGCTGTTCCAGGCATAAGTTTCTTCTTCCGTCTCTTTATCAGGGTCAAGGTGGATTATTTCCGTTTCGATGGTCCCGTTCGGACATTCCTGGCGAAACCATACCAATCTCCATTGGACAGGCAAGTACTCGGAAGAACCTTGCTTACTTTTCAGCGTTATCAAATGCTCTCTAGGGTTAAAGCTGTTGCTCATCAGGTGGTGCTCCTTTTCTATAATCTACGTGGTTTGTGTATTTCTGAGAATTACAAGAAATACACAAGGGTTGTATATTGTCTATGCTATTTTTCCCTCCCTTTACCAGGGGTATTACATGATCAGCGCTAAGCCGGATTTCAGGTTCCCGTTTTCCACAACGCAAGCAAGTAAAGTTATACTTCTCTTTCAATCCTAGCCACTCTTCGGAAGAGAAATAGCCATCAGCTTGTGCCTTACTTGCTCGCCTGCGAGCCGCATGAGCCTTATCTGAAGCTGAATAAAGAGAAGGGTTTGCTTTGCGACGATGCCTCCTTATGACCCTTATGGAATCAGCCTTTTCCTGGTAATACACCCTTTTTTGCTGTTTGAAGTCCTCAGCATTCGCTTGATAGCGCATCTTTTTGTACGCTTTGATTTTCTCTACATGTATTTGCTGATACTCCTTACGGCGCGCTTTGATGTACTCTGCATTTGTCTGGTATTCAGCAGCCTTTCTTTTACGCCTCTCGGCATCTTCCTTGTAGCGCTGCCTATTTATCGCATTTAGTTGTTCAGCATGGGCGCGTCTGTATTCCCTATGGTAAGTTCGCGTTTCTTCAAGATTCGCCCGGCGTTTTAATCGCCTCCCTGCATTCACACATTCCTTACAAGCAGAAGCTCTACCAAACTTTTTCTTTGCTGTGTGAAATGACTGGTGGCATTTCAGCACTTTACATTGAGTACACCGTTTTCCATTACATGAGCAACCTTCGACAACATGTTCAAACATTCCCTGTCTCCCTTACCACGAAACTATGTTCTATTATTGTAGAACATCCAGGCAAGATTGTCAAATTTCGCTCTGCTCTCCTATTCTTTTTGTGAGCATACGTGGCGGTAATGGAGGACCAGGATTCATCTATATCTTCATCCCATTTCTCTATAACATTGTGGAGTTTTTGTGTGAGAAATTGGGTGCCCCAATTTCTCACACAAAAACTCCACAATGTTAACTCTCTCTCTAAGGACCAGGGTGTTGTTAAGAAATAACTTCCGTTCTTACCACAAAAGCGGGTGAGACGAGAAGACAAGTCACTCAACGAGAAGTGGTTCAACCGCACTGAATACTGTCTCCGTATTTATGTGATCAGAGTTCAAGAGCAGAATGATACTCACCTTCTGCTCTGGATATTGTCTCACCCGTGATTGAAAACCAGGTGTTCCTCCACCATGCATCCGAAATCGAGGAGCAAGAAACCATCCATATCCGTAATGAAAGGAAGGATCAACCTGCCCGTAAGGCGTAAACATCAACTCCAAGGTTGGTGGAGAAACCAGTGGACAATCGAACATCGCATCACACCATTTTTTAAAATCCTGCACTGTTGAGTAAAGCTCACCAGGTGCCTCCTCAAACATGCTCAATTTGTCATTGTCCGCATTGACAAATTGTCCATTCTCAACAACATGGCCATAGGCACGACCAGGATTAATCCGACGAGGAAGGTCGAGGCCGGTATTCGTCATGGACAGGGGCGTGAGAACGGAGCGTTTCATCAACTCGGCGAACGATAATCCTGTCACTTTCTCCATGAGATATCCCATTAATATGAAGTTTGTACTGCTATAACTCCATCCTTCTCCAGGACGGAACAACTGTGGCTGCTTCACCAGATAGGAGAGGAGATTCCCCTGTTCGTTTTTGAGTTTATGCATTTCAAATCGGAGATTCGGGACTTCATAAATATCTTGTAAACCAGAAGTATGGGATAAGAGGTGATGAAGCGTGATGTCCTTATCGAGTGCTGCCAGCTCAGGCAAATAGGCTGCTGGCTTTTCATGAAGCGAAATTCGCCCTTGCTCAGAGAGAATAAGCGCAGCCATCGCGATAAACATTTTTGTCACAGAGGCGATATGAAATTTTGTTTCGAGCACGTTTGGAACATTCAGTTGCCTGCTTGCAAACCCATACGCTTTCTCAAATAACACTTCTCCATCCTGAGAAACCAAAATAGCTCCACTGAAACTATGCTCTTTTTCTAACTGCTCAAAGACCAACGCTAGCTCTTTTTTGCTCGTCATAGCATTTCTCCAGGCTCTCATGAATGTGTTTTGGTAAGGAAAGGAAGAGCTATTTCTTCTCTTCATCAGATTAGCTCTTTGAGAGTATAGGTCCTTCTATATGACATCTTCTGTCATGATTACGGTCAGATAATCACATGAAACGTTATTTTTTACAAATCCTAGAAGCTGTGCCCTGGCGCTGCCATCGTTCCCTCATCGCCGACGCGCTGACTGTCAACGGCTGGCAGGTTTTCCACATCATGAGCAAAAAGACCGCCAGGCAGCATGCCTTGACCAGCTTTTTGCAAGTGCAGGACGGCATGCTGAGCTATCCAGGAGAAGCATAAGAGGCGTGAGAAAACAATTTCTGTCATTTATAGATAAATATCAATTTATCGCCCATGAAACACGAAAGGGCGGTACTCTTAACCTGTTCCGTTTTTGGAGAAGAGTATAGTCAGAACAAGAGCACTGTGATATTCCAGAAAAGTCGATAGTGTTCGTTGATGACAGAATATTACGCCCGACCGTTTTGCTCGCCATTCTTTCTGTATAAGGAAATGGAACATCGCTGCTCTTATCTTCACTAAATTTGTGAAGCGACAGAAAGAAAGGAAGATCACATGAAGAAGCTGACGATGGTTGGCACCGCATTCGCATTGAGCTTCATGGTAAGCCTGTTGCTGTTTAGCACCGGCGCGTTTGCTCAAAGTGCCTCTCAGAGTAATGCTGATGGAGGAGCGAACTATTATCGTCCCCATTATGGATCACATCAGGGGTGGAATGGGAACGGGAATGGCAATGGTGGCTGGAACGGGAATGGTGGTTGGAATGGCAATGGTAGCTGTGGAAACTCTTTCTGTAATGGAAATGGCGGAAATGTGAATTGTGTGAATGTGGTGAAGACGTTCCGGGCTTTGCAAGAGCGCCGCGAGGTACAAACGATCAGAACATTGCAAGTCCGTCGTGAGGTGCAAACGTTCAGAGCCTTGCGTGTGTACCAGCGTCTGGTGAGCGTCTCTAATGGCTGGCATGTCTTTCGTGTGCTAAGGACGTTCAGAGTCTGGCAGGTACAGCATGTGGTGAGGACATTCAGGACATGGCAGGTACAGCACGTGGTGCGGCTGGTCAAGTTTCTGCAGACTTCCCAGCGAGTCGTCCGGGTCTGCCACGCCTTCTAGCTTGGAGTTAAGTATACACAAGGATTGAGTTATGTGCGCGTGAATTTGGATGAACCCAAATTCACGCGCACATAACTCAATCCTTGTGTATACTATATTTAACATGATTCTAAAAAGAGGTGAGGAGTCCTGGCATGACTATCAAGGACATTCTCGCAGGGGGAGTCTCGACACCTGCTGACGATCTGCTCGCGAGTTTCCGTGGATGTCAATTTGGAACTATTTTAGCTGATCCTCCCTGGCAGTTTACGAATCGTACTGGGAAAATGGCTCCTGAACATCGTCGGCTGCTCAGATATCCGACGATGACGCTCGATGATATCCTCGACCTGCCGGTGGCAGATTTAAGCCTTCCTCAAAGTCATCTCTACTTATGGGTGCCCAACGCCCTAATTTTTGAAGGGCTTGAAGTTATGAAGCGTTGGGGGTTTACCTATAAAACTAACCTGGTATGGTATAAGGTGCGTAAAGATGGGGGCCCTGATGGGCGTGGGGTAGGGTTTTATTTCCGCAATGTGACAGAACTCATTCTTTTTGGGACACGGGGTTCGCTCCGCACAGCTCAACCTGGGCGGCGTCAGGTCAATATTATTACAAGCCAGAAACGCGAACATTCCAGAAAACCCGACGAGTTGTATGACGTGATTGAGGACTGTAGCCCTGGTCCATACCTTGAGTTGTTTGCGCGCCGTACCAGAGTTGATTGGCGGCAATGGGGGAATGAAGTGCCTCAAGCAGTTGCGGCAGATGTCTCCACTGTCTTTTAACGCAATATAAATGACCATCTCCATGAATTGTGTCGTAAGAAAAAATATTTATAAAAGATTGTGAGGTACAGTGAAGGAGCCAGTTGATGCCATTCAAAGATAAAAGCTGAGAAAGAGTTCTTGGTTGCCACTGCCGTAAGAAATGGCAAAAATATCAAGTCAATAGAGGAAGAGATCAAAAAGTGTATTGTTTTGTGTGCCAACTGTCACGCTATCCGGCACTATGACTACAATCGCGGCAAGCTGCTTGATCTAGGGGTGGCAGGGCAGTTTGAACAAATTGAAGCCGAATTACAAGTCACAGAGGAGGAAGAGTCCATCCACCACATGTATTTCATTAATGATCCAGAGTAAATACATGGTTGGATTGGTTTGAGATATAAAAAAGGTACTCTGACATAATTTTCAGAGCACCTTGTAGTAGCGGCGACAAGAATCGAACTTGTGACACAGGGCTTATGAGTCCCTTGCTCTACCGACTGAGCTACGCCGCCATAAACCGTTTGTAGAATGCCTCGAATAATCTCAATAGCTCCAGGTTTGAGAATGCCGCTTATTGCGAACACTCTTGTCCCTTGTTCTACGAAAATATAATATCACAGCCTGTCAAGAGGGTTCGGCAAGGCGGGGCGCATTGCTTCTCGAGTTTAGTATCTTCTTCGCGCTTTGATACGCCTGCCTGGATAGTAGTGCAGCGCGTTGATTAGCAGCACACAGATCCAGGTGTAAGCGAGGATTTTCAGGCCGCTGGCACCGGGCGTAACAAACGCGGTTAGCGCAACGAGAACCAAGAGAGAGAAGCCAGCCAGCACGAGGTTAGCCGCGAGATGCTGGCTGTTTCGGCTGATATGATGGTTGCCGGCCAGCAACGCGAAGCACAAATTGACCAGCACGATGTTGGCAATTTTCCAGACTGGCCACGTGCTGGTCGCGCCGGACCAGAGTAGAGCGCCCAGCAGGGTTATTTCAGCGGCGAATAAGACAAAGTAGAACAGCGCGTATCTGGCATATGGATGGTGATGCGCTGGTCTAGCGTCTTTAAGCAACCAGCCGTTTGCGCGCGGGTAGGATAGGTTTGAGTGACGGGACCGCTGAGTGTGAAGCGGTTGCATAGCTTTCTTGCTCCTGATGGTATCCAGGATAGTGATCTGCTATCCAATAAACATAGACGTAAAGCGCTGGGACGGACCAAACCCTTGCAGTCTGGCTTACACAAGAGATAAGATAAAAAGACATTGCAGTTTCTCTCAGCATTATTCTATGGATATTCAAAGAAAGATCGGCTCACATGACACTTGCCAACATCCTGATCCTTTTTATCGCCGCTTTTTTGGGGGGCACGCTGAACTCTATCGCGGGCGGTGGCAGCTTCATCGGCTTTCCCGCATTGATTTACGTGAATGTCCCGCCAATTCAAGCCAACGCGACCAATACGGTTGCCCTCTGGCCCGGTTCAGTCGCGGCTGCGTGGGCGTTGCGCAAAGAACTGGCCAGCCAGAACCGCCTGTTGCTGCTCGTGCTGGGCATTGCCAGCCTGGTGGGCGGCGTGGGCGGCGCGCTCTTGCTGCTCCACACACCGCAAGCAACCTTCGTGCTCCTGATCCCTTTCCTGATGCTGGCAGCTACCCTCCTCTTTGCTTTTAGTCCCGCTATCAATGCTCAGCTAAAACAGCGCGCGGCGACGCGGCACAAAGAGAATGTGGAAGGAGCGATGCCCGTTCCCGCTTCCCATACATCCTGGACTGCACTGACCAGAACTGCTGTCTTGCAAATAGTTATTGCCGTCTATGGAGGCTACTTTGGTGGCGGGATTGGTATTTTGATGCTAGCCTCGCTGGGAGTGATGGGCATGGAGAATATCCATGAAATGAACGCGGTCAAAAATCTTCTGGCTACCTGTATTAATGGAGTGGCGGTGATTACCTTTATTCTGGCTGGAGCAGTCGTCTGGTCGGATGCACTGCTAATGATTGTTGGCGCGATCATAGGCGGCTTTGGAGGCGCGTACTATGCGCGTAAGCTTGATCCTCGCCTGGTGCGCGGCTTTGTGATCCTGGTCGGCTGTGTGATGACGATCTATTTCTTCGTGAAGTATGGCTTCCTCTAATGAAGGTCTCTTTTGCCAGAGCATCTCATAGCGTATATTCTCTCATGCTGCTTGCAAAGCTGTCTCATCCCACACAGAAGTCCATGAGGCAAAATGAACTTCTGTGTGGGATGAGACAGGCAATTTCGCGCATAGGTGAGACATGAGTAGTGAGAGGGTTGAATTTTGGGCATGAAATCCTCTCTTGAGATGTTACGTGTAAATAGAAAAACAGGAATCTTATCTTCTCTAGAAAACATGGTTGAGTTATGCGACAGGAAAAAGCTCAGGCGGGGCCGCTGAAAAACGCGCAGACGCTGGTGGCGGGAGCGGAGGTCGGACGGAATGGGCAGGCATCGGCGATTGGGGATAAGCAGCCCAACAAGTGGGCGGTGCTGGCGATTCTGGCGATTGGCATTTTTATGGCCACGCTCGACTCTTCAATTGTGAATATCAGCCTGCCAACGATCGCGACGTATTTCCAGGTGCCGCTGAATGGTGCAGTTGAGTGGGTGATTATCGCGTATCTGGTGGTCATCGCGGGTGTGCTACTGACTATCGGGCGACTGGCGGATATGACCGGGCGCAAAATCCTCTGGATCGCCGGTCTAATTATCTTTACG
>WNFI01015744.1_pt1 | contig 10761 bp, 17 predicted proteins | sample 5400471 | NCBI WGS metagenome assembly WNFI01 (sample SAMN13153348, study PRJNA577476) | soil metagenome | isolation source: 100 cm saprolite on Douglas fir-dominated hillslope | place: USA:California | collected 2013-09-17 | reverse complement strand
CCGGCTGTTCGAGCGTCGGCGCGCAATCCTGCAAGGTAAGCCGCCGCATATCGCGCTGGTAGCGCTTGTCGTCGTACGAGCGCCCGCGGTGCATCGTGCAGCGATTGTCCCAGATCACGAGGTCGTGCTTGCGCCAGGTGTGACGGTAGACGAATTCGCGCTGCGTGGCGTGCTCGGTGAGGTCGCGAATGAGCGCCATCGCCTCGGGGCGCGGCCAGCCATGGATGCCGCCGATATGCGACGCCAGGAAAAGGCTGCGGCGGCCTGAACCCATGTGCCTTCGAACCAGGCGCTGCGGCACCGGGGCGAACAGGTGCCGCTCCTCCTCCGTGAAGGCATCGAAGCCCAGCAGGGCCCTCGAATACACGAGAGAGTGATCGCAAACCAGGGGCTCGATCAACGTCCTGGTCGCCTCGGGTAGCGCGTCCCAGGCGGCGCGCATGTCGGCGAACTCGGTCCCCCCTCCTTGCGGCGGGATCACGCGCGCATGCAGCATGGAATGCTTGGCGGGCGTGGCCTTGAAGCTGCTGTCGGTGTGCCACAGCTGGTTGCCGAGATTGAACATCCGCCTGCGGTCATCGGCGGCGAGGATGGATCCGTCGACCCCGAGGTTCGAGATGTCGACCATCTCCCGGTGCTTGAGGCGCTGCAGGGCGACGTCGACGACCGCGGGCGTCGGCTCGAGGGGTCCGAGCGCCTTGGCGAAGGCGAGCTGCTGATCGTCGTCGATGCGCTGATCGGGCAGCACGAGCACCGCATATCGATCCATCGCGGCGTCGATCCGGGCAACCAGCCGTGCATCGGGCGGCTGCCGCAGATCGACACCGGTCGCCTCGGCGGCGAACAACGGATGCAGCGGCCTGATCTGGAGATCCATCACGCTTCCCCTCTCACCGGATCGCTCGCTCGGTCGCCGGGTCGAAGAAATGCAGCCGCTCCGGCTGCACCGAGAGCCGTACTTTGTCGCCCGCGCTGAGCCGCGACTGCGGGTCGATGCGGGCCACGGTGAGGCTCGCCTCCCCGGCCCTGGCCTCGACCAGCATTTCCGAGCCGAGCTGCTCGATCACCTCGACCCCCGCGTCGAAGCCCGACCCCGGGATACCGTTGCCCAGCACGAGATGCTCGGGACGGATTCCCAGGATCACCGTCGCGCCGCGCCAGCGCGCGAGGGCCGCGCGGCGCGAGGCCGGCACGGCAAGGCGCAGGAAGGAGCTCTCGGCGCGCAGGTCGCCCGCCTCGCCGCGAATCGTCACCTCGAGGAAGTTCATCGACGGCGCGCCGATGAATCCCGCGACGAACTTGTTGGCCGGGTTGCCGTAGACCTCCAGCGGCGTCCCGACCTGCTGGATGCGCCCGTCTTTCATCACCACCACCCGGTCGCCCAGGGTCATGGCCTCGACCTGGTCGTGGGTGACGAACACCGACGTCGTCGGCACGCGGTTGCGGAGGCGCTTGATCTCCAGGCGCATCTGCGAGCGCAGCTTGGCATCGAGGTTCGACAGCGGCTCGTCGAACAGGAACACCTTCGGATTGCGCACGATGCAGCGCCCCAGCGCCACGCGCTGCTGCTGCCCGCCCGAGAGCTGGCGCGGCTTGCGTTTCATCAGCTCGGCGAGCCCCAGGATGCCGGCCGCGCGGTCGATCGCTTCCTTGATCCTCGCTTCGGCCATTTTCTTGTTGCGCAGGCCGAACGCCAGGTTGTCGTACACGTTCATGTGCTGGTACAGCGCATAGTTCTGGAACACCATCGCCACGTCGCGGTCCTTGGGCGGCAGGGCGTTCACCACCCGCGCGCCGATGCGGATCTCGCCCGAGCTGATTTCCTCCAGCCCGGCGATCATGCGCAGGGTCGTCGACTTGCCGCAGCCCGAGGGACCCACCAGCGCGACGAACTCCTGGTCGGCGATCGACAGGTCCAGGTCCTTCACCGCGTGCTGGGTCAGGCCGTAATGCTTGTTGACCCCGGCAAGCACGACTTCAGCCACTGCTACTTCGCCGCCGCGCTCACCAGAGGTGCGCCTTCGGCGAGCGCCTTGGGGATGTCCTCGCGCCTGCCGGTCACCGCCTTGATGACCGCGTCCGAGAAGGCCTTATGCACCGCCGGCCATTTCGCGAAGTAGTAGGCGGCGTGCGCCTTGCCGGGAATGTCCAGGCTCACCTTCTTCAGTTGCCGCATGAAGGGGTCGTCCCTGGCGATCTTGTCCCACAGCTCCATGTTGGGCGGCGGGGCGCCGGTCTTTTTCCACAGCTCGATCTGGCCGGCCTGTCCACATGGTCCAGAACCACGAGAACCAGGAGTTGTTCATCGACATCGCGCCGACATAGCCCCACTTCACCTTGCCCTCGGCCTGCAGCTTCTTGGAGACGTTGACCATCTCGCTCCAGGTCCTGGGCAGCTCGCTCTCCTTCAGCAGGTCGGTCCGGTAGAAGAACACGCCGAAGGTGTGCCCCATCGGCACCGTCGTGGTCTTGCCCTGGGCGTTGTCGAAAATGATCCGGTCCATGCCCCAGGGATCGGCGTACTTCAGGCCGGCCACGTCGTCGGTCGGCTCGAGCAGGTGCGCCCAGAGCTGGCCCCAGTCGTCGTTGTGCCAGATGACGTCGTACTGGTCCGAGCCCGAGGTGAGCGAGGCGGTCATCTTCTCGACGTACACGCCGTACGAGTTCGGCACCTTGACGATCCTGACGTTGTTCTTCGCGCCCCACTTCTCCATCATCGCGATGGAGGCGTCCTGGATCGGGTTGGGCTGGTAGCCGATCTTCAGCTCCTTCTGCTGCGCGAACGCGGCGCCCGCGGCCAGCGAAACGCCGGCTGCGCAGGCGATGGTCCATCTCCTCAACGTGCTCATCACTGCCTCCTCGCTCTGGTGGGGTGCTAAATCTTCAATCCGCGGATCACGTACCTCTGTCCGAACAGGGTCAGCACGAACGCCGGCACGAGCGCGAGAACCGCGGTCGCGCTCATCAGGTGCCACTCGATGCCCATTTCGTGGACGAACTGCGCCATCACCACGGTGATCACGGGGGTCCTCTGGCCCGTGAGTATGAGCGCGAACAGGAACTCGTTCCAGGTGAACAGCCAGCACAGCACTGCCAGGGCCGAGATCGCGGGAATGGCCGAGGGCAGCGCGACCCGGAAAAACGCCCCCCAGCGGGTGCAGCCGTCGATCAGCGCCGCGTATTCCATCGAGGGATCGATGCCGTCGAAAAAGCCTTTCATCAGCCAGGAGAAGAAGCAGATGTGCACCGCGATGTGCGGCAGCAGCAGGCCGAGATAGGTGTCGTAGATGTCCCAGCTCTGGGTGACGAAATACAGCGGCAGGACCCAGGAGATGTAAGGCACGCAGCGGAACACGTAGATGGCGCCGAACCAGGAGCTCGCGATCGGGCCGCGGAAGCGCGACAGCATGTAGCCGCTGGACACCGTCACGATGAGCGAGAAAACGGTCGCCGCCGTGGCGATCAGGCCGCTGTTGAGGAAGGCCTGCACGATGCGCTCCTCGTGCAGCACGTGGACATAGCTGTCCAGGGTGAACTCGAGGCCGCGGTGCACGTAGTACACGCCCGACTGCGGCCTGAGCGAGGTCAGCATCAGCCAGAGGATCGGGAAGGCGAAGAGAAGGCAGACGGCGCCGATGGCAAGCGCGAAGAAGGCGCGCCACGCGCTCACCGCGACACCCTCACCACCCGGTCGAGCACGCGGTACAGCGCCATCCCCACCAGGAGGATGATGACTCCGCCGACGATGGCCGCCGCCGAGCCCGTGCCGAAGTCGAGGTTCAGGAAGGCGTGCACATAGGCGTACAGGCTGAACAGCTCGGTCGAGCGCGCCGGCCCGCCGCCGGTGAGCGTCCAGACGATGTCGAAAGTGCGGAAGGCGTCGATCGAGCGGATCACCACGCAGACCACGATGACCGGCCGCAGCATCGGCAGCGTCAGGTGGCGGAACACGCGCCAGCGGCTCGCGCCGTCGATGGCCGCCGCCTCGAACGGCTCCTTCGGCAGGCTTTGCAGGCCGGCGAGCAGGAGCAGCGTGAACCACGGCGTCCACAGCCACACGTCGGTGAGCAATATCGCGCCGAAGGCGCTCCAGCGCTGCGTCAGCCAGGGCTGGCCCTCCAGCCCGATCGCCTCCAGCACCACGTTGATGATGCCGAACTGGTCGTTGAACATCCAGCGCAGCATGATGGCGGCGATCACCGGCGCAACCATCAGCGGAAGGAGCAGCACCGTCTGCACCAGCTTCTGCCCGCGGAACGGGCGATTGAGCAGCAGCGCGAGCGCCAGGCCGAGCACGAGCGACAGCGCGACCGAAAGCACCATGAAGGCGAACGTGTTGGGCAGGACCACCTGCAGAAAAGCGGGATCGGAGAGGACGTGCCGGTAGTGCTCCAGCCCGACCCAGGTCTTTTTCGGATCGTTCAGCGCCCAGTCGCGAAAGCTGGCGTTGGCGCCGATCACGATGGGCACCACCTGGAACAGCAGCATCAGGATCGCCGCCGGCGCGATCAGGAGCAGCGTGAAGCGCTCCCGCTCGCCGAACCTGCGCGCCTTGTTTTCCAACGCCACTCCGGGTTTACTCGAGATAAGCCGGGAACCTGGGAAGGGCGGCGAAATCGACCGGGTCGTGCTGCACGACGAACCGCGCCTTCCTGTTCTTGATGATCCTCTCGATCCGGTCGATCGAGGCCAGCGTTTCGGCGCGCGAGGAGTTGAAATCCGGTATGCGGCGGAACTTGCGGTTGTCCCGCAGGTGGTAGAGATCGCCGGACAGGATCACCGTGCCCGACTTCCTCAGCTGAAGCAGCAGGACCTGATGTCCCGGCGTGTGCCCGGGCGTCTTGAGGATGCGCACGGTTCGGTCGCCAAAGACGTCGTGATCGCCTTCGATCATCTGGTTCTTCGCCTTGCTGTACGCGCTGAAGCTGGCGGGGTCCACCCCGAACGGGGTCGGAGTGCCCAGCGCCCATTTCAGGTCGGACCCGTTCATGATCCAGGTCGACGCGCCGAACGCGTTGGCGTTGCCGGTGTGGTCGAAATGCAGGTGGGAAAAGGCCACGTAAGTCACGTCGCCTGCCGAAAGCCCCAATTCCTTGAGCTGGCTGGCGAGCGTCCTCGCCATGCTCATGTGGATGCCGTCGTTTTCGACTCCATTCTGGCTTTCGGCGACTTTGTCGCTTAGGCCAGTGTCCCAGAGGAGCGTTCCTTTTGGGTGCCGGATCAGGAAGCACGGCACGGCGACCGCGACGTGCTTGCCGTCGTACTCGCCCGTGTCCGAGAGAAATCCGCCGTCCTTGGCGGTCGCATAACCGCAGTCGAGCGCGTAGAGACGGATTTCTCCGGCCGGATCGGCGGCGCGCAGCGGCGCCGCGGCGGCAAGCGCCGCCGCGAGCATCCAGATCCGCGCAGGGTGGAAGAGAATCACTTGAGCCTGCGCGGCAGCTCGCCGCTCTCGATGAGCTTTGCGAGATCGCTCGCGCCGCCGATCAGCACGCCCTTCACGAATACCATGGGAATCGTCGGCCAGCCGGTCCACATCTTTAGCGCAAGGCGCCGGCGCCACTCGTCGAGGTAGCTGCCGTACTCGAGATACTTGTAGGCGAGCCCGGCGGCGTCGAGCAGCTTCCTGGCTTTCTTCGGGAACGGGTTCTGGCGCATGCCGACGACGACGATCTCGTTCGCCGCCACGGCGTCCTGCACTTCCTTCAGGATGTCGGTGCGGTAGGTCGCGATCTTGTCGCGAATGGCGGGATGGATCTGCGCTTCGCCTAGAATGCTGCGCGGCATGCCGCCATTCTAGAGCACAGCTCGCGAGACCGATGAACCGGGCGACCGCCCATCCCCATCCCCTCCTCGTGCCCGCGATCGCCGCGTCGCAGTTCGCGCCGCCGTTCATGATCTCGGGCGTCGCGGTCGCGCTGCCGGCGCTCGGCACCGACCTCGCCGCCGGCGCCACGGCGCTGAGCCTGGTCGAGACGGTGTTCCTCGCGGCGGGCGTCGCGCTGCTGCTCCCCGCGGGACGCCTCGGCGACGCCTCCGACAAGGCGACGCTCTACAAGCTCGGCATGGTCGCGTTCGCGCTTACGTCGCTCGCCGTCGGCTTCGTGTCCTCGATGCCAGCGATCCTCGCCTTGCGCTTCGTGCAGGGCGTCGCCTCGGCCGCGGTGCAGGCCGCCGGCCCGGCGATCATCGCCGACGCCGTGCCGCCCGAGCGCCGCGGAAGGGCTTACGGCATCACGATCGGCTCGATCTACGCCGGCCTCACGCTCGGGCCGATCTGCGCCGGCTTCCTCGTCGACCTGTGGGGCTGGCGCGCGGTGTTCCTCGCCGGCGGCGCGCTGGTGCTCGTGCTGCTGGCCCCGATCCACTTCATGCTCGCCGCGACGTGGCGCCGGCCGCCCAGGGGAGCGGTACATCTGCCGAGCACGCTCCTCGCGGTCGCCGCGATGCTCGCGCTGGTGGGCGGCGCCGCGACTCTGCGCGAAGGCGCGCTCGGCTACGCCGCGATGGTGCTCGGCCTAGTGCTCCTCGCGTCGTTCGTGCTCCTGCAGCGGCGCGTGGCGCAGCCGCTCCTCAACGTCGATCTCCTGATGAAGAACATCGTGCTGCGCAGCGCGCTCCTCGTGCAGTGGCTCCTCTACTGCAACGCGTTCGGCACGGTGTTCCTGCTGAGCCTCTACATGCAGACCGTGCTCGGCCATTCGGCGAACACCGCGGGCCAGGTACTCGCCGTTGGCACGCTCCTCATGGCGGCGATCGCGCCGGTGGCCGGCATCCTCTCCGACCGCCAGCGGCCCGCCGTCAACCAGCATCGCCTCCGCGCTCAGCGCCACCGCGCGCTCGCTCGGCATGGTGAGCGGCATGCTGATCGTCGGCGCGCTGATCTCGGTGAACCTCGGCCACGACCCGGTCGGCGCCGACCCCGCGCGCTACGTCGCGACGATGCACGCCTCGTTCTGGATCCTCGCCGCCATCACCGTGGTGGCGCTGGCGATCAGCCTGCGTCAACGCGGGTAGCGGTTGAGCGCCAGTCAGCCCGTCATGACCGCCGCCACGAACTTGACCAGCTCTTCCTCGACCAGCGAGCGGTCGATCCGCTCCAGCGGATAGGCGCCTTTCGAGCCGGCGACCCCGCCCGGGTCGAGCGCCTTGCCGGCGTTGATCCACACCGTCTTGTTGTAGTGCCGGGTGGTGAGGGACAGCGAGCGCGCGCGGTCGGCGTAGATGGGCGATTCCATTCCGGAGGGGACGATGGTGAACGAGATCCCGGCCTCCGTGACCTTGCTTCCCTCGCCGACGGCGAACTCCTGCTCCGAGATGGTGAAGCCGTGGCCTCGCTCCGCCAGCAGCGCCCCGGCCGTCTCGAACAGCGGCCTGATGACGGTGCGGCTGAGCTCGGCGAAGCGCGTGAGGAAGAGCGCATCGTCTTCCTTCGTCTTGCGCTCTCGCGCCGCGTCGGCGCGGCGCCGCGCGTCGTACTGGTCGAGCATCTTGCTTAGCTGTTCGCGCAAGGGATCCGCCATCGGGGCATTATGCGCTGCTCTAGTAGGATTACGGCCGGGAGGAGGTCCCATGAACAGAATGTCGAAGGCCGCGCTCGCGCTCGTCCTGCTGCTTTGCGCCGGTTCCGCGCTGTCCCAGTACCCGTCGAAGCCGATCCGCTTCATCGTCGGCTTCCCGCCTGGCGGCTCCGCGGACCCGACCACCCGCATCATCGGCGCCGCGCTCGCGCAGCAGCTTGGCCAACCGGTCGTCGTCGAGAACCGGCCCGGCGCCGACAGCGCGATCGCCGCCGAGATGATGACCCGGCAGCCGCCCGACGGCTACACGATTTTTTTTGCCTCCAACAGCGCAATGACCGCGGCCGTGGCGCTGAGGAAGAACCCGGCCTATGACCCGCTGATGGACTTCACCCCGATCTCGATGGTCGGACGCGCGACGATATTCTTCTACACGCATCCCTCGGTGCCGGCGACCACGCTGAAGGAGTTCATCGAGCACGCCCGGTCTAATCCCGGCAAGCTCGTCTACGGCACCGGCAACCCGCTCTCGATCCTCTACAACGTGCAGCTCATGCAGTCCACCGGCATCGACATGCTGCACGTGCCCTACAAGGGCGAAGGGCCGCTCATGCCCGACATCATCGCCGGGCGCGTGCACTCGAGCTTCCTCAGCCAGGGCAACGCGATCTCGCTTGCGAAGGAAGGCAAGCTGCGCGCGCTCGCAGTGCTGCTCGACAAGCGCAGCGCGCTCCTGCCGGACGTCCCGACCATATCTGAGGCTGGCGCACCGGCGGTCACGGTGCGGCAGTGGGCAGGCGTCTTCGGTCCGCCCAAGATGCCGCGCTGAAGCGGCCCGACGTGCTCGAGCAGCTCCAGCGCTACGGCTACGCCGCGGAAGGCTCCACGCCGGAAGGCCTCACCGCGATCAACCGCGAGGACCTCGCGCTGTGGCGGAAGCTGGTGCGCGAGGCGGGGATCCCGCTGGAGTGAGTTACTCCACCTTCAGGTCGTTCTTCACCTTCTTCACGCCCTCCACCTTGCCCGCTATCGCGGTGGCCTTCGTGCGCTCGGCTTTCGATTTCACGGTGCCGCTGAGTGCAACCACGCCATCCTCGGTCGAGACGCTGACGTCCATCGACTTGAGCGAAGGCTCGTTGAAGATGGCCTTTTTCACCTTGGCGGTCGTGGCGGCGTCATCGAACCACGAGGTGCCGCCTGGCGAGGTTGCGCAGCCGGCGAGGCCGAGCAGTGCGGCAGCGATGACGAGTGCGAAGCGATGCTTGAGCTGGTTCATTTGATCCTCTCTTGTAAGGGCACAACGCCATAGAAATACCGCCCAAAGCACTCCCAGCCAAGGAAAAACCGCACGTTGGGGTCACGCTCCTGCTGGCGTGTCTCGGCCGCGCAACGCCAAGTTACCGCGGCAACAGCTTCGCGAGCTCCGCGCCGTGCACCAGGTGGATGCTCTTCTGCGCGGCGAATTCCCTTGCCTGCTCGGTGATCTCCCCGGCCGCGACGTAGATGCACCCGTGCGCCTCGCGCGCGCGGCGCGCTGCCTCCAGCTCGCGCAGCGGCTCGATCCCCGTGCGCGTCGCCTTCCAGCGCTTGCAGGCGACCAGCGTGCTGCGCGAGCCCTGGACGAGCTCGAAATCCGCCTGCGCGGCGAGCCGGCTCACCGTGTAGCCCTCGCGCCGGTAGGCCTGCTCGATCGCGGCCGAAAAATCCTCCCAGGACATGGCTCGCAGCCGCTCGAGCGTGGCCGCGATGCGCCCGGCGCTCGGCGCGCGGAACTGCTGCCAGCCGACATACGTCGCGATCACGGCGAAGGGCAGCGCCGCGAACACCGCGTAGCTCGTGGGAATCAGGAACCTCAGGCCTGCGGCGAGCCCGATCGCGGCGAGCGCGCTCACCCACCACGGCGAGCGCAGCAGGATTGCGAAGAGCGAATTCTGGTTCAGCTCCCATTTCATGGATCGGGCATTGTATTCAGCGCTTTTGCCGGGCGAGGAAGCGGTCGAGCTGGTCGGCGAAGCGCTTGCGGTCGGTGTTGTCGAGCGCCGCAGGCCCGCCGGTGCGCTCGCCCGTCCCGCGCAGCTCGTCCAGGTAGTTGCGCAGCGCCAGGCGCTCCTGGATGTTTTCCAGCGAATAGAACTCCCCGCGCGGATTGAGCGCGTGCCCGCCCTTGGCGATCACGTCGGCGGCGAGCGGAATGTCGGCGGTGACCACGAGGTCGCCTGGCGCGAGCTCGCGCACGATATGGCTATCCGCGACATCGATGCCGCGTGGCACCTGAAGCGCGCGGATGTACGGCGACGGTGGCGTGCGCAGCAGCTTGTTCGCCACCAGCGTCAGCGGGATCTTTGCTCGCTCCGCCGCCCGGTAGAGAATATCCTTGATGACGGCGGGACACGCGTCTGCGTCGACCCAGATGTGCATGGTTGGGGTCAGACCCCGATTCTTCCTGGTTTTCGCTTTACGGGGGTCTGACCCCGATTTTCAAGCCGCCTTGCGATGCTCGTCCTGCTTGATCAGCGATTCGGCCGGAATCCCCAATTCGCGATGCAGGCGCCAGATCATCTTGAGGGTGAGCGGACGCTTGCGGCTGAGGACCTCGTAGACGCGGTTGAGCTGGCCGATCATGGGCACGAGATCCTTGGGGCCCAGACCCGACTGCTCCATCCGGAACTTGATGGCTTCCACCGCGTCCGGCAGATCCATCGGAAAGTGCTTTCTCTCATAGGCCTCGACTAGCGTGACCAGCACGTCCAGCCGCTCGCCTTGCGGCGTGCCGGCTTGCGCGCTCATGAGACTCTCGATTTCCTTCAGCGCCGCGCGGTAGTCGGCTTTGCTTCTGATCGGCTTGATTTCCATTTTCGTCGCTCCGTCACACCGTTTGCGCATCGATCCGGTCGTACTGGGCGTGCGTCCCGATGAACCGCACGTAGACGACGCGGTAGGGGTAATTGATCCACACGACCAGTCGGTACTTGTTTCCGCCGATATTGAACACCGTGCGCCCGTCGCGCAGGATGCTTGCCGTGCCGAAGTCCCGCTTCACGTCGGCAGGCGCGCGCACGTCTGAATACATCCACTTTGGGACTAAGGCAAGCTTCTTCGTGTCGCCGGGCTCGCGCATCTGGTGGGAAAATCGGGGTCAGACCCACTAGTGTCCGGAGATTCGGGCGCGAGTCGTTCGTAAGCCATTGAGCCCGCGATCGCAAATGCCAATCATGGGGTGTCACCGATTTGAATGTGCGAC
>WNFI01344942.1_pt1 | contig 10762 bp, 9 predicted proteins | sample 5400471 | NCBI WGS metagenome assembly WNFI01 (sample SAMN13153348, study PRJNA577476) | soil metagenome | isolation source: 100 cm saprolite on Douglas fir-dominated hillslope | place: USA:California | collected 2013-09-17 | reverse complement strand
CTGTTCCGTGGGCGAGGAGGCCAGCGTGAAATATCTGCGATTACCCCTGCTGTCTGGACGAAGATGCTCAAGGGTAAACTCCATATATTGTCCGGGTGTAAATGCCAGAGGTTGCGAAGACTTGAACACGAAATCAACGATCTCTGGTGCTACCTTGAGCTTCTTCTGCAATTTGAGCACAACCTTCTGCTTCGGGCTCACCGCGTAGGAGAAAACGTTGCCAATGATCAACGCCAGTTCTGGCGTCGAGTAAATTGGGCCGATATGTACCAGGGGGATGAATAACACGCCTGTGAGAGCGCCATACCATCTTCTTAAATTTCTGGTAGGAGGAGCGGTAAGTGGCTCAGTCAACATAATAGAGGCAAAGAAAAAGAGCGGAGATTGGCGAAGCAACTGGGTAAGTTCTATTGAGAGCGGTTTTCCCTGGACAAGGCTAAAGAGGCAGGTACTGACAAGCGCGGCTGCACAAAAAAGCAAAACCATCTCTTCCTGGCGTAATTTTCTCGCAATCAACCATCCTCCTATCAGGACCACAGGCAACATGCTTGCCGTTCCTATCCACCAGCTCGCCGTTCCACCCATCGCGAATGCGGTAATGACGACGGCAATTGCTGCGGGATTGAAAAGGTGCTTTTTCCGGAAGGCAAGAAGATATTTTGAAGACATTGCCAGAATCGCGACCCAACCAAGAAACTGCAAATCGCCTGGTGATTGGGCGGGATCAAGTATTAGCGCTAAAATGAGAGCAGTGATAACGGCTGATTCCAGGTTGGTTGGTATTTTCAAAACAAAAGCGAAGATGGTATTCGTCGCCCAACAGATGACAACCAGAAAAACGGTTGAGAGCAGGAGCGAAAGAGGAGAAAAATGCAGCAGATGCAAGAATGCAAGGAGAGTGGCGATGCCAATCAGAGCAATCAGCACATAGAGGACCAGCCGGTACATTGTTATTCGATCTAACAGGTAATCTATTTTTTTCATAATTCGTGGAGCACATACCTTTCAAATTCACTGGTGAGCGTAGCTCTGGCCTGAGCATCAATCAGAAATCCTTCAAAGCCCGTCAACTTTTCGAGAAACTGAATTCCTTTTCTTCCCATCGCAAACGCGGCGGTGGCGAACCGATCGGCCTCATAAATATTCGGACCAATGACGGTGAGACTGACAATCTCCTGAATTGGTGTGTTGCGGTGATACGGATTATAGATGTGCTGCCCGCGAACGGCAGTGCCAGAGGTCGCGACGCCGCGATCAGTAAGGGCAAGCACTTTGACATTTTCGCTGCGATTGAAAGGGTTGCGAATGCCGATTCTCCAGGGTTTGCCATGGTTGTTGTCAGCTACCTGGATATCGCCACCCGCATCGATATAGAAATGGCGGAATCCTCGATCTTTCAGCATTTGCGCCGCATTCTGGATGGCCCATCCTTTGACGATCCCCGACGGATCGAAGATTCCATCGCGCTGGATGTCAAAGTAGCCGTGGGTATCTTCTTTTGTTTGTTCACTTAAGGCCAGGATCGTTTTCATGGATTCGCTGGCGTGCGCAACATGTAGTTCGCCCCTATTGAGTTGTGAGATTTCACTGGTCTCTTTATAAGTGCTAAAGGTATGATCGACAGAGGAAAAATACGTAAAGATTTGATCCAGCTCGTCTTGCGTCACCGTTGAGTCCACAATGTCGATCGTAATAGGCATACCCATGAGCAGGCGCGTTTGTTTCATCTTATGCTTTAGCCTGAGAGAGTGCATCGGAGAGGGATTGCATGAAGGCATCACTGCTATCCGTGGCTCCTGTGACAACATCAACTGTGGCGCTTTGTGCTTGAATTGCCTCGCTGATGAGCTGTGGATCAGCATAATCATTGATCATCACTGAACGAGATCGTTCATTGGGATACTGTAAAAACGAGACCTTCGTCATTTTGCCTTTCTGAATGACGACCTGGACCTGGACGTTGCCCCATTGCGCGTCAGCAACGCTCCCCGTGTAGGTTCCATCTTTATAGAGACCGCTGGCCGTGCTTGTTGCGTTGGGAGGGCCTGCTGTCCCAGATGCAGCAGGGGCAGCACTGGGAGAGGACGGGGAGGCAGATCCTCCTGGATCAGCCGAGCCATTTGGGGAGAGGGCAAGCGTATTGGTAAGGGTGGAGAGGAGGCTAAAAAGGATAAAGGCTCCTATGATGATAACCGCAAGTACAAATTTCTTCACTATTTCTTTTCCTCCTCGAGGTGGGCTTTACCACGATTTTCTTTCTCTCTGCGTTGTTCCCTGTAACTATACCGTATGTGTATGAGAGGTCAATGAAAGAAGTGTAAGGAATGTGTAAAATCTCAAGCATGGAGATCCCTTTCTAGTGCGGGGAAAAGAAGGCCATCGTGCTGGTTGGACGCAGAATTAATTCGTAATAGATGGCTCCCATCTGCTCAGGCGGATAGGGCATCTGGCGATCTAACCACCACTGGATGAGCGAGATGGACGAGGTCACGATATGATACGCTGCGATCTCAAGTGGTACGGCGCTCCCTGGCAGAGGTGTATGTTCGTTCAGGATGTTTTGCGTGGCAATTTTGATGACAGGCTGAAGGAGCGCATGGCTCCTGAGCAAGACACGAACGACTTCGCTCTGCTCCTGTACATAGCGAAACAACAGGACTCCAACGGTTGCCGGATCAGCATCCGCCGGGCAGAGCAGATCAATGAGCTCCGTCAAAACGACATCCAGGACCTCTTTCAATAGTTCATCCTTATCATGATAGTGGCGGAAAAAGGTGGCGTACCCGATATCGGCTCTCTCTGTGATATCGCGGATAGTTACGGTTTCGTAGCCTTTCTCCAATATCAGTGCAATCAGGGCCCTGGCTAACAGGTGTTGTGTTCGTCTGACTCTGCGGTCCTGGCTCTCCATAGTTGCTTCCAATCTCCCTTTTATAAATTGACGCACGCTAATCCTTCTATTCACGTAGCATACCATAACCACATCAGCTCGGGGAACATCCATTGACTTTTATCGCTTTGTGATATACATTATATACTATGGTATTAGAGTATCAAAACGACATAGCATAGATCAAAATACAAAAGAAAGAAGGTTCCCATGTCCATCACACCTAAAGCACATTCGGTACAACCATTAGCGGAAACTTCCCTGCAATGCCCAATCGAGCATGGTTCGTTGCCATACCAGAAAACCTCGCGCAACACAGGGGCGAGCCCGACACCGCTCGAACGCGATGCACAAGGCGTCTGGCAGGTGTATGGCTTTGAGGAGGCGAGAGCAATCCTACGTAGTAGTGCGACCAGACAGGCAGGCTTCAACGCGGATCAGATGACAACGATCCCTGGGGTGACGAATAGACCTATTCTCTATATGGAAGGCAAGGCCCATCAGCAACAGCGGAAACAAACAGCGCGTTTCTTCACGCCAAAAACCGTCAGTACCAGCTATCGGCAGTTCATGGAAGCGCTAGCCGATCAGCTTGTCAACGAACTCAAAAGCAAGAAACGGGCCGATCTGAGCCAGTTGAGCCTGGCCCTGGCCGTACAGGTCGCGGCTCAAGTGGTCGGAGTAACAAATAGTAGCCTACCAGGCATGGATAAGAGGTTGGATGCTTTCTTTCAACAGAAGACCCCATCTCAACGTGTGAAAAGACTTTTGAAATGGAAGCCTTTCGCCAGGCTCTATCAGTTATTTCGTCAACGGCATATGCTGGCCTTCTTCTGGTTGGATGTCAAACCGGCCATCCGAATTCGTAAGAACCAGTCCCAGGAAGATGTCATCTCTCACCTGCTCTCACAAAACTATACTGATACTGAGATATTGACTGAATGCGTCACTTACGCCGCGGCAGGTATGGTCACGACGCGCGAGTTTATCAGTATTGCTGCCTGGCATTTTCTGGAACACCCTGAATTGCGTGCACGCTACCTGGCCGCCCCTGAAGATGAACGTTTAGAGATGCTCCACGAGACACTGCGCCTGGAGTCAGTGGTTGGAAACCTGTATCGCTACACCACTGCTGCTCTATCTCTCGAAAGCCAGGGCGCGCAGGTCACCATTCCCGATGGCGATTTGGTAAATATCCACGTTTATGCAAATAATACAGATGAAACAGTGGTTGGTGAAGAACCGCTGGCACTCTGCCCTGGTCGAGCAATTCACGGAGAACGCATCCCTTCGATGATCATGGGATTTGGAGACGGTCATCACCGCTGCCCAGGCTCATACCTTGCCATCCAGGAAACCGACGTCTTCTTGCATCGCCTGCTGGCTCTTGACACGTTGCACATAGAGCAACCCCCCACACTCAACTGGAATGACTTGACTACGGGCTACGAGGTTCGCAATTTTCTCATTGCGCTCGATTAAACAACGCCATGTGCAAGTATGAGCAAGAGAACTTGCACATGGCGTTAGCTAACTATCCATATCCTCATTCAGCCACTTGTGTTACAGAAAAAAGCTGTGTTATACTTGTATATCCTTTGGAAGCAGTTTCTTTCGTGTATATACAACATCACTATTCAATGATGAGCGCGGTGAGCGTTTATAGACCTACGATCTTTGATGGAGGATTTCGTAGAGCACGACGGCTGCAGCAACGGAAACATTTAACGAATCGCTGCTCCCAGGGTATGGCCGGTCATCCAGCATATCTATTGCCCCGGCTCCTTATGCAGCGGTGCAGCGCAATTCCCGCAAAACTTCGCATTTGCTACTTTCGCTCCACAGTACAGGCAAACCACGATCTCCTGCGCTGGCTCGTCGGATGTGGGCCGCGGCTGTTCTGGTTGAGGGGGTGGGGCGACATCGAGAGGGGCTCTACAAGCATGGCAGTGTGCAGCGGTGGGATGGTTAAACGCGCCACAGTAGGAACAGTAAAAACCTTGGGGTGCAGTGCGACGGGCTGGCCTGACTGATTCTTGCAGACAATAGGAATCGATGGCTCCCCATACATCTTGAGAGAGGGTCGAGTGAACCAGGCTGTGGATCATTGGGAAGATCAGCAAGGGTGGGAAAAGGAGCGCGCCCAGCAATGTTCCAACCAGATCTGTCTGATCCAGGTCCAGCCAATCCGCCTGTCCCATACTAATGCTTACACCACCTGCAACTCTGAGGATCTGTACGCTGAGCGCACCATGCTCATTCCCGCTCCAATTGCTGGCACGCATGATCTGCACGTATACATGCGTCCCCTGGTTGATCTTCTGGGCCATGCTATAAGGGTGATGAGGATAGAGCGCTGGCTGCTGGTTAAAGATCTCGACTAAATAGTTCGCTAAGGCATTGGGGTCAATGTTTCCGCGATAGATGCGTTGTTCCATAAAGACAAATCCTTCCATGGCCTCTCGTTCCAATTTGTAGCTATAACTATAGCATAACCAGGAGAGACTCTAGAACAGGTAGTGCCAGAGGTGTTAAAATGGCTCTCACACTCTGCTCAAAGCGAAACAGAAAAGAGAACCGTTTCAACTCAGGCACATTTCGTGAGGAGAGAGACTGACTTATATTTTTAGAAAGAGAACAAAAGTTGATGAGTAATGATGCCGATGTCATTATCGTGGGTGCTGGCCTGGCTGGCCTGGTGGCTGCCGTGGAACTGATTGATGCAGGCAAACGAGTAATTGTACTCGATCAGGAGCCAGAGGCGGCGCTGGGTGGGCAGGCATTCTGGTCCTTTGGAGGATTATTCCTGGTCAACTCGCCTGAGCAACGGCGTCTGGGGATTCATGATTCCCAGCAACTGGCTCTGCAAGATTGGCTTGACAACGCCGGATTTGACCGCGACGAAGACCTGTGGCCTCGCCGCTGGGCAGAGGCGTATGTTGATTTTGCCTCAGGTGAGAAATACCCCTGGCTGCGTTCGCTCGGCATTCGCGTTTTTCCCGTGGTGCAATGGGCTGAACGCGGCGCTGCCCTGGCAACCGGCCCTGGCAACTCAGTTCCCCGCTTCCATGTCACGTTGGGAACGGGGCCGGGCGTCACAGAGCCGTTTGTGCGCCGCGTGCGCGAGGGCGTGCAGCGTGGTCTGGTGATCCTGCGTTTCCGCCATCGTGTCACCGAACTCACCATGAGCAACGGCGTGGTTGATGGGGTGCATGGGGAAGTGCTGGAGGAGAGCGCGGTCGAGCGTGGCGTGGCGAGTTCCCGCGTGGTTGTGGGAGATTTTGCATTGCGGGCGCAAGCGGTGATTGTCACGTCAGGTGGGATGGGTGGGAATCATGAGATGGTTCGTCGCTACTGGCCAGAGCGCCTGGGGCCAGCACCAAAGCGCCTGCTCTCCGGGGTACCTGATCATGTTGATGGGCGCATGCTAGATGTCGTGGCCGAGAGTGGTGGGCGCACGATCAACATGGATCGCATGTGGCATTACCCGGAGGGTATCCAGAACTTCGCCCCTATCTGGAGCAAGCATGCGATTCGCATTCTGTCAGGACCATCGCCGTTGTGGCTGGACGCGCGCGGCGAGCGTTTCCCCGTACCCTTTTTCCCAGGCTTCGATACCTTGGGCGCACTCCAGCATATCACCACCACAGGGTACGACTATTCGTGGTTTTTGCTCAACGAACGCATCCTCGAACGCGAATTTGCCCTCTCCGGCTCTGAGCAGAACCCCGATCTCACAAATCGCAGCATCCTGAAAACGCTCAGCCGGATCCTTCCAGGCGCACCAGCACCTATTGAGGCATTTAAGCAGAAAGGGGTAGATTTTCTTGTGAGCCGCACCCTGCCGGAGCTAGTGCAGAAGATGAATAACTTGACGGGCGACTGTCTGATCGACCTGGCAAAGCTTGAGCGTGTCATTGTGGCGCGTGATCGCCAGGTCAAGCACGCGTTTGGGAAGGATGCTGAGCTCATCGCCATCCGTGGAGCGCGGGCCTATCTGGTTGACAAGTTGATTCGTGTCTCCAAGCCGCACCGCCTCCTCGATCCGGCAGCTGGACCATTGATTGCAGTCCGGCTCTCGATTCTGACGCGCAAATCTCTGGGAGGAGTGGAAACGGATCTCTCAAGCCGCGTTCTTCAGGCGAATGGGCAACCCATGCCCGGCCTCTATGCCGCTGGCGAAGTCGCCGGCTTCGGTGGTGGAGGTGTGCATGGTTATCGGGCGCTTGAAGGCACATTTTTGGGCGGATGTCTCTTCTCTGGCCGCGTTGCCGGTCGTGCTGCCGCTCAGGCTATCGTTTAGCTCTCGTGCATTATCCCTTGTCTGGAAGGCTGGCTTTTTAAGCGAAGCCAGCCTCTAACCAGGCTTTCTGCGCCAAAGCGGTTTTGACTTTCTGAATATAATTTACCGCGCCCTGATCATACCAGCCGCCACTATACCACCTGCCCAGGCATCCCCAGATATCACCGGCGTGATAGCGGGCATAGCCAGGCAGCGGGGTGCGACCGTTTAAGTAGGTTGTCCACCCTTCGAAGCAGGTGCGGATAACGCCGAGCACGTATTCTACGTTAAACGCTGTATCATCGCGACTCATTGGCCACGCGCTTTGAAAGTAGTAATACTTTAACTGGAGCAAGCCGTAGCTCTGGTAGCAACTTTGTCCATTCCATGTGCCTGGCGGGCAGTAGCTCTGGTTAGTAGTGTGACCACCACGGAAATTTTGGTGCCAGTTCGACTCGACCACGGCTTCTGCGCGCACAATATTTTCATCTACCCCCCATTTACATGCTGCCCATTGCAGGATTTCATTGGTTGTGCCAGTAAAGTTTCCGTCGATTTGCAAGAGCAGATTATTCGCTTTAGGATCAACTCCAATCGTTTCATCCCAAGGAGTTAAGAGGGCAATTTGCTCTTGTGTCGGCACATGCTGATTGGCAGTGGTATTATCTGTGCGCGGTTCCCAGGAAGAGCGATGGATACGAGCGGCACACTCTTGCCCACTTGGCAGGGTTGATCCCGGCGGTAATGTGGTAATTCCAGCGGTAATCGCTGCTGCTGAGGGCGGCTTGATGTAGAGCGGTGCAACCATATTCCAGAGCGTATGTGGTCGGTGGGTCGTAATCACCGTTGCTACGACTACAATGCAAAGCAAAAAGACACTGATGAACATCAGAGTAACTTTTCGCCTCACGCTAAGAGACTGTATCCGCATAGCGAGAACCTCGTGTTTCCAAAAATGAGAATCTTTACATCAATCGTGGGAAGATCTTGGCGTAGGCGAGCCGTAGCTGCTGCTCCATCTGCCAATATACTTTCATCAGTGTGATCAATGCACTTCTATGATGCGCAGGAAAAAATCCTGAATCGTGACCGAGTCGATGTCTCCGCTGATTGCGAGGGCCGCGCGCTGACCGACAGGCCAGTAGCCAAAGCGCAGAAGCGGAGCTTCTAGTGTCTCGATTTTCTGGAGCAGTTCGCTGCGCAGCGTTCGCTGTTCCCCCCGGCTGTTGCCCAGGCCCTCTGGCAGATCGAGGTAGCAGGCATAGCCCGCGCGCGCACTTTCTTCGACGTTCGGCGTGACCGGATATCCCTGCTCGTGCAAGAAGTCCTCCACCACGACAGGTGTGCGCGGTGAGAGGGCCAGGCAGGGCAGGCACGAGGCGCGCACGATAAAATCGCTCGCTTCAAGACGTTGATCAGCGCCATACCAGGATTGCGTCTGGTGATCCTCGATTTCCACGTGACGGCCTAGCAACGTAGCTCGTGGGGTGCAGGTCGCATTGACCTGCCAGCGCCCGGTATCCAGCGGCGTAAAGTGCAGGCGAAACGCCAGACGTTCCTGCCACCAGTTCGCAACCTCTCCCAGACGAGTGATCCAGACAGGCAAAGGCTGGCTGCTGGCAAATGCCAGGAGTTTTTGCAGCGCCTGGTTGCAGAGCACCCCGCGTTCGGGATGATAATTCAGCGTATAGATCCCCTCGCGCTCGTAGACCCGCTGCATCACGTCGCTCCAGATGCGACCGACCTCCTGTGGATCGGTAATGCGCAGGCGGTCAAAAGTGATTTCGTCGTCAGGAATGCTCGTAGGAATACGCACGAGCGTCTCCTCCAGATGAGGCCGCAAGTTATACGAGGTACACGGTATAGCCTGAAAAAGCGCGAGCGATTTGGTAAAGCCCTTTTGAATAGTGGGTGAAAGCGTTTGCAGGTCCACCACCTCATGTAAGACCGCTTCATTGCTCTCATAGATGAAATCCAGCTTGCGAAAGACCTCCAGCGACTCCTCGGTCCAGCCGAGATAGGGATTGCGAAAGCCCGCGTGCTCGGTCTGTGTGTCGTTGAAAACTGCGAGCGCCTGTTGGGTCTGAGTATATTGCTGTTCCGCGTTGAGCGTGCGATAGTCATTGTGAACATAGCCGTGGACGCCAATCTCCACACCACGCTGAGCAATTTCCGCGATCAGTTTGGGATGGCGGCTCAGGACCACTGCCGGAATAAAAAAGGTAGGCGCGCTGGCATAGGCTTGGAGCGTCTGAGTAGCCGTCAGAAGCGAGCGACGGATTCGGCGTTCTGAGAAACCAAAGCGGGTAAAGACTGTGCGCAAGCGGCGCGCAAAGTTCGCGGCCCCCTTCGTTTTGAGCGAAAACGCAACCAAATTCATATTTTACTGCCTCCAAACTTTCTAACCAGAAGCCGATCAACTAACCACTACCAAGATAGAGCTTATGATATGTGAAGGTGGTTGTGAGAGACGTTGTGAATGTGTTTTGCTATCACGCTGCGGGTACACATTCAGAAACATTGTTTTGGGAACTGTTACTGGATATTGCGCGGTCCGTCGTATTTTGCGTTATTGATTTTCCGAGTAGATAAGAATATTGCCAGGATTTCCGGCTACCGAATACATCTGCATGTATAGACATAGAAACCCTGATCTGCTACACTGTGGATGAGATACTGGTTGTCAGCTTTTGACTCGCTTGGCTTCACAAACAAATAGGTGGAGATATAGACCTGCCCACCAGGAAGGACATCTGATGCAGGTAATCGAATCTGAAATAGTTATCCCACTTAAGTACAAATCGAACCTCAAAGGATCTCTCATAGTTTTATGTGTCATGTTAGTGTATTTTGTTGGCCTTTCTCTCTTTTTGATCATCATGGCATCGCAAGCGGCTGCCAAGGCCAAGGTGACGTTCGCAAATGACCCGGTGATGGCAGAGGATATCGCCCATCAGTGGATCACTCAGGAGATCTGGGGAATTATCATGCTCGTTTTGATGCTCTTTTTATATTGTATAGTTTTTACTTTTATGATACGCAAATTGCGGGCTCCCTCACCCTATGTGCGCATTAGCCATGAAGGTGTCTTTACTTCTCGCGATTCTTTGCTGATCAAGTGGGCAGAGATCAAAGAGTTATCCCTTGCGATATTCATGGGGTCTCCTTATTTGAGGATTGTGCCCTGGAATGTAGAAGAAGTTGCTGCACGAGCAAAGGCATCATCAAGACCTTTAATTCGTTTTGGAATCAATATAACCCTGATGTTCTTTCGTCATGCAAAGTCTCGCGCCCCGATAGGCCTCTCCCAAAGGGCCTTGCCAATCTCCATCAATGAACTGTTGACCGCGATAGAGGAACAGTTCGGTGCCGAACTGCGTGAGCATCACATTCTTGTTGGAAATGGCAGATCTGAGTAGTATGTGAGCGAGTCAATGTTCTGGCTCTACTTTTGCTGAAGAGCGTTGTTTGTATTTTGCAGTCCAGGTCAATGATGTGGGATGTCCCAGCCTAGGTGTGCAAAAATGTCGACTGGCCTGACACCCTGACAGAAAATTTCTAGGAGGCATCCTGTGGTCGATTCAGCAATC
>WNFI01344831.1_pt1 | contig 10762 bp, 9 predicted proteins | sample 5400471 | NCBI WGS metagenome assembly WNFI01 (sample SAMN13153348, study PRJNA577476) | soil metagenome | isolation source: 100 cm saprolite on Douglas fir-dominated hillslope | place: USA:California | collected 2013-09-17 | reverse complement strand
ATTATGCTCGCGCTGCCGAAATCAAACCCACGATCGATCCCTTGGTAAGTGCTGCTGCGGGTGGAAAAATCCAAATCGATACACGAAGCAACGCGTTGGTTGTAACCGAAAGACCGTCGCAGCTGAGCCGAATCCGTCCGATTATTGAGCAACTCGATAAAGCAACGGATCAGGTTATGATTGAATCAAAGTTCGTCGAAGTGAACGACTCGGATCAGAAGAATCTGGGTATCAATTGGACTTCGCTGAATTCGTATGGGATGAGCGCGGGACCATTCACGCGCAATTATAACAACACCGACAATCGCACAATAAGCGCTAATCGTACGCTAACAAATGCGGACGTCCCGTTTATGAATAGTGGCCTTAACTCGGCCGATCAGGTTGTGTACAATAACGGATACACCGGTTCAGGTTATCCAAATATTAGTGTGCCATACACGGTAGACGCTACGACCGGAGCGAAAACATATACTAATCTCGGTCCGTCTTCACTCTCATCGATCACAGATGGGAGCGCGCTAAGTAAAGTGACGACCGCTGTTTTTAACGCCGACCAATTCCGCGTCGTATTGAGTGCGCTAAAAACCAACAACAATACCAAGTTAGTTTCAAATCCCACCGTCGTTACTCTCAATAACACCGAGTCGGTCATCAATATCGGTGAGGAGTATCCAATTCCAAACTACTCCTACAATGCGGAGCGCGGAAGCTTTGAAGTGAGCGGTTTTACTTATAAACCGATCGGAATTCTACTTAAAGTGACCCCACAGGTAAACGCGCGAGGCTTCATCAAACTTACGTTGGAGCCCGAAGTAAGCAGTCGAGCGGGCGTGGTGAGCTTTGGTGGTGCCTCAGGTGCTTCAATTCCCATCATATCTACGCGGAAAACGAAGACACAGATTACTCTCAAAGATGGTTTCACCATGGGAATCGGTGGCCTAGTTCAGTCCAACACCAGCAATGGTATTACCAAAGTTCCAGTGATGGGGGACATCCCCTTTCTTGGTCGGCTTTTCCGGTCCGACAGCAAAGACATGACAGCCACAAATCTACTCATCTTCCTGACCGCACATACGCTGAACCCGGAAGGTTCAAACGTGGACGAAATCTTCGATCCTCGCACGATCAAAGCGATTGACCTAAAACGCAGTGATCTGCCGGGCTACCGTGAAAGAGGTAAGGACCCTTTCGTTCCTGAAATAACACCAGAGGAGGCCAAGAAGAAGAAGTCGTTCTGGTCTGGCCACTGATTCACAACTCAATCTTTCAAGGCGCGGAATTTCATTCCGCGCCTTTTTTATTGGCCTGAATGAGGGCCGGTTAAGGAGGTAGTTTGTTTATTAGTGCCGATACTCCGAAATTTGCTCTTAGTTATGAATAAACTATTGATTAGCGGTTTCCTTAATTGAGCCTAGCTTTGCTCCCTATGACGCCCGCGCCTGTCCGCGATTTTTCAGCGCTTTTTGCACCTCTCCAACCGCACCTTGCGGAGTTAAATCGCTTCCTGCATGCCCAGCTGGGCTCTTTCGAACCTGAAATACGCGGTCTAGCCGATTATTGCATCGATACCTCTGGAAAGCGTATCCGGCCCGCGTTGGTTTTTTTTGGCGGTTGGCAAGGTGAGAACTTTGTTTCCGGAAACACCGTGAAGTTGGCTGCTGTTATTGAACTCGTTCATCTCGCGACGCTCGTTCATGACGATATTATGGATGGTGCAGAAATGCGCCGAAACCGTCCGACTGCTTCGAAAGCGTATGGTCCGGAAGCCGCGGTTCTTTTAGGTGATGCGCTTTTAGCTCATGCCGTATATCTTGCCGCGCAGTTTCCGACCCCTGCAATTTGCCGAGCTGTTTCGGAGGCGACGCGAAGAGTATGTTCGGGTGAAATTGTTCAAACCTTGCGACGGGGGCATGCGAATCTCTCGCTCGCCGATTATCGTCGGATTATAGATCTCAAAACCGCCGAGCTTTTTCGCCTATCTTGCGAACTTGGCGCGCAGCTAGCGGGTTATGGAGCCGAGTATGTAAATGCAGTTGCGCGATTTGGCCGGCATCTTGGTATTGCGTACCAGATTTACGACGACTTGGCGGACTTTTACGGCGAAGAGAAGCGCATCGGCAAGACCTTGGGCACGGATTTAGCCAGTGGAAAGCCTACGTTGCCGCTATTGATTTTGATCAGCAAACTCTCGGGTTCTGAGCGAACGGACCTTGTTGACGAAATTGAAAAGCGGCATCCACCACGGATAGAACTGCGAATTCACCAAATGATTGATCATGGTATTTTCGGTGACGTCACCGACGCTATCTTGTCTGAGCTAAATTTGGCTGCAGCCGCACTTGCCCCGTGGAAAGCGGAGCCACCTACGCCAATGCTTTTACCTCTCTGTGAATTATTGCGTGCACAGGTTTTGGCGCTGCAACCGACTCCAGCTTAGGGCATATGGCACCGGCGAAGCACGTTTTTGCGACTTAAAACTACCGGCGCTGACAAACTTTAGCCTATAGCCAAAAGTTAATCAGAGGCAGTTTTCAGAGGTTGCCAATTTCCGGAGCCATGCTTTCTTTTAATCACCGTGGACTTAGCCAAGGCCATATCTAAAACCTTAGTGTCATCCCCCGAGCGAAAGCAGGAGGCAGATTCGGATTGGGATATTGTCCAGAGAGTCCAAACGGGAGACGTGGCGGCTTTTGATATTTTAATGAAGAAGTACCGGGAACGCGTCTATTCCGTCGTTTATCATCTTACGTCGAATCGAGAGGATGCGGCCGACCTAACGCAGGATACTTTTATCAAGACTTTTCAGTCTATCGCTCGCTTCCAAGGGCAGTCTTCCTTTTTCACCTGGGTGTACCGCATCGCGGTCAATTCCACGTTGAGCCACCTGAGAAAGAACAAGCTTCGGCAGTTTTTCAGCTTCGAGAAAGTCGCCGAAGAGGGTATGAGCTCCGAATTAATCGCAGCTCTTTCGGCTGATTCTCAAGTGGGGAAAGAAGGCTTTGTTAAGGAATTGCAGGAAAAATTGAACGAGGCGCTGCAAAAACTGTCTATCAATCACAGAACAGTGATTACTTTATTTGAAATCGACGGACTCAGTCATGCTGAGATTGCTGAAGTGATGAACTGCTCAGTGGGCACTGTTCGATCACGCCTTCACTACGCCAAGCAGCTCCTCCAATCCGAGCTTCAGTCATATTTACGTTAAGCTATGTCGAAACCTGAACTACCCGATCCTTCTAAAGTAACCCTCGAAGATCTGCTTCGATGGAAGCGATCGGAGCGGCCTCCTCAAGAGTTTTGGGCTCGCTTCGAGCAGGAACTGCGGACCAAACAACTTGCTGCCTTGGTAGAAAAACCCAAGTGGTGGCACGGATCATTGAGAACAGTTGGTCGCTTCTCACGCTATGGTCTCGCGTTAGGATCCATTTCAGCGTTGGCGCTTTCCTTCGTTACCCTTCGCAACCACGGATATCTGTCTGCCTACCGATTCAAGTCGATGGCGTCCACAAGTACTCTAACTGCAGTGACTCAAGCGGATATTCCATCGGACAGTGTTTCTATAGCCGTTGCCTCCACGGCGCGCACGTCTCCGAAGTCAGTTTCTACGGCGGCCGATCTTTCTGTTGCCGCATCCGAACCGAGAATTGGTGAAGAGACGACATCAGCTCAGCTCGATTCCGCAGAGATCGCAGAAATGATTCCTTGGGTCGGTAGCGCATTACAGAACCCAGCTCAGGTAACAGGTGAGTCATCACCATCCGCAAAATCGATCGCAGCTAATTTGGCTGCAGCGGAAGCCAGTGATTTGTCGGGCATGACTAACTTAGGGAAAGGCCGAGCTATTTCAGCATCGCGCAACCAATCCGGTACAGGAGAATTTAAAGCCGAGTCGCTTCCTAGTGCGACAGCCGCCTTCGAAGATCCACGTCGTGCTCGATTGGCCTCCTATCGCCAAACTTCACCGGATGCCTACGAGCCGGAGCCGACAGCGCCTGTCCACGTTCGTGAGCGCATCACCCGCTATTTGGTGGATGGTGCCTGGGATCACGAAATCACTCGTCTCGATTCCCGGGGCGACCGTTTATCTATCAAGTTTTAATGCCTTTCGCTAAAGGCAAAGAACCCGTGGAAGCATATGCTTACCACGGGTTCTTTGTTTTTAAAGGATCGGTTCTATTATTTAGGCAAGAGTTCCGATACGAGGGACTTTTCTTCCTTTAGCTCATTTTCCGTCGCAACGATCTTGGATTTGGAGAACTCGGTGAGCGATACATCCTGTACGATACTCCAATTTTTTCCGTCGTTGACGATCGGATAGGAGTAAATGAGTCCCTTCTCGATTCCGTAAGAACCGTCACTGCAAATCGCGACCGAAAAGCACGTGCCCTTAGCCGTAGGCGTAGTGAGATTCCGTACAGTATCCACGACGGCGTTGGCGGCGGAAGCAGCGGAAGAAAGACCGCGCGCTTTAATGATGGCGGCGCCACGTTGTTGAACGGTGGGGATGAAAGTATCTTTGTACCAGGCCTCATCCGTGATCACGCTCGTCACTGGTTTGCCGCCGATCTTCGCGTTAAAATAATCGGGGTACATAGTAGAGCTATGATTACCCCAGATCGCGAGATTACTGATCTCGGTGACGTCGACGCCAGCCTTCAGCGCAAGCTGAGTAACCGCTCGATTCTGATCCAACATCGTCATCGCAAACCAGCGATCGGCGGGTACGCTCTTCGCGCTATTCATAGCGATAAGGCAATTGGTGTTGCACGGATTACCGACAACAAGAACACGCACGTCGTTGGCAGCATTTTTCGCGATTGCTTCGCCCTGTCCGGTAAAAATCTTTCCGTTGATGCCAAGCAGATCCTTACGCTCCATTCCCTGTTTACGCGGTACAGAGCCCACTAGAAGCGCCCAATCCACACCTTTGAAACCTTCATCCAGCGAGGCCGTGGGAATGATGCCCTTGAGTAAGGGAAATGCGCAGTCTTGCAGTTCCATCACCACGCCCTGCAGTCCTGGAAGGGCGGCTTCGATTTCGATCAAGTGAAGAACCACCGGTTGGTCGGGGCCAAACATGGAGCCCGAAGCGATCCGGAAGAGAAGGGAGTAACCGATTTGACCGGCGGCTCCGGTCACTGCGACGTGAATTGGCGTTTTCATAATAGGGTAGAGTAGCGTTAATCGCTTAAGTGATTCAGCGCACGAATGAATTTGTTAAGAAATGCAGGATTAAGTTTTCGGCGTGACCTCTAAGAAAAGCCTTAATGCCTAGAAGTTGATCCGGGGACCACCTTTAGCGTGAGATAAAGCGGGATTCCAGTGACGTGTGTATCTCCCTAATCAGTTCTTCCGTCGTGGGCCAATCGATGCACGCGTCGGTAATGGACACGCCGTACTTTAGCTGTTCGCGCGGTTGTGGAAACGGCTGATTGCCGGCGCGCAGGTTACTTTCGAGCATCGCTCCGATGATTGATGTGTTTCCCTCGTTCATCTGTCCAAGTAACTCGCGCATGACATCGGGTTGTCGCGCAGGGTTTTTGGACGAATTGTCGTGGCTGCAATCCACCAAGATGGCTTTGATCAAATCGGCCTTTTCAAGCAGCCGCTCCGCTTCCGCAATATGTGCAGCAGAGTAGTTAGGGCCTCCAGATCCTCCTCGTAAAACCACGTGACAGTTGGGGTTCCCTCGGGTGCGAACTGCAGAGGCTTGGCCATCGAGATTGATGCCCAAAAAAGTATGGCTGTGACCCGCGGCTTTGATGGCGTTAATCGCTGTTGGAATCGAGCCATCGGTTCCATTTTTAAAACCAAGAGGCATCGACAACCCGGAAGCCATTTGACGATGAATTTGCGACTCGGCCGTTCTAGCTCCTATCGCTGACCAGCAGATCAAATCGGCGATGTATTGGGGGGTGATGGGATCAAGCAACTCAGTTGCTGTGGGTAGTCCTAGGTCCAGCGCATCCCGCAAAAATGTCCGAGCTAACCGAAGGCCTGCTGCGATATCGTGCGTGCCATCCAGGTGCGGATCCATGATGAGCCCTTTCCAGCCCACTGTGGTGCGAGGTTTCTCAAAATAAACGCGCATCACCACCATTATCCGGTCGGATACTTCTTTGGCCAACGCTGCCAGCCGATGCCCGTATTCTCGGCCCGCTTGGACATCGTGAATCGAACAGGGCCCAACGAGCAGAAGTAACCGACGATCATCTCCGAAGATAATCCGATGAATCTCCTGCCTGGATTTCGCGACGAAATCAGCCTGCAGTGCAGATTTTGGTAGAGTCGCCAGAAGTTCGCCGGGCGAGGGTAGTAGCCTTGTCTCCAGGACATTGATGTCCGAGGTTTTCTGCATAAGGGCGGGAACTTGACCCGGCCCATAAAGTGAAGCAATCCGTTTCCCTCATTCGCTTGCCTCTACAATACTTTGCTCTGATCTTTTAGGCAAAAATAAGGCGGGCCGCCTACCCCTAAGCGGCCCGCCATTGCTTTCTTAGTTACCCCAAAACTCCCGCTAGGCGGGAGAAGTGGAAAAGTTTGATAAGGTGAAGATAGAACTGTTCCGGTCTCCGTCAACTAAATCCTAGATTTTTGTTTTAACTCTATAGTAATTAACTGGCCATCAACGTAATATGGATTAATAAAAACCAAACTATGCGCGATGCTTTTCACTGCGTTTTTGTCCCTGGTGCTGTTCTCCGAGTGAGTGGAGAAGACGCGCTGACATTTTTGCAGGGGCAATTCACAAACGATTTGCGATCAAGTGGCCCCGAGTCAGCTGTTTACGGACTGTGGCTTTCCGCGAAAGGAAAGGTTTTGGCGGACAGTTTTGTCCTCCAATTGGGGCCTAAGGAGTTCTTTTTGGTAAGCTACTTCGTGCGGAGTGAAGAACTGAAGGCACGGCTCGATGCATTCGTGATCGCAGACGATGTAGTCATCGAGGACGAAACAGGGCGATGGACCGCGGTGGCTTTGTGGGGCGATGGTCTCTCCAATGTGCTGGCGAAATGTCAATTAGACGCTCCTTCTCCGAAGGCGCTCCTCAGGCACGCAGACGGTTTTGTGATAAACGGACGGCATGTCCGCCGCGCAAATCTCGATTTTATCCTTTCAGCGAATACGCGGTCTGAGCAGCTTTCAAAACTATTGCAAGAGGCTGGCGCATCCCTTGTAGGCGCGGACGATCTTGAGCGTGCACGGATTGTCGATGGCATCCCGGCGGTGCCCAAAGATATTGGCCCACAGGATTTGCCGAACGAAGGCGGACTGGAGTCGGACTCCGTTTCATTTAGCAAGGGTTGTTTTACCGGGCAGGAGGTCATGGCGCGTTTGAAATCTATGGGCAAAGTTCGGCGCTCACTTGTGCGAATCTCTGGGAAAGGCCTCATCCCCTCATTGTTGCCCGTCGCAGTCTTCCAAGGCGAAAAGAAGTTCGGTGAGTTGCGGTCCGCGGTGACTTATCAGGACGGTTTTATAGGAATGGCGCTGATTACCACGCTGGGATTTGATCCTCTTCTTGGATTCAGTTTGGAAGCCAATTCCAGTCCGAGCCTTTCCATCTTAACTTAACGCCTGTTTACTATGGACGAATTACCTTTGCTCATCGAAGCCTGCCGTCGCTTAGGCGCTCCCGAGACTCAGGCTGATGTCATGGCGCGGCAACTATTAAAGCGGGCGGATCAGCTTTCTTCCGAACGCGGCATCAGTCGTGAGGCATCTTTGGAATATCTTCTTAAGCTCGTGATCTCGGGACGTAATGGATCAGTTGATACAAGCTTTACGGGTGGTTCGAAAGACATGCTACCTAAACCTAACTCTTCGGAGCAGGCTTAACAGAATCCACAGGCGTTTGTTTGATATGCGGCTGGAAATGGAATGGGATGCTCAGCCGAACCGGCTTTGGCTGACCACCTACGATTAGCGGCCGAAAGTGCCATTGGATCACCGCTTCAAGGGCGTATTTGCCCAATATTGGATCCGAAGTTTCCTGAACGTAAGCTTCTGCGATTTTACCCGTTGCTTCGAGCGCGCATTGAATCGTCGCGGAGCCACCTTGTGGATGCGTTTCCGCAACTGAATCGGGATAGGTGGGTGGATTCGGCGAAATCGGTTCAGGCTTTTGATCGGCGCTAAAGGCTGGCGGGTTCCGTTTCGGTAGCATCAACTCATAAAGCGAAAGCTGATCGTGTTTCCATTCTCCCAGGTCGTTAAAGATGCGGAGAGTACAGTTGGTTTCAGGTACACTTTTGCTTGTGATAAAGCTCAGCCTTATCGGAGTTTTTTCTCCTGGAAATAACGTAGGAAGTTCTTCGATGACGTAGCCGTGATGTTTTTCGCTGAAGGCGATTTCTATCAGTGCGAAGCCTCTTTCGATCAACTGATTGCTCGTGGCGGAGACTTGGATCACACACTCATTTGTTGAGGGAGAAGACTCAGTCTTCTTGTTCGTCAGGGGCGTACGGGCTGAGTTACTAACGTTTAGATTTTCAATGGTGACGAGACCGTCCTGAAAGTCAGGCGCTTCAACAACTGCAAGTTGGACGTGGGAAAGGAGAGTTAAGCGCCCATTTATTTTCACGTAGGGTTCTTGTCCTCGAACCCACACGACAGCGTAGGCATGTTCGTTCTGGATCGCATATACATAGTGCTGGGCCAGCGTACTGGGCACAGGCAGTACGAAAAGCGAAGTGATCCCTATCCACTTCGGAACCAAAGACTGTTCCCGTCCGAATCTCATGCCTAAGAAAGCAAGGGTGCGAGCGCTTCAAAGTAAGCATCGACGATCGGTTGAAGCCAAAGAAAGTAAACCGCCGCTCCGGTCGCTAACATGGGGCCAAATGGTACAAGGGCGCCCAATGAAGGATTCAGCAAGGCGTCGTGGCCATTTTCCGCCTTCGCCTCAGAGTCAGATGAAGACTGTGTTGGCGCTTGAGACGTTATAGGTCGAAGTTTATTCCACAGCATCGCCAAAAGCGTCCAAAAGGTTCCAATCACGGCTCCGCCGAAAATTGAGAAGAGTGCACCTTGCCAGCCACAAAACGCACCGATCGCACCGAGGAACTTTACGTCGCCGAAACCCATCGCTTCCTTTTTTAAAATAACTTCCGCCAGAAGCGCTATCCAAAGGACCAATGCCGAGCCGATTAATAAGCCTTCGAGTGCGATAAATCCGGAGTGTAGGCTGGCGAAGAGGAAAACATTCGCGTGCTGCCCGTGAAGTGACGGCACCGCGAATGAAAGGAGCAAACCCGCCACCGCTGCTCCGATTGTGCAGCTATCTGGAATGATGAAATGATCGAGATCTACGAAAGTCGCGACGACCAGCACCGCGATAAAGAGCATACCGCAGATGGCTTTGGCAGGAGGGAACATAACCCAGCAGCGGAGAAAGAGGAGTGCGGTGAGTAATTCTACAAAAGCATATCGAAACGAATAATGTCTACCACAACACCGCGCCCGCCCGCGCAAAATAAACCAACTCAAAATGGGGATGTTATCAAACCAGGCGATGGGTACACCGCAGGCGCAATGAGAACCGGGTCTGACCACGGACTTACCCAGCGGAATCCGATAAATGCATACGTTCAGAAAGCTGCCGACGATAGCGCCAAAAACGAAAGAGAGGGCAGGGAAAAACCAGGGAAACTCCGTTGCAAATTGGGCGTAGCTTGAGACCATTTTTGTATTAGGGTGATAAAAGTAACTGTAGATACGACGAAAAACACATTGTCCCTCTGGTACGACTTCTTACATTTTTTTTAGTTAGCGCTCGTATCTCGCGGGCTCTAGCATGTTACTAAGCGAGCTTTTGCGAAACTATGAGTGATGAGTTGCCGAGAAAGAAGATAAGCCTGAGGCCCATAGATCCGGCACCCGTCGTTCCACCCACGGCTGTGCCAGAGGCGGCCCCGTCGTCTCCGAGCTCCCCACTTCCAACACCGCTTCCCGCTCCTACTCCCACACCGGAGCCACTTGCGGCCGAGCCGAAGGCGAGTGGTGCATTTAAATTAAAAATCACGCCGCCGGCTGCACCGCAACCCGTGCTACGCACGATGCCGCCGCCTGTTGCCGCTCCAGCGGTGGAGGCAAGTCCCCCCCCCGCAGACCCTGTCGCACCTCCTCCTTCGGTAGACGTTGCTCCTACTTCACCTTCCGATAAATCGATTCTGTTTATCACGGACGAAATCCCTGTAGAAGAAACTGCAGAGCCGACACCGACGGTTGCGGCCCCGCGTATTGGAAAAAGAAAATCGGACTCCAAGCTCGTTCCACTTCTTATCCTGCTTTTCTTTTTTGCTCTTGTCGGAGGATATTTTTTCCTGCGCGGTTCCAAGAACCCCGCGGTGCCCATTGCAGCTAAGCCCGCTCTTCAGTCTCCAAAAACAGCGGAGCCCGCCAATCCCTCTACGGCGACAAATTCTTCTCCGGTCAGGCCCGTTGCTGACATAGTGAAAAAGCAGCAAGCGGATTTGAACGAAGTCGTTAAAACGGTTGGGTCGGCCGCAGATTCCTCGCAAGGTTCCCCTTTGCAACCGAAAGCGCCCGTGAGCAGGCTCCCGTCTGGACCGAGCTCGGCCTTTAAAGCTTTTGTTGCCGATGCGCGGATCAATGGTGTATTTCACGGTACGCCAGCGCGCGCTCTTATTAACGGTGTCGCCTATGAACAGGGTGCGATCGTTGACAAGAATCTCGGGATCAAATTCGAAAAAGACGATGAGGCGCGACGCATGTTAATTTTCCGCGATGCGACAGGCAC
>WNFI01344721.1_pt1 | contig 10762 bp, 7 predicted proteins | sample 5400471 | NCBI WGS metagenome assembly WNFI01 (sample SAMN13153348, study PRJNA577476) | soil metagenome | isolation source: 100 cm saprolite on Douglas fir-dominated hillslope | place: USA:California | collected 2013-09-17 | reverse complement strand
ACCGCAGCCGACGTCGGCCACACGCGCTCCGCTCTCGAGCTTCCCGTTGACGTCGGCCAGGGCGGGGATCCACGTGCTCACAAGATTGGCTGCATACCCTGGACGAAAAAATTTTTCGCAGCCATGGAAAACGCCGTCAGCGTGTTCATGCCAACCCATACCGTCGCCGGTGCGGAACGATTCCGCGATTCGCGGAACCGCTGCTAGCGAACCCAAAGCCAGTTCAAATGCTCCCGGCAGATATGCGGGACTGTCTTCGTTTGCCAACGTGAAAGCCTGTTCTTCAGTCAGGCTGAATTTGCCGGTCTTCGCATCGTAGCTGATGTAGCCTCCGGCCGCTTGTGAAGCCAGCCACTCGCGCAAATACCGTTCATCCGTCTTTGTCTTGGCGGCAAGTTGTGCGGAGTTCATGGGATCCCCCGCGAGCGCTTTGTAGAGTCCCAGTTTTTCCCCGATGACGACCATGCCAGTGTGAACCGCGGCGCCGAGATCGGTCACGAATTGTCCGATGAAAGCGTTCAGCTTGTTCATGTCAAGTGCAGGTGCCTGTGCAGTGCTCATTTTCGTCCTCTCCTTAGTTGTCGAATGAGTGGCTTATCCTCTTTTTAGGTTGTGCTGCGCAGCCCCTTCGATCCCCAAGCAGATCGAAAGGGCTGTCACTCCTAGTCCGATTATCCTCGCCTAGTGGCTTTGAGGCGTGAATGCCTGGCACGAAACGTTGGGGTGCCAGTTCACGAACGCGCCGTTGGGATTGTCCTTCCACGCCCAGACATGCAGCGTGTAGAAAGCTGGGAGCCCGAAGCGATTCGGAGTGTCAAACAAATGAAAGGCCTGTCCCATGAGCTGCGGTGGAGCCGGATTATTCGCATCCCACGCAGCCTGAAAAAGGAGATAGTCGGCGCCGATCAGCCGCAGACCTCCGCTCGGCGTTGCCTCGTAGATCACGATCTGAGGACGGGTGGCGTCCAATACTCCCTTACTCACGAGGTCGCCGTTAATGTAGTGGAGTCCCATGGCGCCGAAGTCATCTCCGCTCACGCACCCGAATTGCAGGGCATACCCCTCAGCCTCAGCCACCGTCACATCCTTGAACCGCGCGGTCGAGTCTCGAACAATTTGGATGAGTGCTCCCGCGTTATTGGCTTGGTCCGGTGTTATTTGGTTATGTTGCGGTGTCAGCGTGTGCGAGTGTCCACCTTGCGCCAAGGCGCTCCATGAACCAACGCTCATCAGACCGAGAGCGATCACGACATATTGAAATCGCGTCGCCGCTTGTCTGACAATTTTGGCAAGAGTGTGAATCTGCGGTCTACTCATTTGGATTGTCTCCTTATTTTTTTGGTTGTTGGTTAACGGGGGCCTGCGACTACCCCGTGAAGGATTGGTTGTTCCACGTAGGATTGTCCAGGATGGAATTCGCTGCCAATGTCGGCTTGTTCATTCCAGATCTGGACCAGAACATGACGGCCATCCACAGTAGCGAACTTGAGCGTTGATGCTTCAGGGGCTCCACTTGCCTGGATCGAAGCGGAAGCCATGGCAAACAGACTGCGACCGTCTGCATCGCGGATCTGATAGATGCCGTCATCAGTCTGTATGAATTCGTATGGACCCGCCGGCAGCGAAATACTACCGACAGTGAACTCAAAGGGAATGTTGGCAGTGATCCGTTGTCGGGATTCGGCATGAGCCGATACAACGAAAAACAAAACAGCGAACGACAGGTGATTCAAAGTGCTTACGATGCGTTTCATAAATCCTCCAAAGTTGTGGCCGGTGCTCATCTTCCACTTTTGTTGTTGCTAGCTCTTCGGCAACCACATTTTGCTGGAACCCCTCTGTGGAGCGTCCTCAATGCGCTGCTTCCAAGAAACTGTGCAATGGGTTTCTGAGCCTCCCCGAGCAAGTGCAAAGTAACAAGCATCCCCATGAGAAGTAACGAAACAACGCCGAAGAAAAGCGGAAATCAGGACGAAAACAAACTGCCTGGTTCTACGAGAAATCTGGGAACAATCCGCCAGCGTGCGGAGTCCCAGCGTGAGCCTGTCGCTGTCGTGTACCCACTGGCACAGAGCGTGATCGTATTGTTCCTCAGCCCATCCTCCTGTGGGAGTTGTCTCCTTTTTGTAAAATCGACGCTCATTTTCCGCCGGAAGATTGCTGAGGGCTCTTCAGGAGACATATTTTGCTAGAATCCGCTTGTAGATGCCGCTCATCATCGGTTCCTTTCGAAGAGCATGCAAGGAGTTGAGGCTCCCCTTGCAAGGTGCAAAGTAACAAGCGTCAGGACGGGAAGTAACGAAACAACGCCAAAGAAAAACCAAAATCAAGCTGTTTACCTCTGTGGAAACTGGAGCACACTTGGAGACGAGTCCCCTGAACTATCAATTCGGCGAGTTCACGCTGGATGTCGTCAGGGGGTGTGTGCTCAAAGCTGGTGAGGAGATCAAGCTTCGCCCCAAGGTTTATGAGACCCTCAAGTACCTGGTGGAACATCCTGGACGGCTGATCGGCAAGCAGGAATTGATGCAAGCGGTGTGGCCGGACGCCTTCGTTACCGACGACTCGCTCGTCCAATGCACCCTCGAGCTGCGTCGCGCTCTGGATGATCGCAGTCAGCAGCTCCTCAAGACTGTGCCCCGACGCGGGTATTTGTTCACCGCCGGAGTGATCCAGCGGCCGACGAAGCCAGATCATTTTCCGACAACGGATTCCTTCGACTTGTCCGATGCCCGCGAGGTGTCTTCGGCGAAGATTGCCAGGGCGAAGGTTGCCAGGAAACGCCACGACCTGCCAATCCCTCGAACGTCGCTCATCGGACGAGAACAACAAGTGGCAGAAGCCGTCGAGTTGCTACTCCGCGGGGACGTTCGGCTGTTGACCCTGACTGGTCCAGGTGGTGCCGGGAAAACGCGTCTGGCGGTTGCGGTAGCCGCAGCGATGGCGGACCGATTCACGGCGGGTGTTCAATTTGTTAGTTTGGCGTCGATCACGGATTCCGGCCTGGTGGCAACCGCTGTCGCGGACTTGCTTGAAATCCAGCAAGTCACTAACCGGACCATCCCCCAACTTATCGGCGATCAGCTGAAGGACTCTGGGCCATTCCTGCTCCTGCTCGACAACTTCGAACAGGTACTCCCAGCTGCGACCATGGTGGCCGAAACATTAGAAGCGTGTCCATCGTTCAAGATCCTGGTCACCAGCCGGTCTTGCCTGCGTCTTTACGGCGAACAGGAATTCCCCGTGACGCCGCTTGCGCCGAATTCCGCCATCGAGTTATTTGCCCAACGCGCCGCAGCTGTGTGGCCCGATTTTGCAGTCACCATAGAAAATGCACCTGCGGTTCAGGAAATCTGCTCGCGGCTGGATGGACTGCCGTTGGCGATTGAGCTGGCGGCTGCCCGAACCAAGATACTGTCGCCCAGCGCCATCCTGGATCGGCTGCACGGCGATCGGCTGCAAAGCCGCCTGCAATTGCTAACCGGTGGCGCGCTCGATCTGCCGGAGCGGCAACAAACGCTCCGCAAGACTATTGATTGGAGTCACGGCCTCTTGAATGAGGCCGAGGCAAAACTGTTTCGCCGGTTTTCTGTGTTTGTCGGCGGATGCACGTTGGAGGCGGCCGAAGCGGTCTGCAACACCAGTCGCGACCTCGGTATCGACCTCTTTGAAGGGCTGTCGTCGCTGGTGGATAAGAATTTGGTTCAGCGCGTGGACCGAGCCGAGGCCGAGCCCCGTTTTGCCATGTTGGAAACGATTCGCGAGTATGCCCTCGAATGCCTCACCGATAGCGGCGAGCAATCTGCCGCGCGGCGGGCACATGCCGCCTACTGCCTGGTTCTGGCGGAGGAAGGGAATCCTGAATTGGGCCCCGCAGATCGGGCTCGCTGGCTGTCCCAATGCGATGTTGAGATCGATAACCTTCGTTTTGCTCTCGACTGGCTTTTTCAGGTTTTGGATCTGGATTGGGCCTTGCGTCTCTGCGTGGCTCTGTTTCGATTCTGGGAGATGCGGGAACACCTGACCGAGGGCCGTGCCCGCCTGGAGACTGTTCTGCGCATGGCCCGTGCATATGCTGATCGCTCAAAAGAACGGGCCAGGGTCTCGCTTTTTGTCGGTGCCGTAGCGACAACTCAGGGTGATTATCCGGCTGGCCAGCGTTTTCTGGAAGAGAGCCTCTCTCTTTATGAGGGCCTGGGCGATCAGTCGGGCATCGCCGCGTCTTTGAATGCTTTAGCCGTATCGGCCCGGGATCGGGGCGATTACGCCTCGGCGCAGAGCAATTTTGAGCGAAGCCTCGCGTGCTGGCGTATGCTGTCGGACCAATTGGCAATCGCGCGTTGTCTCCACAATCTTGCCAATGTGGTGAAGGTTCGCGGCGACTATCCGCGCGCTCGATGGGCGCTACGGGAGGCAACCGACATTTTTGAGGAACTCGGTGATCGCAGCGGCGCCGCCTGGTCGCTCAATCAGCAGGGTGACATAACGCGCGAACAGGGCGACGTCGCTGCCGCTCGAGGACTCTATCAACGTGCGCTTTCAGCCTTCCGGGAAGCCGGAGACCCGTGGGGTTCCGCGCGCTCTCTAACAGACCTGGCCTACATCGACTGTGAGCAGGGAGACCATTTGGCTGCACACTCTGCGTGCCGCGAAGCCCTGGAAATCTTTGCGGGTTTGGGACACCGGCGCGGCATAGCACGGGCGCTCGAAGGCTCCGCTTGTCTGGCTCTGGCTCAAGGACACGCTGAACGTGCTCTGAAGATGGCCGCCTCCGCGGCGCACGTACGCCAGCTGATCAGCGCTCCGCTGCATCAAGCGGAACAATCAAAGCTCGAACAGACTCTGCTTCCTGCCTGGGAATTGCTCAGTGAGGCGGATGGGAAGCGTGCGTGGGCGGAAGGTTCTGCGATGAGCCTGAAAAAAGCTATCGAATACTCTCTGGAGGAGCCGGAATCCGCTATTTCACCTTAGTAGGGTCGATGAGACGGCGCACTGCGGCAACACGATCGGCTGGGATGCCTACCCTGCGGGCGTGCTCCCGAATGCTGTCCTCGTCGGGCGCCAGGTAAACGCAGTAGACCTTGTCCTCAGTAACGTAGCTGTGAAGCCACTGAATCTGGGGCCCCATTTCATTCAACGTCTGCAATGAACGCAGCGACAGGTCCCGGATCTGCGTTTCTGACAGTGCTCCGGCACCAGCGATCTCGCGTTCAATCACGTACTGCGGCACAATTCCAAAAGTCTAACACCAACACCGACGTGGGTGCGGATTCGTAGAACCTCGATGTCCCCAACTGATTGATGTTAAACCCGTTGTTCATTGTCCGTTGAACATTGTTGCAGGTGCATTTGTGTTAGATCCTGGGAAAGTTGAACGCAACCGCGATCGGAAAGGCTTTCATTACCTCCAGTAGATGTCCGATCCTGCCGATGTAGCCCCAGTGACGCTTCCTCTAGGACAGTGTGATCGTGTCGATTGAAAAGCAACGAGAAACCCAATTGGGACGATGTCGACATCGCCGCGGACGGCCTGTCTCAGGAGCGGGGCATGGGCTGCATTACAGTGTTGTCCCTGGACGGCCCATATCAGGTTTTACCCTGATCGAAATCTTAATTGCCATTGTGATCCTTCTAACCATCGCGGCCCTCGCGATCCCAAATTTTCTGGATGCCATGGAGCGAGCGAAGATTGCCCGGGCCGTCGCCGATATTCATACGATTGGCACTGCTGTACTTGGCTTTCAAGCGATAAACGGTCAATGTCCAGGCAGCCTTTCTCAGGTGGGCTACGGGGGCAACTTCGACCCTTGGGGTCGGCCCTATCAATATCTGAGTTTCACGGATGCCAACGGCGTTGGCGGAATGAGGAAAGATCGCTTTCTCGTCCCTATCAATACCTATTTTGATCTTTACAGCATGGGGAAGGATGGCGACAGCGTTCCTCCGTTGAGCGCGGGCGTCAGCAAAGACGACGTGATTTGGGCAAATGACGGCAATTTCTTGGGATTGGCGTCGGACTATTGAGGGCAGGTCTTCAAAATGGCGATGAGAACGGGCACATTCCTGCGCAGCCGCGTGGCCAGGCGGATCTTCGTGCTTTTCGTCGCGTGCGCACTCGTACCGATTGCGGCGCTCACAACCTTGTCCTTCATTCAGGTTTCGCGTCAGCTACGAAATCAAAGCCGTCGCCAGCTTCAACAGACTGCCAAATCCCAGGGTCTGGCGATTTACGAACGGCTCGTTGTCCTTGATTCCGATTTGCAGGTGGCAACTCTTCGTATTCAGAATGGCGACTCCAAGTTTGCGTCCCCCAGCAAACTTCACTTTACCTCGATCATTGCGATGCGTGTCCAAAGCAAAGTAGAAGCGTCGGGGAGCGCAACTTTGCCAGTTACTCCGGCGGAGAGGCGGCACTTACTCTCCGGAAAATCACTCATTCGTATCGGTTCCTGCTCCTTGAGCAGGGGCGCCCTGTGCGTCGTAATGGTGAGAATGGCTGATCCTTCCAGCCCTGCGTCTGCCTTGGCTGTCGGTGAGGTCGATACCACTTACTTGTGGAGTGCGGATACCCTCCCCACGGACGTAGATATTTGCGTTGTCGATCATGTTCAGGAAGTCCTTTTTTGCTCGCAGCCGGGTGCAACGTCGGTTCCCGCCATGCGTCCGCCATCGAGTGCCTCCGGATTCTTCACCTGGAAGAGTCGAGAAAAAGGCTACGACGCCGTCTATCGAGATCTGTTTCTCAACCCCAGCTTTCTCGCCGAGACATGGACCATCGTTGTAAGCCAGGATCACGACACGACGCTCGCGCCCCTACGACGCTTTCGTAACACCTTCTTGCTGATAACAGTCCTGGCGCTGTGGATCGTAATTCTGTTCAGCCTGACTCAAATCCGGCGCACTATGGGGCCACTTGCGGAGTTGGGCGAAGGCACAAGGCGTATTGCGGCCCAGGATTTTGACGCTCGCGTGCAAATTGCCAGCGGAGATGAATTTGAAGACTTGGCCGCGTCCTTTAACTCCATGTCGATCCGGCTCGGGCGCCAATTCCATACCTTGCGCGCCATCAGCGACATTGACCAGGCGATCTTGTCGTCTCTGAACCGTAACGCCGTGGTCCACACAGCATTGTCCCGGATGAACAATCTCTTGCCGAGCGAGTGCTTCGCGATCGCGATCTTCGAATCAACTTCCGCGGACTCCATTTCTGTTGAAGTGACGGTTCGTGAACTACAGCCGGACTCACTAAAGACATTCGTGATAGATGCCTTGTTCGACGAATTGCGCCATCTTGAAAATGATCGGTTTCGCGAGATTCGGCTAGAGCCCGATGACACCCCCGGCTTTCTTGTGCCCCTCAAGAATCTCGGAATGACATCGGCGTTTGTCTTTCCGATCTTGCTCGAGCGGAGATTATTTGCGTCATTGATCTGCGGCCAGGCGAACGCCGCAATGACGTCTGAGGATATAGGCCACGCTGGACAGGTTGCGGACCGATTGGCGGTTGCCTTTTCGAATGTGCAATTGATCGAGACCATGGAGCAACTCCATTGGGGGACCCTGAACGCGCTGGCGCGTGCCATCGATGCCAAGTCCGCCTGGACAGCCGGTCATTCCGAACGGGTGACGCAATTGGCGCTTAAAATTGGGGGTGCCATGGGTTTGTCCTCCCGCGATTTGCAGATCATGCACCGCGGAGGACTGCTGCACGACATCGGCAAGATCGGTACAGCTCCGGAAATCCTCGACAAGGCCGGAAAGCTCGATTCGCATGAAATGCAACTCATGCAGGATCACGTCCGCATTGGCATCCGCATTCTGGAGCCAATCGCAGCCTTCGGCGACGCGCTTCCCATCGTCGCCCAACATCATGAATGGTTCAATGGCCAAGGCTACCCGGCCGGCTTGTCTGGGGAGGAAATCAGCCTTCATGCCCGGATATTCGCCGTTGCTGACTGCTACGATGCCATGGTTTCCGACCGGCCTTACCGAACTGGAATGCCCAAGCAGAAAGTGCTCGCCATACTCAAGGAGAAATCCGGCATCCAATTCGATCCCAAAGTCCTGGACGCGTTCCTCGGGCTTTGTGCGAAGGATGAGACCATCCTTGCCAGGGGCCTCGACAGTCGATTGGTTGAGCAATCGATATGATCCGTTTCCCGCATTTCAATCGCTGTCCGTTATCACCGGGAGGCCTGTTCCTGGGGCTGCTGCTTTTACTTCCGTCAGCCTGTGATCGAGGACCACAGACGCTGCCTGGTCAGGTGCTGGGCGATTGGAAAACCGATAACCCTCGTTATCGCGATCGATTTCTAAAGCTCGAGCCCGAACAGGTCACCTTCGGAGTGGGTGGCGTGGCCACCGACCAGTCTGAACATGTCGAAAGAGTCCGCATGACTCCGATCGACAAGCCAACAAATTTCGTAATCGGGCTCCGCGGACAGGACGGTGGATCCGATTCCATCATTTTGTTGTTCAGTTCCGACAATGGAGGAGAATTGCGCCTTAAGAACCAGCCCACAATTGTTTGGAGACGCAAGAGCACCCCCACGAGGATTGTGCCCAGTGCAACATCGCGACGAGCCACCACAGTAATCGACAGGAAAGACCGGCAGCACAGAACGATTTATAGGATCGACTGTATTCGGGAGGACCTTTGTCGCAGCTATTAGGCTGAGTTTTGTGGACTCCAGCCGCACGGGTTTCGCGTGCGTGTCGGGTACCATTCGTCGCTGCTCTCGCTCAGCGCGTCGTCAGGGAGCGTACGATCCCGTAACGATTCTTTCTCCTCCTTCACTATCCAACTAGGACCTGGGTTAAGCACGGCAAGAGAGCCCTTGCGTTCTGAAGCCCGCCAATGAAACGTGAAGGGACAATCGGGGCAGCATCTTTGCTCGCCATTGCGGCCGTCGTCGGCGTGTCTCTGCAATCGGGAAGTAAGCCGGAGGTTGCCGGGCGGCCCGACACTAGCGCTGCCATCAAGCGGTCCAAGCCAAGCACAACGAAAACCACTCACAAGCGCGAACTCCTGTCCGGATGCGGCAGCCTGAGTGACGAACTGGAAGATTTCCTCGATATTAAGGAAATGGTCGCTCCCAAAGATTGCTACAAGGGCGCAGCGCCAGATCCACCCGACCTCGCGTCGAAGACTTCGCAACTGAAATTTATTATCGCGACCCTGCCCGACCCGATCCACGCTCATTTGCCCGTTCTCTTCGACCAGTTCGCCGTCGCCATTCAGGAAGGCGCCCAGGATGAGAAATATGACTTCGACAGTTCGTGGCTCCCCTGGGACGAAGACGACCTGCCCTACGCGCTGCTGGCCGATCAGAAGGATGCCAACGAAGCCAAGGAGAAAAAAGAGGAGCAACCCGGCATCATTCTCTTCCGTAAGCACGTAGAGTGTCCGGACCCAGCGAAGGCCACGGAATGTAGAGAGGAACTGGGCAAGCCGGCCAAGAAAGATGAAAACGGCTTATCGAAGAGCTACCGCGAAGGTCTCGTGGTGTTCGTGGTAGGGGAAGAGGCGACGCAGGGCATCCACCGCGAGCAGTTCCGTAACGCGCTGGCGTGGATCAAGGTGCTGAAACCGAAAGCCGCCGCCAAGAATAGACAGGTTGCGATCCTGGGACCCACTTTCTCGGGATCATTTCCTTCGTTGACTCAGGCCCTGTCGGAATCCGAGACCGCGAAACAACTGATTTTGAGTCAAGCGGATGCGGGCCGGCGGCTGGCCGTCTACAGCGGCAGCGTGAGCGGCCAGGCGGCCGCGGCAGCCTTCCAAAACACGTTTCCTAAGCAGATTACATTTCACAGTTTTGTGCAGACTGACGACGAGATCGTGCGGCGATTCTGCGAGTACATTAAGGCGGAGCAGCCTGGATTCGATGCCGGCCGAGTCGCGATCGTTTCCGAAGACGAGACCGCTTACGGAAGTTCGGGAATCCGCGCCGACGAAACCGTCGACGCGGCCTCGGGAAAATCAAACGCGGAGCCCCGTTGTCCCGAGGACGCGCTCAAGCTCTACTATCCGCGCGACATCTCTGCCTTGCGCGCGGCCTATCAGACGAAGTCACTGTTCGACCTGGGAACGTCGTCTCAGCCCAGCGATGCGCAAAAAAGGAATCTCCCTTCCGATCTGGCCGATCCCTCGGGCAAGGTGCACGATTCGATACACAGCTACGGCGGCAATCAGACGCCTCTGAATCAGGAGGCGTTTCTGCTGGAGATCGTGACCGCTTTGCGCGCCTTTAAAGCGCACTACATTTTTCTGCGCGGCAGCAACACTCTGGACCAGCTATTCCTCAGTAATTTTCTGCGCCGCGGCTATCCCGACGGGCGCATCGTGATTTTCGGTTCCGACCTTATGTTTATCCGGGAAAGGGGAGCCACCGGACTCGGTGGCGCCATGATCCTCAGCACATATCCGCTGTTTCCGCTGGAGCGTGACTGGACTGAGCATCAGTCTCTGCCCGCGGCCGACCGGGTGTTCAGCACCGACACGTCCGAGGGAACATACGTTGCGCTGCGGCTGCTGCTCAATGACAAGAGCTTCAGGGACGGGACGCAAGTCGCCGAAACGTGTCAGGTCCGCGACCAGGATCAGGCAAAAGATCTCAAAACGATGTTTTTGCCAGCCATTTCCTGTCTGGCTAATCCCATCCCCGACTATTCGCCGCCATTCTGGACACTGCCCAATCAGTGCGGGGAATTTGCTAAAAACAATGCCGACAAGATCGCGAATAAAGGCGACGAGTGTTCT
>WNFI01111633.1_pt1 | contig 10762 bp, 11 predicted proteins | sample 5400471 | NCBI WGS metagenome assembly WNFI01 (sample SAMN13153348, study PRJNA577476) | soil metagenome | isolation source: 100 cm saprolite on Douglas fir-dominated hillslope | place: USA:California | collected 2013-09-17 | reverse complement strand
TTCTTCGGCACGACGTAATAGTCAGCATTCGAGTAACCGGCATTTTTCGCCTGTTCCCGCTTCTCCGCCGCAACGTTATCCTCGTGCCGCCGGTAAAGAATGTATCCCGCGCGCACTCCCACCCCGACCACAACGATCGCCAAAGCAATCTGGATCCTCTTCTTTCCCTCTTCGCTCATCATGAAGTAATTGTCTACCCCGTGAAACCCTGTGTCCTCCGTGGTAAAGGTTTAGGACGTAATCTCGATGAAGCGCGCCTGATGTAAACTGACTGGAGATGCCAGTCACCGAACAAGACGTCCTAAGCGCCCTGCGAAGCTGCTACGACCCCGAGATCCCCGTCAACATCGTCGACCTCGGCCTCATCTACCACGTAACCTTCGCGCCCGCCGACTCCCCTGAGCAAGAAAAGCAGGACGTCACCATCGACATGACCCTCACCGCCCAGGGCTGCCCCGAACACGTCAACATCAGCGCCCAAGTGAAGTCACGCCTGGAGCAACTGCCCGGCATCCGCAACGCCGCGGTCAACATCGTCTGGACCCCGCCCTGGACCCCCGAGCGCCTCAGCCCCGACGCCAGAAAACAACTCGGCATCGAGTAGATCGGCTTCACCCGCCAATCTCTTCCCACATTCCCACTGCGCCGCGCCCAGCCGCGTCCGTGATCCGTTGGCCCGCCCGCGCCGCCATCTCCATCAACTGCATGCCGCGGTCAAAATATTCCGGCAGAGACCTCCGCACCGTCTCAAATTTCTCCGGATACTCCGCCGCCAGCAGCGCCAACCCCACGCCAGTGCACAGCACGCCCGCCGGATACTTCTTCTTCATAAACAAAACCGTCGCCGCTCCAATCGAACCCGCGACCACCGCCTTCTTCCATCCATCCATGTCGTGTCCCCTGCGAAATAACTTATTCTTCACGGATTCTACTCCTCTCGATTGCTACCACTCCGATGCGCGTTCCCGCCACCGCGTTGTCGTCTTCGCGCTCCAATTCACCGCTTCCTGTTAACACGATTCACATTCCGACGATCTGCCTTACCCCGTGTTCCTCCGTATCCCCCGTGTTTAAGATTTTCACCGCGCCGCATCCTTTATACTTCTCGTTCTCCCGGAGGCCCAATGTCAAGGTCACGCCGCTTCATGCCGCTCGCACTAATCCTCACCCTCGCCGCCCACGCCCAATCCAAGCCCCGCGCCCGCGACCTAGGAATCCCCTTCGACGGCACTCCCGGCCCCAACAACGCCATCACCGACGTCAAAGGCGTCGAAGTCGGACACACCACCCTAATCTCCGGCGAAGGCAAGCTAGTAGTCGGCAAGGGACCAGTGCGCACCGGAGTGACCGCCATCCACCCGCGCGGCAAAGCCAGTAACGACGCGGTTTTCGCCGCCTGGTTCACCCTCAACGGCAACGGCGAAATGACCGGCACCACCTGGGTCGAAGACTCCGGCTTCCTCAACGGACCCGTAATGATCACCAACACCCACAGCGTAGGCGTAGTCCGCGACGCCGTAATCGCGTGGAAGGTAAATCATGGCGGGCCTGACATGGAAGGATATTTCTGGTCGCTGCCCGTAGTAGCCGAAACCTGGGATGGCTATCTCAACGACATCAACGGATTCCACGTCCGCCCCGAAGACGCCTTCCACGCCCTAGACGTAGGAGCCCGCAATGAACTCCGCGTCGCCGGCATCAACGTAGGCCGCGAAATCCCCGAACACACCGTCTTCAAAGAAGATGTCGGCTCCATCATCGTCATCGTAGCCACCGACGCCCCGCTGATCCCCACGCAACTCAAACGCATCGCCCGAAAGGTTTCGCTAGGCCTCGGCCGCAACGGCAGCTACTCCGGCGACGGCTCCGGCGACATCTTTCTCGCCTTCTCCACCGCCAACCCCGGCGCAGTCGGCACGAAAGGGTTGCACCAGCTAACCATGCTCCCCAACGACTCCCTCAACCCAATCTTCCTGGCCACGGTCCAAGCCACCGAAGAAGCCGTCATCAACGCCATGATCGCCGCCGAAACCATGAAAGGCATCAACGACCACGAAGTAATCGCCCTCCCCCACGACAAGCTGCGCGAAGTCCTAAAAAACCACAACCGCCTGACAAAGTGAACCGTGTGGCGCGGGCACTCTTGCCCGCGAGATTTTGAAGCCGCACCCCGTCCTCATCTCCACTGCTCTGTCATCCTGAGCGAGGATTGTCCTTCGCGCCTCAAGCGCGAAGGACAACCGCAGTCGAAGGATCCCTTTCACGCCGCTCTACACCATCGCCCGCGTCAAGGGAGGCATGAAGTTCACCTGCTCCCACTGCGCCCACCACGTCAGCACCCTCGACTTCGACGCCCGTGACGGCAACCTCCGCACCCAGGCCGCCACCGCCATCAACCGCCACGCCACCAGCGTCCACCACGAACCCGTAATGTTCTCCTCCCTCGACACCCAACAACGCATCTGGCGCAGCTAGTTCTCTCTGTTCACGCTCTCATCACGACCTTGTCATCCTGACTTCTTACGACGTTGTCATCCTGAGCGAAGTAAACCGATTCGCGCCTTCGCGAATCGGTTTGCGCAGTCGAAGGATCCCTACCCGCATCTACTGCCCTCGGCCTCGCAGGGAATTTCTACCAGAACTCGCGTGTCGACTCCGCCCGTGTGAGCGAACACTCCTGTCCTTTGCCTTTGATGTTAACGTTGCTTTTGTTACCGATCTACCCGGACGCAGGCAGCACCGTGGAAGAGCGGCGGCTTCAGCGCCGCGTAAAGCATCCAGAATGATCGTGGGCTTCAGCCCCCGCCACACGCGCACCCAACCTTTGTCATTCCGAGCGCGCCGAAGGCGCGCGAGGAATCTGCTGTCAGCATGCAGCGCCACAACTCACGTAGAGACAGCCGCCTCGCCTGTCAGCGGAGCGCACCGACGCCCCTCTGGAACGAACACTCCTGTCCATTGCCTTTGAGGTTGTCCTTGATTTTGACCTTGATTCCAAACGTCCGGGCGAATGCAGAACAAGGGCCGCGTCCGCTGCCCCATCCCAAAACTGTCATCCTGAAGGAGCGCGCCGACTGCGCGACTGAAGGACCCCGGCACTCTCATCCGCTCCATGAACCGCCGCAGGAAGTTCTCTCATCGACCGACGCCACGAAGGGGGGTACCCCAAAAGTCTGCTCTGTTCTCGCCGAAGCAGGCCGAGGGGAAGTCGAAGGGTCTCGCCGCCTTTATCCTTTAACCGGTTCCCTAGACGTCACGGTCACCGAAGCTTCTTGCAGTATAGAATGGGTGCAAGGTGAAGGTTCGCCATGCGTGATATCGACATCCGGAGAGCTCTACGAAAGACGATACTCCTCCATGAAAACGAGCCCGACACCCTGATTGTTGAAGAACTGGGGCTGTGCCAGGGTATTGCGCGAGTAGATATGGCGGTGGTGAACGGGAGCGTTCACGGATATGAAATAAAAAGCGAGCGCGACACCCTGACAAGACTCCCCGCTCAAACTGACGTTTACAATCGCGCCCTAGACTTTGTCACAATTGTTGTCGCCCAAACGCACGCTGACAAAATCCGCAGCATGGTCCCAACTTGGTGGGGCATCTGGATCGTGGTTCAGGAATCCGACGGTCTCAGGTTCCAGAAAAAACGTAAACCACGGGAGAATCCCTGTATTGATCCCTTTGCGCTAGCCCAGCTCTTGTGGCGAGAAGAAGCGCTGCAAGCATTGGCTGATCGCGATCTGGCAACCGGAATGAGGAGCAAAACTCGCGATGAGCTATGGCGAAGATTAGCGGAGCTAAAAGTCGAAGTCCTCGGCAATATCGTTCGCGAACGCCTCAAGCAGCGGGGAGCAGATTGGCGAGTTGTTGCGCAACCATCGTAAGGTGATGGTTCGTCCCGACTTTCCGCCACGTCGTTGCGTTTCCAGGTCCTGTCATGCCCTCGGAACAGTCGGAGATGTACCGGTCGCCCCAGCTGAAATCCCGCCCGGAGTACTCGGGGCGTTTAACCAACGCCTTTGACAACTCGAAGTACTGATCAAAACCATACTGCCGGACGTTTCTGCCCTTAAGAACTAACCAGCTTTCCGGAGTCGTGTACCGAATGCTTGCGCTCATCCGCATCGTGCGAGGATCAAGCTCTTTGATGACAGGATGAGCAATGCCATAGTCTCCGAAAATTAGATCGCGGCGCGGTAAGAGACCCTGTCGTCTTTGCAGAGTCTTCCAAAGGTCCCATTCACGGCGAGGCAACGTAGTGATCGTGGCTGCATCTACCTCGCTCAGGTCCTCCGGGAAGGAAGCCGCGACGAGGATCACCCGGCGCCACGTGTCCTTACTGGGTATCATCGAGAATAGAGAGCGAGCTACCAACAGCGCCCGACCTGTGTCCGGTCCCAAATCTTCCAAATCGACCACCAAGTCAACTGAGGATACGGCGGCGTTAAGCCCACTCAATATGCGTCCAATCTCAGATTCGAGATCAATGTCCTCCTCAAAATCCCCGACGTGCAATCGAAGGCAGAGGCCGACGCTGGCAGAAACAGAATATTTTTTGGCAGCAGAAAGATAGCCAGCCGATTTCTTGCGCGACAAGACAGGGATCGCTGCAACCCCACGATGCGCGCAATCAGACAGTACCGCCTCAAGCGCAATTCGGCCATCGCTCAGGCGCTCTTCGCCCTCGGACCACGGTAGTTCGATAAACAACGGCCTGTCCTGCCAGCACTTTCGAAGCCGATCGGCGATTCCACTCACGTGCTGGTCGAGGCTTTTGACCGATCCCTCACTTTCGTAGTCGTAAGGAATATCGGGAACTTCAACCAAGGGCATCATCCAGTCTCGCACGTCGTTCGCAGACGTAGCGAGTGCCTCAAGGGCACCGTATTCCCCCTCTTTCCCTTTCAGTATGGGAACGTAAATGGGCTGCTCGGCCATAATTCCTCAGTCTTGCGGCTCTAGTTCCAACTTAAGATTCGTTGAGCGAGATGCTCCCGTCAAATCCGGGAACAGCGACAGATGATTGATGTTCATTCGGTTCAGTGTTCCAAGGCTGTTCAGCCTATCAGCTTCTGGAATCTTGATTCGCAAGAGAACTGCCGCTCGCGAATCCCGGAAAGCGTCTTGCACCCAGCGATCAACGGGCACGCCGACCGGCGCCCTCGTGAAGAGGCCGCTCTGGCTTACCAACCGTTGGTTTTCGTCCGACATGGGCTCGACAAACTCAATAGCCGGTGTTCTGCCCTCGATGGGTTGTTCTTCTAGCTTGTTGTTGACGCGCTCCACTGCAAGCCGGTCCAATCCGTAGACGACTCTGTACTCCGTCGAACCTGATCCTGCTTCCTCGAAGGCGAAGTACGCGGCAGCGAACGGCGATCCCGTCCAGTCGACTAGCGGAGTCGCCAACCCGAAGTGCTGACCCAAAGCCCACCACTCGTTCGCCTCCGCCTTCAAATCAAGCCTGCGCGGGTTCAGCCCGCGCCGTCCACGTGAGGCATAAGCAAAAGACTTCAAATGGTCTGCTGAAAGCCTCTCGAGCCTCTCGGGGGCGGCTGGGAGCAAGTTAAGACGCTGCAACAGGCGATCAAGCGAAGAAGTGATGCTCCAATCTGATCTGCGCTGCCCTCGCCAGATATACGTTCGCTTTGACTTCATCGAGAAATGAAACACCTCAGTCTCCAAGAAGTCGAAGAAACTAGACCAAGAGGCAAGGCTGAAGGTCACCACACCATCGCCCGACTCTTCCGGTATATGGGTCCATCCTGACGGGCTCGACGTCCCGCTTTCGGCAGTCAAGACAATTCCTTTTCCCTTTCCGTAGCGCCAACGCTATCGACGATAGGACTATACCTCAAAGACACCTTCTGACTTTTTCCACAGCCATCCACAGCCCCTCTGTGACATGTGACCTTGCGCCCCTACGTAAACTATAAGTAGTATGCTCCTCCGCGAATTCATCTTCGAGAAACTCCTCGCCACCCCCGCCGGCACCCAATTCGATCTCCGTAACACCTTATTTTTCAAGATTTTGCGCGCAAACCCTTTGCTTGCAAGATTTTACGCGGACCTCTTCCGCCGCCACGGCGCCAACCCCCGTCTTATCAAGGATTTAGAAAACCTATCCGCAAATTTTTTCGCGCCAGATCAATCCACCACCAAAACCCCCACCAAAACCCACACCAAAACGACGAAAGGTTCAAACATGGCAGTCAATCCGAACACTCGCGCTTGTACTCACATCAAAGTCAACGGCGTCCGCTGCGGCTCTCCGTCGCTGCGCCGCGAAGTCTTCTGCTATTTCCATCAGCGGATGATCCGCGGCGTGCGCACTCCGCCCAAGTCGCGCCTCCATCCCATTGCCAACTTCGAGAGCCAGGAGGCGATCCAGGCCTCGCTCATGGAAGTTGTCAACGCCTTGGTCCGCAACCACATCGACGTCCCTCGCGCCCGCCTCATCCTGCGCGCCCTCGCGATCGCGGCCAGGCACTCGACCAAGGTTCATTTCGATTGTTGGGCAGACGACATGGTGAAGGAAGTTCCCCAATACCCCGCAGCCCCGCCAGTCGACGGCCCATTCGCCATCGCCACGGTCCAAGCCGCGGCCCTCGCAACCATCAACACGCCGCAGGAAGAAGAGTCGGAAACAGATCGCCTCCACAGCGCTTTTCAGATGATGGACGAGAATGACCGAGCAGAGGCCGCTCGCCGCAAGCCGCCCGCCCGAGCCAAGCGATCCCCGCGATCCCGCTACGCAAGCCCCAGCCGAGCCGGATGACCCGAAAATCTGTCTAGCGGGAAAGAGGCGGACATAAATAGCTCCTAGCTAATGGATAACAGCTAATAGCTAATCGACCACAGCCTTATCCGTGATCTCCAGCCCCCGGTTGATGATCCCAAACGCCTCCCGCATCTGCTGCTCGTTGATGCACAGCGGAGGGTTGGTGAAGAAGGTGTTCCAGCGGACGAAGGTGTAGAGCCCTTGCTCGCGGAAGAAGCGTCCAAGCGCCGCCATCTCCTCGGAGGTGCCGTTGAAGGGAGCCATAGGCTGGCGCGTCTTGCGACTGCGCACCAGTTCGACGATGCCGAACAGCCCGATCGAGCGCACTGCGCCGACGGAGGGATGTTTTGCCTGCAAGTCTTCGCCCAGCGCTTTCATGAACGCGCCCATCTTTTTTGAATTGTCGAGCAGGCCATCTTCTTCATAGACGCGAATGGTCGCGAGCGCCGCCGCGCAGCCCATGGGATGGCTGTTGTAGGTGAGGCCTCCGTAGAAGACTCTGTCCTGAAAGTGCTGCGCGATGTGATGCCGCATGCCGACCGCGCCGAGCGGGAGATAGCTGGAAGTTAATCCCTTGGCCATAGAAATCAGGTCGGGAACAACCTTCCAGTGATCGACCGCGAACCATTCGCCGGTGCGTCCGAAGCCTGACATCACTTCATCGGCGATCATCAGGATGCCGTACTTGTCGCAAAGCTTGCGCAGGCCGGTGAGGTATCCATCAGGAGGAATGAGAACGCCGTTGGTGCCGGTGACCGGCTCGAGAATGAACGCGGCGATGGTTTGCGGACCTTCAAGCAGAATGGTCTCTTCAATCAGGAGCGATAGCGGGCGATGATCTTGTGGCGTCCGGTGAAGAAGCGCGCGAGCTTGATGGCGTTCTCGTTGGCTTCGGCGCCGCCGTTGGTGAAGAAGAAGGTGTCGATATCGCCGGGAGTGATTTCGGCAAGCTTCGCGCCCAGCCGCGCGCGAGGCTCGGTCGCCATGAACGGGTTGGCGTAGGCGAGCGTTGCGGCCTGGTCGGCGATGGCCTGGATGACGCGCCGGTCGCCGTGTCCGATGTTGACGGACATGAGCTGGCTGTTGAAGTCGATGAAGCGCTTGCCCTCGGGAGTGTAGAAGTAGATCCCTTTGGCGCTGGCGACGGGAATGGGATCGACCTTCGACTGCGCCGACCATTCGTAGAGCGTGTGCTTGCGCGAGAGATCGACGATCTCCTTGCCCGTCATGGTTGGAGTGGTGAGAGTTGTGGTCATGGAATCCTCAAATCATTGAGCGATTGAGCGATCGGGTGATTGAGCGATTGGAAAACATTGTAGAGTACGGCAGTGCTGCCTTTGATTCTCCAATCGCCCGATGACTCAATCGCCCAATCGCTCAATCTTAGAATTTCCTGCTGTGCTCTTTGGCCCAGCGTTCGACTACTACTTTCTTGTCGGTGTAGAACTCGATGGCATCGCGGCCCTGGCCGTGGAGATCGCCGAAGAAGCTGTTCTTCCATCCGCTGAAGGGGAAGTAGGCCATGGGCGCGGCGACTCCGATGTTGATGCCGATGTTGCCCGCGGGAGCTTCGTAGCGGAAGCGGCGCGCGGCCGATCCGCTCGAAGTGAACAGCGACGCCTGATTGCCGTAGGCGCTGCGCTCGAGGAAGGCGAGCGCGTCGTCCATGTCGTTGGCGTGCACGAGGCTGAGGACGGGGCCGAAGATCTCAGTGTCGGCGAGATCACTGGTTGCGGGGACATCGTCGAGAATGGTGGGATTCACGAAGTTACCTTTCTCGTGGCGCGGAACTTTGGCATTGCGTCCGTCGATTAGGACTTTTGCGCCTTGCTTTTCGCCGAGTGCGATCAGCGATTCGACGCGCTCTTTACTTTGCGGCGTGATGACTGGGCCCATCTGAACGTCCGTATCGAGGCCGTTGCCAACTTTGAGTTTCGAGGCGGCGTCGGCGATGGAGTCGCGAAACGTCTTTTGGGCTTCGCCGATAGTGACGGCGACAGAGACGGCGAGACAGCGCTGGCCGGCGCATCCAAAGGCGCTGTCGCTGATGATCTGCGTGGCCATGGGCATGTCGGCGTCGGGGAGAACGATGACGTGATTCTTGGCTCCGCCCTGGCACTGCGCGCGTTTGCCGTTGGCGGCGGCGCGCGAGTAAACGTACTTCGCGACGGGAGTCGATCCGACGAAGCTGATGGCGCGAACTTTGGGATGGTCGAGAAGGGCGTCCACCGCGGCTTTGCCGCCGTTGATCAGGTTCACGACGCCTTCGGGCAATCCAGTCTTCTCAAGCAGTTCGTAAATGTAGCGCATGGTGAGCGGGACGCGCTCGGAGGGTTTGAGGATGAACGTGTTGCCGGTGGCGATGGCGTAGGGCAGATACCAGAACGCGATCATGCCGGGGAAGTTGAAGGGAACGATGGCGGCGGTGACGCCAAGGGGCTGGCGGATCATCATTTCGTCGATGCCGCGGGCGACGTCTTCGAGGTTGTAGCCTTGCATCATCATGGGAATACCGCAGGCGACTTCGACGTTTTCGATCGCACGGCGCATCTCGGCTTTGGCTTCGGTGAAGGTCTTGCCGTTTTCCTGTGTGATGATGCGTGCGATGTCGTCAAGATGATCTTCGAGCAGCATCTTCAGCTTGAACAGCGGCTGGATGCGGTCTTCGGGCGGAGTGCGTCGCCATTCGGGGAAGGCGGTGGCAGCGGCTTCGACGGCCTGGTTAACTTCTGCAGCGTCGGCGAGCGGGACTTGAGCTAGCGTTTCGCCGGTGGCGGGGTTGATTACGTCGCGCCATTCGTTGGCGCGCGAGTCGGTCCATCGGCCGTTGATGTAGTTGGTGAGTTTGATCGCTGGGGGTGCAGCTACGGTCGTCATGAGTTCACCTCGACTATTGCGAAGAAGGCATCATAAGAGTTCCTTTGCGACAACATTTAATGATACAGCGTTACAGGGCCCTTCGACTGCGGTTGATCTTCGCGCTTGGGCGCGAAGATCAATCCTCGCTCAGGATGACAAGACTTTAAACTAACTGCGCTACCGCGCCCTTCTTGTCGCACACTGCGGCGAGTGCGGATTCAAGCACGTCCAGGCCTTCGTCGATCTGCTCGTTGGTTGCTACCAGCGGGACGAGAACACGGATCACGTTGGAGTACGAACCGGCCGTGATCGTGATCAGACCGTGCTCATAGCAATACTGCTCGCCGACGAGGGGCCAGCGGCGTTGCCATTCGCGGGCGCGGCGCTGGAAGCGGTCGCCAAGTTCGTTGGCGCGCGCAAGCAAGCTCGTCTTTTCAAACAGATCGAGTGTTGCCAGAGCTGCTGCGCAGGAGAGCGGATTGCCTGCGAAGGTGCCGCCAAGGCCGCCGGGGCCGGGAGCGTCCATGATTTCGGCTCGGCCCGTAACAGCGGCTAATGGTAAGCCTCCGCCCAGCGATTTAGCGCTCACGATCAGGTCTGGCTCGATTCCGTAGTGCTCGCTCGCGAACATGGCGCCGGTGCGGCCGAAGCCGGATTGCACTTCGTCGGCGATGAAGAGGATGCCGTGCTTGTGGCAGAGATCGATCAAGACTTTGAAATAGTCCGGCGGCGGCGCGATGAAGCCGCCTTCGCCCATCACAGGCTCGGCAATCACAGCGGCGACTTCTTCGTTGGCAACGACGCGCTTGAAAGCGTCTTCAAGATGGCGCGCGCAGTAGAGATCGCAGGACGGGTATTTCAAGTTGTAAGAACAACGGTAGCAATACGCGAACGGAACGCGATAAACATCGCCGGGGAACGGTGCGAATCCGGCTTTATACGGATGAGTCTTACTGGTGAGAGCGAGCGTCATCATGGTGCGGCCGTGGAAGGCGTCTTCGAAGGCGATGATCGCAGGACGCTTGGTGTAGGCGCGGGCGATCTTGACGGCGTTCTCGATGGCTTCGGCGCCGCTGTTGAGGAAGAGAGTCTTCTTGGGGAACTTGCCGGGCGTGACTTCGTTCA
>WNFI01704065.1_pt1 | contig 10763 bp, 10 predicted proteins | sample 5400471 | NCBI WGS metagenome assembly WNFI01 (sample SAMN13153348, study PRJNA577476) | soil metagenome | isolation source: 100 cm saprolite on Douglas fir-dominated hillslope | place: USA:California | collected 2013-09-17 | reverse complement strand
TAGCGCAGCAAGGCCTTTTTCCCGATCTGCGTGATGCGGTATTCCGATTTCGGTCTGCGGGCCTCGAAGGACTTCGTACATACGACGTAGCCCGCCTCTTCGAGCTTGCGCGCATGAGCGCTCAAATTGCCGTCGCTCACGTCGAACAAGGTCTTGAGTTCGTTGAAGGTGAGCCGCTCGTTCATGGCCAGCGCGCTCATGATGCCGAGGCGCACGCGTTCGTAAATCAGGCGATCGAATCCCGCATCCTGGCTCCCATGCGGCGGACGCGGCACGGCAACCGGTTTCGACGGCGGCTTGCCCGCGGCCGGCGCGGCCGGTTCGCCATGCTTGACGGCGCCTGACTTAGCCGGCATGCGTCGAGCGTCCGATCAGGAAGCCGAAGATGATGTGCAGGACGCCGAATCCCAAGCCGAGCATCGCCGTATGGGCCGTCGCGGGCAGCGCGAACGCCGTCAATCCGAGAGCGACGAACAGTCCGCCCATGATGCAGATCGGCCGGGCGATCTCGGCGATCGTCACCGTACTCGCCGAGAGAACCGCGCAGCCGTAGAGCAGCAGCCACATGCCCGGAATGACGCTGCTCATGCCGCCGATGCCGAAGACCAGCGTCAGCACGGCGCCGGCGAAAAGAGCGGGGCACAGACACAGCAGAAATTTTCTGACCGGACCCCAGTAGCTGGCGCGGCCGCGCTGGACGGTCTGCCGCGCCACCAACGCGCCGCCGAGTACCAGAGCGATGGCCGCGGCGGCCAGCCATATCCCGAGCCAATGCGCCGCCCAGCGGGGTGTCGACACGACAATGGTGGCAAGGACCCCGATGATGCCCATGACGATGCCGGCCATGCCGGGCACGTCCATCGAGCTGGACGATTCGATCGAGGCACGGATGTAGGCGAGGGTTCCGAGCGCCCGGCTCTCGATCGCCGACGGAGCCTCGGAGCGAATGGGGAATACCGCGCTTGGTTTTTGCATGAATCGAGCTTAAGTGAGCGCACTGTATTGCGTCAAGTACTCTAAAATGCAGAGTGAATGGACGGAAATACGGCGTTCGAGATGGCTCTGCCGGCAGAATCGCTACCCTGAAGCGATACGGCTCAAATCGCCAACGATTCTATGAGCGCGCGATAATCGCCGAGGCTGGGCGTCTTCAAGCCGGCCACCTTTCCTTGGTCGTCCCACCGGCGCACGCGCACAGCCTCCTTGTAGTAAGCCTCGGTCTCAAATTGAGCGACTTCGTGCGCCGCCATGGGGCCACCCTGCAGTTTCAGAGTAATGACCGAGGCTGGGCTGAGCTTGGCGAAGTATTTCGCGTCGGTGGCCAAGAGATAACGCTTGGCAGGAACGTGCAAACGCACCGGTTCCGAGACTTCAGGGCGAAAGCGCTGTGCGAGCCAGTGGCCGCCGATCTCTTCGTGATGGGCGTCCACGGTCCAGTCGGCGATATCCTGCGGAACTTCGTCGACCAAGTGTCCGATGTCATGCAACAGCGCGGCGACGACGAGCCCCGGCGGCGCGCCGGCGATCTGCGCGAAATAAGCGGCTTGCAGACAATGCTCGGTCGTCGAGACATTTTCGCCGAAGTATGCCTCCGAGCCGCGTCTCCCGTAGATGGCGAGAATTTCCTCGGCGACGCTCATGTGTGTGCCTCCCGGTGCAACTCGCGGCGCAACACGGCGGCCTCGCTGTACACGCTGTCGCGAGTCAGGTAGCAGCCGCGAACGTGGCGCGGGTGCCTCGCCGACGAAAATGCCGTGCGGCCGTGCAGAGTGCGTTGATTGTCGAAGACCACGAGATCGCCGTCCCGCAGCCTGAATTGCAAATGAAACCGCGAGTCGCGCAGCAGTGCGGCGAAGCGCCGATAGGCAGAGTAGAACGGGCCCGCATCGCGGGCGGCTAGATGCAGCGGTGCAATCGAGCGGCTGTTGTAATGCACGGCGCGCACCTCGCCGCAGCAGGACAATTGAATCAGCGGCCGCTCGGCGTAGAGCTCCGCATCTTTGGAGCGGTAGCGAAACGGCACCGAGGTCCGAGTCAGGACCGCGAAGGCATCAGGAGCCGTCGTCCGCAAGTGTTCGGCGATGGCGAAGCCGTCGCCGAACAGGCTCTCGCCCCCGTCGGGAGACGCGACCAACGCGTGCAGCACTTGAAACCCGGGCACCGGTTCGCGATAGGGATTGTCGGTGTGCAGCCCTAATCCTAAGTCGGAATACGCCAGGTTCTCCGGTTGCGGGACGGAGCGGACGTCGAAGACCCGCCCATAGTTGGTTTCCGAAACTCGCCCCGCCAGCGCGGCGGCCTCGACGATACCGGCTTCGCTGGAGGGCACATTGCTCAAGAAGGCGATGCCGTCTTGCAGCAACCGCTGGAGCCACCGGGCGCGCAAAGATCGATTGCTCTCTGCCTCGGGGAATGCCGCCCAGGCGAAATCGCGCGCCGCATCGAGATCCGCTGCCTCGAGCCAAAATCTGGGGGCGAACTCCGGTCGACCGGGGGGGCGATTCGAAGCGTGCGTACGCAGCCACTCGACGCCGAACGACGCGGGGCGCGGCTCGGCCTCCCATTCGACGTTCACCGCGCCGTCGTGCGCCGCCGCCGACCGGATCCGGGGATCTTCGGGCAAATCGGCGATGTCGATGAGCCGTTGTCCGCTATGAGGGTCGCGGTCCTCGCGCAGGTTGTCGCGCAGCCAGAGACTCGCAAATTCGCTCACCGTCCCGTCGGCCCACTCGATGCCGAGCATGTCGGATTGCGACCAGAGGCGCTTCACGGCGGCGACGTCGTTCACGGCAGAGGCTCTTTGCTCGCGGCCGCCTTCGCGCCCAAGTAATAGAGATAGCCGGCGCCGAACGCCGCCAAGGCGCTGACGGCTGCCAGAGCCACGAAGACGCCCGGCCAGCCAAAGGACACCGACACTCGAGCAATGCTGTCGCCGGCGACCACCGCGCCCAAATATCCGACTCCATCGATGATGCCCGAAGAGACCGCACCTGCCTGCTTGCCGCCGAAATCGAGCGCGAATGCGCCACCTAGATACGAATAAGGTCCGAGCAGGCAGAAGGCGATGGTACCGATGGCAATCAGCGGCAGCAGCGGCCCGGTCGAACTGGACCGCATGGTCATCAACACGAGCAAGGCCGCCGCAGTCGCGGCCAAGCCGACGAACATGATCAGTGATCGACCATTGATCCCAAGACGGTCGCTGAGCCAACCGGTCGCCAACACGGAAACCGCGCCGACGCCCGGGAAAATCGAACTCATGCGGGCAGCATTGCTCACGCTGTAACCAAGATAGTCGCGCAAATAGACCGGCGTCCAAAAGTTGAAGCTCTCCCTAATTATCGTGCAGCCCAGGGATAGCAGGCAAACCACCAGAAATGCGCGGCTGCGGACCAGGGGGAGCAGCAGCTCGCGCAGGCCTTGGGGCCGCGACTCGGAACTCGCAAACAGATTGAGCGGATTGGGCTGCGCCTCGATGAACCCCGCATCGAGGCGCGATTCTCGCAGGAAAAAGTAGTTGACGGCAAAGAACAAGCCGACGACCGCCGCGGCGAAATAAAACAAGGTGCGCCAACCAAAGCCATGCTCGATCAACATTCCCATCCACTGCCGTGCCGCCGCATCTCCGACGAGATAGCTGATGCTCAGGATGCCGATGATCATTCCGTAAGACGAATAATCGAACCATTTCGAAGACACTTTGATCAAGCCCGCCCACGACAGCGATTGCGTCAGACGGTTGCCGATCCACGCGATGCTGAACAGCGGCAAGCTCAATCCGGATGCAAACATCAGCGTGAAGGCTGTTGCGCCGCCCAAGCCGATGAGAAAGTTGATCCGGCCTCCCCAGAAGTCGCCCAGTCCGGTCAGGAAGAGTTTGCCTAGGGCATAGGCCAGAACGCCGAAGGATGCGATGGAACCCATGCGAATGATGGCGACGGCATGGCTGACGCCATGCCTTCCCAGTTCTTCGACCAGCAGCGGCGTTGCGACCGACAGGTCGGCGCGGCAGAAGTACAGTGCGCCATAGCCGCCGAACAGCAAAAGCATGACGGTTGTTTGCCGGAATCGCAGCGATCGGTTCTGCGTACCGCTCGAGGAGGCGTTCGGGGCGACCGCAAGTTCAGGCGCAATGGCCATACAGATTCCCAGATTAAGAGGAGGCGGGGCCCGAAGTCCCCGCTCATCATCTCATTTGGGCGGCGCGGGGACCATGGCGAGCAGCGCCTGGCTCAGCCATGCAGCGTTACCGCGACATGCGAATACAGTTTCCGTTGAACATATGTCGGCAGCGGAAGCGCAATCTTTAGAGGGGCGCCCACCGTTGGCACAGAACCTGCTTTGAATAGGGGAGAGCAGCGGTAGGAGCTGTTCAGGGCAGTGGATTCAGACGCAATTAGGACGATCGATGCGGCGTTTGCACGAAACAGACGAGATACGAAGCGGCCGATCATCCGGCTCGGCGGCAACGCCTGGCCATTCTTGCGGCGGAGCGCGGCAAATCGTTGCCGCTCGGACCCTTATCCACCGATTCGCGTACGGGAACGACACCGCGACGTTTCAATCAAGGAAAATCACATGTCTTCGATCGCAAACTTGACATCCGCGCCTGCGGCGCTGCCGCAGCTCAACATCCATCCGCACGGCCACAAGAAGGGCTCTCACGTGGGATCCGCCGACGATTCGGACAGCAATACCGCCGCGCCCGTGCCGGCGGGGACCCAGAAGAATCTGTTCGGCAGTCTGCTGCAATCGTTGGAGCAGGCGATCGGCGTGCAATTGAGTGCTCCGGCAGCGGCTGCCGCGACGAGCGCCGCTGCCGCGGCCGCACCGGCCACTGCCGCTGCGGCAACGTCCCAGCACGCCAACGGCCCGCAGAGCGCCGGATCCAAACTCAACGTTGTCGCGTAGCCGCGCGGCGGTCGATTGACGTTCGGGGGTCACCCGGCTAGGCTCAGGTCCGCCGGACAACTCCCGTGTGAACGCCATCAAACGACTGCCGACTTTGTTCATCCCGCACGGCGGCGGTCCATGCTTCTTCATGGATCCGCCGCCGGAATATCCTCAAATGTGGGACGGATTGGCCGCCTATCTTCGAGGCATCGACGGGTCACTCGGGGCCAGGCCCAAAGCGGTGTTGGCGATTTCGGGGCATTGGGAAAATCCGCTGCCGACGCTCAACGTCGCCGCCAAGCCGGGCTTGCTGTTCGATTACTACGGCTTTCCCGAACATACCTACCGGTTGAAATATCCGGCGGCGGGCGCGCCCGACCTCGCCGAACGCGTGCGTAGATTGCTGGACGATGCCGGCTTCCAGACCGACGTGGAATCCAAACGGGGTCTGGATCACGGGGTCTTTGTGCCGTTTCTACTCATCTATCCGAACGCGGATGTGCCGATCCTGCAGCTCTCATTGCAGGCCAGCCTCGATTCCTCGCTGCATCTGGCCTTAGGGCAAGCTCTGGCGCCGCTGCGCGATCAAGGGGTTCTGATCGTGGGCAGCGGCATGAGCTATCACAATTTGGCCGATATGTTTTCGGGTCGAGGCGCGGACGCCGCCCTGGCCTTCGATGCCTGGTTGGGCGATGCCGTGCAGGATCCCGCGACCCGCAATCAACTGCTCGCGAAATGGCGCGAAGCGCCGGGTGGCGCGGCCTCGCACCCGCGCGAAGAGCATCTGATCCCACTGATGGTGGCCGCCGGCGCGGCCCAGGGCGACCGCGGAATTCGCAGTTTCGGCGAGTCGATCGGCGGCAAACAGATCTCCGGCTTTCAGTTTGGTTGAGGCCCCCCGATGAATAGAACGGCCTTGTTTGTACTGGGCCTGGCGATCGCTGCGCGCGCCGGGATTGCGCAGGAACCAAGTCACACCGCGGGGATCCCCTCTGCCCCGCGGACCGTGGTGGTTCGCGCGCAGTGGCTCATCGACGGCATCGCCGACAAGCCGCGGCACAACACCGAGATCGTCATTCGCGACGACCGCATCGTCGAGGTGCGCCCGGCGAATTCTCAACCGTTGCCGGCCGCGGCGCAGGTGATCGATTTGGGCGCGGCGACGTTGCTGCCGGGGCTCATCGACACGCACACGCACATATTTCTGCAGGGCGAAGATCCGGCCGCCGGCGGCTACGATGTGCAATTGCTGAAATTTCCCGCCTCCTACCGCGCCGTGCGCGCCGCGGTGTCGGCTCGCCGTGCGCTCGAGCAGGGATTCACCAGCATTCGCGACCTCGAGACCGAGGGCGCCGGATACGGCGATGTGGGCATCAAGCGAGCGATCAACGAGGGCGTCATCCCCGGTCCGCGAATGTGGGTGTCGACGCTGTCGATTTCATCGACCGGGGGCTACCCCCTCGAGGGTTATGCGCCGGAGATCACCGTTCCCAGGGGATCACAGCTGATCGACGGACCTGTCGAAGCACGCAAAGCCGCGCGCGAACAATTGGACAAGGGCGCGGATTGGATCAAGGTCTATATGACGCATCGCTCCTGGCTCGACGCGCAGGGCGCCCTCAAGTCGCAGCCGACGCTCACCGTCGAAGAGCTGAAGGCCATCGTGGACGAGACGCATGGATGGGGAAGGAGAGTGGCCTGCCACGCCTATAACGGACCGGGTCTGCAGCGCGCACTCGACGGCGGCTGTGATTCGATCGAGCACGGGCTCGAAATAACGGATGCGCAGATTGCGCAAATGCTCAAGCAGGGCACGTGGTACGTGCCGACCCTTCAGGTGTACTACACCGACTGGGATCCCGCGGACACCGAGTCGGGAAAACGCGACCGCAAGCGCGTGGCGCTGCACGGAGTGTCGTTCGGCAAAGCGCTGCGCGCGGGGGTCAAGATGGCGTTCGGCACGGACGTCGGCGGATTCAAGTGGTCCGAGCCGATTGCCGCGGAATTTGCCCGCGAAGTGGAGTTCGGCATGACGCCGATGCAAGCCATTCAATCCGCCACGTCGCGGGCAGCCGAGCTGCTGGGGCAGCGCGGCGAGATCGGGGTGGTGGCGCCCGGAGCCTACGCGGACCTTGTCGCGGTGGGGAGCGATCCGCTCGCGGACGTCAATGTTCTCGAGGCCGTGCAGTTCGTGATGAAGGACGGCGTGGTGTTCAAGGCTTCGGGCGATCGAATCCCGTAAACGCCGCTCCCGGGCACGAGCCTCAGTCCTGAGCGCGAAGTGTCGCGATGTTCTCCGCCGTGACCGCCGACGGCTGCGCGCCGAATCGGGCGGTGACGTAGTTGGCGAGGCTTGCGATCTCCGCGTCGGAATAGGCGCTGCCGAACGCCGGCATGTCGGTGCGAGTATCGGAAGCATGCCGATGCGCACCGGACAGAATGATCTGCACCACGTTGATCGCAGTGGGATCGTTGACCGACCGCACACCCGTCAGTGTCGCTGAGGGGATCACGGGGCTGACCCCAGTCCAATCATGGCAACCCGCGCAGGCGCCGGCGTACACGGCCTTGCCGCGAGCATCGGCATTGGCGGCAACACCTTCCGCATGCGACGGAGGCGCGGGGCTGGCCTTGGGCTCGAAGGCTGTTGTCGACGGCCTCGCCCATGGGCCCCGTCGCCGTACCCCGGCCGTCTGCATGACCGATGGCCAAGTAATGCGCCAGATCGGCTTCGCTCCATGCACCGATGCCGCTCTTGGGGTCCGACGTGATGTTGTAGGCACGCCAGCCGGCTTGCACCGCGCCCGCGAATTTTTGCCGCTCATCGAGCGCCTGCAAGAGATTTCGCGGCGTATGGCATTCACCGCAGTGCTCCATGGCTTCCACGAGGTAGGCGCCGCGATTCCACTGCGGGTCGCGCCCCGTGCGCGGCTCAAATCGCTTGTCCGGATTGAACAGCAGCGCCCAGATTCCCATGAGCGAGCGCTGATTGAACGGGAAGCTGAGCGAGTTCTCCCGATCCGGCGCATGCACGGGCTTGAGGCTGAAGAGGTAGGCCTTGATGGCACCCACGTCGGCATCGGTCATGTAGGTGTAGCTGGTGAAGGGCATCGCCGGATAGAGTTTCTCGTTCCCGGGCGCGATACCCTTGTGAACGGCGTCCAGGAAATTCGCATCGCTGTAATTGCCGATTCCCGTCTCCTTGTCGGGAGTGATATTGGTCGCGTACAGGGTGCCGAACGGCAGCACGAAGGCGCGTCCGCCCGCAAAGGGCTCGCCGCCTTCGGCGGTGTGGCAGGCCTCGCAATCCGCGGCGCGCGCCAGGTATTGACCTCGCTCGATGAGGCTCGCGCCTTTGAGTTCTGCCGGAACGCCCGTGGGATCGTCGCCGTGATACTCCGTGAGCGCCACGTGCGTCCCGCCGGCGAAATCCATGGCATGGGGCGCAAGCACCACGATCCACAAAAAGCCTATCAAGACCACGGCGAGAATCGCACCGATGATGATAAGAGTGTAGCGCTTGGCAGAGCTGGTGGTGGACGAGTCGTTCATGATGGCTTCTTCCCGGAAAGGACGTCTTTGTCTATGGGTAATCGGCGCAGGCGAATGCCGGTCGCGGCGTACAAGGCGTTGCCGAGGGCCGGCGGCTCGGCTGTCACGCCGGTCTCGCCGATGCCGCCTGGGGCTTCGCCGCTCTTGATCAGGCGACGATGCCGGTATCCACGGCGGAGACCATGCGGCGCACACGCACCTCGCCGTTGGCATCGACTTCGGCTTCCGCGACGGTTGCAATGAAGCTGCCGAACGCGACCTGCAGCGCGATGCCGCGGCCGGTGCGCGCGGGCAGAGGCGTTCCCCACCCGGCCTTGGCCGCCGCCAGTTCGAGCGCCGCCTTGAGGCGGGGCGAATTGCCGAGCAGGTCGCGGCGAAAGGCGACCGGATCCTTGTTGGATTTCTTCGCCAACTCGTCCATGAAGCTCTCGATGGCGAACACATTGTTGTTGGGTCCTACGCCGCGCCAGAAACCCGTGGGCACCGCGGGCGGTTCATCGCGTACATACTCAACCCTCAGATTGGGAATGTCGTAGGGAATGTCGGCGCCGCTGTCGATGGCATCGATGTCGATGCCTTTTTGAAAGGCCGGCGGCAGCCAACGCGCGATGATCGCGGAACCCGTGATGCGGTGCTTCCACCCGATAATCCGCCGCCGATGAGATGATTGTGCACGGTGACCTTGTCGAGCGGCAGTCCGGTGACCTTGGCCGCGATGGCTTGGGCCCTGGAGAGCACTTGACTGCCCACCCACACCTCGCAAGCCGTCGGCGTGACGTGCACGGTGCAGTTCATCGGTTCCATGGTGGCATGGGCGAGGAAGGGTAGTTCATACGCCGCTTCCAGCAAGTCACCTTCGGTCAAGCCCTTGGCGAAATCTCCCGTGGATTTGGCGACCGCCCCCTCCATCTTGCTGGCGGCACGGAGCTGCTTCCAAACATCGTCGGACGAAACCGCGGCATGAGGTCCCTCGTCCCAGGTGATGTCGAGCGCGCTCAACCCTTGCTTGGCCGCCCACATGTGATCGCCGACGACCGCGACAAAGTCCTTGAGCACGATGACCTGACGAACGCCGGGGAGGCTCTTGGCTTTGGCGTCGTCGACATGCGCTACGGTGCCGCCGAACACCGGGCAGGCGGCGAGGGTGGCGAATTTCACGCCGGGCGGCATGGCGTCGATCCCGTAAACCACTTTGCCGTTGACTTTGTCGGGCGTGTCGAACCGCTTGAGGGGATTGCCGATCAATTTGAAGTCTTTCACGTCCTTGAGCGGAGGGTCCTTCGGCGGCGATGCTTGGGCGTGATTGACCAGTGCCGCGTAGGCGATCCGGCGGCCGCTCGCGTCATGGATGGCCTCGCCATTCACCGTGCGGATGCTGGACGGCTCCACCTTCCACTGTTGCGCAGCGGTTTGAACCAGGATGGCGCGCGCACCTGCCGCCGCCTTGCGCAGGGGAAGCCAGAACGCGCGCACCGAATTCGAATTGCCGGTGACTTGCAGGCCAAACGTGGGATTGGCGTAGAGCTTGTCATTGGGCGGCGCGGCTTCGAGGGACACCTGATCGAAGGCCGCGTCGAGTTCCTCGGCCAGGATCATGGCGACCGCAGTATAGATGCCCTGACCCATCTCGACCTGCGGCATGATCAGCGTGACCTTGCCGTGGGCGTCGATGCGAATGAAGGCATTGGGCGCGAATACCGGCTTTTCCGATTGCGCGCCACGGGCCGTGGGCAAGTGAAAGCCGACCACCAAGGTGCCGCCCACGGCGAGCCCGGCTTGCAGAAATCCACGTCTGGTCAGCGCACCGTCGATCTTTGAGCTCGATTCATGGACGATTGGCTCGTACATAGCTGATTCCGGGGATGCGGAGTTAGGCTTGGGCAGCATGTTTGATCGCCTCCCGGATGCGCACATAAGTGCCGCACCGGCAAATGTTTCCCGCCATGGCCGCATCGATGTCGGAATCTTCGGGATGCGGGATGGAGTTGAGCAGAGCCGCCGCCGACATGATCTGTCCGGATTGGCAGTAGCCGCATTGGACTACCTCCAGATCCAGCCACGCCTTCTGCACCTTGGCACCGGCTGCGGAAGCCCCGACGCCTTCAATGGTCGTGATTGCGCGCTGTCCGATCGACCCTACCGGCAATAGACAGGATCTGACGGGGGCGCCGTCGATATGCACGGTGCAGGCGCCGCATTGAGCGATGCCGCACCCGAATTTGGTGCCGGTAAGTCCCAAGATATCGCGCAGCACCCAGAGCAGGGGCATATCGGGCGGAGCATCGGCATTCCTCACTTCGCCGTTTATTTTTAGACTG